>Ga0302347_1000816_pt1 | contig 43421 bp, 43 predicted proteins | sample PhyWR1_FD_202178 | JGI IMG/M metagenome (GOLD analysis project Ga0302347, IMG submission 202178) | Leaf surface microbial communities from wheat plants in UC Gill Tract Community Farm, Albany, California, United States - DLSL W.R1 (v2)... | ecosystem: Host-associated > Plants > Phyllosphere >... | reverse complement strand
AGCGCCGCGGCGCGCACAAGACCTTGTAGGCCGGGCGATTCACCGCTTGCGGCAAAATCGCTGCGGTGAATCGCCCTCATCGCCCCCGCTCTGCGGACCCTCTTTCCCAGGTAGACCTCACCACCGAACGCAAGAACATGCAGCTGTTGATACAGCTGCGCTGGCTGGCGGTGGTGGGCCAGGTGATCACGATCGCCGTCGTGCATTACGGCCTGGGCATTCCGCTGCCGCTGCCCGAAATGACGGCCGTGCTGATGGCGCTGATCGTCACCAACCTCGGCTATCTCTACTGGTTCAAATGGCGCCGGCGCAATGTGACCAGCGTCGGACTGTTCTGCGCCTTGCTCGCCGACGTGGCCGCGCTCGCAGTGCAGCTGTATCTGAGCGGCGGCGCGAGCAATCCCTTCATCTATCTGTTCCTGCTGCAGGCCATCCTGAGCGCGGTGCTGCTGTCGCCGGCCTACACCTGGGTGATCGCGGCCATCACCTCGCTGTGCGTGATCGATCTGGCGGGCTCGTCGCGGCCGCTGGCCGTGCAGCCCGACAACAATCTCTACGTCATAGGCCTGCTGACCTGCTTCGTGCTGACCACGGTGCTGCTGGTGATCTTTCTCACGCGCATCGTCGGCAATCTGCGCCGGCGCGACTCACGCCTGGCCGACATGCGCCAGCGCGCGAGCGAAGAGGAGCATATCGTGCGCATGGGCCTGCTGGCCACGGGCGCGGCGCATGAACTGGGCACGCCTCTGGCGACCATGTCGGTGATCCTGGGCGACTGGCAGCGCATTCCCGAAATCGCGCGCCAGCCCGAGCTGCTGCAGGACCTCGACGAGATGCGCCAGCAACTGCTGCGCTGCAAGAGCATAGTGACCAACGTGCTGCTGTCGGCCGGCGAAGCGCGCGCCGACGCGCCCAAACCGACCACGCTGTTCCGCTTCATGGACCGGCTGATCGCGCAGTGGCAGGAAACCCATCATCCGGGGCGCTTTCGCTATCACAATGGCATTGCCCAGGACCTGGCGATCATCTCCGATACCGCGCTGCAGCAGATGATCTGCAACGTGCTCGACAATGCGCTCGAGGCTTCGGCCGACGAAGTCGAGCTGCGCCTGCGCCGCGAGGACGATCAGCTGGTGATCACCGTGCTCGACCGCGGCACGGGCTTCGCGCCCGAAATATTGCGCAACTTCGGCAAGTACCAGCAATCGAACAAGACGGATCGCGCGGGCCGCGGAGTGGGACTGTTCCTGGTGACCAATGTCGCGCGCTCGCTCGATGGCACGGCGTCGGCGCGCAACCGCGACGACGGCGGCGCCGAAGTGCGTATCCAGTTTCCGCTGTCATCCATCACGTTAGGAGATACCGACCATGGAACCACGCCTGCTGCTGCTGGTTGAAGACGATGCCGCGTTTGCCCGCACGCTCGCGCGATCCTTCGAGCGCCGCGGCTATCAGGTGCTGAGCGCGGCCAGCGCCGACGAAGTCAAGCTCCTGCTGCAGGAGCACAGTCCCGGCTATGCCGTGATGGACCTGAAGCTTGCGGGCAATGCCTCGGGGCTCAACTGCATACAGATGCTGCACGAGCACAACCCGCAGGCGCTGATCGTGGTGCTGACGGGCTATGCGAGCATTGCAACGGCCGTCGAAGCCGTCAAGCTCGGCGCCTGCCACTATCTGGCCAAGCCCTCGAACACCGATGACATCGAAGCGGCGTTCGGACGCATCGCGGGCGACACCGAAGTCGAGCTGACCCAGCAGACCAGCTCGATCAAGACCGTCGAGTGGGAGCATATCCACGAGACCCTGGCCGAAAGCGGCTTCAACATCTCCGAAGCCGCGCGCCGCCTGGGCATGCACCGACGCACGCTGGCGCGCAAGCTGGAAAAGCGCCAGGTGAAGTAAGGGCCGATACGGCCCTTACCGGGTCAGAAGAACAGGTAGTGGTCGACCAGCAGCGCCGCGAACAGCAGGCTCAGATGCACCAGCGAGAAGCGGAACGTGCGCCAGGCCAGCGCATCGGAATAGTTGCGGCGCAGGCGCCAGGCATAGGCGCAAAAGCCCGCGCCCAGCACCACGGCGGCAAACAGGTAGAGCCAGGAGCTCATGCCGTAGATGAACGGCAGCAGGCAGGCCGCGAACAGCACCACCGTGTAGAGCAGGATCTGCAGCCGCGTGTACTCGCTGCCGTGCGTCACCGGCAGCATGGGCAGGCCCGACTTGCGGTAGTCCTCTACGCGGTACAGCGCCAGCGCCCAGAAATGCGGCGGCGTCCAGAGGAAGATGATGAGGAACAGGATCAGCGCTTCGGGGCCGACCTGGCCGGTCATCGCGGCCCAGCCCAGCACGGGCGGCATCGCGCCCGAGGCGCCGCCGATCACGATGTTCTGCGGCGTGCGCGGCTTGAGCACCACGGTGTAGATCACCGCATAGCCGACGAAGGTCGCGAGCGTGAGCCACATCGTCAGCGGATTGGTGCCAACGAACAGGATGGCAGAACCGAGGCTGCACAGCGCCGCCGAAAACACCAGCGCCTGCGAGCTCGACAGCTCGCCGCGCGCCGTGGGCCGCCATGACGTGCGCTGCATGCGCGCGTCGATGTGCTTTTCGACCAGGCAATTGAATGCCGCGGCCGCGGCCGCGACCAGCCAGATGCCGGCGCAGGACACGGCCATCTGCAACCACTGCGCGCCCGAAGGCCAGCCGGGCACGGCCAGCACCATGCCGATCAGCGCGCAAAAGACAATCAACTGCACCACGCGCGGCTTGGTCAAGGCATAGAACTGGGCGATCCGTGAAGCGGAGGACAGGGTGTCGGTAGTCATGCGCGAGCGATGGCTTTCTTGGAGAGGAGGCGGCGACGATCCATTTCGGCGCGCGAAGAAGAGCTGCTGGCGAGACTCCAGACCAGTACGCCCACCAGCGCCGCGGCGCCTCCAGTGTGCAGTACGGCGGCAATCAGCGGCCAGTCAAATAGGACGTTCGACAGTCCGGTCATCACCTGCAGCAGCAGCAGCCCGGCGAGCCAGCGCCGCTGGCGCGCGAGCGCCTGGGCGCGGCGCAATGCCAGCAGCAGCGCGACCAGCGCCGCGGCGACCACATAGGCCGCGAGCCGGTGCAGGTAATGGATGGCGGTCAAGGCTTCGAAATCGAGGTGGCTGCCATCCTGCAGCATGCCCAGCGGGCGCCAGATCTCGAACGCCTGGGAGAAATTCATGGCCGGCCACCAGCTGCCCTGGCAGGTCGGGAACGTGGTGCAGGCCAGCACCGCATAGTTGGTGCTGACCCAGCCGCCGAGCGCGACCTGCAGCGTCACCAGCGCCAGGCCGGCCACCAGCGCGCGGCGCAGCCAGGGTGTGAGCACTTCGGGCTCGCGGCCTTGCACCGCCAGGCCATGGGCGACGGCAGGAACGCACAGCAACGCCAGCAGCACCGTGCCGCCCAGCAGATGCAGCGTCACGATCGCGGGAAACAGTTTCTCGGTCACGGTCAGCGCGCCGAACGCGCCCTGGATGCAGACCCAGACCAGGCTGGCCGTGGGCCACCAGGGGCTGCGCCCCGCAGACAGCGGCTGCTTGCGCGCCAGGCGCCAGCTCATCAGCGTCAGCGCAATGATCAGCACGCCCACGCCCGTGGCCAGATAGCGGTGGATCATTTCGACCCAGGCCTTGCCATGGGTCACGGGGCCGGTAGGCATGGCGGTCTGGGCCGCGGTGATTTCCAGGTGCGCGCCCAACGGACTCGCGTTGCCGTAGCAGCCCGGCCAGTCAGGGCAGCCCAGGCCCGAGTCGGTGAGCCGCGTGAACGCGCCGAACATCACCAGGTCGAAGGTCAGGAAGAGTGTGAACACGCTCAGCGCAAGCAGACGCTCGGCCGGGCCATGCTGGCGATTGCGGAACCAGACCCAGGCCAGCGGAGCCAGCGCGATCACCGCGCCGATCAGCATCAGATGCAGCAGGGGTTGCAAATCGTAAAGGGGCTGGCTAGTCATCACTCGTTGTTGTCACATGCGCCGGGCCGCGGCCGGCAAGGCCGCCACCATTTCAAGATTGTCTGAAATATCTGAACGCTCTTAATAAAAAAACCCGCGCTGCCTGCGCGAGGTACGAGCGCGGCGCCAGGGCCGGGAAGAGAGCATGCACGACACCTCCTCGCAGGGCTGTCAAGGCAGTCTGCAGACCGCGGCGCATTGTCCCGGGTCAATTCTATCGGCGCACACGCCGCTGCACAGCGCGGCAGCAAGTGACCCTATGGATGATGGGCCCGGCGCGGTGCCGGCGAGCAGGCTCCAACGAGGCATGCAAGCGCCGCGATGCAGGGTGTGACACGCGATCACAGGTTGTCCTACAGTCGACGCGGCAATGGCCGATATCCAGCACATGACCTACATCGCTGATATGACATGCATCGTCGACCTGCCTCTGGAAAGCCATGAGCACGGTTTTGCCTGCTTTTCCTGCGGCCAGCCACTGGCCTCTTCAGGCGTACGCTATGACGGCAAGGGCGGCAGCATCTTGTTGCACCTGCGCTGCGCCAACGAAATGGGCCAGCGGCTGATCGTCGACTCCTGGACCAACCGCCGCAAGCATGTGCATGCCGCCGGTTGATGCGCAGGGCCTGTGCCCGGGTGGGCATGCCGACCGCCTCGGCCGATAATGGGCCATGTCCACCCTTTCATGCCCTTTCTGCGGTCATACGCTGACCGATAGCATCTCGCCTTGCGCCGGGTGCGGAAAAATGCCCTCCTCTGCCGCTTCGACTGCGGGTGCACAGGCGGTTGCGCCCGCGCCGCGCAGCCGTCTGGTGCCCTGGCTCATAGGCCTGCCCGTGGGCGCGTTTGCGGTGCTGATGATCGTCGGCCAGCTGTTGTCCACGCCCGAAAGCAGCAACCAGTGGGTGGCGCGCGAAGCCATCAAGGTTTGCAACAAGGAGGTCGCGCGCGCGCCCGAAGACCGCAAGCGTCCCGACCTGACGCCCAAGGACTGCGCCGACCTCGACGCGGCCTTCCGCAGCCAGTACGGCACCGAGCCCTGATCTGATCGCAGCCACGGCGCGCGCCGGCCGTATATTCCTTGCAGGATATACGTCTTGATACATACCAATGTAATCTGTAACAATCAAACTCGGTATTCGCGCCGCTCGCCCTCTATCACCCATGTATGCACGTTTGTGCATGCGGGACAATGGTGCATACCTGAGGCCTGCCTGGCGCAAGCATGGTGGAAAGCGGGCGAAGCTTTCCACCGCCCTCTATCCTGCCCCAGGCACGCCTGCCACGCACAGGCAAGCTGCCTCCACCTACCCAAAGCCCACGAGCTGGGAGCCCGTCATGAACATTGTCATACTGGACGACTACCAAGACGCCGTACGCAAGCTGCATTGCGCTTCCCGCCTGGATGCGCTCAATGCCAAGGTCTACACCAACAACGTCAAAGGCCTGGGCCAGCTTTCGGTGCGACTGCGGGATGCCGACATCATCGTGCTGATACGCGACCGCACTGCGATCACGCGACAACTGATAGAGAAGCTGCCGCGTCTGAAGCTGATCGCCCAGACCGGCCGCGTGGGCGCGCATATCGACGTCAAGGCCTGCACCGACCATGGCATCGCGATCGCCGAAGGCGTGAGTTCGCCGGTCGCTCCCGCCGAGCTGACCTGGGCGCTGATCATGGCGTCCATGCGCCGCCTGCCGCAGTACATCGCCAACCTCAAGCATGGCGCCTGGCAGCAATCGGGCTTCAAGGCCGCGTCCATGCCGCCCAATTTTGCGCTCGGCAATGTGCTGCGCGGCAAGACGCTGGGGATCTGGGGTTACGGCCGGGTCGGCAAGATCGTGGCCGGCTACGGCCGCGCCTTCGGCATGAACGTGCGCATCTGGGGCCGTGACGCTTCGCGCGCCGAAGCCCTGGCCGACGGCTACCAGGCGGCCAACACGCGTGAAGAGTTCTTCTCGCAATGCGATGTGCTGAGCCTGCACCTGCGCCTGAGCGAAGCCACCGAGCACGTGATAGGCCTGGACGACCTGTCGCTGATGAAGCCCACGGCACTGCTGGTCAACACTTCGCGCGCCGAGCTGATCGAGGCCGATGCGCTGGTCGCCGCGCTGCAGCGTGGCCGCCCCGGCATGGCCGCGATCGACGTGTTCGAAAGCGAACCCATATTGCAAGGCCATGCGCTGCTGCGCATGGAAAACTGCATCTGCACGCCGCACCTGGGCTATGTCGAGCAGGACAGCTATGAGCTGTATTTCGGTACGGCCTTCGAGAATGTCGTGAATTTCATCCAGGGCATGCCCACGCAGATTGTCAATCCCGACTATCAGCGGGTCGCGCGCTGAACGCGCGCGGCATCGGCGATGATCAGCGGACTCTGAATCCCGCGGCGCCGCCCTCGGGCTCGCGCTCCTGTGCGATGGCTTCCTGCACCGTCTGGCGCACCACCGATTCGAGTTCTTCCTGCAGCCGCAGCGTCACCGAGCGCGTCTGCTCCTGCACCACCTGGGCGATGGACTCGCGCAGGCGCTGGTCCAGCACGCGTTCCACGCGCTCGAGCAGGCGCTGCACCAGCCGCTCCTCGGCCTGCATCTGGACCTGGGCCCAGGCGACGGCGTCGAGTTCGGGGCTGGCTTCGGGCTCCTGCTCGGCGAGGCTGGGCAACACCGTCTCGGCCAGCGGAAAACGCGCCGCCGACCCCGAGGCCGGCGACGGCGAATACACCACGCGCGCGCCAGGCTGCAGCTCGGGGATTGCAGCCTGGGCCGCCGCGTCCCGAGAGGCGTGAGCCTGCACCGGCACGGCATGCGCAGCGGGCTCGGGCGCTGACGCCTGCACAAAACCGTGAGCCGGGTCCTGCACCACATCGGTCAAGGTCGGCACATAGCGCGGTGGCGCCTTGGCATTGGACAAGTCCATCACGCCCCTTTCAGCACCAGATCATGGCGCACGATGTTCAGTCCCAGGCCCGCATAGTGTTTCCAGCGCACACGCGCCTGGGCGCGGTCCTGCTCGTCATGCGCGCTCACCACTTCGACCACGCGCGCGAACGGCGCGAAATGCGCCGGCACGCTGTCCCAGAGGTTGAGCAGCAGGTCCTGGTGCGGCGCACAGCGCTCGTCCTGAACCAGCACCACGGGCGAGGCCGCGAACACCTGCGCGTCGTCGCCTTCGCAGGCATGGGCCAGGAAGTCGGGCGGCGACAGCTTCCAGAGCATCTGCGACAGCGCCTGCGTCACCGCCTGCGGCCCGGTCACGACCACGCGCGCATCGTTGCGCAAGGCCTTGCGCACGAAGCGGCAGACATAGGCCAGCCTGTCGGGCGCGTTGAAATGAAAGGCGACTTCGGTCATGGTCACAGCGCTGGCGCCACTCAAAGCAGCGTATCGGTCGCGGCGTCGGGCGCGCCGGCCGCGGGCGTGATCGTCTTGGCGACGGCAGCCGTCGTGTCGGCCGCTGCCGGAAGCTTGGCCGCCTTGACAGGCTTGACAGGCTTGGCGGCCTTCACCGTCTTGCCGGCCTTGTCACCCTTCACTGCCTTGGCCGCCACAGGAGCGGACTTGGCAGCTTCAAGCAGGTAGTGCACCAGCAGGCCCACGGGACGGCCCGTGGAGCCCTTGGCCGCGCCGCCCTTCCAGGCGGTGCCCGCGATGTCCAGATGCGCCCAGGCCATGTCGCCCACGAAGCGCTGCAGGAACTTCGCGGCCGTCACCGCGCCACCCGCACGGCCCGCGACGTTGCCCATGTCGGCGAAATTGCTCTTGAGGCCTTCGGCGTAGTCGTCGTCCAGCGGCATGCGCCAGCACAGGTCCTGCGCCTCCTCGCCCGCGTTCTGCAGCGCCAGGGCCAGCTCCTCGTTGTTCGAGAACAGGCCGCTGCGCAGCCCGCCCAGCGCGACCACGCAGGCGCCGGTGAGCGTCGCGATGTCGACCACGGCGCGCGGCTTGAAGCGCGCGACATAGGTCAGCGCGTCGCACAGCACCAGACGGCCTTCGGCGTCGGTGTTGAGGATTTCAATGGTCTGGCCGCTCATGCTCGTGACCACGTCGCCGGGCTTCACGGCGCGTCCGTCTGGCATGTTTTCGCAGGCCGGGATCAGGCCGACGACATTGATTGCCGGGCGCAGTTCGGCCAGGGCACGGAACACGCCCAGCACGCTGGCCGCGCCGCCCATGTCGAACTTCATCTCGTCCATTTCGGCCGACGGCTTGAGCGAAATGCCGCCGGTGTCGAACGTGATGCCCTTGCCAACCAGGGCCACGGGCGCGTCGCCCTTGGCGCCGCCCTGGTAATGCAGCTCGATCAGGCGCAGTGGCTCGGCCGAGCCCTGGGCCACGGCGAGAAACGCGCCCATGCCGAGCTTGGCGACTTCGGCCGGACCGTGGATCTTGCACTCGATGCCGGGCAGCTTGGCCAGCGCCTTGGCGGCGTCGGCGAGCAGCGTGGGCGTCGCATGGTTGGCGGGGCGATTGGCCCATTCGCGCGTCGTGCCCTGGCCCAGCGCCAGCGCCACGCCGCGGTCGAACGCCGCCTGCGACGCCGCCTTGGAGGGCACGCCCAGCACCACCTTCTCGAGGCTGCAGGGCTTGGCCGAAGGCTTGGTCGTGGCAAAGACATAGGTCGCGTCGGCAATCGCCTGCACCGCAGCAGTCAGCGCCGGCGCAGGGACATCGAAACTGAAGCACACTACAGCGCGCTTGAGCGCGGGCGCGCTCAACGCCGGGCCGACAGCGGCCAGGGCCTTGCGAACGGCCTTGGCCGAGCCATCGCCCGCACCCACCAGCAGCACCCGGCGCGCAGCGATGGCGGGCAGATGATAGAGCGACAATGACTTGCCGGCTTCGGTCTGCAGGTCGCCATGCTTGAGGGCCAGGGCCACAAGCGAGGACAGGGGATCGGACGCGGCGGGCGTGGGCTCGGCAACGAGCAGCACCAGCAGGTCGGATTTTTCGTTGGCGGCAGCCGCGATGGTCAGTGCCTTGAGATCAAAGTTCATAATCGGCGTTTTCCTTTTAGCCAATGTTATTCGATTCATCCATACGCAAAGAGCTGGCCCGCAGCTTTGGCGCCACCTTGGTGGTGTTGGTCACGGTCGTCATGACCATGATGCTGATTCGCACGTTGGGCCAGGCATCCCGCGGCAATGTCAATCCTTCCGACGTGATCATGGTCATGGGCTTCACGGTATTGGGCCAGTTGCCCACTATTTTGGGTCTGAGCCTGTTCGTGTCCGTCGTGGGGTCTCTGTCGCGCATGTACCGGGACAGCGAGATGGTCATCTGGTTTGCCAGTGGTCGCGGACTGGTGTCGTTCCTGCCACCGCTGCTGCGCTTTGCCTGGCCGGTCGTGGCGGTGATCGCGGTGCTCGCAACGCTGGTCTGGCCCTGGTCCAACCAGCAGGTGCAGCAGCTCAAGTCGCAGTACTCGCAGCGCAGCGACATCGACCGCATCGCGCCCGGCGAGTTCCAGGAATCGTCGGACGGCTCGCGCGTGTTCTTCATCGACAAGGACACGCCGGGCGCCGATGCCGCGAGCAATGTGTTCATCGTCACCAATGAGCCGCATGCGGAGTCGGTGACGTCGGCACGCAGCGCGCGCCTGATTGTCGAGAACGGCCAGCGCACTGTCATCCTGAGCGACGGCCAGCGCGTCGAGACCCAGACCGACACTCCGGGCGTGAAGATCAGCGAGTTCAAGGAATACGGCCTGCAGTTGGGCGACGGCGCATCGATCGCCGAAGAGGATGCATCGGCGCGCAGCCAGTACACCCATGCGCTGTGGAGCAGTGCGCTGCCGGCCTACCAGGCCGAAATGGGCTGGCGCCTGGGCCTGCCGCTGGCGGCGCTGAACTTCCTCGTGCTGGGCCTGGCCGTGGCCAGCGTGAACCCGCGCGCGGGCAGCAGCTCGAGCCTGATGATTGCGCTGTTCGCATTCATCGTCTACTACAACCTGATGACGCTGGGACAAAGCTGGGTCGGCGCGGGCCGCATCGGGCCCTTCAGCTTTCTGGCGCTGCTGCATGGCGGCACGCTGCTGTGCGCCCTGGGCGTGCTGCTTGCGCGCCACCACCGCTGGTCGATACGTTCGCTCTGGTCCAACCGACGCAAGGAAAGCCTGCAATGAAAGTCCTGCGCCGACTGATCTACCGCGACGCGCTGTCCGCCGTCGCCTTCGTGACCCTGGCCTTTCTGGGGCTGTTTTTCTTCTTCGATCTGATCGATGAGCTGCGCTGGGTAGGCCGCACCGGCGGCGACCTGTACAAACCTTCGCACGCGCTGGTGTTCGTGCTGCTGAGCCTGCCCAGCCATTTGTACGAGCTGCTGCCGATCACCGTGCTCATAGGCACGATCTTCGTGATGGCGCGGCTGGCGCAAAGCTCCGAGTTCACCATCATGCGCACCAGCGGCATGGGCCCGTGGATGGCCTTGCGCACGCTGCTGGTGCTGGGCCTGGGTTTCGTGGTGCTGACGTTTGCCGTGGGCGACTACATCGCGCCCGCGGCCGAACGCCTGGCGCAGACCGTGAAGGCCGCGCAACTGGGCAAGGTGTCGAGCGGCGCCACCGGCGCCTGGCTCAAGGAACGCCAGGGCGATCATTCGTTCGCGGTCAACGTCAATGCGCTGAGCAATGACGGCGACCTGCTGGGCGTGCGCATCTTCGAGTTCGATGCCCAGGGCCACATGGCCTCGCAAACCCGCGCCGAGAGCGCCGTGGTGAGCGCCAACGACGACACCTGGGAGCTGCGCAACGTGACGCGCAGCACCTATGTCGTCGAGGCCGGCCAGGCGCGGCTCGATCGCGTGCGCGAGGCCGCGCTGCGCTGGCCCACGCGCATCAGCGCGGAGATGGTCGCCGCTTCGCTGCTCAAGCCCGACCGCATGGCGACGCTCGACCTGTTCCAGTACATCCGCCACCTCGAATCCAACGGCCAGTCCGCGCAGCGCTATGAAATCGAATTCTGGCGCAAGGTGTTCTATCCCTTGAGCTGCCTGGTGATGGTGGTGCTGGCCCTGCCTTTTGCCTACCTGCATTTCCGCTCGGGCGGCATCGCGGGCTATGTGTTCGGCGGCGTCATGGCCGGCATCAGCTTCTTCCTGCTGAACAACGTGTTCGGCTACGCGGGCAATCTGCAGAACTGGTCGCCGTGGCTCACTGCCGCGGCGCCGGGCTTCATTTACAGCCTGCTTTCACTCGGCGCCTTCAGCTGGCTGGTGCTCAGGCGATGAACATGACTACTGAAAATCCCTCGACATTCGGCGTGATCCTGCTGGGCCATGGCTCGCGCGATCCGCTGTGGCGCGCGCCCATCGAAGCGGTGCAGGTGCGCGTGCAGCGCGCCCAGCCGCAGTCGCCCTGCTGCTGCGCCTATCTGGAACTCACCGAGCCCAGCCTGGGCCAGGCCGCCGACCAGTTGGTCGCCCAAGGGGTGCGCCGGCTGCGCATCACGCCCATGTTCCTGGGCACGGGCAAGCATGCGCGTGAAGACATTCCGCGGCTGGTCGCCGAGCTGCAGGCGCGCCACCCCGACGTGCAGGTTGAAGTGCAGGCATCCGTGGGCGAGGACGCGCGGGTCACGGCCTTGCTCGCGCAGATAGCGACCGAATAACGCGTTGCGGGCCGCAAATTAGCGGCTCTTGTTAGACAAATGCGTCATAATGATGGAAGCTCTTAGCAGAAATCAGTATGAACCTGCATCAATTCCGCTTCGTCCAAGAAGCCGCGCGCCGCAACCTCAATCTCACCGAGGCGGCGAAAGCCCTGCACACCTCGCAGCCCGGGGTCTCCAAAGCCATCATCGAGCTGGAGGAAGAGCTGGGCGTGGACATTTTCGCGCGCCACGGCAAACGCCTCAAGCGCATCACCGAGCCCGGCCAGCATGTGCTGCAGAGCATTGAACTCATCATGCGCGAAGTGGGCAACCTCAAGCGCATAGGCGAGCAGTTCAGCGCCCAGGACAGCGGCACGCTGAGCATCGCCACCACCCACACCCAGGCGCGCTATGTGCTGCCGCCTTCGGTCGCCAAACTGCGCGAGATCTATCCCAAGGTGCACATCAGCCTGCACCAGGCCACGCCCGCGGAAGTCGCGCGCATGGTGATCGACGAGGTCGCCGAGATCGGCATGGCCACCGAGTCGCTGGCCGATTACCCCGAACTCGTGACCCTGCCCTGCTATGAATGGCAGCATGTGCTGGTCGTGCCGCCCGGCCACCCGCTGGCGCAAAAAGAGCGCATTTCGCTGGACGACATCGCCCACGAATCGCTGATCACCTACCACCCCTCGTTCACGGGCCGCAACAAGATCGACCAGGCATTCACCGCGCGCCGCCTGCAGCCGCGCGTGGTGCTCGAGGCGATTGATTCCGACGTGATCAAGACCTATGTGCGCCTGGGCCTGGGCATTGGCATCGTTGCCGAGATGGCGATGCGCGACGACCCGGCCGGCGACCTGGTGGTGCGCCCCATGGGCCATCTGTTCGGCCAGAACGTGGCGCGCGTCGCGTTCAAGCGCGGCGCCTACATGCGCAACTTCGTCTACAAGTTCGCCGAGCTGCTCAGCGACCGTTTGAGCCGTGACCTGGTGGTGCGCGCCATGAACGGCCATGTGGCCGATTACGAACTCTGATTCTTCCGACTGACCTGCGCACCGGCCCGCGGTGCCTTATTGTTTTTCCTGCTGCACCATGACCTCTACCCCTGCTGCATCCGCACCCCGCACGCCTCTTTTCGCCAGCAAGCTGCCCGCCGTCGGCACCACGATCTTCAGCGTGATGTCGGCCCTGGCCACCGAGCACCAGGCCGTGAACCTGGGCCAGGGCTTTCCCGACTTTGCCTGCGACCCGGCGCTGATCGAAGCCGTGCACCAGGCCATGCTGGCCGGCCACAACCAGTACCCGCCCATGCCCGGCGTGCCCGCGCTGCGCCAGGCGGTATCAACCAAGATCGCGGCGCTGCACGGCCGCGTCTACCACCCCGACAGCGAGATCACCATCACCGCGGGCGCGACCCAGGGCATTCTGACGGCCATACTGGCCTGCGTGCATCCGGGCGACGAGGTCATTGTTCTCGACCCCTGCTACGACAGCTACATTCCCAACATTCTGCTGGCCGGCGGGGTGCCGGTGCGCGTGCCGCTGACGCCGGGCAGCTTCCGCCCCGACTTCGCCAGGATTTCGGCGGCGATCACGCCGCGCACGCGCTTGCTGATCATCAACACGCCGCACAATCCCAGCGCCACCATCTGGAGCGCCGAGGAAATGCGCACGCTCGAAGAGCTGCTCGCGCCCACCGACGTGCTGTTGATCAGCGACGAAGTCTACGAGCACATGGTGTTTGACGGCGCCGAGCACCAGAGCGCGGCGCGCTTTCCCGGCCTGGCGGCGCGCGCCTTCATCAATTCGAGCTTCGGCAAGACTTTCCACGTCACCGGCTGGAAGGTCGGCAGCGTGGCCGCGCCCGCGGCCCTGATGGCCGAGTTCCGCAAGGTCCACCAGTTCAACGTGTTCACCGTGAACACGCCCATGCAGCACGGCCTGGCAAGCTACCTGGCCGAGCCCGCGCGCTACCAGGGCCTGCCGGCGTTCTACCAGGCCAAGCGCGACCTGTTTCGCGCGGGCCTGGCCGACTCGCGGCTCAAGCTGCTGCCCAGCACCGGCAGCTTCTTCCAGTGCGTGGACATCTCGGCCGTCAGCGATCTGAGCGAAGCCGATTTCTGCCAATGGCTGGTGCGCGAGATCGGCGTGGCGGCGATTCCGCTGTCGGCGTTCTACGGCGACGGCTTCGACCAGCGCGTGGTGCGCTTTTGCTTTGCCAAGGAAGACGCGACGCTGCACGCGGCGCTGGCGCGCCTGCGCAAGCTCTGAGCCGCAGCCGTCAATCGAACTGCTCGCCCGGGGTCAGCGGCGCATGGCGGTAGGTCGCCGGCGTGCGCGACAGCTTGATCGGCGAGCCCACGCCCTGGTAGCCGGGCAGCTGCACGCGCAGCTGGCGGTGCAGCGTGTGCGGGTGCGCGAGCGCCGCATCCACAGCCTGCACGGGCGCGGCCGGCACGCCGATCGCCATCAGCGCCGTGGCCAGGGCATTGCCTTCGAAGCCCGCCAGCGCCTGTTCCAGCAGGGGCTTGAGCGCCTCGCGGTGCACCGAACGCTGGCCGGCAGTCGCAAAGCGGCTGTCCTGCACCAGCTGCGCGCAGCCGATGTGCTCGCACAGCAGCTTGAACTGGCGGTCATTGCCCACGGCAAAGAACAGCGGAATGGAGCCGGTCTGCAGCACGTCGTAAGGCGCGATGTTGGGGTGGGCATTGCCCGAGCGCTGCGGCGTCTTGCCGTCCATGAACCAGTTGGCCGCATGCGGGTGCAGCAGCGAGATGCCGCTGTCGTAGAGCGCGGCGTCGACCAGCTGGCCCAGGCCGCTGCGCTGGCGCTCGTGCAGGGCCAGCATCACGCCTATCACCGCGTTCATTCCCGTCACCATGTCGACCACGGGCAGTCCCACGCGCAAGGGCCCGCCGTCGCGCTCGCCGTTGACGCTCATCAACCCGGTCATTGCCTGGATGGCGGCGTCGTAACCCGGCCAGGCGCCCAGCGGGCCGTCCGCGCCAAAGCCGCTGACGCGGCACCAGACCAGGCGCTCGAAGCGCTGCTGCATCTGCGCAAAGCCAATGCCCCATTTTTCCATCGTGCCGATCTTGAAGTTCTCGATCAGCACGTCGGCCTGGGCCATCAGCGCCAGCAGCTTTTCCTGGCCCTGGGGCGCGCTCAGGTCCAGGAACTGGATGCGCTTGTTGCGGTTGAGCCCGTGGTAGTAGGAAGCCACGCCGTCCTTGAACGGCGGCCCCCAGGCGCGCGTGTCGTCGCCGCCGGGCGGCTCGATCTTGAGCACGTCCGCGCCGTGGTCGCCGAGAATCTGCCCGCACAGCGGGCCGCCCAGAACGCGCGACAGGTCGAGCACGCGCATGCCCTGGAGCGCGCCGCGCGCAGGTGTTGTGGTTTGCATGGTGTATTCCCTCAATCGAGCTTCGCGCCCGAAGCATCGACCACGGTCTTCCACTTGGCGGTTTCGGCCTTGATGAAGCGCGTCAGGCCTTCGGGCGTATGGTCCGTGGCCGACTCCAGGCCCTGGGCGGCAAAGCTGGCGCGCACCTTGTCCTTTTTCAGCGCCTGGATGAAGGCGCTGTTGAGCTTGGCCACGCGCTCGGGCGGCGTGCCCGCGGGCGCGACCACGCCAAAGAACACGCTGACGTCGTAGCCCGGCAGGCCTTGCTCGGCAATGGAGGCGATCTCGGGCATGGCCTGGGAACGCTTTTCGGTCGCCACGCCAATGGCCTTGAGCCTTCCGGCCTTGATGTAGGGCATGGCCGTGAGGATGTCGGTGAAGCTCATCTGCACCTGGCCCGCGAGCAGGTCGTTGAGCGCCGGGCCCGTGCCCTTGTACGGCACATGCTGCAGCGTGGTGCCGGCCATCTTGTTGAACAGCACGCCCGCAAGATGCGACGAAGCGCCGTTGCCTGACGAGGCGTAGTTCAGGCTCTGGGGCTTGGCCTTGTCGAGCGCAATCAGTTCGTTGAGGTTGGCGGCCTTGACGCTGGCATTGACCACCAGGATGTTGGGCAGGTAGCCCACATGGATGATGGGCGCGAAGCTGGTCACGGGATCGTAGGAGATCTTGCTGTACAGGCTCTTGTTGATGGCCAGGGGCCCCGAGGTGCCGAACATGATGGTGTAGCCATCGGCTTTGGCGCGCGCCACGCCATCGGCGCCGATATTGCCGCCCGCGCCAGCCTTGTTTTCCACGATCACGCTCTGGCCGACTTCATCGGTCAGCGCCGCGGCCAGCGTGCGCGCCATCGCATCCGTGGGGCCGCCCGGCGGGAACGGCACGACAAAAGTGATGGGCTTGGAAGGAAATGCCTCGCCCTGGGCCAGGGCGGCGGTGGCGGCGCTGCAGGCCAAGGCACATGCGAGCAGGAATCTAGGGCTTGTCATTGTCTGTCTCCATTTTTGTAGTGTTGTCGTCATTGCGCGCCTGCTGCCAGCCTCAGGCCGTTTGCAGCCATGCGGCGGGAATGTCCGCCTCCTGCAGCGGATCGCGCGGCAGCACGCGGTGCACCAGCACCAGTTGGGCCCAGCGCAGGCGCTGCCCGCTGCCGGTCTGGCTGGCTTCCCAGGCCATGGCGATGGCCGTGAAGCTGTTGTAGAGCGCCGAAGCCGCGCTGCGCGCCAGGCGCTCGCCGTCGGCATTCGCGGCCACGGCAGCGGCGGCAAATTCGCCCGCGCGCTGCATGGCGGCGTGCAGCGCCTGCTTGAACGCCGGCGCCGCCTGGGTCTGCGCCAGCAGCGCGGCCGCATGGGCCTGGAGCGCGGCCAGCGAGTCCTCGCGGCGTATGGCGCGCAGCACGTCCAGCGCCACGATGTTGCTCGTGCCTTCCCAGATCGAGCCCAGATGGGCATCGCGCACCAGGCGCGGGTCGCTCCACTCCTCGATGTAGCCGCAGCCGCCGCGCACTTCCATCGCGTCGCCCGTGACCTGGCGCGCATCGCGGCAGGCGCGGAACTTGATCAGCGGCGTGAGAATGCGCAGCAGCGCATAGCCGCCCGGCTCGCCCGCGTCCGAACGCTGCAGCGCCTGGGAAGTCTGCAGCACCATGGTGCGCGCCTGTTCGCTGCGCATGCGCAGCTTGTCGAGCTGGCGGCGCATGAGCGGCATGTCCTGCAAGGCCTTGCCGAACGCCTGGCGGTGCTGCGAGATGTATTCGGCCTCGGCGACGGCGCGGCGCATCATGCCCGCGGCGCGCACGCCGTTGGACAGGCGCGAGTTGTTCACCATGTCGGCCATCTTCGCGAAGCCCCGGCCCTGCTCGCCCACGAGATAGGCGACAGCGCCATCCAGCTGGATCTCGCCGCTGGCCATGGAGCGCGTGCCCAGCTTGTCCTTCAGGCGGATGATGCGGTAGTGGTTGCTGCTGCCGTCGTCCAGCCTGCGCGGCAGCAGGAACAGCGACACGCCTTTCATGCCCGGCGGGTCGCCTTCGACGCGCGCCAGCACCATGGCAAAAGCCGCGTCCGGGTTGGAGCAGAACCATTTGTCGCCGGTCAGGCGCCACGCGCCGTCGGCATGGGGCGTGGCCAGCGTCTGGGTGTTGGCGATGTCGGAGCCGGCCGCCTGTTCGGTCATGAACATCGCGCCCTGCGCCTGGTCGGCGAAGTCTGTGGCCGTGAGCTGCGCCCAGTACTTGTCGACCAGCGCCGGCGCGCCGAACTTGCGCAGCGTGCGCGTGAGCGAATCGGTCATAGACAGCGGGCAGCACAGGCCGAACTCGGCCTGCACGAACAGATAGGTCAGCGCGTACTTGGCCAGCGGCGGCAGCTTTGCGGCCCAGCCCAGCACGCCTTCGCGGTGCGACATGATGGCCAGGCTGAAGTCGCCATAGGCCACGCGCTCCATTTCCACATAGGCCGGGTGCTTGTCAATGCGCTGCGCGTCCTGGCCGGTGCGCGTGCGCTGCGCCAGCGTGGGCGGATTCTTGTCGGCGATCAGTGCCAGCTCGTCGAGCCGTCCGCCCGCGAGCTCGCCCATGCGCGTGAGATAGGGCTGCAGGTGGGCGTTGACGTCCTGCGGCAGATACAGCTGCAGCAGGGGCGCGAACTGTGTGTCTGTCGTGTACAGGTTGCTGCCGTGGCGGTCGGGCACCGGGTGGACGGTGCGTGTTTCCAGGGATTGTTGCGCTGGGCTCGTGTTCATTTTGTCTCCTGCGGCCACCGGGCTCGCATGGACAAATTCTGGGAACGCAGCCTATTCGCGTCAAATATTATTAATAAATTGATCTATATACTGAAGATATCAATCCATCGCCCACAGCGCCTGCCGGGCCGATCACGGCACAAGCTCCCAAGCCCCCAATGATCCACCTAGAAACCCGCCAGTTGCAGTACTTCGTGGTGCTCGCCGAGGAGCTGCATTTCAGCCGCGCGGCGCAGCGGCTGTGCATCTCGCAGCCGCCGCTGAGCATTGCCATCAGGCAGCTCGAAAGCACGCTGGACGCCCAGCTGTTCGAGCGCAACAGCCGCGGCGTGCGCCTGACCCACGCGGGCCGGCACCTGCTGGTGCAGGCGCGTGACATTCTGGAGAGAACGCGCCGCGCGGCCGTCGATACGCGCGCGGTGGCGCTGGGCATGGCCGGCAGCCTGCGCCTGGGCTTCGTAGGCTCGAGCATGTACCGCGGCCTGCCCGAAGCGCTGGAACGCATGCGCGCCCAATACCCCCACGTGCGCGTGGACCTGCATGAACTCAACAGCATCGACCAGGTCGGGGCGCTGCAGGCCGGCAAGATCGATCTGGGACTGATGCATACCATGGCGCCACCGCCGGGCATGAGCGCGCAGACCATCGCCTCCGAGCCCTTCATCGCCTGCATTCCCGCGGGCCACCCGCTGGCGGGTCAGGCGAAGATCTCCATCGCCCAGTTGGCCAACGAACGCCTGATCCTGTTTTCCGAAGCCGTGTCGCCCGACTACTTTCGCGTGATACGCAGCATGTGCCAGAAAGCCGGGTTCGACCCCGAGCTGCGGCATGAGGTGCGCCACTGGCTGTCCGTGCTGTCGCTGGTGAGCACCGGCCAAGGCGTGTCTCTGGTGCCGGCCTGCCTGCAGCGCGCGGGCATGCAGGGCCTGGCGTTCAAGCCGATCGCGCGCAAAACGCCGCTGTCGGTGCTGCAGGCCATGTGGCGCCCCTCGCCCGCGCATCCTCTGGTGCCGATACTGCTGGCGCACCTGCATTCGGTCGTGAAAGAGCACCTGCAAATGGCCTGCGCAGCCGAACGCTGAACGGGCGCAGCGCTCACCGGATTCAGCGGAAAATGCCTAAGTCAATGTGGCTCGAATGGGTTTTGCATCGGTAATGATTCTCATTTAATATCATTTCCAATGAATGAAGGACTTCTGCGCGCAAGCCTTTCGCCGGCCTGCCCTTTCCTGCGCGCGCCGCGCATTTTTTCCCACTCCCCAGACGGACTCCCATGCCCTTTACCTTGCCCCAGCTTGCCTACGCCTATGACGCCCTCGAGCCGAACATCGATGCGCAGACGATGGAGATCCACTACACCAAGCACCATCAGACCTATGTGAACAATCTCAATGCGGCGCTTGAAGGCAGCGCGTATGCGGAACTTTCCATCGAGGCCTTGATTGCCCAGGTCGAGTCCCTGCCCGAAGCGCTGCGCCCCGCGGTGCGCAACAACGGCGGCGGCCACGCCAACCACAGCCTGTTCTGGCAAGTCATGTCGCCCCAGGGCGGAGGTCAGCCTGCGGGCGATCTGGCGCGCGCAATCGAGTCCGACCTCGGCGGCCTCGAAGCCTTCAAGGCCGCGTTCACCAAGGCTGCACTGAGCCGCTTCGGCAGCGGCTGGGCCTGGCTCACGGTCGACAGCGCCGGCAAGCTTGCGGTCGAAAGCAGCGCCAACCAGGACAACCCGGCCATGGTCGGCATCGGTTCCGGAAATACCGCCATCCTCGGGCTCGATGTGTGGGAACATGCGTACTATCTCAAGTACCAGAACCGTCGCCCCGAGTACATCGCGGCGTTCTACAACGTCATCGACTGGGCCGAAGTCGCTCGCCGCCATGCCCAGGCGCTGCAAGGCTGATCGGACCCACGCATGAATGACTCCAGCGCCTGCGCTGCGCGCGCCACACAACGCATGCGGCTCAGAACCCGGATCGGGCTGGCGATTTCCATTCTTGGCCTATGGGCGCTGTGCGCCCTGGTCTGGAACGGCCTGCAGAACAATCCGGCGGCGCGCGGAGCGCTGCTTGCCGGCGGCGTCGCAGCGCTGGCCACGGCGCTGGGCACCTTGCCCGTGCTGCTGGCCCAGCGCCCGTCCGAACGCCTGCAGGACACGCTGTTCGGTTTCGGTGCCGGCGTGATGCTCGCGGCATGCGCATTCTCGCTGGTCATTCCAGGCCTGGACGCGGTGCGCCAGGCCGGCGGCAGCGCCTGGGCCGCGAGCGGCTCGGTCGGCACGGCCATTCTGCTCGGCGGCCTGGTGCTGCTGGCGCTGGACAAGCTGCTGCCGCACGAACATTTCATCAAGGGACGCGAAGGCGCCAGCGCCCAGCAGCTGCGCCGCACCTGGCTGTTCGTCATCGCAATTGCCTTGCACAACATTCCCGAAGGCCTGGCCATAGGCGTGGGCTACGCGGGCAACGAAGGCCTGCGCGCCAACGCGCTGGCGATAGGCATTGCGATCCAGGACGTGCCCGAAGGCTTTGTCGTTGCCGCGGCACTGCTTGCCGCGGGCTACGGTCGCATTCTGGCCGTCGCCATAGGCATGGCTTCGGGCCTGGTGGAGCCCATGGGCGCCGTGGTCGGCGCTTCCATCGTCGGACACTCCGCGATGCTGTTGCCCTGGGGCCTGGGTTTTGCGGCGGGAGCGATGCTGTTTGTCATCAGCCACGAAATCATTCCCGAATCCCACCGCAAGGGCCACGAAGTGTTTGCCACCGCCGGGCTGATGCTGGGCTTCGTGATGATGATGGTGCTCGATACCGCACTCGCCTGAGCACGGCCGCGCGCAGCGCGGTCGGGCATACAAGGCGCATCAAGGCAGCAATGAATGGCGCGTAATCACGAATATTCGCAATTCTGTGTAGGAGACCTCCCACAAGCTTATCAGTAGTTAATGGCTATCGCATTTTGATAATTCAAATACATTGGCTATGCCAATCATGGCTTGTTTATCAAGAGGCTTAAATTGCTCCATTTCCCCAAAAGAAAGTTCGTGAAGTCTGCATTCGCCGCGGTGCTCGCAATGACACTGGCTGCGTGCGGCGGTGAAGGTTCCAGCGAGGTGGGTGTCCGAAACGATGCAGCCGGAAACGACGCCGCCGGCCCCGCGGAACTGTCCACCCTCAGCGGTGTCGCCGCCCTGGGCGCGCCCATAGCGCAAGCCCAGGTCGATTGCAGATGCGCATCCGGCGCAAGTGCCTCTACCGTTACGGGGACTGACGGTGGCTTCAGGCTCCGGTTGATGGACAGCGACTATCCCTGCGCGCTGGCCATCACCGGTGGAGTGGCCAACGGCCAGCCCCTGGCACAGCCGCTGCACTCGGTGGCCAGCGCGGCGGGCACGGCGAACATCACGCCCTTGACAGACCTGATGGTCGCCAGCATGAGCGGTCAGCGCCCGGCACTATGGCTTGCCGGCGCAACGCAGGGCGAGTTGGCCGCAACCATCACCGACGCCAAGCTGGCCCGGGCGCTCGATGGGCTCCACGCCACGCTGGCATCGCTGCCCGCGCAAGCCGCGCTGCCAGCCGGCTTCCATCCAATGACCTCACGCTTCAACGCGCAAGCCGGCGATGCAGCGGACGACCTGCTGGAAAGCTACAGCCACGCATTGAAGACCGCAGGCCTGACCCATGTCAGCGCCACGGCGCGCGTGGCTGCGGGAGAAACACTGGCCGCGGGTTCCTATGCCGCAACGGTGATCACCACGCCCGGATTGCGCACTTTCCGCATGAGCATCTTCAAGGATGAGGATGGCCGGGATGTGCTGCATGTTCCCGACCCGCTGCGGGGAACGAAAACTGCATTCCTCAAGAAGCGAGAGGACGACGCCATCACCGGACTCGAGAGCAACGCGCATTTCGACGCTATTCGACCCTTCTTCGGCAATCTTTTCGGCATTCTGGGTTCGCCCAACAGCCCGCAGCCGGAACCACTTGATGATATGGGCGCGTGGCATTGGAATCTTGGCGGCTCAGTCACCTATGCCTACATTTCGGACGAGATGGTAGAAGTCGACCCCAAGGAATTGCTGGGAAGAACATTCAAGCAGTACTCAGATGCCAGCAAGTGGCGCTACTTCACGACCATCCGCCTCGATCAACAAGGCAACGCCACGATCACAGATCCCAGGGAAGAGGAAGATCCCTATGTCGTCACCGACTATCTGGCGCCGTTCCAGAAAGGCGGCTGGGAAGAAGCTGACGATGGCGAAGTCTTCACCGCCCATGCAAAGGCCTTCAGGTTCACAACGCTTCGAGGCGAGGTCAAATACGCCATCGTCACCACGATAGGCCTCAAGAACCCGAAGAGCACCGCATTCGACACCAAAAACGAAGAAATATGGATGGCCGTATCCCAATAGCCACGCGCGGCATGCACGAGGCCGGCGTCCATGCCAGGCTCGGGGCCCTGTCAGGTTGCGTGCTATTGTGGCCAGGCTTAGAGCCGCTAACACGACCCAGCAAATCGAAGATTTGCGGTTGCTGCTAGGCGCGGTGCCGCAGGCAGTGCAAGTAGCACGACAAGGCGACGCAACGACGCAGCAAGGGTTGTGTTAGCGGCTCTTAGTGCCTGGTCGGACCCATGGGCGCCATGGTCGGCGCTTGCATCGTCCAACACTCCGCGAGATGGTGCTCGATACCGCACTCGCCTGAGCACGGCCGCGCACAGCGCGGTCGGGCATCCAAGGCGCATCAGCCGCTTTCGGCGCCGGCGAGCTGGAAGCAAAATACCGCGCCCCTGTCAGGCAGCTCCAGCAGCCGGATATCGCTGCCATGCAATTGCAGGATGCGCTTGACGATGACCAGCCCCAGCCCGCCGCTGCCCGAGCTGCCGGAACGCGAACCGAAGACCGGGCGCATGAACAGCGAGTTGCGCAGCTGCGCCGGTATGCCCGCCCCCGTATCGCTGACCCGCACCGCCACGCCCGTTTCGTGGGCGCGCAGCTGCACTTCGATTTCGCCGCCCATGGGCGTATGGCGGATGGCGTTGTCCAGCAGGTTGGTCAGCACGCGCTCTATCATTCCCAGGTCGGCGCACACCGCAGGCAGGCAGGACGCGATATCGGGCCGCAGTCGCTGCTGGCGCGCTTCGGCGGCCAGCTCGAATTTCTGGAACACGTCCTGCACCAGATCGGCGAGCGCGAAGTTTTCCTTGTCGGGCTTGACCACGCCGTATTCCAGCCGCGCCAGCTCGAACACTTCCTGCGCGAGCCTTCCGACCTTGCGGCTCTGGTCCAGCGCGATTTCCAGATAGCGCCGGCGCTCGCTTTCGTCCAGCGTCGCGGCCTTGAGCATCAGGGTTTCAAGATAGCCGTGCAGCGATGTCAGCGGCGTGCGCAGGTCGTGCGAGATGTTGGCGAACAGTTCGCGCCGCTGCTGGTCCTGCAGCGTCAGCTCGCGCCATTGCTCGGCGATGCGCTGCGTCATCTGCGTGAACGCCTGGCCCAGCTGCGCAATTTCGTCATGCCCGCGCGACAGCCGCGCCAGCCGCGGCGCCTCGGTTTGCAGCGCGTCCATGCCCTCGGTTTCGAAGCGCTTGACCGCCACCGTCAGCTCGCGCAGCGGCCGCGTGATCAGGCGGAACGCGGCCAGGCCCGCGAGCAGACCCAGCAAGGCCACGAGGCCCATCAACCACAGGGTGGTGCGCAGCACCGTTCCTGCCGCCGTGTGGGCGACCAGCGCGTCGTGGTCTTCGCCCTGCAGCACCACATAGACATAGCCCGCATCGCGGCCGTTCATGCGCAAAGGGGCGGCGCTGAACACCTTGCGCACATCGGGACTGCGCGGATCGTCGCCCACGATGGGCAAGGCCGCGCCCGCGAGCAACTGCTGCACCGGCTGCAGATCGACCCGGTCGCGCCTGAGATGCCCCGGCGGCGCGGCCTGGGCCTCGATGCGTCCGTCGAGCCCCAGAAGATAGACCTCCACGCTAGGGTTCACCGCCATGAGCTTGTCGAACAAGTCCTTCACCGCGCCCTGGTCCAGCCCGCCCGGTTTCATCAATTCGGCGTTCTGCGCGATGTGCGCGGCCAGGCCGCTGGACAGGCGCTGTATCACTTCCTGCTCATGCTTGCCGTTGGAGCGCAGCTGCAGCCAGACGGAGGCGCCGCAGCACACCAGCAGCAAGGCCGCGAACACCATCGACAGGCGCCGCGACAAGGTGGCCCAGGCCATCATGATGCGCCCTCACCGTGGGCCGCGGCCGACATCTTGTAGCCATGGCCCCACACGGTGAGAATGCGCCGCGGCTGCGCCGGATCGGCTTCGACCTTGATGCGCAGCCGGTTGATATGCGTGTTGACCGTGTGCTCGTAGCCGTCATGGTGATAGCCCCAGACCTGGTTGAGCAGGTCGAGCCGGGAAAACACCTTGCCCGGGCTGCGTGCAAAGAAGTACAGCAGATCGAATTCGCGCGGTGTCAGCTCGATGGGCCTGCCGTTGACGCGCACCTCGCGCGCCAGGGGCTCGATGTCGAGCTCGCCTATGCTGAGGCTGCCCGAATCCATGCGCGCATTGCGCGCCAGCGCGTCGGTGCGCCGCATCAGTGCCTTGACGCGCGCCACCAGTTCCAGCACCGAAAAAGGCTTGGCCAGATAGTCATCGGCGCCCAATTCCAGGCCCAGGATGCGGTGCACTTCACTGGAGCGCGCGCTGATGATGATGATCGGCGTATACCTTGCCATCGCGCGTGCGCGCCGGCAGATTTCCAGGCCGTCGATGCCCGGCAGCATCAGGTCCAGCACCAGCGCATCCCAGCTGCCGCGTTCGAGTTCGGCCAGGCCCGCATGGCCGTCGCCCGCATGCGTGACGGCATAGCCCTCATCGCGCAGATGCAAACGCAAAAGCTCCGCAATGTGCAGATCGTCCTCGACGATCAATACGCGTTTGGTGGGGTCCATAGGCTGGTATTTTCTCGCGTTATGCGCTGCCGAGTTATCACAATTAATTGAACTTTGCGTGATACATCGGCGATGGGCTGCGGCCAACAATTCACGCCATGAACCGCACTCTCATCGCCCCTTCTGCCGCGCCGGCCCGGCCCGCCGACAGCCGGCCCATCCACCCGCTGTGGCTGCGCCTCACGCATTGGCTCAATGCGCTGGCCGTGGTGATCCTGATGCTCAGCGGCTGGCGCATCTACGACGCCTCGCCGCTGTTTGCATTCACCTTCCCGCCGGCCATCACGCTGGGCGGCTGGCTGGGCGGCGCACTGCAGTGGCATTTCGCCGCGATGTGGCTGCTGTTCTTCAACGGCCTGCTCTACCTGGCGCTCAACCTTTTGAGCGGCCGGTTGGCGCGCAAGTTCTTTCCGCTCACGCCGCGGGGCTTGCTGCGCGACCTCAAGGGAGCGCTCCACGGCAAGCTCTCGCACGCCGACGTGCGCCAATACAACCAGGTGCAAAAGCTCGCCTATCTGTGCGTGCTGCTGGACCTCATCGTGATCGTGCTGTCGGGCCTGGTGCTTTGGAAGTCGGTGCAGTTTCCGCTGCTGCGCGAACTGCTGGGTGGCTACGAGCTCGCACGCCGCATCCACTTTTTCGCCATGGCAGGCATTGCCCTCTTTCTTGTCGTGCATCTGGTGATGGTGGCGCTGGTGCCGCGCACGCTGAGCGCGATGATTCACGGCCACGCGCCCAAGACACCATGAAAATCTTCCAAGCCCCGACGCTGGCGAACATCGATGGCGCGGCCGCCGTGCGCGAAGCGCAGCGGCTGATCGGCCGGCAAGTCGCGCTGCCCGCGCGCCGCGCCTTCCTGCAACGCTCGCTCACGCTGGGCGGACTGTCGCTGCTGACCGGTTGCAGCATCAGCGACGACGCCCATGTCGAAGCCGCGCTGGCCAGGATCTCGCGCTTCAACGACCGGGCCCAGGCGCTGCTCTTCGACCCCGCGCAGCTCGCGCCCACCTATACCGATGCGCAGATCACGCGCCCGTTTCCCTTCAACGCCTATTACGGCGAGGACGAAGTGCGCGTGGTGGAAGAGGCCGGCTACCGGCTCGAAGTGAGCGGCATGGTTGCGGACCGCCACGCGTGGACGCTGGCCGAGCTGCGCGCCATGCCGCAGCATGACCAGATCACCCGCCATATCTGCGTCGAAGGCTGGAGCGCCATAGGCAAATGGGGCGGCGTGCGCTTTGCCGATTTTCTGCACCGTATCGGCGCCGATACCAGCGCAAAGTACGTCGGCTTCAAGTGCGCCGACGACTACTTCACCAGCATAGACATGCCCACCGCCCTGCACCCGCAGACGCTGCTGGCGCTGACCTACGACGGCCTGCCGCTGCCGCCCAGGTACGGCTTCCCTATGAAGCTGCGCATGCCGACCAAGCTGGGCTACAAGAATCCGAAACACATCATGGCGATGTTCGTCACCAACACCTATTCCGGTGGCTACTGGGAAGACCAGGGCTACAACTGGTTCGGCGGCAGCTGAAGGGGCGGCATGCGCCTCTCGGCTGCCAATGAAAGCGCAAGGCCGTGTTCCGCGGAACAGGCCGATCTTCTGACCACTGCACTCAAGGACTCCAAATGAACAAGCTCACCACTACCCTTCTTGCCACCTGCATCGCCGTTGCCGGGGCCTCGGCCTTTGCCGCGGACGACATGGCCAAGGACAGCAAAAGCGCGATGACCAAGGACTCCATGGCCAAGGATTCGATGTCCAAGGACGGCATGAAGAAGGATGCGATGAAAAAGGACTCCATGGCCAAGGACGGCATGAAAAAGGATGGCATGAAAAAGGACTCGATGGCCAAGGATGGCATGTCCAGGGACGCAATGTCCAAGTAAGCACCTGCGTCGAGACGCTCGATTCGCCTGCGCTTTGCAGCGGGCGGATCGGGCGCAAATGCCATGCCCGGGCATGGCGTCCTCATCCACACTGCGCCAGGAAAATTCCATGAAATCCATTACTTTGACCGCCAGCGCCCTGGCTGCAGCCGCCCTGCTTTGGCAGGCCCTGCCCTCCTTTGCCGAAACGCCGCGCCGGGTGGCCGCGCCCACAGCCGACATCACTCCGGCGAACAGCGCCGGTACGGAGACGGCGGTGTTCGCCGGCGGCTGTTTCTGGGGCGTTCAGGGCGTGTTCCAGCATGTCACGGGCGTGAGCAATGCGGCCTCGGGCTATGCCGGAGGCGACGCCAAAACAGCGCGCTACGACGCCATCGGCTCGGGCCGCACGGGCCATGCCGAGTCGGTGCGCATCACCTACGACCCGCAGCAGATCAGCTACGGCAAGCTGCTGCAAATCTACTTCTCGGTCGCGCATGATCCCACCGAGCTCAACCGCCAGGGGCCCGACAGCGGCCCCCAGTACCGCTCGACGGTATTCGCGCAGAACGGCGAGCAGGAACGCGTCGCCAAGGCATACATCGCGCAGCTCGATCAGGCCAAGGCATTCGGCAAGCCGATAGCGACCACCATCGAGGTCGGCAAGCCGTTTTATCTCGCCGAGGACTATCACCAGAACTACCTGACGCTGCATCCGGGCCAGCCGTACATCATGATCAACGACCTGCCCAAGATCGACGACCTGAAGAAACTGTTCCCCGAGAACTACACGGCCAAGCCCGCGCTTTTCCCCACGGGAAAAACCAGCTGAACCGCGCCCGGACCTCTGCCCCGCCGGCGCAGCTGCAGGTCTGATGCGGCGCCCGGTGCTGCGCGCGGCATGGCACTCACCAACGGCCAATGTAGCCAGCGAGCACGATGGCTATGGCCGCGCACAAACTCGACAAGCTCACCCATCCCGGTCGCAACAGCAGGCTCCGGTGCGGCTTGCCGGGATGGTAAAAAACACGGACCGCGCCGCGGGCATCCGCCTTGACCCGCCGCGGCAGCACTCCTGCCGCGCCTTTGAGCACACCAGACGCAGACATCTTCCAGATCGAGATTTCTCGACCTTGATAGACCTGCCCGTTCACTTGGTACTCATAGAGCGCATCGGGCACGAATTGCTGATTGGCGGGGTGAAGCTCGGTGGCGCCGAACTGGCGCGTTCCCAAGCGCAGCAGACGGCCTTCGGTGCCAGGCCAGCGGCGCACGCGCAGCGCATGCAGCAAGGTGCCCAAAAGCACGAATACCACGTAAACGGTAAACCAGAAATGAATGCCCTGAGGCTGCTTGCGCAGTGTCAGATCGAACATCAGCTGAAGATAGTCAGTCACAGTTTCGCTGCTATGTTTCGGTGCCCCGCGAGTGCCACGCCATGCCGGGCGGGCCGAAATGCGCGCTGCATCCGGCTGCACGCCCCGCCCTTGCGCTTGCCAGCCAACCGGCACGCGATCCGGATGATAAGGTTTTTCTGGCTTGGAAATAAGCCCCTTGCCGCCTTGGCGCGAGCCCAGCAAAAGCCATAGCTGATTTGCCAGTTTCGGCGCTTTCAACCGAGGCAGATCGTGGGCGCTATACGCCAAAACCTATGCTTGCTGACTGTCGCAGGGGTGGCGTTGGCATGTGGACCTGCGGCTTGCGGCGGCGGGGGCGGCTCGCCGTCCGCCGCCGGCGCTGGCGTCAGCATCGACGCGGGCGGTACTGGCAGCGTGCCGGCAGCCAAAAGATGGTGGGTCAGGGGAGTTTCGCAGTGACTCGTTAGTGGACAAATATGTTTTCGTCTCCAGCGACCTCGTGGAGTTGCCCCGCACTGAACTGTTCGGCAGGGTTTATGAAGACATACACAATTGCCTGGATCAAAGAGGCGTCTGGGGCATAGACGCCAACGGCTACAGCTATGGCTTTGACGAGTTTGCGAAAGACGGGAGCGCCCTCGTCCCCTTCGCCCGGCCGCGGCCGCACGATCCGCGATTCGATATGACGCCACAACAAATCGCGCAGTGGTTCTCGGAGGACGGCTCCGAGGACATGGTGGGTGCCCAAGCCAGAATCTTTCGCGCCAAGGCCTTCAAATACACGGCCCATGGCAAGTCGACCTACGTCTTCTTTTCCATGGGCAGTCCCAAGCACCCCGACCCCTCCCACCCCGAAGGCGCACCGGAACATACGCAGATCAACGTATCGCAGTGATTTCGCGCGGCGCGGCGCCCCTGCGCCCTAGGGTCACAGCAGCACGATGTCGTACTGCTCCTGGCCCATGGCGTTTTCCGCCTGCAGCGAAATCGGCTTGCCGATGAAGTCCGAGAGGCTGGCCAGGTGCGGGCTTTCCTCGTCGAGAAACAGATCGACGACCTGGCGCGAGGCAATCACGCGGAATTCCTGCGGATTGAACTGGCGCGCCTCGCGCAGGATTTCGCGCAGCACGTCGTAGCAGACGCTGCGCGCGGTCTTGACTATGCCCTTGCCGGTGCACACCGGGCAGGGTTCGCACAGCATGTGGGCCAGCGATTCGCGCGTGCGCTTGCGCGTCATCTCGACCAGGCCCAGCTGCGAAAAGCCGCCCGACATCATGGTCTTGACGCGGTCGCGGCCCAGCTGCTTGCGGAACTCGGCGAGCACCGACAGCTGGTGCTCTTCGCGCACCATGTCGATGAAGTCGGCGATCACGATGCCGCCCAGATTGCGCAGGCGCAGCTGGCGCGCGATCGCCTGGGCGGCCTCGAGATTGGTCTTGAAAATGGTGTCGTCGAAATTACGCGCGCCGACGAAACCACCGGTGTTGACATCGATGGTCGTCAGGGCTTCGGTCTGGTCGACGATCAGGTAGCCGCCCGACTTGAGGTCCACGCGCCGGCCCAGCGCCTTGGCGATTTCCTCGTCAATCGAGTAGAGGTCGAAAATCGGCCGCTCGCCCTTGTACAGCTGCAGCTTGGGCACGGCCGCGGGCATGAATTCCAGCCCGAAAGCCTGCAAGGCCGCAAACTGCTCGCGCGAGTCGATGCGAATGGTCTGCGTCTGCTCGCCCACCAGATCGCGCAGCACGCGCTGCAGCAGGTTCAGATCCTGGTGCAGCAGCGAGCCCGGCGGCAGCTGCACCGATGACTGCTTGATGCGCGCCCAGGTCTTGCGCAGGTAGGCAATGTCTTCCGACAGCTCCTGGTCGCTCGAATCCTCGCCGTTGGTGCGCAGGATGAAACCGCCGCCACCGCCCGTGGCCTTCTCGCCCACCAGGCCCTGCAGCCGGGCGCGCAGCGCGTCGCGTTCGGCAGGCGGAATCTTCTGCGACACGCCCACATGGTCGTCCTGGGGCAGGAACACCAGCAGCCGCCCTGCGATGCTGACCTGGGTCGACAGCCGCGCGCCCTTGGTGCCTATCGGGTCCTTGATGACCTGGACCAGGATGGCCTGGCCCTCGAAGATCTGCTTTTCAATCGGTTTGACCGGCAGGTCCTTGCGCGCGAACATCGGCGCCTCGCCGTTTTCCTGGCGCTGCCAGACGTCGGCCACATGCAGGAAGGCCGCGCGCTCCAGGCCGATGTCGATGAAGGCCGACTGCATTCCCGGCAGCACGCGCGCCACCTTGCCCAGATAGACATTGCCCACCAGGCCGCGCTCGAGCGGGCGCTCCATGTGCAGCTCCTGCACCGCCCCGCTTTCGACGATGGCGACGCGGGTCTCCTGGGGCGACCAGTTGATCAGAATGTCCTGTTGCATGTTCATTGCTTGCCTATCCAATTCAAAGGGACCAGCCGGCCTGGCGCAGCAGCTGGGCGGTTTCGAACAGGGGCAGCCCCATGATGCCGGTATAGCTGCCCGCGAGGTGGGCGACATGCACCGCGGCCGCGCCCTGTATGCCATAGGCGCCGGCCTTGCCCATGGGCTCGCCCGTGGCGACATAGGCCGCGATCTGCGCGGGCGTCATGGCCGCGAAGCGCACGACAGAAACTGAAAGCGCCGTGAAACGCTGCGGGCCGGACTGCAGCGCCACGGCCGTGAGCACCTCATGCTCCTGGCCGCAGAGCAACGAAAGAATGCGCGCGGCGTCGGCCTCATCTTCGGGCTTGCCCAGGATCTGCGCACCCAGCGCCACCGTGGTATCGGAACACAGGATGGGCGCGGGCGCCAGGCCGCGGCGCGCATGGCGGGCCACGGCTGCGTCGAGCTTGAGTCCGGTCACGCGCTGCACGTAGTCGCGTGGCGCTTCGGCGGCCAGCGCCAGCTCGATGGCTTCGGCATCTTCTGCGACATCGCCGGCGGCGTTGGGCAGCAGCAATTCGTGGCGCACGCCGATTTGCTCGAGCAATTGACGGCGGCGGGGACTTTGCGAGGCGAGGTAGAGGAAATCAGACATGGCAGACGGTAAAAACTGCTGCAACCCTTTAAATTCAAGCGTCGCAGGCTATGAAAAAGATAGTACCACGCGCGCTCGACGGCCTCGCAAGCCGCCTATCGCGCTGCGCCGTCGCGCCGGGCAAAGTACTCGCGCGTGAGCTGCACGATCACCGGCGAAAGCAGCAGCAGCGAGATCAGATTGGGAATCGCCATCAGCGCGTTGAGCGTGTCCGCCACCAGCCAGGCGAAGTCCAGGGTCGCCACGGCGCCGAAATACGCAGCCACGGTCCACAGGATGCGAAAAGGCTTTTCGCAGACCGGGCCGACCAGGTAGGTCCAGCACTTCTCGCCGTAATAGGCCCAGCCCAGGATGGTGGTGAAGGCAAACACCGCCAGCGACAGCGCCAGCAAATACTTGCCAATGCCGGGCAGTGCCGCCTCGAAACTCTGGGTCGACAGCACCGCGCCGGTCGCGCCCGAGTTCCAGACACCGCTGACGACAATGGCCAGGCCGGTCATGGTGCAGACGATGATGGTGTCGATGAAGGTGCCCATCATGCCTACCAGGCCCGAGAACACCGGGTCCTTGGTCGCTCCCGCGGCCTGGGCGATGCCGGCGGTGCCCAGGCCGGCTTCGTTGGAGAAGATGCCGCGCGCCACTCCCATGCGCAAGGCCATCAGCACGGTCGAGCCCAGGAAACCGCCCGTGGCCGCCGTAGGATTGAAAGCCTGGGCAAAGATCAGCGCGAAGGCGCTGGGGATACGGTCGGCAAAAACCCACAGCACACACAGCACGCAGGCAATGTAGAGCACGCACATCGCCGGCACCAGCTTTTCGGCGACCGCGCCGATGCGCGTGATGCCGCCCAGCACGACCGCGCCCACCAGCAGCGCCAACGCCAGGCCGGTGACCCAGTTTTCCAGGCCGAAGGCGCTGTGCATGGCCGAGGCAATGCCGTTGGCCTGCACCATGGAGCCTATGCCGAAGCCGGCAAAGCCGCCAAAGATGGCGAACAGCGTACCCATCCAGCGCCAGTGACGCCCCAGGCCGTTCTTGATTGCGTACATCGGGCCGCCGACCCACTGGCCCTTGGCATTCTGTTCGCGGTACTTCACCGCGACGACGACTTCACCGTACTTGGTGGCCATGCCCAGCAACGCGGTCATCCACATCCAGAACAGCGCCCCTGGGCCGCCCACTGCGATGGCCGTGGCCACGCCGGCGATATTTCCCGTGCCCACCGTCGCCGACAGCGCCGTCATCAGCGCCGCATAGGGCGAGATGTCGCCATCGGCCTTGTCTTCGATACGCCGGCTGCGCCAGATCATGCGAAAGCCATGGACGATATTGCGCAGCGGCATGAATCCCAGGCGAATCTGCAGATAAAAGCCGGTGCCCAGGATCAGCACGATCATGGGCACACCCCATACGATGCCGTTCAATGACGTGAAGAACTGATTCAGCAATTCCATGGATTCTCTCGATAGTTATGTAGATTTTCGGCGCGCGCCTTCCGGGCCGCACGCACAGCGCCTTGCGATACCGCAATCTAACAGGTGCCGCGCAGCCCTGAACCCGCAGCAGAGCAATATTCAATTGCATTTACCGGCTGAATCTCACCACCCGGTCGCGCCTTGCATCGCTCACTGCGGCCCTGTAGTGGCGGGACCTGCAGCCGCGGACGCGTGCTCATCCGGGGCGGAGCAAAAAAAGCAGCCCTGAGGCTGCTTCATCGATCCGGACCCGCAATCATTCCCAGTGGTAAGAATGACCTGCATTCACCGACCAGGCGCGGTACAGCTGCTCGATGAGCAGCACGCGCACCCTGGCGTGCGGCAGCGTCAGGTCGGACAGGCGGATACAGGATGCCACAGGCGCCGGACTTGCCCAGGCGCTGCGCGCCCAGCGCGACGGTGGTGTCCGGCGCGGGTGCCAGGCCACGGCGCGCATGGCGGCCAACGCCTTGCGGCCTGACAGCAGCCCTTGCCGCAGTTGTCTCCCATCGTCCGACCGATTCCGTGCGCTCCGGGCAAAGCGCGCGACAGCCTTTGCGCCTCAGACGGCCTTGCCAAAAAGGTGGATCGTCCGCCCCTGGCTGTCCACCGCCACCGTGACCGGGAAGTCATGCAGCACGAACTCATGGATCGCTTCCATGCCCAGGTCGGCAAACGCCACGACCCGTGCCGCGCGTATCGATCGGGCCAGCAAATAGGCCGCGCCGCCCGTCGCGCTCAGGTACACGCCGCCGTGGCGCGCGATCGCCGCGATCGCATCTTTGCCGCGTTCGGCCTTGCCTATCATCGCCAGCAGTCCGGTGCCGGCCATCAGCGGCTCGACGAAGCGGTCCATGCGCGTGGCCGTGGTCGGCCCCGCGGGGCCCACGGCTTCTTCGCCCACGGCATCGACCGGGCCCACGTAGTAGATGGTGCGACCACGCAGGTCCACCGGCAGCGGCTGGCCGCGCGCCATCAGGTCAACCAGACGCTTGTGCGCGGCGTCGCGCGCGGTCAGCACGCTGCCTGACAGCAGCAATGTCTGCCCGATCTTCCATTGGCTCACCTGGGCCTTGTCGAGCTGGTCCAGATCGACGCGCACCGCGCCAGGCATGTCGAAGCGCTCGGCGATGCCGTCCCACAGGCTTGCGGGCGGCTCGGCCAGCTCGGCCGGGCCGCTGCCGTCGAGCGTGAAGCGCACATAGCGCGCGGCCGTGCAATTCGGAATCAAGGCCACAGGAATGGTGGCCGCATGGCAGGGGGCGGTGCGCAGCTTCACATCCAGCACGGCCGACGACCCGCCCAGGCCTTGCGCGCCTATGCCCAGCGCGTTCGCGCGCTCGAAGACTTCGAGGCGCAGCGCTTGCTCGGCGCCCTGCGCGCCGCGCGCCTGCAGCAGATCGATGTCGATCGCATCGAACAGCGACAGCTTGGCCAGCAGCATCGCCTGTTCGGGCGTGCCGCCTATGCCTATGCCCAGCGTGCCCGGCGGGCACCAGCCCGCGCCCATACCAGGCAACTGCGCAATCACCCAGTCGGCAACGCTGTCGCTGGGCTCGAGCGTCGCGAACCGCGTCTTCACATCGCCGCCGCCGCCCTTGGCGACGACCAGCACTTCGAGCACATCGCCGGCGACGATCTCGCACTGCACGACGGCGGGCGTGTTGTCGCGCGTATTGCGCCGCAGTCCCAGCGGGTCGGACACCATGGTCGCGCGCAGCGGATTGACCGGGTCGGTGTAGCCGCGGCGCACGCCATCGTTGGCGACTTCCTGCAAGCAAAGGGGCGGCGCGCCGTCGTGGCGATAGAACTGCACGCCGCAGCCCAGGCGCACGAACACCTGGCCCACGCCCGTGTCCTGGCAAAGGGGCCGCCGGCCCAGAGCCGCGAGCCGGCTGTTGACCAGCAACTGCTCGATCGCGGCGCGCGCGGGCGCATGCGTCTCGCGCGCCTGCGCGCGGCGCAGCGCCTGCACATAGTCAGCCGGATGGTGGTGGCTCACATACTGGAAAGCCCGGGCCAGGCTTTCGACCAGATCTTCCTGTGCGATGCGGACCATGGGTGCGCTCAGTCGAGCTGTATCTTCGCCGCCGCGACGACCTCGTTCCAGCGCAGCACTTCGGCGGCCGTGAACTTGCCGAATGCATCAGGCGCGTATTGCGCATCGGGCAGCAGCTTGATGCCCTGGCTTGTCATGCGCTCGGTCCAGGCCTTGTCCCCCAGCGCCTTGAGATAGGCCTGGTGCATTTTCTCGACCACGTCGCGCGGCGTGCCCTTGGGCGCGTACAGGCCGTACCAAGTCGCGGCCTCGAAGCCGGGAATCGTTTTCTCGGCCAGCGGCTTGACGCCCGGATATTGCCTGGCCATGGGCGTGAGCGAAGTCAGCGCGATGGCGTTCAGGCGCCCACCCTGCACTTGCGGCAAGGCGGTGTTGCTTTGGTCAAACATGGCATCGACCTGGCCGCCGATCAGATCGTTGATCGCCGGGCCCGCGCCCTTGTAGGCAATCTGCGTGACTTCGATGCCGGCGCGCGACGCGAACAGCGCGGCGATGAGATGCGAAGTCGAGCCCACGCCCGCGTTGCTGAAGTTCAGCGCCAAGGGCTTGGCCTTGGCCGCGGCGACGAAGTCGTCGGCGCTCTTGTAGGGCGAGTTCTTGCCGACCAGCATCACCAGCGGGGTATCGGGAAAGCGGAACACGGGCTCGAAGCTCCTGACCGGGTCGTAGCTGAGCTTCTTGTACAGCGCCGGGCCCGCACCCATGTAGCCCATGTGGCCGACCAGGAAGGTATAGCCGTCGGCCGGCGAGCGCGATGCCTTGGTCGCGCCTATGGTACCGCCCGCGCCGGCGACGTTCTCGATGACGATGGTCTGGCCAACCTGGCGCGACACCTTGTCGGCGATGTCGCGCGCCATCGCATCGGTGGGACCGCCCGCGGCAAAGGGCACGATCCAGGTCATGGTCTTGCTGGGCCAGGCCTGGGCCGCGGCGATCTGGGATGCGAGCAGCAGGGCCACAGCGCCGGAAGTCTTGAGCAGCTTCATTTTTTGTCTCCTTGGATTTCGGAATCAGAGGGTCTTGATCGATGCTTCCAGCGCACGGTCGACCATTTGCGGCGCCAGCCCCAGGTAGTTCACGGGGTCGGTCAGGTGCTCGATCGCGGCGCGATCGAAATGCTCGGTGACCACGGGCAGCGCGGCCAGCGCCTCGGCCAGCGTGCCGCCGGATTCGTTGACGCTGCGGCAGGCGTCGTAGACCACGTCATGCGCCTGCTGGCGGCCCATGGCCGGGGCCAGACCCATCATCACGGCCTCGGCGACGATCAGGCCCCGGCTGATGCCCAGATTGCGGCGCATCTGTGCGGCGTCGACGATCAGCCCGCCGAGCGCGAACCTGGCCTGGTGCAATGCGCCCGCGGTCAGAATGAAGCTCTCCGGAATCGCAATCCACTCGGCGTGCCAGGGGCCGGTCGCGCGCTCGAAGTCCTGGATCATCGCGTCGACCATCAGGCCCGCATGCTGGCGCACGCCCTTGGCCGCGGCCAGCATCAGCTCGCTGGAGATAGGATTGCGCTTTTGCGGCATGGTGCTACTGGCGCCGCGGCCCTTGACGAACGGTTCGTAGACTTCGGCGAATTCCGTAGAAGCCATGATCATGATGTCGAGCGCAATCTTGCCCAGCGAGCCCGTGACCAGCGCCAGCAGATTCACGGCCTCGGCGAAACCGTCGCGCGCCACATGCCAGGTGGTCACGGGAACCTGCAGGCCCAGTTCCTCGGCCAGGGCTTTTTGCACTTCGAAGCCCTTGTCGCCCAGCGAAGCGAGCGTGCCCGCGGCGCCCGCGAAGCTCACGCACTGCACGCGCGCGCGCAGCTCGGCCAGGCGCTGCTGGTGGCGATCGAACATCGCCAGCCAGATCGCGACTTTGTAGCCGAAGGTCACGGGCAGCGCCTGCTGCAGGTGCGTGCGCCCGGCCATGGGCGTGTCGCGGTGCTTCTTCGCCAGATCGGCCAGGATGGCGCGCAGCGCGCGGATGTCGGCTTCCACGATATCCAGCGCGGCGCGCACCTGCAGCACGTTGGCGGTATCCATGATGTCCTGGGTTGTCGCGCCCCAGTGCACATAGCGGCCGGCGTCGCCGCACATCTCCACCAGCTGGTGCACCAGCGGCAGGATCGGATAACCGACGATGTCGGTCTCCTGGCGCATATGATCGAAATCGATCTTCTCTATGCACGACGCGCGCGCAATCGTCTGCGCCGCGTCTTGCGGGATCACGCCGCAGCGGGCCTGGGCCTGGGCCAGTGCGACTTCGACTTCGATGTAACGCGCGATGAGACAGCGATCGGAGAAGACTTCGCGCATCGCGGGCGTGCCGAACGCATCGCGAAACAGGATGGAATCGATGACAGTGCTGGAAGAGGAGCCGTTGCGCATGGGAGTGCAATCCAATATGTTGAATAAAATCGAACATATAGTTATGTTCGTACATATTGAAGTGTAGATATGTTCGAACAATTGACTTCACAGTGAAAACCCTGATTCGGGACACAATCCAAGCGATGAAGAAAAGCACACAGACAGACCTCTGCCGCGAGCTGACGGACGCCATTACTTCGGGGGTGCATCCCGTGGGCAGCCTGCTGCCCACCGAACTGGAACTGTGCGAGCAGTACGGCCTGAGCCGTTACGCGGTGCGCAAGGCGCTCGACGAGCTGCAGGAGCAGGGACTGATTTCGCGCAAGAAGAACGTGGGCACGCGCGTCGAATCGGCGCGCCCCGCGATGGGCTTCACGCAGTCGATCGCCACCGTGGACGAGCTCGCGCAGTTCGGCGCGCGCCATGTGCGCACCGTCAAGTCGTCGCAGGAGCTGGTCGCCGACCTCGCTCTGGCCAAGGAGCTCGACTGCCCGGGCGGCACGCGCTGGCTGCGCATCTCGAGCCTGCGGCTCGACAGCAGCCAGGCCAATGCCCTGCCCATCTGCTGGACCGACGTCTATGTGGACGCCGCTTTCGCCGACATCGCCCAGCTGGTACGCGCCTCGCCACAAACGCTGATCAGCAGCCTCATCGAAGAACGCTACGGCCGCGCGATCGCGCGCATACGCCAGGACGTGCAGGCCATTTTGTTGCCCGCGGACATGGCGGCGGAACTCAAGACGGAAAGCGGCTCGCCCGCGCTGCGCATCACGCGGCGCTATTACGATCCGGCCGGGGAATTGCTGGAGATCTCGCGTTCATTCCACCCGGCGAATCGGTTCACGTTCTCCATGGAAATGAGTCGGAGCAAGGATTGAGCGAGGCCAGCGAGCCTAAGTCTCGCAATGAATCAACAAGAAACAGCGGGCCTCATCCCCCCGTTCGTCCTGAGCCCGTCGAAGGATGAACGGCCCGTACTCAAGTGATGAGTACAGGCCGTTCATGGGTCTAAAGAGGCGCCAGCTCGCGCCACCGTCCCTTACTCGCGATGGTAAGGATGACCTGCATTCACCGACCAGGCGCGGTACAGCTGCTCGATGAGCAGCACGCGCACCATGGCGTGCGGCAGCGTCAGGTCGGAAAGGCGTATGCGCTCGTGCGCGGCCTGGCGAAACGCCGGATCGAGCCCGTCGGGCCCGCCTATCACCAGCGCCACATCGTCGCCTTCGAGCTGCCAGCCCTGCAGACGCTGGGCCAGGGCCTTGGTCGTGAGGGTCGTGCCGCGCTCGTCGAGCACCACGATGCGCATGCCGCGCGGAATGGCCGCCTCGATGCGCTCGCGCTCGGCGGCGTAAAGCGTCTCCAGCGTCTTGGAGCCGCGCGGCTCGGTCTTGACCGCCTTGAGCTCCACCTTCAACTCCGGTGGAAAGCGCTTGGCGTAATCGTCGTAAGCCGTCTGCGCCCAGTCGGGCACGCGCAGGCCCACGGCCACGATCAAAAGCCTCATCCTTCAGGCCCGATCAGGAAGCCTTGCGGGGAGCGCGCTTGGCGGCAGGCGCCGCGGGCTTGGCAGTGCGCGGCACCGAAGGCTTGACCACGACGGTCTGGACCTTGGCGGCGACCTTCTTGGCGGCGGGCTTCTTGACGGCAGCGGGCTTGGCTGCAGCCTTGGCCGCGCTCTTGGCTGCGGTCTGGGCGGCTTCCTTGGCCACGGCGTTGGCTGCCGTCTTGGCCGCGGTCTTGGCGCTGGCGGCCGGAGCTGCCAGGCCCTTGGCCACGGTCTTGGAGGCCGGCTTACCGACGGCGGGCTTCTTGGCGGCTGCCGGCTTGGCCGCAGTCTTCTTGGCTGCGGGCTTGGCGCTGTCTGCGGCCTTGGCCTTGGACTTGGGGGCTGCCTTGGCATCCGACTTGGCGGCCTTTTGCGCGGCCTTCTTGTCGGCCAGCACATTGGCGGCCGAAGGCGCGGGCTTGGCGGCGCCGAGCTTCAGGCGCACGGGCTTGTCGCCCCAGATCTCTTCCAGGCGGTAGTACTGGCGGATCGCGGGCTGCATGATATGCGCCACGGCCGAGCCGCAGTCGACAATGATCCATTCGCCGTTTTCTTCGCCTTCCATGCGCGGCTTGTCGAAGCCGGCTTCCTTGACGGCGTCGCGCACGCTGGCCGCGAGCGCCTTGGTCTGGCGGTTCGACGTGCCCGATGCCACGATCACGCGTTCAAACAGGGGCGACAGGTGTTCGGTATTGAAGACCTGGATGTCTTGCGCCTTGACATCCTCCAGGCCATCGACGATGGCGCGCTGGAGCTTGGTGACGTCTTTTTTGGCGGCGGTTTCCGTTTTGGGGGTGGTGGTCATCAGGCGATGTATAGAAAAGGTTGTTCAATATAGCGCGCATCCGGGCTCAATGCCTTCTGCGGCTTGCCCCCCCGCGGTGTACCGCAGACCGGGCTGTTGCTTTGTTATTGGAATGATATGCGTGCCGCATCTGCGCGGTCAGCTATCGAAATTATAGTTTTTTGCAGCATAACCCCGCTGCGCGCACATCAAGCCCGTCAGAACGGCGGGCCTGCAGGCTCAAAGCCAGTCGCGCCGCACGAGGAATTCACGCGTCAAGGCCGCTTCGGGCGAGCCCTGGGCGTCCTCGCGCTGGTAGCTCCAGCAGGCATGCGGCGGCATGGACAGCAGGATGGATTCCGTGCGCCCGCCCGACTGCAGGCCGAAATGCGTGCCCCGGTCCCAGACCAGGTTGAACTCGACATAGCGGCCGCGCCGATAGCGCTGGAACGCCACCTCGCGCTCGCCATAGGGTGTGTCCTGGCGGCGCGCGACGATGGGCAGATAGGCCTTGAGCAGACTGTCGCCCACCGAACGCAGCATGGCAAAGCTCTGTTCGGGCGGCAGCTCGCAGAAATCGTCAAAGAAGATTCCGCCCACGCCGCGCTGCTCGTCCCGGTGCTTGAGATAGAAATACTCGTCGCACCAGGTCTTGAAACGCGGGTAAAGATCGGCGCCGAACGGCGCCAGCGCATCGCGGCAGCCGCGGTGGAAATCCACCGCGTCCTGCTCGAAGCCATAGACCGGCGTCAGGTCCAGCCCGCCACCGAACCAGCGTGTGGGCGCCTGGCCCGGATGACCGGCCGAAATCATGCGCACGTTCATGTGCACCGCGGGCACATAGGGGTTGCGCGGGTGGAACACCAGCGACACGCCCATGGCCTCGAACGGCGCGCCGGCCAGCTCGGGCCGGTGCTGCGTGGCCGAGGGCGGCAGCTGCGCGCCGCGCACATGCGAGAAGCCGCAGCCCGCGCGCTCGAACACCCGGCCGCCTTCCATGATGCGCGTGATGCCTTCGCCCTGCAGACGCTCCTCGGGCCCCTTGGCCCAGGCATCGGCCAGGAAACGGCCAGCGCCCACGCCCTCGCCCCCGGCGCCGCTTTCAACGGCTTCGAGGGCGCTGCAGATCGCATCCTGCAGCCCCGTCAGGTAGGCGCGCACGTTGTCGACGCTTGCAGGCGTTGCGCTGATTGATTCCACCGGCTGCATCTCAGCTCTTGATGGCGCGAAAGCCGATGTCGCGGCGGTACTGCATGCCATCGAAATGGATGCTGCGCGCCACGTCATACACGCGCACCTGGGCCTGCTTGACGCTGTCGGCCAGCGCGGTCACGCACAGCACGCGTCCGCCTGTGACCTGGGGCTGGCCGTTAACCAGCGCCGTGCCGGCATGGAAGACCATGGCGTCATCGGTTTCCGCGGGCAGACCGGTGATCACGTCGCCCTTGCGCGGCGCTTCGGGATAGCCATGGGCAGCCATCACCACGCCCAGCGCGGTGCGGCGATCCCATTCGAGTTCGACCTGGTCGAGCTTGCCATCGACCGCTGCGGCCATCACGTCGACCAGATCGCTCTTGAGGCGCATCATGATCGGCTGGGTTTCGGGGTCGCCCATGCGGCAGTTGAATTCCAGCGTTTTCACATGGCCCGTGGGATCGATCATCAGACCGGCGTAGAGGAAGCCCGTGAACGGAATGCCGTCGCGCTCCATGCCGCGTATCGTCGGCAGGATGATTTCGCGCATCGCCCGGGCATGCACGTCGGCCGTGACCACGGGCGCGGGCGAGTAAGCGCCCATGCCGCCGGTGTTCGGGCCTTCGTCGCCGTCCTTGAGACGCTTGTGGTCCTGGCTGGTGGCCAGCGCCAGCACGTTCTTGCCGTCGCACAGCACGATGAAGCTCGCTTCCTCGCCTTCGAGGAATTCCTCGATGACCACGCGTGCGCCGCCGTCGTTGTGGCTCACGCCGTACTTGTTGTCGACCAGCATGAAGTCGACGGCGTCATGCGCTTCCTGTGCCGTAAGCGCCACGACCACACCCTTGCCCGCGGCCAGGCCGTCGGCCTTGACGACGATGGGCGCGCCCAGTCGGTCGATGTAGGCATGGGCCAGCGCCGGGTCGCTGAACGTTTCGTAGGCCGCCGTGGGAATGCCATGGCGCGCCATGAAGGCCTTGGAGAAGGCCTTGGAACTTTCAAGCTGCGCCGCGGCCTTGGTCGGGCCGAACACCTTGAGCCCGTGGGCACGGAATTCGTCGACCACGCCGGCCGCCAGCGGCGCTTCGGGACCGACCACGGTCAGGCCGATCTTTTCGGCCTGCGCCCATTCGCGCAGCGCCACGACATCGGTCAGGGCCAGGTTTTCGAGCTTGCCGCCCGCCAATGCCGTGCCACCGTTGCCGGGTGCAACAAACACCTTGGTCGACTTGGGCGATTGCGCCAATTTCCACGCCAAAGCGTGCTCACGGCCTCCGCCGCCAATCACAAGAATTTTCATAAGTCTGCGTTGTGGTAAACGTCTTGAACGTCGTCCAGGTCTTCGATCATGTCCAGCAGCTTTTGCATGCGGGTCGCGTCATCGCCTTCGAGGGCGATGGTGTTTTCAGGGCGCATGGTCACTTCCGCCACTTCGGGCTTGAGGCCCGCGGCTTCCAGTGCGTTGCGTACGGCTTCAAAGTCGGCGGGCGAGGTCAGCACCTCGATGGCGCCCTCCTCGTCGGTGACCACATCCTCGGCACCGGCTTCGAGCGCCAGTTCCATGACGCGGTCTTCCGAAGTGCCCGGTGCAAAAATGATTTGTCCGCAGTGCTTGAACTGGAAGGCCACCGAGCCTTCCGTGCCCATGTTGCCACCATATTTGCTGAATGCGTGGCGCACATCGGCCACCGTGCGCACGCGGTTGTCGGTCATGGTGTCGACAATGATCGCCGCTCCACCAATACCGTAGCCTTCGTATCGGATTTCCTCGTAGTTCACGCCTTCGAGGTTGCCCGTGGCCTTGTCGATGTTGCGCTTGATGTTGTCAGCCGGCATATTGGCTGCCTTGGCTTTCTCCACCGCGAGGCGCAGCCGGGGGTTGGCATCCAGGTCGCCGCCGCCCGTGCGTGCGGCCACCATGATTTCCCGAATGATACGGGTCCAGATGCGGCCCCGTTTCTCATCCTGGCGACCCTTGCGGTGCTGGATATTTGCCCATTTGCTGTGTCCTGCCACAGGAATTCCTTTGGTATTGATTTAATCTACTGGTGGCGATTTTACTTTTGACGGCACGCATTTCCAGAGGAACCTCGTTATGGCCCCACCACTCTTGATCGCACAGCACTCTGCCACAGAATGCGCGCTGCTGCCCGGCCTGGCGAATCGCCACGGCCTGATCACTGGCGCCACCGGCACCGGCAAGACCGTGACGCTGCAGAAACTCGCCGAAAGTTTCTCCCAGATCGGCGTGCCGGTGTTCCTCGCCGACGTCAAGGGCGACCTCGCCGGCATCAGCCAGACGGGAAGTATCGGCGACAAGCTCGCGGCCGCGCTCAAGGAGCGCGGCATTGCCCTGCCCACGCCGCTGGCCTGCCCGACCACGCTGTGGGATGTGTTTGGCGAGCAGGGCCACCCGGTGCGCGCCACGGTGTCCGACATGGGGCCGCTGCTGCTGGGCCGCATGCTGGCGCTCAACGAGACGCAGATGGGCGTTCTCAACCTGGTGTTCAAGATTGCCGACGACAACGGCCTGCTGCTGCTCGATCTCAAGGATTTGCGCGCCATGTTGCAGCATGTGGGCGACAACGCCAAGCAATTCACCACAGAATACGGCAACATCAGCGCCGCCAGCGTGGGCGCGATCCAGCGCGGGCTGCTGCAGATCGAGAGCCAGGGCGGCGACAAGTTCTTTGGCGAGCCCATGCTCAACATCCAGGATCTGATGCAGACCGATGCCGGCGGCCAGGGCGTGGTCAACATCCTGTCGGCCGACAAACTGATGAACGCGCCGCGGCTGTACTCGACTTTCCTGCTGTGGATGCTGTCCGAGCTGTTCGAGCAGCTGCCCGAAATCGGCGACCCGGAAAAGCCCAAGCTGGTGTTCTTCTTCGACGAGGCCCACCTGCTGTTCAACGACGCGCCCAAGGTGCTGCTCGAGCGCATCGAGCTGGTCGTGCGCCTGGTGCGCTCCAAGGGCGTGGGCGTGTATTTCGTCACGCAAAACCCGCTGGATATTCCCGACAGCGTGCTCGCCCAGCTGGGC
>Ga0302347_1000815_pt1 | contig 43440 bp, 32 predicted proteins | sample PhyWR1_FD_202178 | JGI IMG/M metagenome (GOLD analysis project Ga0302347, IMG submission 202178) | Leaf surface microbial communities from wheat plants in UC Gill Tract Community Farm, Albany, California, United States - DLSL W.R1 (v2)... | ecosystem: Host-associated > Plants > Phyllosphere >... | reverse complement strand
AACATTTGTTTGATAACGATGTGTTAAATATTCATTAAAGTTATTTTTTAACTTATTGGATTTCAGTAATAATAGTTTTTGTTGATTATATTTGATAGATTTTATTATTGGATACATAACGTGTATTTTGTATTTAATCAATAAATTTGAACGTTTGTTTGAAAACACATCTAAAAAATTAGTATTTATGAGGAATATCGCGCTTAGCTTTTTTGTTGTTTTAGGTCTTTTGACATCTTGTTCAAAGTCAGAGAACAAAGACGAGAAAAAAGAATTACCGCCTCAACCATATCAATATATCGTTGCAAAGAGTGGTCCCGCTGAAAATTTGACACAATATCCTGCCAGACTGGAAGGTGTTGAAAATGTAGAAATTCGCCCAAAAATTGACGGTTTCGTTGAGAAAATCTACATCGATGAAGGCAGTCAGGTCAGCAAAGGACAATTACTCTTCCTCATCAGAAATCCTCAATACGAACAGTCTGTATTGGCAGCGCAGGCAACGGTAAACAGCGCAAGAGCAGCAGTTGCAACCGCTCAGATGCAAGTGACGAAAACCAAACCTTTGGTTGATAAAAAGATCATCTCCGCTTACGAATTACAATCTGCTGAATTGGCGCTTAAATCTGCTAAAGCATCTTTGGCGGAGACGCAGGCTCAATTAACGAATGCCAAAGTCAATCAAGGTTATACCAAACTTTACAGTCCGGTAAGTGGTGTTGTAGGAACTTTACCTTACAAAGCTGGAAGTTATATCAGTACAGCTACAACTCAGCCATTAACCACAGTTTCCAATGTTTCAAAGATATTCGCTTATTTTTCCATTAATGAAAAACAACAGCTGGAATTCTTCAAACACGCAGAAGGGGCTACAATTAAGGAAAAACTGAAAAATTCGCCTTTGGTAGAATTGGTTTTATCGGACGGAAGTAAATATGAGGAAAAAGGAAAAGTAGAATCCATTAGCGGTTTGGTTGACCCAAACACAGGTTCATTTTCTATGAGAGCCACTTTCCCAAATCCGAAAGGCCTTATCAGAAGTGGTTACAGCGCAACTGTTCAGATGCCTAACAATCTGGAAAATGTGATTATTATTCCACAAGCTGCAACGTATGAGATGCAGGGGAAAGTTTTGGTTTACCTGATTGGAGCTGATAACAAAGTGAAATCTACAGAAATCAAAGTGGAAAATCTTCCGGACGGATTGACCTACGCCGTGACTTCTGGTCTTAAACAAGGCGACAAAGTTGTGGTAGAAGGCATTGGTCTTCTGAAAGATGACGCACAGGTGGTTCCGAAGGAAACGACGCTTCAAAACGTGATCGATAGAAAATAGTCTTCCAAATTATTTCATTAATGTCAAAAGTGAGAATTTGAAAGCCTTTCATTTTGAAAGTCTTTTATCTTTCCTCTTTTTCCTTTAGTCTAAAAAATATGTTTAAAAAATTTATAGAACGTCCGGTATTGTCCACCGTAATTTCCATCATCATCGTGATTCTCGGTGTTTTGGGAATTGTGACTTTGCCGATTTCACAATATCCGGATATCGCCCCGCCTACAGTAGTTGTAAGTGCAAGTTATCAGGGTGCCAATGCCGATGTGATCCTTAAGAGTGTTATAGTCCCGTTAGAAGAACAGATCAACGGGGTAGAAGGGATGACTTATATGACCTCGACTGCAACCAATGACGGAAGTGGGTCTGTGACGATTTACTTCAAACAGGGTGTTAATCCAGATATTGCAGCGGTTAATGTACAGAACAGGGTTTCCAGAGCGACGCCTTTATTACCTGCAGAGGTTACCAGAGCCGGAGTTACAACAACCAAAAGACAAAGCTCCAACGTATTGATTTTTTCACTATACAGTGAGAATCCCAATTACGATATGACTTTCCTTCAAAACTATACTAACATCAACATTGTTCCTCAAATCAAAAGGGTTACCGGCGTTGGAGATGTGACGGTTTTTGGTACAAAAGATTACTCGATAAGAATTTGGCTGGACCCGAATAAAATGGCTTCTTACGGATTGGTTCCTTCGGACATCAATACGGTTTTAGCAGAACAAAACATCGAAGCTGCACCTGGAAGTTTAGGCGATGAAAGTAACGAAAGTTTCCGCTATACCTTAAAATATAAAGGGCGATTAACAGAAATCCCCGAGTTTGATAACATCATTTTAAAAGCTACAGCCAATGGGCAAACGCTTAAATTGAAAGATGTTGCCAGAGTAGAATTGGGAGCACAGGATTACACCGGCACCAGTGTTACAGACGGTCATCCATCGATTGGTATGGCGGTGGCGCAAACTGCAGGTTCCAATGCGCAGGATGTAATTAATCAGTCTATTGCGGTTTTGGATAAGGCTCAAGAATCTTTTCCAAAAGGTGTGAAATATGTAGCGCTAGTGAATGCCAATGACTTTTTGGATGCATCAATCGAGAAAGTAATTCATACATTATTTGAAGCGTTTATTCTTGTATTCATCGTGGTTTTCTTATTCTTACAGGATTGGCGTTCGACAATGATTCCGGCAATTTCAGTTCCGGTGGCGATTGTTGGTACATTCTTCTTCCTGAGTATTTTCGGATTTACCATTAATTTATTGACGCTTTTCGCATTGATTTTGGCGGTAGGAATTGTGGTCGATGATGCGATTGTAGTTGTAGAAGCCGTTCACAGTAAGTTGGAGCAAGGGGAAAAATCTCCTTTAAGAGCTTCCGTAACTGCGATGGACGAGATCAGTAGTGCAATTATCAGTATTACATTGGTAATGGCAGCGGTTTTCATTCCGGTAAGTTTTATCTCTGGTTCAGCTGGGGTATTTTATAAACAGTTTGGTTTAACATTGGCAATATCCATTATATTATCTGCTGTAAATGCCTTGACATTGAGTCCGGCTTTATGTGCGATTTTCCTTAAACCTCATTCTCACGAAGAAAAGAAAAAGAATTTCTTACAAAGATTTTTCACCAATTTCAACATCATTTTTGATGCGATGGTAAAAAGATATTCGAGAGGGATTTTGTTTTTATTGAGGAAGAAATGGATGGCTTTTGCTGGTCTGGCTGTATTTGCTGGAATCTTCGTTTGGCTAATGAACACAACACCGAAATCCTTTGTGCCAAGTGAAGATATGGGAGGGATTTTTATGGACATCTCGCTTCCAATCGGTTCCAATGAAAACAGAACGAGAGAAGTCCTTGCAAAAGTTGAAAAAATTGTTGAAAAACAGCCAGAGGTTCTTCACATCTTCAAAGTTTCTGGTCGTGGTATGATCAGTGGAAGTGGTTCCAACAACGGGATGCTGATCGTAAAACTGAAAGACTGGAAAGACAGAACCAAAAAAGGCGAAGATTTGCAATCCTTTGTTGCCAAAATGTACAAGGAAACTGCAGATATCAAAGATGCAAAAATGACTTTCTTCGGAAGGCCGACATTGCAAGGTTTTGGTAATGCTGCCGGTTTCGAGATGCAGATTCAGGACCAGAAAGGTGGAAGCATAGCCGATTTGACCAAGGTGACCAATGATTTCATTGACAAGATGAATCAACAGCCGGATATTCAACGAACCTTTACATCTTTTAATCCAAACTATCCTCAATATATGATTGATGTTGATATTGCATCAGCAAAAGCTGCTGGATTCTCGGTTTCGGATATTTTGGGAACAATGCAGGGTTATTATGGTGGTGTTTATTCTTCGAACGTCAATCTATTCGGAAAACAATACCGTGTAATTTACCAGGCACCTTTCGAGGACCGAGAAAATCTGGAAAGTTTCAATATGATTCAGGTTCGAAATGCAAATGGCGAAATGGCGCCTTTGAGTAGATTCATCACAGCAAAACGAGTTTACGGACCGCAGGCAATTGGACGTTTCAACTTGTTTACAGCAATTTCTCTCAACGGAACACCAAATCCTGGTTTCTCTTCCGGAGACGCCATTGCTACAGTAGAAAGAGTGGCGAAAGAAACATTACCGCAAGGTTATGGTTACGAATTTTCCGGTTTGACGAGAGAGGAAGTTACCGCAGGAGGACAGACGGTTTACATCTTTATTTTATGTTGTGTCTTCGTTTATTTCCTTTTGGCAGCGCAATATGAAAGTTACATTTTGCCATTTGCAGTTATGTTATCATTGCCGGTCGGTTTGGCTGGTGTCATGATGTTCAGCAGCTGGATTGGCGGTTCTAACAATATTTACACCCAGATTTCCTTGATCATGTTGATTGGACTCTTGGCAAAGAATGCGATTTTGATTGTGGAATTTGCCCTGGATGCGAGGAAGAAAGGTTATACCATTGCGCACGCAGCCATCAGTGGCGCGAAACAGAGACTTCGTCCGATTTTGATGACCTCATTTGCCTTCATTTTCGGTTTGATTCCATTGGCGATTTCGACCGGAGCTGGAGCTGTGGGTAACCAATCGATTGGTATTGGAGCAATTGGAGGAATGTTGTTCGGAACTATTTTCGGGGTGTTCTTTATCCCGATTTTGTTTGCGGTATTTATGTATCTGCAGGAGAAAGTAAGTGGTAAAAAAGACGTTGAAAAATACGAAGGAGAACTAAGCGAATAACCAAATTTTGAGAAAAATGAATTTAAAAAATCTAATCATATTAGCAGGTGTCGCTGGTTTCTTTTACTCGTGTAAAGTCACAGATACTTACAAGAGTCCAGACATCGAGCAAGGTCGTCAAGACAATCTCTTCCGACAAAAAACCAATAATGACAGTACTTCTGTAGCCAACGTTGCGTGGAATCAAATCTTCACAGATGCCAAGCTTCAGAATATCATCAATAAAACCATTCAGAATAATCTGGATTTGAAAGTAGCAGTTGCAAGAATTCAGGAAGCGAGTGCCGTTTTCAAACAATCCAAATTGCAGAATCTTCCTAGTCTTGATGGTGTGGCTTCTGTTACTGAAACCAAAAATAGTGGAGCGGCGCAAGGTGGAAACTTTGTGATGCCCGATTTGCTGGTGTACAGATTAGGAATCTCCACAGGTTGGGAAATAGATGTTTGGGGAAGAATCAAGGCACTTAAAAACTCAGCTTACGCAGGATTTCTTCAGACTGATGCGGCAAAACGCGCCATTCAAACCCAAATGGTAGCTCAGGCGGCAACATTATATTATCAATTGATTTCCCTTGATAAACAATTGGAAATTACAAAACAGACGATCGAGCTTCGTAAACAAGATGTAGAATCTGTGCAGTTGTTGATGGATGCGGCATATCTGACGGGAGCTGACGTGGAGCAGAGTAAGGCAAACCTTTATTCGGCGCAATTATCGGTTCCGGATTTGGAAATGCAAATCCAGCAAACCGAGAATTCTCTAAATATTTTAATGAATGATAATCCGCAATCGATTGACAGAAATTCCATCGATTCTCAGGTAATTTACACAGATTTGAAAACCGGAGTTCCTGCTTCATTACTGAAAAACCGTCCAGATGTTCAGTCAGCTGAATTAACTTTCCGTCAAGCTTTCGAAAATAAAAATATGGCAATGGCGCAAGTTTATCCAACGATCAGCATCACAGGGACTTTGGGATTATCATCCAGAACTTTGGAAAACTTCTTTACAAATTCTCTGTTCTACACACTTGGAGGTACAGTAACTCAGAATATTTTCCAAATGGGAACCAGAAAAGCGCAGGTTCGAATAATGGAGGCTCGTAAAATGCAGGCCTATTATACTTTCGAAAAAGCTTTATTAACAGCCGGTTCCGAAGTTTCAAACTCTTTATTGTCTTATCAAAAAGCAAAAGAAAAAGAAACCACAAGACAACTTCAAATCCAGTCTTTGGAAAAAGCGGTTGAGTTCAATAAGGAGTTGTTAACGTATTCATCTAATGTGAATTATGTGAATGTTTTGACTTCTGAGCAATCATTATTGGCGGCGAAATTAGCTGGTGTGAATGATAAGCTCCAACAACTTCAAGCTGTCACCGAATTTTACAGAGCACTCGGAGGCGGACAATTTTAGACACTAAATTTTTTTACTATACTTGTTAAACCCGGCAATCTTGTTGGGTTTTCTTTGGGTTAAATTTTCAAACTTAATTCATTCATATCAAAAAAATCATTAGTTTGGTCGTATAAATAAAATACAAACTATGAGCAAATTTTCAATCGAATCTTTTGTGAACGAAACAAAAGAAAACCCACACGAAAAAGACTATTTCGAATTAGAAAAACCAGAACTTCTGGAAATCAACCTAAACAATCAAGCCGTTTGGACCAAGGCTGGAAGTATGGTCGGTTATGTCGGGAACATCAATTTTGAAAGACAGGGAATGTTGTCTGGCGGATTGGGAAATCTTCTGAAAAAAGCAATTTCCGGCGAAGGAACCAAACTGATGAAAGCCGAAGGTTCAGGAAGATTGTATGTTGCAGACAATGGCAAAAAAGTAAGAATCCTACATCTGAACAACGAGTCTATCTCAGTCAACGGAAACGATGTTTTAGCGCACGACCAAAGCATCAAAAGCGACATCAAACTACTGAAAAGCATCGCAGGCGTTATGGCAGGCGGACTTTTCCAAGTGAAGTTGAGCGGAACCGGTCACATCGCCATCACAACGCACGGACATCCTTTGACGCTTTTGGTAACGCCAGATGCACCCGTTTTCACAGATCCCAACGCAACCGTAGCTTGGTCAGGAAACCTAACACCAGAACTCAAAACCAACGTTTCCCTGAAAAGCCTAATCGGCAGAGGAAGTGGTGAAGAATTCCAGATGAAATTCTCCGGCAATGGTTGGGTTCTTATCCAGCCTTACGAAGAAGTTTACGTTGTAGCTGGCAAGTGATTCAAAACAGTAAAAATATTCAGGAGCTTAATCCCGCTAGTAGTTTATCCTGAGCTTGTCGAAGGGCTATTACTCCTCGCGCCAAGGCTTTTCCCAAGGCTAGCTGTGGGGTAACCGCTACTATCGGGGCTATGAAAGTCCAAAACCTCAGAACATTTTCTCTGAGGTTTTCTGTTTTTTTTATAATCTTTAATGAGTGATAACGTCCTTAAGAATCTTAAAAGCAATCACATTTATCAAAAATCTTTGCGCGCTTTGCGTTTAAAAATCATCCATAATTCCACAAAACATTAAATTTGCCTAATGACTGCTTTAGAACAATTCGGTGTTGAGATTTTTACTCAGGAAACGATTCACCAGAGAATCGCCACAGACAAACCATTTCGACCGGATAATCCTGCATTCTTATTTATAAAAAGTGGAACGATAAAACTAAGACAACATCTCAACGATATTGAACTTTCTGCCAATACTTTCATCGTAACTGACCCACAAACTGTGTATGAATTGATTTCCATCAGCGATGATTTCCAGTCCAGGATGGTTTCTTATAAACGGGATTTTATTTCTGCTTTATCTTTGAAATTCAACAGATTAATTACGTATCGGTATTTTCGTCAGCAGATGAATGTTGCGGTTCCATTTTCTCAAAATGATTTAGATGTCGTCTGGAAAAGCGTCAATTTCCTCAAATATATTCTCGATTCTGAAACCGAAATGACCTACAAAAAAGAGATTGTAGAACATCTTTTCTCGGTTTTCTGCTATCAGATGGCAGGAATTATCTCCAATGAAGACAACAGTGCGATGAGTCAAATGTCGAGACAGGAAGAAATTGTTTTTGTTTTTCTGAATGATTTGTCAAACAATCACCTCAATAATCGGAATGTCGAGTTCTACGCAGAACGGCAGTCGATTACAACCAGACATCTTTCATCGGTTGTCAAGTCGGTTACAGGAAAATCGGCAAGTCAGATTATTGCTTCCATTGTAATTAATGAAGCTAAAGTCTATCTGAATTCTTCTAAAATGCCTATTTCAGAGATTTCCACGCTTCTTGGTTTTAGCGACCAATACTCGTTTTCGCACTTTTTCAAGAAGCATTTGGAGATAAGTCCGAGTCAATACAGACAACAGTATCAATAATAGAATCCTACATTTGAACATCTTTTTCCAAAATTCAAACATTTGTTTGAATTTGTTACTGCCATAACTTTGCATCTGTAAAACAAGGTAAAATGGTTAAGAATATAAAAACAGCACTATCAGTTTTGATAGGTCTTTTTCCTGCGCTGTTTTTTTCACAAGAAATAAAACAGATGACCGCAGATGAGGTTGCTAATTTGGCAATCCAGAATCATCAGCAAATCAAAGTTTCCGCCCAAAATATCGGTATCGCCAAACAGCAGACCGATATTACAAAACTTCAGAAACTTCCTACAATCACCGCTTCTACAAGTCAGTTTTACTTGGGAAACGTGGTAGCAATTGACAAAGATTTCTCCAATTCAACTACGATTCCGATGCCACATTACGGGAGTTCTTATGCGGTTCAGGCTACTCAACTCATCTTCAAAGGTGGATTGGTGAATAAGTCAATTGAATTAGCTGGACTTCGTGAGCAACTTTCTGAATTGGATTTAGAGAAAAACAAACAAGATGTGAAGTTTCTGGTGATTTCAAATTATTTGGACATTTATAAAATCATCAATCAGGAAAAAGTTTTTCAGAACAACAAAAAACTGGCTCAGGAAAGATTAAAAAACATCAACGATTTTTATAAACAAGGGATGATTACCAGAAACGAAATCATCCGTGGAGAATTGAATATCAAAAATCTCGACCAAGGAATTTTAACCTTAGTCAACAATAAAAAAATCCTTAATTATAATCTGAATATTGCTTTAGGTTTAAATCCTGAAACGCAGATTGTCCCAGTAGAAGATTTAGGAAACAAAGAAACAGGAATCGGAATGGATTATTATCTGAATCTCGCTCACGACAGCAATCCACAGATGAAATCAGCAAAAACCAACATCGAAGTTGCGGATAAAAACATCGAAATCATTAAAACCGATAAAATGCCAACGCTCGCAGGTTTTGGAGGTTACACTTTGCAAAGACCGATTACTACGAGAAATCCTGTTCTCGATATGTATTCCAGCGGTTGGCAAGGCGGCGTTTCTTTGAGTTATAATATTGATAATTTATACAAAACCAAAGAAAGAGTAAAACTTGGCGAACTTCAGAAAAATCAGGCGAATGATGCGATGACTTTGGTTCAGCAGAATCTCGATATGGCTGTGAATGCGGCTTATACAAAATATCAGGAAGCCATTCAACAGGCAGAAATTCTAAATGACGCTAAAAATTTAGCCGATGAAAACTACAAAATCACAGAAGCTAAATATCTGAATCAATTGGCTGTTCAGGCTGAAATGATTGATGCACAAAATCAAAAACTGCAGTCGGAATTAGACTTTGCCAACGCAGAAATCAACGTGCTGTATCAATATTACAATCTGTTGAAATCAACAGGAACTCTTTAATTATTAAAACTTTAAGTAATCTGAAAAGTCGTGGTCTTTGCTAAGTGAAACGCCTTTGCGAACTTAAAAACAGCTAGTAGTCAAAAAAACTTTGCGCACTTTGCGTTAAAAAAAACATCCAATTTATTAAAACTGAAAATCAAGATAATGGAAAACAAGGAACAAAATACTCAAGATACACAACCTGCGGTTTCAAGCGCAGAAGCTAAGAAAAAACAAAATAAAAAGAATAAAATCAGAGCCATCATTTCAAACATTCTTGTTTTTGCGGTGATTGGTTTCGGGTTGTATTGGCTGGTTCGTCAGTACTTTCACATCGGTGACAAAACTTATACAGAAGCAGCTCAGGTGGAGGAATTTATTAATCCAATCAACACGAGAGTTTCGGCTTACATCAAGGAAATTAAATTTATTGAACATCAACAGGTGAAAAAAGGCGATACTTTGGTAATTCTGGATGACAGAGAAATTCTTACGCAACTTGGTCAGGCGGAAGCGGCTTATCAAAATGCAATGGCTCAGAGGTCAGCAACAAGTTCGTCTGTAAACACCGTTTCCAACAATGTAAATGTGATGGAATCTAATATTGCCGGTGCAAAAGCAAGGCTTTGGAATGCCGAACAGAATTTAAATAGATACAAAAACTTACTGGCTTCGGAAGCTGTGACAAGACAGCAATACGACCAAATGAAAACCGAATATGATGCGCAAAAAGCAGCATACGAAACTTTGGTCAATCAAAAGCAATCGGCAAACCTTTCAACGACAGAAGTAAAGTCTAAATTAGGAATCAACGATGCGGAAATCAAAAGAACAAAATCGGCTTTGGATATGGCGAAAATCAATCTGTCTTACACGGTAATTACAGCGCCATACGACGGTGTGATGGGGAGAAGAATGATTTCTGAAGGTCAGTTGATTCAGCCGGGACAACAGATTGGAACCATCGTTTTGAATAATCAAAAATGGGTAACCGCCAACTTCTTGGAAAGTCAAATGCCGAATATCAAAATCGGACAAAAAATTAGAATGACTGCCGATGCTTTGGGCGGAAAACAATTTGAAGGAACAGTCACTGCGGTTTCTGCGGCAACAGGTTCACGATATTCAAGCGTTCCGACGGACAATTCAACAGGTAATTTCATCAAAGTTCAACAGAGAATTCCTGTAAGAATTGAGTTTACGGATTCCAACAAAAAAGAAGATGTAGCAAAATTGAGCGCTGGAATGAATATGAATGTTTCTATTAATTAAAATTAAAGACAAAAAGATTTCAGACGTCAGATTCCAGACTTGATGTAAGAAAAAATGAAAAATGCTGGAAGTCTGATGTCTAACATCTGAAATCTAATATCTATAAAAAATGTACAATAAAGGTCTTTTCAGCGATTGGGTTCCCAAACCTGTTCAGCTGTTAATCATAGTTTTGCTTCTCACAGTCGTGATGCCATTAGGAGGTGTTTACACAGGAAACATCAGTTTTATGGTAAGCGGAACAGGACAGCTTACCGAATATTTTATGTTGGCAAATTATGCCACAACCATCGGAATGGGCGCTTGTATGCCGGTTGTTCTCAGGTTCAAAATGAGATATAAAGTCCGTGATAAAGTCGTGCTCTTGCTGGTGCTTTTGGGATTGCTGAGTTACATCAACGGTTCTACGATGGAACCTGCAATTATCATAGTAAGTGCTTTAATTATTGGATTTTTAAAAATGATGATTACCATCGAGCTATTTCTGCCTTTGATGGCGATGATGGGCGGAAGAGGAATTTTTTACGGTGTATTTTACACTTTCGTTTTAACGTTGAATCAGATTTCAAGTTATTTTGCTGTAGAGATTTCCATACATTACAATTGGCAACAGTTTTTCATCATCGCAGCGATTCAGTGTTTTGTGATGGCTTTGATTTGCTGGATTTTTATGCATAATAAATATTTCGCCTTAAAAGTTCCGTTGCATTACATCGATTGGTTAAGTATTTTGCTTTTCGTGTCCACGTTTATGTTTTCGGCTTATGTTTTTTCATTCGGAAAGCAACAGGATTGGCTGAATTCAACCAAAATCATCAATGCAAGTATTGCAGCATTCGTCAGTTTTGCACTATTGGCAATCCGACAAATGACTTTGAAAAGACCTTATCTGTCTTTCAAAATATTTACCAGAAGCAATGTTCAGAACGGATTGTTTATGCTTTTCTGTCTGGGAATGTTTTTAGGAACAACTTCTATTCAGAATATCTTTTCAGTCGGCGTTTTAGGTTACGACCAATTAACAAACGCTAAACTGAATATGATGATGATTCCAGGATTAATTTTGGCGGGAATTGTCGCGGTATTTTGGTTCAAAAAAGAAAAGCCACTCAAGATGTTCATCTTCTCAGGATTTTCAGCGATGTTAGGATATTCCATCATAATGTATTTTTCGATGGTCTTGGAATTCAATTATGAAAACTGGTATTTGCCAATGTTTTTGAAAGGTTTCGGGATGGGTTCACTTTTTATTTCCGTTTGGTATTACACTTTGGACAAACTGGAATTAGACGATATGTTAGCCGCCATTGGATTGGTTTTGGTATGGCGAACTTTCCTTGCAGTAGGATTTTTCTCCGCCTTGTATTCGTGGTTTCAATATCAGTTTCAGATTGAAAGTCTTGGTGATTTAGCAGTCTATTTAGATGGAATGACACTGACTTCACAAAATCTTTCAATTAACCTTAAAAGTATTCAGTTCAATGCGATTCTTTCCGCTAATAAGAAGATTTTCGGATATATTATTGTTGCTAGTTTCGGAGTGTTGCTGTTTGTTTTGACGCATCATTTCGGAGAGGAAAAATTCAAATATCCAAGATTGATAAGATTGGTTAGCGGAAAATCGGTGATTGCGAGAAGAAGATTGCGTGAAAGAAAAAGATTATTGGAAGAAATAAAAGACGCAGCTGGTCCTGTGATTTAAAATAAACCTTGTTTTTACTTGCTAAGTCCTGTTTTGTTTTCAAAGCGGGGCTTTGCTTTTTTTATGCATCATTTTTAAGAGCTTAATCCCGCTAATGGTTTATCTTGAACTTTTCGAAGGGTGACCTTTTTTTTGCCAAAAAAAAGATACCTCTTCTATCGGGACTAAAAATGAAAAGAACCTTAGAGCAATTTCTCCAAGGTTCTTAGTGTTATCAATGATTAAAAAAAATTAACTTCTAAAAAACTGCCCAATCCCAGCAGATTCAAAACTAAAAACTGAAGCATTTTCAGACTTATCCAATTTCTTACTAATCGTCAAAGCCCAAAGAACTAATTCTTTGCAGAAGTTTTTATCGTTGTCATCCAATTCAGGTACGTTTTCCTCAATTAAAGCCGTTAGAGGTTTTATACTGTTTAATTTGTTGTAGAATTCCTTATCGGTGTCAGAATAATTTAATTCTAAATGATTATTGTTAAACCATTGGATGATATCGGTGTAAGGCGTTTTTAAGCCTTCTTTCTCCAACTTGGAAACTCGAGGGAAGAAGCTTTCAAACTGAACCATCACCGCATCATCAATCAAGATTTTCGCAACATAATCTGCGCCTTCCTGTTCGCCTTCATAAACCAACTCGATTTTTCCAGTAATCGACGGAATAATTGACATAAAATCCAGCAATCGAACTTGTGTCTTATCAGAATCAGATTCTAATAATCTCAATTTAGCTGCAGCGATAAGATTTTCCATTGCACTGATGGTCAATCTTGCACTCACACCGCTTTTTGCATCTACATATTCACTTTCCCTAGCTGCGAAAGCCACTTCTTCCAAAAGGTTTCTTGCCAAATCCGGAACTTGGATATTTGCTTTATCATCTTCAGAAGTCAAAGCTTCCTGTTCCGTGATTTGTCTTGCCAACGCAATGGTTTTCGGATAATGAGTGAAGATCTGTGAACCGATTCTATCTTTCAAAGGCGTTACGATACTTCCTCTGTTGGTGTAATCTTCAGGATTCGCTGTAAACACAAACTGAATATCCAAAGGCATTCTCAATTGGAAACCCCTGATCTGAACATCGCCTTCCTGCAAAATATTAAACAAAGAAACCTGGATTCTCGCCTGCAAATCCGGTAATTCATTTAGAACGAAAATAGAACGGTTCGCTCTCGGAATCATACCGTAATGTAAAACTCGTTCGTCGGAATAAGGCAACTTCAAAGTCGCAGCTTTGATCGGGTCAATATCGCCGATCAGATCTGCAACATTCACATCCGGCGTTGCCAGTTTTTCAAAGAATCTTTCCGAACGATGAACCCAGGAAATTGGCGTTTCATCTCCCAATTCAGCAATCAAATCTCTTGCATATTTTGAGATTGGCTGAAATGGACTGTCATTGATTTCCGAACCTTTCACAATCGGCATGTATTCGTCCAAAAGGTTGACCATACTTCTGGCAATTCTGGTTTTTGCTTGTCCGCGCAAACCTAAAAGATTGATGTGGTGCCCAGCCAAGATTGCTTTTTTCAATTGTGGAATCACGGTGTCTTCGTAGCCCCAAAGTCCTTCGAAAACGGATTCTTTCGCTTTGATTTTTGCAATGAGGTTTGCTTGGATTTCCTGATTGATTGTTTTATCCGTGTATCCCGATTTTTTTAATTCTTTGAATGTTGTATCGCTTTTCATTTTTTTTACTAATTGATAATGTTTTTAATTCTCGCAGATTTAGCGGATTATGCAAATTATTTAGTTTAACATAAATCTGCACAATTTGTAAAATCAGGGAGAGAATATTTGCCTTTTATTAAATTCTTTTAATTCTATTTTTCTCGTAATCCTCAAAAATCATTTGCCCCAAACCTGAAAGTCCTGTTAAGAAAGCTTTTCCTTTGTTTTGAGCCGTGAAAGCTTTTACAAATTGTCGAAGATAGGGATCTTGAGCAATCATAAAAGTTGTGATTGGGATTTTCAATTTTCTCGCCTGTGCGGCTTTGTTAAGGCATTCGGAGACAATTTTTTCGTCGAGGCCAACACTGTTCATATAATATTCGCCGGTTGATAGTTTCAGGCAGCTCGGTTTTCCATCTGTAATCATAAAGATTTGCTTGTTCGTATTTCTTTTTCTTCGGAGAATGTCCATTGCCAATTCCAATCCGGCAACCGTATTGGTATGATAAGGTCCCACTTGCAAATAAGGTAGGTCTTTAATCTGAATGGGCCACGCATCGTTCCCGAAAACAATAATGTCTATGGAATCTTTTGGGTATTTTCTTTTGATAAGTTCTACCAAGGCCATCGCTACTTTTTTTGCAGGCGTTATTCTATCCTCGCCATACAAAATCATCGAGTGGCTGATGTCGATCATCAAAACCGTGCTCATCTGCGCTTTGTGTTTGGTTTCTTCTACGATGAGGTCATTTTCCGTAAGCCTCAAATCCGAAATCCCGTTGTTGATTTGTGCATTTTTGATGCTCTCCGTCATATTCACAGTGGCGAGATCGTCTCCAAATTGAAAATTACGGTTATCGCCATCTTTCTCGTCACCCACACCGCTTTTATTGGTTCTATGATTTCCCATGCCCGTTTTTCTAAGCTTTCCAAAAATCTGGTCCAGAGCAAAATCCCGCAAAGCCGCTTCCAGTTTTGCTGTCAGAATATTTTTGCCTTTTCCAGTTCCGGAGTCACCATCTTCGGTTTTAACTTCTTCTTTGATATAACCCCGTTTCTTAAGGTCATCTATGAAGTTGTCCAAACTGTATTCTTCGTTGAAAATATCGTATTCTTTATCGAGCATATCCAGCCACTCAAAAGCCTCATCCAAATCTCCCGACGTGTGGATGAGCAAGTCTTTGAAAACACCGAAAACTCTGTCGAAATGCGAAACCTCTTCCGGAATATGCTTGCTGAACGTGAATCCCGTGTGGAGGTTTTTATTTTTATCTGTCATAGATTGATTTCAAATTGGAGATACAATTTAGGCATTATTAGCAAAAATTAAACCGTCAGGAAATAGAAAAAACGAATGACTGTAATATTTAAATCAAACTTAAAAATGTATTTGATTTAAAATAAGGTTGTTAGTAATTAAAGTAGAATGATTTGGTTTAAAATAAGGTTGTTTGTGATTAACGGAGAGCTTCTTTGGTTTAAAACAAGTGTGTTTGTAACCTCCGGAGAATGTATTTTGTTCCAACTAAGGTTGTTTATAACTTCCGTCGATTGTATTTGGTTTGAAAACAGTATTGTTTCAAAAATTTTATCTTTGCATCAACAATTACCACTATGAAAGACCTAATGGGACGCGCAATCTGGGATTATTATCACAACGATAATCCTGAAGATTTGCAAACCGAAACTTCTATTTCTGAACTGGATGAACTTCCTGTGGAATATCTTTTCCGAGGTTTTGAAGAGATGAATAAAATCGAACAGAAAGCTTTGGAATTAGCCAATGGAAAAGTGCTTGATATCGGAGCTGGAGCAGGTTCGCATTCTTTATATCTTCAGAATGAAATGAATCTGGATGTTACAGCACTGGATATTTCCACAAAATCAATTGAAGTTTGTAAACTGAGAGGAATCAAAAATGCGGTTTCGGAAAATATGCTTCATTTTTCAGAAGGAACTTTCGATACTATTCTTTTACTGATGAACGGAACTGGAATTTTCCAGAGTCTGAATGTTATTGATGTTTATCTCACAAAACTTCATTCTTTACTGGGTCCAAAAGGTCAAATTCTGATTGACAGCACCGATATTCTCTATATGTTTGACGAAGATGAAGACGGCGGTTTTTACATCCCTGCAGATGGCTATTATGGTGAGCTCGATTATATTGTTCATTATAAAAATGAATCAGAAGAACCTATAAAATGGTTGTATCTTGATTTTGATACTTTGAAAAATGCGGCCGAAAATAATGGCTTTAAAGTAGAAAAAGTTCTGCAGGATGAAGATTCTTATCTGGCGAAACTGACAAAAAATTGACAAAAGAAAGAATTACTCATAAAATTGAAACTTTGGAATGATCTTCTGAGGTTTTTTTATTTCTATAATATAAATAATATTGACTAATGGTATTTATATTATGTTTTAATTATTTTAAATGGTTTATTGTTGTGAATATTTATTTAATAAGTGATTTGTTTTAAATATTAATGAAATAATTTTATATTTACTCAAATGATACCTGTGGAAAAAAAATTACACGATATAGAGAAATTGTACGAGGTTTGGTCTCTGAGCAGACCAGCCAAGACGGTTCCATTAGGTAAAATTGATTTCAATGATCTGATCAATTCCATTATCAGTACTGGACCATTTTATTATTACATCATAGATTTTTTTGACCTTTCATTGTCTAATGTTAGTCCTAGTACTTATGATATTCATGATTTGGAAAAAAAGACCCTGCATATCAATGATATTCTGGAAACTATTCATCCAGAAGATATGGACTTCGTGATACAGGCAGAAGCGATCATAACAAAATTCTTCACTGAAATAATAGGGAAGGATAAAATCATGAACTACAAAATGAATTACAGTTTCCGAAGCCGGGGAAAAGATGGAAAATACATGTTGCTGAACCATCAAGCGCTGTTGCTTTCTTTGGATGAAAGTGGAAAAGCTGCAAAATCTCTTAATATTCATACAAGAATAGATCATCTGAGTACTCATAATACCTATAAAATTTCTTTAATAGGCCTCAATGGAGAGCCTTCTTACATGAATATCAATCTGGAAGATAACGGAGAACAAAAAATAGAATTTTCCAGACGCGAAATCGATATTATCAAACTCATCAGCAATGGCGATAGTAATGATATGATTGCTGAAAAACTTAGCATAAGTCCTCTAACAGTGAAAAAACACAGAAGTAATATTTTGGAAAAATCGCAATGCAGCAACACGGCGCAGCTTATCAAAAATTGTATCCAGCAAGGTATTATATAGATCTTTTCCCACTATTATTTCAAAAAAATACTCCTTTTGGTGTATTTTTTTTGATTTTTAATTGATTTAGCTTTGTTGAAACTGAAACTAATAACCATGAAAGCTGGATTAACTTTGTTCTGTTTTATTTTCTTTGTAATCTATGCTTTCCCCCGGACCCGGATTTATAGTGCCGATTCTATAAGCGGTAACCATAAAGATGAAGGTGTGTTTTCGTCCATTTATACTGAAGGCAATATGATGATTGCAGATAGCTTTGATCACAGGCTAATCGCAATTGACAAAACTAGCTATAAAACTATTTGGAATATTGATGCAGGTTTCAGATCCAGCGACCCGATGTATTTCTATAAAGATCCTTTTTTCTATCCTACACCACAAGAAGGTGTGACTAGAATGGCACAGTATAACCTGAAGACAGGCGAGGTTGTCAAGAGGTTTCCATTCGAGAGTATTGTTAGTAAGCCGTATTTTATTGGTAGTAAGATGTATTTTACGGGATTGATGGATGGCAGTAAAATGCTGGCATATGATATTGATGAAAACCCAACAGTATGGGAAAAGCCGTTAGGTAATTTTTAATACCAAAGGTATTTCAACAACTGGAAAAAGAATTTCAAAGCAATATAACTATGATTCGCTTCATTTTCAGGCAATTACAGAAGATTTACTTAAAAAGTGGGTGAACCCGATTTACAAGCTCGTGTGAAAAAAGCTTTGAATCATCTATATTCTTTTTGTCCGAAAAGAAAGGAAGTATTTTAACTTTAAAATAAAAATTGTTATGAAAAAATTATTGAAAGCCAGCTATTATTTTAAAAATTTTAATGTTGATGATCTTACTGTTGAAAATAAAACGCTGAATATTATTTTTAGCGATGGGGCGAAATCCAGATTTAATTTATCTAAAATCTCAACTCTCACTATAAAAGAAGATGGATCAGACAAACAATTTTACATCTATTCACCAGAGTTTGAAAATCCTGTATTGCCCCATATCCAAACAAAAGAAGATGCAAAGCGCCTTAAAAAAGCACTGGAGCACCTTATAGAGATTCTAAAAACCGAAAAAGACACAGATCCTTTTGGAGATTAATAAATTAAAAATAGACATTATGAAAAAACTATGTACACTTCTCACACTTCTTTTTGCATTTGGGCTTACTTATGCACAAGAAAAGAAAGAGTTAACCAGAGAAGAAACGGTAAATTATTTAAAGAAAAAATTTGGTGAAGTGAATGAACAATGGATTGTAGAAAATAATGGATCAAAGCAATTTATAACAGGTTTATACATTGGCAATAAAGATTCAGAATTAAATATTACTGATAGGAGGAAAAATAAAATATCAAATTTATCAACTTCAATTGATTGTGGTGATTGGGACAAAGAGCAATATTATGATTTTGATCCGATGCAAATATCAGATATAACTGATTTTGCTCTAACTAATGAACAATCGTTGGGCTATTTACAAATTAAACTATCTTCTAAAACTGCAAAATACAGAATGGTCTTTAAAGTTGTAGAAACAAGAGCGGGTGACAGGTGGGAATGTAATTATTCTGCAACCAGAAATGATGATAGAAATTTCACAGAGTATATCTATATTCCTTATTTAAAGACAGATCCAACAAATTTTAATAAGTTAAAAAAAGCATTTGAACATCTTAAAAAATTGTCATCACAATCTGATGACCCTTTTGGGAATTAAACCCATATTTTAAAATACAATAATACTTAAATTTTATACAGCTATGAAAACAGCAACTACAAGAATTTTATTAGCCATCACAATGATGTTAAGCTTCTTCTTTGTATCAACAGCTTTTACCGGCAAGCATAAAACGAAAAGTACCCATTATGCTTTTGTTGTCTCTACCGAATGGGACAAACGCTATGATGAGCCTGGTAACAATGGATATGTAGATCTGACCACTGAGATTGTATCCTTCGATTGTAATAAGAGCGATAGCAGTATCAAATATCAATTTCTGGATCATTACAAAGCCCAAGAAGAAAATGACAACCGTTCTGTTGCCTTCAATGGCAATACGACTTATGCCTGGATATATGACTCTTATGACGAGGCTGTAGAATCCCGCAGAAACTCTATGGCAAAACAGAATTCTAAACGCAAGAGAACAATCTATAATTTTTATGTGAGCTGCAAATAACTTTAAATGTAAATATTATGAAAAAACCAATCACGATTTTCCTGCTGACGTTTGCAACATTTTCTATTTATGGACAAACAAAGCAAATCAAGAAAACACCAGTGGGTTCCAAAACTGTAGCATCCAAATTTGGGGCGTTGGCAATTGACAGGGGCAATGGATTTTATTATGGATGGTCATTTGATTATGCAACATTGGCAGAAGCTGAAAAAAAGGCTATGGACGAATGTAATGCAAAAGGAGGCCATTGCACCGTTGTCCTATCTTATTCCGGAACTGGATGTGCAGCCTACAGAACCATTGATGGCAATGTTGGGACTGCATACGGTTGGGGATTGGCCAACACTAAGGAAGAAGCTGACGCAATAGCAACTAAAGAATGTCTTAAAAGAAGCAATGGAACTGACAAGACAAATTTTGTCTGGAGCTGTAATGCCGCAAATGGTGGGGTGTTAAAAGAAATCTATAATGCTTCGGAAGAAATAAAAAACACCAAAAATAAAAATCGCTTAACGGACGAAAACGGAGACGAATATGATTTTGAAGGAGCTCTGCTAAACAACAAACCGAAAGGTCCCGGCATGGCAACTTATGTGAAAAGTGGTAATGTCTACAAAGGAAATTACGTAAATGGAAAAATAGAAGGACAGGGCGAGGCAATATATAAAAGTGGTGATCATTACATCGGAGGGATGTCAAACGGTAAGTTTGCAGGCTATGGTGTTTATACATTTAAAAGTGGTAATAAATATGAAGGTGAATTTGTGAATAGCAAAAAGCACGGAAAAGGAAAACAAACAGATGCTGATGGTAGCTATTACGAAGGCGACTTTGAAAACAATCTCATGCACGGTTTAGGAAAGTATGTTGATGCAAATGGGAAAGTGGTGTTCCAAGGCAGAATGGAGAAAGACAATCCTGTAAATCAATAAATTCAAAATACGCTCTGTCTTTTTTTTATATTAATTTAATGAAACTCAAAGGCGAAGAGAAGCAGTTTTGGTGGCATTTTGGACAGATTACTGATTCCAAGAATATTCCTGTTGAAGTTTCTGCTATAGCTGGAATAGATGATCCGGATTATAATGACGATTATTTTGCAATGTTGACAAGTAAAGTAGAAATTGTACACTCCATCTATCTCAAGGAAACTGCAGTTACAGATGAAGCTGTAAAACATATTTCGAAAGTTCAGCAGCTGAACAGCCTTACGCTTATGAAGCATCCAGACATTACAAAACTGAGTTTGCCTTATCTTGATCAACTCGCTGATTTGGAATATCTTGATATCTGGCGAACCGGAATTGTTTTGGAGGATCTGCAGGACCTGAAAAATCTCAAGAATCTGAAAAAGCTCTATGTGTCTTCTATGAGGGAAACAGCGGAAGGGGACTTCCCAGAGCTGGAAAATGAGCAAATCATGGAATATCTAATTGTTTTAGAAGACCATTTTCCTAATTGTACATTTTATATAGATCACAAAGAGTATTAAGAAAGTAAATGATTGAATTCCCAAAAGCAAAAGACGCAAAATTTTGCGTCTTTTGTTTATAATGTAAGGTTGTTAATTAGCCAATCTCAATACCATTTTCTACATTATTGTCATCCGGTGTTACAAAAGATAATTTCCCGTCCGGTTTTGTTGTCAATAACAACATTCCCTGAGATTCTATTCCACGGATTTTTCTCGGTGCAAGATTTAATAAAATCATTACCTGCTTTCCAATCAATTCTTCCGGAGTAAAGCTTTCTGCAATTCCTGAAACCACAGTTCTGACATCCACACCGGTATCCACAGTTAGTTTTAATAATTTATCTGCTTTTTCAACTTTTTCAGCTTCAGTGATGGTTGCAGTTCTCAAGTCGATTTTAGAAAAATCATCAAAATTGATTTCGTCTTTCATAGGATTGGCGTTAGGATTTGTTTTCTTGTTATTTTGTTTGGTGTTTTCTAGTTTTTGGATCTGAGCTTCGATAACGTCATCTTCAATTTTTGAGAAAAGAAGAGAAGCTTCATTGATTTTGTGACCTGTTTCAATCAAAACAGATTTTGTTTCAACATCATTCCAATCTGACTTTTGAACATTGAACATGGTCAGTAATTTGTCTGAACTGAAAGGCATGAACGGTTCACACAACTGAGCCAAAGCAACAGCAATCTGAGCGCCTACAAATAAAGAATGTGCTGCTCTTTCAGGATTGTCTTTTATCGTTTTCCAAGGTTCTTCCGCCTGCAGATACTGGTTTCCGAAACGCGCTAAATTCATCAAAGCTGACAAAGAATTTCTGAACTCATAGTTTTCCAAGAATCCTGCGATTTCTTTTGCGGATTTATTGATTTCAGCTAATTCAGGAGCATTTACATCACCTTGAGGAACAACTCCATCATAATATTTGTGAATCAAAACAGCCACTCTGTTGATGAAATTCCCGAAAATTCCAACCAATTCAGAATTGTTTTTGGTCTGAAAATCTTTCCAGGTAAAATTGTTATCCTTGGTTTCCGGAGCAGAGGAAAGAAGCGCATATCTCAAAACATCCTGTTGTCCAGGGAAATCTTCAACATATTCGTGTGCCCAAACTGCCCAGTTTCTTGAGGTTGATATTTTGTCGTTTTCAAGATTCAGAAACTCAAAAGCAGGAACGTTGGCTGGCATGATGTAATCTCCGTGGGCCTTCATCATAGCAGGGAAAATGATACAATGGAATACAATATTATCCTTTCCGATAAAATGAACCAGGTCTGAGTTCTCGCTTTGCCAATAATCTTTCCAGTCTTTTCCGTTTTTCGCTGCCCATTCTTTCGTGAAAGAGATGTAGCCGATTGGCGCATCAAACCAAACGTACAGTACTTTTCCATCAGCATTTGGCAACGGAACAGGAACACCCCAGTTTAGGTCTCTGGTCATGGCACGGGGTTTCAGTCCATCATTTAACCAGGATTTTATCTGTCCGTAAACATTGGGTTTCCAGTCGTCTTTATGGCCTTCGATAATCCATTCGTTCAGAAAATCTTCATATTCATTTAAAGGTAAATACCAGTTTTTGGTCTCTTTAAGAATCGGAACATTACCACTTAACATGGATTTTGGATTGATCAGTTCAGAAGGTGAAAGTGTAGAACCGCATCTCTCACACTGATCACCGTAAGCGTTTTCATTACCACAATTCGGGCAAGTTCCAACGATATAACGGTCTGCCAAAAATTCATTAGCTTGTTCGTCAAAATACTGCTCAGACATTTCTTCCGTGAATTTCCCTTTTTCATAAAGAACTTTAAAGAAATCCTGACTCGTCTCACGATGATTTTGAGAAGTTGTTCTAGAATATTCATCAAAAGAAATTCCAAGGTCTGAAAAAGATTTTTTAATGATCTCGTGGTATTTATCTACGATATCTTGGGGCGTAACGCCTTCTTTTTTAGCTCTTATGGTAATAGGGATTCCGTGCTCATCGCTTCCGCAAATAAACGCAACATCTTTTCCCGATCTTCTTTGGAATCTTGCATAAACATCAGCAGGAATATAAACACCTGCCAAATGCCCAATATGAACCGGTCCGTTTGCATAAGGCAAAGCTGCGGTGATCATCTTTCTGTTTGACATTTTGAATTGAAAATTTGAGTTGCAAAATTACGATTTTCCTTTCATAAAACTAAAATCATTTTCTATTATTAATTTGACGATTTTAACAATAAAGAGGGTGGAAATTAACAATTGGAAATGATTGAAAAATTGGGATTTATTTCATTTTTGATTAATATAGGATTAATATTGGTTAATTTAGATATAAAAAAAACACTGATTTTGAATGAAAAATAGCTGAAATTCTAAATTTCTTAAAAAAATTAACATATGTATTTTGTATTGAATATCAATTGATTATGTGTGGTTTTGCCTGATTATTGTATGTTTTTAGGACTTAAAATGTTGTAATTTAAAAATATTTTAACACAATGTTGTTTTTTTTATAAATTGCGAAACAGGATTTAATCTAATTCTGAAACAAATAAGAAAATAATATAAACCTTAAAAATTTATTTTTTGTGAGAAACTATAATGTATTAAAAATTGCTCCTGCATTCTTGTTGCTCGGATCAATGCTACATGCACAACAAAGTGATTCGGCCAAAAAAGAAACCGAGATCGAGCAGGTTGTGCTGATTGGTTATGGTAAGCAGAAGAAAACAGATCTTACGGGGTCTTTAACTGCTTTGACTACGGAAGACTTTAATAAAGGTGCTGTAACAACTGCTGAAGGACTAATAAATGGTAGGGCTTCTGGTGTAGTTATAACACAATCAGGAACACCTGGAAATGAGGCTACTATCAGAATTAGAGGGGGTTCATCATTAAACGCGAGTAACGATCCATTGCTAGTAGTGGATGGATTACCATTGGATGGCGTATCGTTATCTACGATTAATCCAAATGATATAGAGTCTTTTTCAATTTTGAAAGATGCTGCTTCTACAGCTATTTATGGTTCCAGAGGTTCTAATGGTGTAATTTTGATTACAACAAAAAAAGGGACGAAAAAATTAAGAGTTTCTCTTAATGCCTTCACTACGGTTAATACATTGGCTAAAAAAATCGATGTTTATTCTGGAGATCAGTTCAGAGAGATAATTAATCAGTTTGTGCCTGGAAAAGTAGATCAGTTAGGTACTGCAAATACAGATTGGCAAAAAGAAATTTTTAAAACTACTGTGACTAATGATATTAATATGTCAGTTTCAGGAAGTTTGTTCAATAGAGTACCGACAAGATTTTCCGTAGATCATTTGGATAATGGTGGTATGCTTATCACTTCGGGTTTCCAAAGAACAACAGGAAATATCGCTATCAGTCCTAGTTTTTTTGATGATCACTTGAAATTTAACCTTACTGGTACTTACTCTTATACTTTCCAAAATAAAGCAGATGAAGGTGCAATAGGTAATGCGCTTTCTTTCAACCCTACCCAAGGCGTTTATGATGCCAATTCTATCTATGGAGATGGATACTATGAGAATAGTGGTGGGCTGTATAATGCAACAACAGGAACATATAACCCTAACGGTGTTTCAAACCCTGTTGCGATGCTAAGAAATAAGCGTAACGTACAAAACTTCAAACGTTTTTTTGGTAACGCCAATATGGAATATAAATTTCATTTTTTACCAGAATTGAGGTTGATTGTTAATGCCGGTTTAGATAGCAAAGAATTAGATGGGCATGTAACAACTAATAAATATTCTAGAAATGGGTATTATTCAGTCAAAGTTGGGGAAACAAGTGTTTATGATTTTTATGGAGAGAATTCATTTTCAGATGAAAGTATTTTGAATAAAAATGGAAATGCTCAATTAAATTATACCAAATCTTTTGGTAAATTAAATCTTGAAGCAATGGGAGGCTATGAATATCAAAACTACCATAAGGTAAGTTCAGCTTCTGGAAACACTTTGTTATATTCTTTAGATCCTATTAATAATTTTTATAATCCAGATTCTAAACCGGATGTGAATTTACAAGCATTCTTCGGTAGATTAAATCTTGGATGGGATAGTAAATATTTATTAACAATTAATTATAGAAGAGATGGTTCTTCCCGTTTTAGCAAGGAAAATAGATGGGGCGATTTTGGAGGTATAGCTGCAGCTTGGAGAATCTCAGAAGAAAGTTTCTTGAAAAACAATTCGACTTTATCAGATTTAAAATTAAGATTGAGTGTAGGTAAGACAGGACAACAAGATATTGGAGACTGGAGATACGATTATTTTAGAACCTATAATTTATCTTCCACATTATATTATCAATTAGGAGATACATTTTATCAAATTGCAAAACCAAATGGATACAATGAAAAACTTAAATGGGAGGAAAGCTTAAAGTATAATATTGGTTTTGATTTTGGATTATTCAATAATAGAGTTAAAGGTACAATTGATGGATATTTATCAGATACTAAAGATTTATTATCTGTAGTTCCAGAAGGACCATTAGAAAATCTTAGAATTATTGGACCTCAAAATATTGGTAAGCTGCAATCAAAAGGTATTGACTTTGGTTTAGATGTTAAAGCTATCAAACAAGAGAACTTTACACTTAATTTCAACTATAATTTGTCTTATAACAAAGTTGAGATACAACAGTTAGAAGTTAACGGAATCGACAAAGGAGGAGTTGGTCTAGGTGGATTTGTACAGACTTTCAGGGAAGGTTACTCTCCTTATGCATTTTGGGTTTATCAACAAGTATATGATAATAACGGAAGACCAATGGAAGGTATTTATGTAGACAGAAATGGTGATGGACAGATAACTTCAGCTGATAAATACAATTATAAAAAACCACAGGCTGATGTTACAATGGGCTTTATGACCAATGCGACAATAGGCAAAAACTGGGATTTTTCTATGGCCTGGAGAGCAAGTATCGGAAATTATGTCTATGATCAGATCTCTGCAGATCGTGCGCAATTAGGAAACATTAATAATACGGTCGATGGATCCATTAATAATGCTCCTATAGATTTCAGTAATACAAATTTCACAACAACTTACAAAGAGTCAGATTATTTTGTTAAAAACGGGAGTTTTGTAAAATTGGATAATGTCACTGTAGGTTATACATTCAATAATTTACTAAGCAATAGCTCAACGATTAGAGTATATACTGGTGTTCAAAACGTTTTAACGATTACAAAATATAAAAACATAGACCCTGAAGTTTTTAATGACGGAAGAGATAGCTCAATCTATCCAAGAGCAAGAATGTTTACGTTAGGTATCAACGCTAACTTTTAAATCTATCAATAATGAAAATAAAAAATATAATTAATATAAAAAGTGTTGCTTTCGCAGGCTTACTACTTTTCACGACATCTTGTCTCAATGATCTTGATGTAAAAGTAAATGATGATGAACTTTATACTTCTGAACAATTTTATGCAAATCCAAATTCTTACAAGCAGTTCTTAGCTAAGATTTATGGTGGATTAGCGGTTACAGGTCAGACTTCTCCAAACGGGAATTCAGATTTAGGTGCAGAAGCAGATGGAGGACCAAATGAAGGTTTTTCACAATATCTTAGAGGATATTGGCAATTGCAGGAATTAACTACAGATGAGGCAATTATTGCTTGGGGAGAAAGTGATAACCCTACAATTAAGGATCTTAATTTTAATACTTGGAATGCTGACAACAAATTTAACGAGGCATTTTTTGCAAGAGTTTTCTTTCAGATTGGTTTGGTTAATGAGTTTTTGAGAGAAACTACGGATGAAAAATTAAGTTCTAGAGGAGTTTCTTCAGATTTAAAAGCACAGATAAAAACTTTCCGTGCAGAGGTTAGATTCTTAAGAGCTTTGACGTACTATCACGCCATAGATCTTTATGGTAAAATGCCTTTTGCTACAGAAACAGACCTTATAGGTACAGGTGTTAAACCACAAATGCAATCCAGAGAGTATGTATTCAATTATGTCATTAATGAATTAAATGAAATTGATGCAGACCTAGTTGCGGCAAAAGCAAATGAATACGGAAGAGCAGATAAAGCAGCAGCCTGGATGTTAAAAGCTAAGCTATATCTTAATTCTAAAGTTTATACAGGTGTTGACAGAAGTACTGAAGCTTTGGTAGAAGTGAACAAAGTAATAGCTTCTCCATATAAATTGGCAACTATTCCGTACGCAGATCTTTTCAAAGCTGATAATAATAAAAACGGAGCTCAAGACGAAATTATTTTCCCTATTAATTTCGATGGTGTACGGACCAAAACTTATGGAGGGACAACTTATTTGATTTTTGCGAGTAGTGATAAAGCAACCGGAGCAACATTAGGTGTTGGAGATGGCTGGGCAGGTTTCAGAGTTCGTCAGGAATTCATTCAATCAGTAGGCAATTCTGATAATAGAGTGATGAGAGTTGCAGGGAACACCGATCCTGCTTCGATAGCGGATTATTCCAAATTTGTACAAGGTGCAAAGGTTACAAAATTTTCTAACAAAACTGCGGCAGGTAACAATGGGAGTGATCTTAATTTTGTAGATTCAGATTTCCCTTTGTTTAGAATGGGAGATGCTTACTTAATGTATGTGGAACTATACGTTGTAAACGGAAAAGGAGATGCTGCTATAGCGCTTAAATATGCTAATGATTTAAGAACTAGAGGAGGAGCAACGAGTTTAACTAGTCTTAATTATACATCCCAGGATGCTAAGGAAAATTTCATTCTTAATGAAAGAGCAAAAGAATTGTATTGGGAAGGACACAGAAGACAGGATCTTATCCGATTAAATCATTATGTAACGGGTTACAACTGGCAATGGAAAGGAGGTTCGCAAGCTGGTTCTTCTTTGCCATCAACAATGACGTTGTTTCCAATCCCAAATAAATATTTGAATTTGAATTCTAACCTTAGCCAGAATCCTGGTTATAATTAATCTACAAAATGAAAAAAATAATTATATATAATAAATTTATCATTGCGCTATTGATGCTATTTTCAATTGTAGCATGCGATGATAGAGAGCTGGTGACGGTTGGGGGGAAATCTTCTCCTATAATTGCAGACCTTTCAACAACTAATCTTTTTCTAGATAAAAATTTCCCAAATAATCCCGCACTTACTGTAAATTGGGAAGTTGCTACTTATACTACTCCTGTTTCTATAAACTATAAAATTGAAGCAGCAACAGATGAGAAATTTGAAAATTCTGTAGTTTTAGGAAATACCAAGAATTCAGAGAGAACAGCCACATTTACTGCAAGTCAGGTCAATGCCGCTACTGGAAGCCTAGGTCTGCTTGCGGATGTTTCTGCTAAAATCTATGTTAAAGTGACATCATACCTTGGAAGCGGTATTTTATCAGCTACTTCCAATGTAACTTCTATGAATGTTACACCATACAAATTAGTATATCCGGATTTTTATCTTGTTGGAGCGGCATCTTATGTAGACTGGACTGCAAGTAATGCTCAATTACTTTACAAACATGATAATGTATCAGAGATCTATACATATCTAGAAGGTGGGAAAGATTTTAGATTTTTAGGACAACAGGATTGGAATCCTAAAAATTACAGTATAGATGCTGCGGGGATTAAGGATGCTTATAAGTACTTTAAACAAACTTCAGGTAATATTGTTAAAGCTTCTGGTGATGAAAATATGACATTTAACGGAACTTCAGGTATTTATAAAGTTAGTATTGATGCTACCTCAGGGATTCAAAAACTTACTGCGGAAGCTTCACCAATCCCAGCATTTGATATTCCTCAAGTTTATTTGGTTGGTAATATTGCAGGCGTTAATTGGGCAGCAGAAAATGCTGTTGCAATGACAAAAACCGGAGCAGGTGTATTTGAATTTACAACTACTTTAGCAGCAGATGCTGAGTTCAAATTCTTAGGTCAAAAAGCTTTTGGAGATCTTGATTGGGGAAATATAACTAGCACTGCAAATACAGGATTTTTAGGTCCAAAAGGCGATAATGGTAATATTAAATTTGTTGGAGATGGTAGTTCGTATAAAATTACGGTTAACATCAAAGCAGGTATCTATACAATCGTTAAACAATAATTCCAGTTTTAATTCTATTAGAATATGAAAAATATATTTAAATTATTATTCGCTTCATTACTTGTTTCAATTCTATTTGTTGCTTGTGATAACGATGCAGATAGAGACTGGACAACACCAGAGGCCAGTTTCAAATTATACGATACAACATTAGGCAGCAATGTCTTGTATGAGACCATGAAAAATAATCCTTTTGTTTTGACTTGGGATAAAATGGGTTCATCTAATTACACAGTTGTATTTTCTACAACAGAAGATTTTGCAAACAAAATTACTTTGGGAACTGCGACAACCAATACTTTTACAACAACTATCGGAGATATCAATAGTAAATTTCTTCAAGCGGGATTATCTACTTATTCTGCTTCTGCGGTTTATGTAAGAGTAGAATCTGGTTCAGAAGTTTCTAATGTAATCAGCTTTGCTGTTACTCCTTATCCAATTGCAGGTCCAATTATTACAACGCCAACAGCTGGTAGTATTGTAAGCTTGGATGTAAACAAACCTGCGGAGATAATAAAAATAAACTGGAGTGATTATTCAGCCGGTATAGATGTAAAATATACTGTCGATTTAGCTAAAAAAGGTGGGAATTTCACCAATTTAGGAACGGTGAATAGTACGGTTGCCAATCCTTTGAGAACTCTGGAATTATCAAGTAAAGATTTTGTATTTGCTTTGCTAAATTCAGGTGCGTCAGCTAATGTACAATCAGAATTTGATGTTAAGGTAACTTCCGAAACAACATCTGCAGGTGGTACAATTACATTGGTTTCTAATGTAGTGACTTTCAAAGCAACTCCTTATGAGGTAACTTCTTATTTATATGCTCCAGGTGCTTATCAAAATTGGAATGTAGAAACGGCAGAAAGTCTGATTTCTCCTAAAAGCGATGGTATCTATACTGGTTATATCAAATTTACGGATCCAAATTCAGAATTCAAGATTACTCCTGCTAGAACATGGACCAATAGTTATGGTACTAATGACAACATCCATATTATTTACAACGGCGGAGACAATTTGAAGGCTCCAAACACAGGTTATCAAAAATTAACTGTCAATACCAACACTCTTGTTTTCTCTTTAGAAGCTTATTCTTGGGGATTAGTTGGTGATGCTACTCCTGGAGGATGGGATGTTGACACAGATATGACTTGGAATAGCGCAAACCAAACTTGGGAAATTGCTAATGTTGCACTTGCTGGAGGGAAGGAAATGAAATTCCGTCTGAACGATGCTTGGACTACCAATTATGGTGGGGCAAATGGCAATCTTGCTGCTGGTGGCGATAATATCAAAGTGGCTGAATCCGGAAACTACAAAATTGTTTTCGATTTGACCAACCTGAAATATACAGTTACTAAGCTATAAATCTTAAAAATCATATAGAAAAGTGTTGCGGTTTCGCAACACTTTTTTTATATTGTAGAACATATATAAACCTTAGAAAAAATGAAATCGCTGTTGACAAATTGATATAAATAATATATAAAGTTAATACGCGATTCCATTTGACCTTAAAAAATAAATTTAGTCAAATGAAAAAATTCACCATTGGAGCAGCTTTGCTTACTATGATGTTTAACGGAGTTTATGCTCAAAGTTTAAAATCTCCGGACGGCAAATTCGAAGCAAATTTTCAACTGAAGAACGGCGTTCCATTTTATAATTTAAAGTACAACGGGAATGTTGTTGTAGAAGATTCCAAATTAGGATTGAGACTTTTTAAAGACTCATCCATCAAGTTCGCTTCCGAAATTGCAAAACCGGAAGATGCAAGTTTCGACCTCAATAACGGCTTCACAAAAACAGCCGAAAAAAGAGATTCCAAAAACGAAACCTGGCAGCCAATTCTCGGTGAGAAAAAGAATTATATCAATGATTATAATGAACTTGCTGTAACACTCAACCAAGCTTCTTCTGACAGAAGCATCGTCATCAAATTCAGATTGTTCAATGACGGTTTAGGTTTCAGGTACGAGTTTCCTCAACAGAAAAACCTTAATTATTTCGTCATCAGAGAAGAAGATTCTGAAATCGATTTCCCAACCGATATGAAGGCCTGGTGGATTGTTGCAGACTACGATTCTCAGGAATATCAATATCAAACCACAAAAATTTCTGAAATCCCGACTCAGTGGCCAAAAGCTTTTGACTCAAACGCTTCTCAGACCTTGATCAAAAACGCCGTTCAGTCACCTTTGATGTTGAAAAAAGAAGGCAAAGAACCACTTTATGTGAACGTTGGTGAAGCAGCAGTTCTGGATTATCCGGCTTCTCATTTGGAAGTGGATGCTCAGAATTTCAAATTCAAAACCCATTTGACAGCCGACAGACAAGGTGCAAAAGGTTACATCCAAACACCTTCTACAACGCCTTGGAGAACCATCATCGTTTCGCCAAAAGCTGAGGCGGTAATGGATTCCAAAATGATGTTCAACCTGAACGAACCTACAAAATATAAAGACACCTCTTACATCAAACCGACCAAATATATGGGCGTTTGGTGGGAGATGATTATCGGAAAATCCCAGTGGGCTTACTCTACAGCAGAAAATGTCCACATCGGAAAAACCGATTTCTCCAAACTGACACCCAACGGAAAACACGCCGCCAACAATACAAAAGTTAAGGAATACATCGATTTTGCTTCGGCAAACGGTTTTCAGGGCTTGTTGATAGAAGGCTGGAACACAGGCTGGGAAGATTGGTTCGGACATTCCAAAGAATTCGTTTTCGATTTCATCACGCCTTATCCGGATTTCGATTTGAAGATGTTGAACGATTACGCACACTCCAAAAATGTAGATTTGATTATGCACCACGAGACTTCCGGCTCAGCTTCAAACTACGAAAGATGGTCGGACGATGCTTTCAAATTGATGAACAAATACGGTTACAAATCCGTAAAAACTGGCTATGTAGGCGACATCATCCCAAGAGGCGAGCACCATTATTCGCAATGGACCATCAACCATTATTACAGAATCGTAGAGAAAGCGAACGACTACAAGATTATGGTCAACTCCCACGAATCCGTTCGCCCGGGTGGAGAAAGCCGTACTTACCCAAATTATATTTCTGCAGAAGCCGCTCGTGGAACAGAGTACGAAGCATTCGGCGGAAACAAGCCGGACCATCAGACAATTCTGCCTTTCACCCGTTGGATGGGTGGTTCTATGGACTACACGCCGGGGATTTTCCAAACCAAATTGGACTACTATTTTCCAGGCGACAAACGTTTCGTTCAGACAACTTTGGCAAAACAATTGGCGCTTTACGTCGTGATGTATATGCCGCTTCAGATGGCGGCAGATTTGCCAGAAAATTACGCAAAACATATGGACGCATTCCAGTTTATCAAGGACGTTGCGGCAGATTGGGACGACACCAAAATCCTTTCCGCGGAACCTGGCGATTACATCCACACGGCGCGTAAAGCAAAAGGAACCGAAAACTGGTTCGTAGGTGGCGTAACCGACGAAAATCCAAGAGATTACACCGTAGATTTCTCCTTCCTAGACAAAGGTAAAAAATACGAAGCGACAGTTTACGAAGACGGTAAAGATGCCGATTACATCAACAATCCGCAGAGTTACAAGATCTACAAAAAGACTGTGGACAGCAAGACCAAACTTCCAATCCACTTGGTGAGAAGCGGTGGTTACGCCATTTCCCTGAAACCGATAAAATAATAAGAAATTCCCCTTCCCTGAAGGGGAGATTTTCGAACTTGTTCGGAAATCGGGGGTCGTTTTTTCAGGAGCTTAATCCTGCTAGTAGTTTATCCTGAGTTTGTCGAAAGGCTATATCTTTTTTGTTTTATCAAGTTTTGTCATCAAATCCAGATTTCAACAAAAACAAAAAAAGGATGCCGCTACTATCTGGGCTATGGGCTTCTACTTCAATCAAAACTTTGTCAAGGTCTAACGCTTTGACAAAGTTTTTCTTAAATTTTTTTTCAAAATCCTCTGATATGAATTGGATTTCCAAACTTTTCAACAAACAAAATATCTTTCTTTTCCTACTGATTGGGATGGTTATTTTGGCGAAAGTCATTCCGTTCCACGAATCGTACAACCAGTATTTCAATCTGGCCGGATTTATAGATTGGGGGATCGCAGGAATTTTTCTGTTGTACGGACTGAAACTTAATCTGAAAGAAGTCGTAAAAGACGTCTCCAACTGGAAACTGCATTTGCTGATTCAATCAGGAACTTTCATTATTTTTCCATTGTTGGCGCTGATATTTTATCCATTTTTGAAGGACACGGCTTATTACAATATTTGGCTTTCGGTTTTCTTTTTGGCGAGTTTGCCTTCCACGGTTTCGTCTTCAGTTGTAATGGTTTCCATCGCAAAAGGAAATGTCACTTCAGCGATTTTCAACGCATCGATTTCAGGAATTATTGGCATTGTAATGACACCTCTTTTAATGAGTTTTTTCCTGACATCAAACGGAGAAGGTGGCAATCAATCCGAAATCATCCAGCAATTATTACTCAAAGTTTTGCTGCCAATCATCTTGGGGATTTTACTCAATCCAGTTTTCAAAAAATGGGTGACCAAATATGCCAACATCATTTCAGAATTTGACAGACTGATTATCTTACTGATTGTTTACGAAAGTTTTTCGACAGCATTCGTAGAAAATATCTTCGTTTCTGTACCTTCATTTGTGTTCGTTGCTTTGGCTTTGAGCGTTGTCTTCTTGTTCTTCGCAACCTATTACATTTTGAAATTCATTGCCGAAAAGCTGAACTTCAAACCAAAAGATGTCATCACCACAACATTTTGTGGTTCGAAGAAATCCTTGGTTCACGGAAGTTTATTCCTTCTGGTTTTAGGAATTCCGGACGAGCAGAAAGTTTTGTTTTTGCTGCCGGTAATGATTTATCACAGCTTCCAATTATTCTACGTAAGTTGGCTCGCCAACAAAATCGCAAAAAGAGCAGAAATTATTGAAATTTAAATCAATATTTTAAAATAATTATTCACTTTTAATAATTTAGAATGAACAATAATCTTTGATAAGTTTTACGTCTTTGCGAACCTTAAAAAACAATTAGATTTTAAAAAAAACTTTGCGGACTTTGCGTTAAAATTTCTCAATACTATCGAAACAGAATTTCAAATAATTAATTTTCAACAGTATCTCAATTTTGTTTAAATTTAATATAGACCTTAAAAAATATTTTATGAAAAAAATAATCACATTTTCTTCAATTATACTTTCCTCCATTTTCTATTCTCAGGTTCAGAAAGTGGAACCTGCATTTTGGTGGAGCGGAATGAAGAATCCGGAACTTCAACTCTTGGTTTACGGGAAAGACATCAACAATCTGCAGCCCGAATTCTCGAACGGCATCAAGATCAAGGAAGTCAAAAAAGTTGAAAACCCAAATTACCTTTTCGTAACCATCGACACCAACGGAATTCAGCCCGGAAAAACGAAACTGAATTTCAAAAACGGAAACAAGACCGTCAAAACCATCGATTACGAATTCAAACAAAGACAACAGAATTCTGCCAACAGAGATTCTTACACTTCGTCAGACGTAATGTATCTGGTAATGCCGGACCGTTTCGCCAACGGCAATCCGAAAAATGACAATACACCAGACACAGCTGAGAAATCTGACAGAACTAAAACCGGCGGCCGTCACGGTGGCGATATTGCCGGAATCGTAAAAAACCTGGATTACCTAAGTGAATTGGGCGTTACCACACTTTGGAACACGCCTTTGCTGGAAGATAACGAACCAAGCTTTTCTTACCACGGCTACGCACAAAGCGATTATTACAAAATCGACCCACGCTACGGAACCAATGACGATTACAAAAATCTGGCTGATGAACTTCACAAAAGAAAAATGAAACTCGTGATGGATTATGTCACCAACCATTGGGGTTCAAAGAGTTGGATTATTCAGGATTTACCTGCGAAAGACTGGATTCATTATTGGGAAGAAGACAAAAATGGTTTCCAGAGAAGCAATTACAGAATGACCACGCAATTCGATACCAATGCGGCTAAAGTGGACGAAGCGGCTTGTATGGACGGCTGGTTTGATACCACTATGCCAGATATGAATCAAAGTAATCCAATGGTTGTCAATTATATGGCACAGAATGCGATTTGGTGGATTGAATATGCAGGACTTGACGGACTTCGCGTGGATACTTATTCATACAACGACAAAAAAGGAATCGCAGAATGGACTAAACGCATCACAGACGAATATCCGAAATTCAATATCGTTGGAGAAGTTTGGATGCAGGACCAGGCGCAAATGGCGTATTGGCAGAAGGATTCCAAAATCGCAGCAATAGAAGGTTATAACTCTCATTTGCCGTCGGTTATGGATTTTACATTGTTTGATGCAGTTGGCCAGGCTTTCAAAGAAGAACCAGGCTGGGACGCAGGAATGCAGAGAGTTTACGGAAATTTCACCAATGATTTCCTTTATCCGGACATCAATAATATCTTGGTATTTGCAGAAAATCACGATACAAATAGATTCAATCAAACCTATCCAAACGTTGAAGATTACAAGCTGGCAATGAGCTTGATTTTGACCGTTCGTGGAATTCCGCAATTGTATTACGGCTCCGAAATCGGAATGGCTGGTGACAAAGGAAAAGGCGGCGATGGCGAGATTCGTCAGGATTTTCCAGGAGGTTGGGCTGGCGACAAAAACAACGCTTTCACAAAATCCGGAAGAACAGCTTCTCAAAGCGAATACTTCGATTACACTAAAAAAATCCTGAACTGGAGAAAAGGAAACGAAGCAATTCACCAAGGAAAAACCTTGCATTACATTCCGAACAACAACGTTTATGTGTACTTTCGTTACACCGACAGCAAAAGAGTAATGGTGGTTATCAATAACAACAAAGAAACTCAAAACCTGGATTTGAAGCGCTTCTCCGAAGGTCTTAATAATTTGACAAAAGGAAAAGACATCCTTTCTGACAAAGATTTTGATTTGAAAACAAATTTGTCTGTCGCTGGAAAATCTTCATTAATTTTAGAGCTTAAATAAAACATTTTCTAAACCCATCAAATTCGATGGGTTTAGAAAATTAAATATGGCGAATTAGCCATAATTAAAAATTAAGCTTGATTCAAAAATATAATCAAAATGAAAAAAACAATTTCACTCTTTTTCCTGTCGGCGTTCTTAATGTTTTCAAATTTATTAGTAGCCCAGAAAAAAGGCTTTTACGAGAATGTTCAGAAAAAGAACGTCAACAAACTGTTAGACGATTTCAACACGCTTGCCGCCAATGCAGATTTCGATAAATATTTCGATTGCTTTGCAGAAGAATCAACTTTCATCGGAACAGACGCAACCGAAGTCTGGAACAAAAAAGAATTCAAAGAATGGGCAAAACCATTTTTTGATAAAAAAACAACCTGGAATTTCAAATCTTTAAAACGAAATATTTATTTCAGCAAAGACGGAAATTACGCTTGGTTTGACGAAATTCTTGACACGCAAATGAAAATCTGCAGAGGTTCCGGCGTTGTCGAAAAAGTCGGCGGGAAATGGAAAGTGAAACAATACGTACTTTCGGTAACGGTTCCAAATGAAGTCGTGGACGAAGTGACAAAAATCAAAGCACCAATTGAAGATGCATTGATTCAAAAATTAAAATAATTATATACCTTAAAATAAACAATGACAAAAAAAATAAAACCAAATCTCTCCATCGCTCAGATTATCAATATGAGTATGGGATTTTTGGGAATCCAGATGGCATTTGGGTTACAAAACGGAAATGCAAGCCGTATTCTTGCAAACCTTGGTGCAGATGTTCATGAACTTTCCTGGTTCTGGCTGGTTGCTCCAGTTACAGGCTTGATTGTTCAGCCAATCATCGGTCATATGGGCGACAACACCTGGAGTCCGCTTGGCCGTAGAAAACCTTACTTTTTGATTGGTGCAGTTCTCTGCGCTATTGGTTTGGTTCTCCTTCCAAACGCGGCTTCGGTAACGCATATGATTGCTGCAAATGTTTTATTGTTAGCTGTAATTTTCCTTGCGATGATGGACTTTTCTGTCAACATTGCAATGGAACCCTTCCGAGCTTTGGTCGGTGATATGTTGCCTAAGCATCAAGGAACTTTAGGTTTTTCAATCCAAACCATTTTGATTGGAATCGGAGCGGTGATTGGTTCAGAAATGCCAAACTGGTTGACGAAACTAGGAATATCTAATGTGGCACCCGAAGGTTATGTGGCTGATAATGTAATTTATGCATTTTATGTTGGAGCTACAGTTTTGATTGTCTCAATTCTCTATACCATTTTTACAACTAAAGAATATTCTCCAGCAGAGTTTGCAGAATTCGAAGGCGGAAAAGAAGTGGCGGAAGAGCATTCCAAATTCTCTGATATGTTCAAAGACTTTGCGAATATTCCAAACCTGATGAAGAAATTAGGAATCGTTCAGTTCTTCTCTTGGTTCGCACTTTTTACAATGTGGGTTTTCACGACAAGTGCTTTGGCAACACATCATTTCGGGCTGTCACCAACAGATACAAAATCAGTTGAGTTCAACAAAGCGGGAGATTTGACAGGACATTTGTTTGGATTGTATAATCTCTTTGCAATTCCATTTGCATTCTTGCTAACTCCTATTGCAAAAGCTATTGGGAAAAAACAAACCCACGCTTTAGCATTGGCGAGTGGCGGTTTGGGATTGATTTCGATGTATTTTATCAAGGATACTTCGATGCTTTGGATTTCTATGATAGGATTGGGATTTGCGTGGGCAAGCATTTTGGCAATGCCTTATGCAATGTTGATTGATGCAATTCCACAAAGAAAAATGGGCGTTTATATGGGGATTTTCAATTTCTTCATTGTCGTTCCACAAATCATCAACGGTGTTTTCGGAGGACCAATAGTTTCAAAACTTTTTGGAAATATGGCGATTGATTACGTTGTCGTAGGTGGTGTTTGTATGTTGTTGGGCGCTTTGATTACTTTGATTTTCATTAAATCTCAGGAAGAGACACCTAAAGAAATTGAAGAAGAAATCCAACAGGTTCATTTTTAATTTTAAACAATCAAGTTCTAAATATAAAATCCACCAATCGGTGGATTTTTCGTTTTTATTAAATAGAATTTGACCAAAAATTAAAATATAACACCAAAATATCAGATTCAAAGTAAAATTTTAGGCGTCGTATTTTTTTTCCCTTTCACGGCTTGAAAACCAACGCTTTATAGGTGGTTTTTCTTTTAGTGAATATCGTAAAAAAATCACTATTTTATGTGTTTTTGATACTGTTGAAGAGAATTTTTTATTAAAACATCAATGTTTATTGAAATTAGTTTCTACATTTGTACCGTTCAAAACAAGAAGATGAATCACTCAATAATTATTATTGTCATTTCTGTCATTATCGGATTCCGGTGGTGAGTGATGGCTTGTGATAATTTTTGAAATTGAAATACTACAGACCATTCTCACTGCGAGGATGGTTTTTTATTTTCGTCAATCTAACAAACAAATATAAAATCGATACAAAATGTATTACAATGACGACAGTGTTCTCTTTTTTGATGGGGAATATGTAAAAGCAAAAGAAGCCAAGACCGACTTGTACGGTCAATCGTTACACTACGGATATGCTGTTTTCGAAGGGATTAAATCTTACAAAACAGCCAACGGAACCAAGATTTTCAAAGCAGAGGAACATTACGACAGATTAAGAAGGTCTGCACAAACAATGATGATGCCCTTCGATTATTCAACCGAAGAAATGGTGGAAGCAACGTACAAATTATTGGAAGTTAATAATTTATCAAACGCATACATCCGTCCATTGGTCATTTGTTCACCAAATATGGCTCTGTCAAAAGGACAAAGAAGTTATCTCGTCATAGAGGTTTGGAATTGGGACAACGGCTATATGGCCAACCAAATGAGAATTATGACCTCTTCATTCGAACGTCCAAATCCTAAAGCTTTCAAGGTAGAAGCAAAAGTAAGCGGTCATTATGTGAACTCGATTTTGGCTTGTCAGGAAGCAAAAGACAAAGGTTTTGATGAAGCTTTGGTTCTGGATGCAGATGGAAACGTGGCAGAAAGTTCAGGCGCCAATATCTTCTTCGAAAAAGACGGCAAACTTTTCACACCTTCAAAAGGAAGCATTCTTCCCGGAATCACAAGAGCTACAGTTTTCGAAATCTGTGACCAACTGGGAATTCCTTACGAGGAAAAATTCTTCAAACCGGAAGAAATGAAAGGCGCTGACGCCGGTTTTTTCTGCGGAACAGCCGCCGAAATCGTGGCACTAGGTTCTCTGGATGATGTTCCTTTCAAACTGAATTGGGAAGAGAGTTTAGCATCGAAAATTCAAACAGCTTACCGTCATTTGGTGTTAGAAGAGGATTATTCATATTTGAAATCAAATTTGCAATATGTGTAACGTAGAATTGAATAAATATTCCAAAACGCTTACAAAAGACCCGACGCAACCTGCAACTCAGGCAATGTTTTACGGAATTGGTTTCGAAGAAGAAGATTTCGACAAAGCGCAGATTGGAATCGCAAGTATGGGCTACGACGGCAATACTTGTAATATGCACCTGAATGGTTTGGCTGAGATTGTGAAAAAAGGTGTCAAAGAACAAAACTTAGTGGGGTTGATGTTCCACACCATCGGAATCAGCGACGGAATGACCAACGGCACCGATGGAATGCGGTATTCGCTCGTAAGTCGCGATATCATTGCAGATTCAATCGAAGCCGTTTGCGCGGGTCAATATTACGACGGGTTGATTACCGTTCCGGGTTGCGACAAAAATATGCCGGGTTCTTTGATGGCGATGGCTCGTCTCGACCGTCCTTCAATTATGGTTTATGGCGGAAGTATTGCACCGGGACATTACAAAGGTCATGATTTGAACATCGTTTCGGCTTTCGAAGCTTTGGGAAACAAAATCGCAGGGAAAATTTCTGATGAAGATTTCAAAGGTGTGATAAAGAATTCGTGTCCAAGCGCAGGAGCGTGCGGCGGAATGTACACTGCCAATACCATGGCATCAGCAATCGAAGCACTCGGGATGAGTTTGCCATATTCTTCATCTTATCCGGCTCTTAGCAAAGAGAAAAAAGAAGAATGTCAGTTCGCTGGACGTTACGTTAAAATCCTTCTGGAAAAGGACATTAAACCTTCCGATATAATGACTCCAAAAGCTTTCGAAAATGCTTTAAGGTTAATTATGATTCTAGGTGGAAGTACGAACGCTGTTCTCCATTTTATCGCCATTGCAAAATCTATCGGCTACGATTTGACTTTGGATGATTTCCAAAAAATAAGCGATGAAACACCATTCTTAGCTGACCTCAAACCAAGCGGAAAATACCTGATGGAAGACCTTCACAAAGTAGGTGGAGTTCCTGCGGTGATGAAATATCTATTGGATTTAGGCTTGCTTCACGGCGATTGCTTGACGGTTACAGGAAAAACTATTGCGGAAAATTTGGAACACGTCACATCAATTATCGATAGACAGCAAAATATCATTCACGATATCAAAGACCCAATCAAAGCGACAGGACATATCAGAATTCTTTACGGAAATCTTGCCGAGAAAGGCTCTGTTGCGAAAATTACAGGTAAAGAAGGCGATTATTTCAAAGGAACGGCCATCGTTTTCGACGGCGAAAAAGAATTCATCAAAGGCATCGAGGATAAAAAAATCAAAGAAGGAAACGTCGTCGTCATCAAAAACGAAGGTCCAAAAGGTGCACCAGGAATGCCGGAAATGCTGAAGCCAACTTCCGCTTTGATGGGTTCCGGTCTAGGTAAAAATGTAGCCTTGATCACAGACGGCAGATTTTCCGGAGGAACGCACGGTTTTGTCGTTGGTCACATTACCCCTGAAGCTTTTGCCGGAGGATTGATTGGCTTGATAAAAGATGGCGATGTGATAGAATTGGATGCTGGAAAAAATACCATCAACGCACTTCTCTCAGAGGAAGAAATTGCCAAAAGGAAAGCCGAATTCCAGCAGCCAGATTATAAAGTGAAACGTGGCGTACTGTACAAATATGCCAAGTCTGTAGCCGATGCGTCACAAGGTTGTGTCACCGATTTGTAAAATTATAATGAATGAGATATTATTTTGGGCAGCTATTTGACATTCGTCGAAAGCTATTTATTATTTTTTATGGCAGCTTTTCCGTCCTCCACTCCCAATCTTTTTTGCAGTCGGTTTCAGTTTAAAATATAACTTCATTACCACGCAAAAAAGGATTTCCGTTCAGGCCGGGCTGCAATCGTATTGCGTTCCAAAATAATATAATCACAAAGAACCCAAAGGGTTTAATATTAATAGGTAAAACTATGGTAGAAATAAAAGACATTTAAAATGAATGATACCATTTCAAAAATAGAAAACACAGAATCAGAGCCTCAGAAAGCGATAGAAATATCTGGCTCAAAAGCTGTTTTAGAAGCTTTATTGCAGGAAAATGTACATACGGTTTTCGGTTATCCGGGTGGCGCAATTATGCCAATCTATGATGCTTTGTATGACTATTCCGACAGACTGAAACATATTCTGGTACGTCACGAGCAAGGCGCAATCCACGCTGCACAGGGATTTGCGAGAACTTCCGGGAAAACAGGGGTTGTCTTTGCTACAAGTGGCCCGGGCGCAACCAATTTGGTCACAGGTTTGGCGGATGCAATGATAGACAGCAATCCGATTGTCTGTATTACAGGTCAGGTTTTCGCCTCACTTTTGGGAACGGATGCTTTTCAGGAAACCGATGTCATCAATATCACAACGCCAGTTACAAAATGGAATTATCAAGTGACAGATGCCACAGAAATTCCGGAAGCAATTGCCAAAGCTTTTCATATTGCAAGCACAGGTCGCCCAGGTCCGGTTTTAATTGATATTACCAAAAATGCTCAAATGCAATTATTCGAATATTTGGGTTACCAAAAATGCAATCACGTCCGAAGTTATCGTCCCGAACCAGAAATTCGAAACGAATATATAGAGAAGGCTGCGGAACTTATTGATCAGGCAAAAAAACCATTTGTCGTTTTTGGACAAGGTGTTATTTTAGGAAAGGCAGAAGAGGAATTCAAAGCGTTTATTGAAAAAACCAATCTTCCAGCCGCAGCAACTGTTATGGGATTGAGTGCTTTAGAAACAACTCATCCTTTACACGTCGGAATGTTGGGAATGCACGGCAATTACGCGCCAAACGTAATGACCAACGAATGCGATGTTCTGATAGCGGTTGGAATGCGTTTCGATGACCGAGTGACTGGTCGTTTGGACAAATATGCGAAGCAGGCAAAAATTATCCATCTTGATATTGACCCCGCCGAAATCGATAAAAATGTGAAAACGACAGTTCCTGTTTGGGGAAATTGTAAAAAGACTTTACCAATGTTGACTGCTCTTCTGAAAGAAAATGACCATTCAGTTTGGTTAAATGAGTTCCGAGAGTTGGAAAAAGAAGAAATCAAAGAAGTCATTCAGGAAGAACTCAATCCAACAACTGAAGTTTTGACAATGGGAGAGGTCATCAAAGTTCTGAATGATTTGACTAATGGCGACGCCATCATTGCAACTGACGTTGGTCAACATCAAATGGTCACTTGCCGATATGCAAAATTCAATAATTCAAAATCAAGTGTTACCTCGGGTGGTTTGGGAACAATGGGATTTGGTTTGCCGGCAGCGATTGGAGCGTGGTACGGCGCGCCGGAAAAAACAGTTGTCGCCATTATCGGTGATGGCGGATTCCAGATGACGTTGCAGGAATTGGGAACAATTATGCAGTTCGGAGCGAAGGTCAAGATTATGATTCTCAACAATGAATTCCTTGGAATGGTAAGACAATGGCAACAATTGTTCAATGAAAGACGCTATTCTTTCGTGAATATTACAAGTCCGGATTTCGTCGCAGTGGCAAAAGCTTACTACATTGATGGACAAAGGATTTCTGATAGAGAAAATCTGAAATCTGCTTTGGAAACAATGCTCAACCACGACGGTGCCTATCTTCTGGAAGTAATGGTTGGAAAAGAAAACAACGTATTCCCAATGGTAACGCAAGGCTCATCGGTTTCAGAAATTCGTTTAAAATAAACTGAATAAAGTTCTGAAAGGACGATTTAATGTGAAAGGATAGGATGAAAATCCTATCAATAAAATTAAGAAGAATATCGGAAAACCCGAAGGGTTCAATATCAATACGATAATGGGAACTTTGGAAAAACAAAACAATGGAAAAACAAGAATTTACCATCACATTATACACTGAGAATTCTGTAGGATTAATCGGCAGAATATCGGGGATTTTCTCACGAAGAAAAATCAATATCGAAAGTCTGAACACGTCGCCTTCCGAGGTGGACGG
>Ga0302347_1000813_pt1 | contig 43503 bp, 44 predicted proteins | sample PhyWR1_FD_202178 | JGI IMG/M metagenome (GOLD analysis project Ga0302347, IMG submission 202178) | Leaf surface microbial communities from wheat plants in UC Gill Tract Community Farm, Albany, California, United States - DLSL W.R1 (v2)... | ecosystem: Host-associated > Plants > Phyllosphere >... | reverse complement strand
ATTGAATATGTTGACTTGAAAAATTGATGCAAAAGTTATATTGCTGTTTTTAAAGGCTTTTCATTGTTGAACAGTAATACTGCTTTGTCCAATTGGTTACTTGTTTTATTTTGCTCTCAAAATAAATATGGAATAACTAAACGTGCGGCCTCTTTTCAAAAAAAATTACTTTTACAATTTACTTCACTGCACAAAACCACTCATTCAAATCCTGAAAATTTTTGTACAACAATGAGCAATCTTCAACATTTTTATAGTTTTTCTGGATAATCGCTTTGGTTGTATTGCCATTAGCATCATTATCCAGGAAAAGTGAGATTTTGTCATATTCTCTAAGTTCTTCATCAACTTTGAAAAGCATAGCCGTAGAATTGAGAATCAAACAATCTGAAATTGAACTTTCTGCACTTTCTAAATTTTTAAAAGTCAGATAATCAAAAAAACCTTCAAAAACTACAATTTCATTGGAAGTATTCAAATCATTTTTTATCAAAGTGACATCTTTTTTGCCCAAACATATTTTTGAATATTTACTTCGGATTTCAACACCTCCGGAATTATTGAAAAATCCAATCCCGAAATATTTCTTACCATTCAACATATACTCAATTTCTTTTACCAAATCTTTTTGTTCACAAACTTTTCGGGATTTTAAATATTGGATTAAAGCGGGGTGCTGAATTTCATTTACTTTTATGATTTTATAATTTTTGATTTGGACAGCTTCTTCAATTTGAGTATTATTTTGAACTGAGAAGTCAAATTTTTCAAGATACTTCAAAGCATCAGAAACTGAACATCGATTCATTTGCTGAACGATTGAAATCACATCATAACTTTTCCCGGTTCCGAAATCAAATGCTTTATTTTTCACAAAATCAACAGACAAACTCGGTATTTTTTCCTCCCTGTCTAGCGCATAGTAAAATGCGGTTTTCCGATTTTCTTTTGCAGGAAAAAGGCTGAACGATTCCAAAACTGTTCTTATACTCAATTTTTCTTTTACTTCTTCGCAATTCATTTTTTTTCTTTTTTAAAGCAAATTTTCTATCCACATTTTCCTTTTTAATAAAAAAAAGACTTTTTAATTACTTTTAATATACTTTTAATGAGGCATTGCATCCCCTTATGGGAAAGGTTTTGAGCCGTTTTTTCAGTGAGCGCAATTCCGAATTCCGGTGAGCGCAATTCCGAAGTAGAGTGACCGCAATTCCGAAAAAACAACAGTTTTCGGGTGAGTGCAATTCCGAATTCAACCTTCTATTTTCATTCATTTTTAATACTATACTCGTAGTTATCCACATTTTTTTATGGTTATCCATATTTTTAGTGGGTTTTGAATTTCGGAGTGAGCGCAATTCCGAAATGTCAATCAAAAATTTCGTGATTTTAACATTTTCTTAACCTCAGTGACCGCAATTCCGAATTCCGGGTGAGCGCAATTCCGAATTCAAATAATTATCGGGTAACCATTTGGTAATAATTCTCCCATTTTTGTACGCCGATAAATTTGTATGAGATGATCCTGAATTTCATTCAGAAATAATTTTCCTTGAAATTCCGTAGATTTAATTTCTTTCAATCGAGCCGTTCGGATAAATTCTTTGAATGCCTTTTCTATCAAAACTCTGGTTTGTGGAACGTTTCTGTATTGATGGGAAAACTGGAGCATTTCATTTTCGTGCAGACCATATCTTTTCCTGATGTAACTTAATCTTTGGGCAATTTTTTCCGTATGGTTCAGATATGCTTCGCTTAACTCTAATTGTTCTCTTGTGTTTTGAGCTAAATTGTTGTTCAAAATGGTTCTGGTTAAATAAGGTATAATAAAGATTGAATCTCCTCTGTACTTGTAATTGAAGGAAAGCGTATTGAATGTATTTAAACTGATTCTTGCAGGTTTTAAAAATTTGAAACAAAAATCCTTGGAAGTTTTATACTTCAATCCAAATTTCTTGTTCAGTGTTGAGAGTTTTAAAACAGCTCCGTTTTCAGGAAGCTTTGCAAGCCAGATAGCGAAAATAATATGCTTATTGTTCCTGATATTGTACACCAAATTGTACAAAACGTAATTGTATTCCGGAATAACCATTAGTTTTTTAAGCCAATAACTGCTGATTAAAAATGTGGTGTAACCTCTCTGGTCATAACTAGGTATAGAAATTAGTCCACCAAAAGTTTTGATTTCTTTGCCTTTGGAATTAGTGGATTTGTACCAGCTCATTTTGAACTTCGTAAGAAATTCGTAAGCATCTACCACTTGCTTAGTAGAACCGCTTGGTGAAATTTTGCTGTTCCTGATTTTTAAGGAAGCGAAAATATTGTTCTCGGTTTCAAACTCATCGTCAAACAAGGAGAGTTGCTTAGGTCGGTCTTCCGGACGAAATTGCTCATTACTGATGGTAGAAACAATATTAAATATCACCCTAAGAGCATTGATGGGAATATCCGCAGCCTCGTGACCTTCGAAAATAAAATCGTCCACAAAATGGTTTCCCAACCGAATTCTCTCAGGATTTACTTCATTATTACTTTCAAAATTCTTGCGGATCAACCGTAAATCCTTTTCCGGTACAGCCATAAAAATGCTTCAATTTGGTTTAAAATTTCAGTCTTTATTTTCCTTCCTTGTATTCTAAATTGATTAAAATAGATTTGTAATTTTATATCAACTTGATTATCTCGCTTTCGAGCGTTTTAGTACCGTCCGCAATACTGTAATATTTGTAAATATTAATTCCTTCACCTTGAAAGACCCTTTTCTCGACTTTACCGAAATTTGGGATCTTCACTTTTTGAATTCCTTTGTATTCGGCAAGCATTCCGTTGATGGTTACTTTTTGACCGGGTTTTAAATCTGATAGTGTCATAATCTAATTTTTTTCAGTGGATTTTTATCCAGGACATTTGCCTAGCTTTCAAAGGTTACCGTTTTGGGATTTTGGACGTTTTATATCCGGAATGGATTGAAGTGAAAGTTGATGGCTTTCCGTTTGACTTTTCATAAAAGGTAACGTACTTTTCAATGAAGATTTCCAATTGGTAATGGGTCTATCAGAACTACTTTTCCAGCCATTCTTTTTCCAATTTTCATATTTCGATTGTATTTCAGGATCTAACTCAGGCTCGTAAATTTTTAATGTTTCCGCATACGTCATAAATTCTTCCAAAGAAGGAATATTTTCATCGTTCCCTTTTTGAGTTGTTGGTTGTGGTTGTAAGGATTGTTTTGTGTGCGATAAATGGTTTTCAATTTCTTGATCATTGATGTTTTCAGAAAAATTATGAAAGGGTACTTCTGTAAGTAATGAAACTCCGTATTCTTCTGCTTTTTGAATAAATTCATCCTTTCCAATTTCTTCTTTACGCACCATTTCAGGGTTAGGAATTTGTAAAGGATAATCTCCTATTAACCTGTACTTACTTGCAAGTCCGCTTGTTGTTTTGTATTGAATTAATCCTAAATTCCGGAGTTTTTCTTTAGTGGATTTTACCGTTTTTCTAGTCACCCCTAATTCTATGCTTATGACAACATCAGAAATTTGAAAATCACAAGAATCATTGTCAGAACCAATTTTCAGCAGGTATAAGTACATTGAAATTCCCGTTGTTCCAATTGATGTTTTTTGGTTAAAATCCCAAAACCGCTGAATTAATTCAAGGTAATGCATATTTATTTTTGCGCGAAAAGCGCTAATGCCTTTTCTTTATCAATGATGATAATGTTTCCGTTTTGAATGATGGCATCATCCAACAGTCCTGAAGATTTTATTTCCGAGGCTTTCGAAATAGAACATCCCAGCATTTTTGCCAGACCTTTCAATCCAAATTCATATTTTTTTTCCGAATTAATTTTTTTGGAAACCTCCAAAAATTCTTCAACAGTTAGTCGCCATATAGGAGTTTTGGGATCTATATTTTTCATTTCTGATTTTTATATGCATTATGTTTTTTAATCAATGATGATAAAATTTCAGTTTCGAATAATAGCTTTGTCAAAATGATTTTTTATATAAACTTTCCTTTCATTTTTTTGACAGCTGAATATTCTTTACATCTCTATTTTTTCCACTTATCAATTATTTCTTTTTCAAAATCGTCGCAATTTGCTTCATCATCAGATAGTACATACTTTTCTAAATCTTCTCTTTTGAAATAGATTTTCTTTTGTCCTTTTTTCTTATATGCCTTTATTTTGTTATGAAACTTTAATTGATATAAATAGTCCGGATCAAGGTTTAAAAAAAGAGCTGCCTCTTCTTTGGAATATATATTTTTAACACCCAAAGAGAGAATCATTAGGGCTTTAGATGTAAACTCTGTTTGTGCCTTTACTAGAGAAATAAGATGCTCCTCTAATGAATTACTTTTTTTTATCGAATCCATAATATTTTATTTTTGATAAATGTATCACAATACAAGAGTAGACCCTTCACTGCAATTTTGTAAAACAAGCCAGAATAAAACAAAATAAGAATAGGTCTACATTTGCGTGGAGTTTCTTTATTACAAAAAAAGAATCATTGCAATAAAAATTGCAATGATTCTTCATCTATATCAGAAAACTATTTGTTCTATTACAAAATCGAAATATTATATCTTATCTCTATATCTTGACAAAATATCTGCTGTCAACTCAAACTTATCATTATTAAGCCCCAAATAATCCTTGTCTTGAGTTTCAAAAGTACTGTACTTGTTAATAAATTCAAGAATTTCAGATTGTTCAGCAATCCATTTTCTACTTTGATAATCAATCAATTCGAAATTATCTCTAAAAAAAAGAAATATGACCTTTTTGTTCACTTTTCCCGAATGTAAGCAAGTGAAAATGATCGGGTTTTTCGGTTCTCTACCTTTTCTCAACAATCTAATATCGTTTGCTGACTTTGGTGATATTTTATAATGCTTAATTACATCACTGGTGGACATATTGTTACTTGCCTTTGGTCTAAATGGAATTTCAAGTAACATTGATTGTTCAAGTAGTTTTTCAAGTTTATTTTCTGAAGTGATTACAGTTCGATCTATCTTTTGAATCATTTCGAAAATCCTTTCAATTAGAGTACGTTTCTTCTGCTGAATTTCATTTGCAGGATAATAGACATAATTTTTATCACAAAAATTCTTTATTGTCTGGATAGGATTGTGGGGCATTTTATTTTCAATAATTATCATTAGACCAATCTGAATAATTATATTGAGAAAAAGATTTACAATTAGACTAAGCCAGCTATCATTTTTAATTACTGAAACACCATACGTTAAAGCTATAAATAAAGACAACGAAGAATAAAATACAATAATTACAGCACGGTTACTGTTCAATCCTTCATACCATACCAATTCTTCCTTGAAAGTGTAATAGATCATCACCGGAGTAAGTGCGAAATAGACCCTTCCAAGATTGTAAAGCGAAATACCAATAGTAAATATAGCCCAGAGGCAAAAAATTAGATAAGCAATCGTATCCATAAATTATCCTTTTATATTTTTAAAATTACAAAAAAAACATAATAATTATAAGGTAAAATAAAGAATCTTTGCTCGTCAAATGTTCGTCAAACAAATAAAAAAGCTTTTACAAATTAATGTAAAAGCTTGATTATCAACGTGGTCCCACCTGGGCTCGAACCAGGGACAACCTGATTATGAGTCAGGGACTCTAACCAACTGAGCTATAGGACCTCATAAAATTGGTTAAATTTTGTGTTTGCAAAAATAGCACTTTTTCTTTATCTACCAAACTTTTCAAGGTTTTTCTTGACATAATTCTATCAAGACCCCATTAGTTGATTTAGGATGTAGGAAGACAACTAGTTTATTATCAGCACCTTCTTTCGGCTCTTCTGAGATGAAAATAAATCCTTCTTTTTTTAATCTTTCGATTTCGGTTTGGATGTTTTCTACCCCAAATGCGATATGATGAATACCTTCTCCTTTTTTATCTAGAAATTTTGCAATGGGACTTTCGGGGTTAGTGGCTTCCAGAAGTTCTATTTTGCTTTCTCCAAGTTCGTAAAATGATGTAGTTACACCCTCTCTTTCAACTGATTCTTGTTTATAATTGGGCTTGCCAATAAGTCTGGCAAACAGATCGTCTGAATCTGTTAAAGATTTGACTGCAATTCCTAAGTGTTCTATTTTCATTTTTGTGATTGAATTAAAAAAGAAAACGTTATTTACAATGACAAATTTTCTATTGGTGACAAAACCCGTAGCCCCGATAGTAGTGGAAATCCTTTTTTGCGTGTGCAAAACGAGCTTCTGAATGACAAGTTTTGATGCAAAAAGATGGTAACGGATAGCGGGAGTAAGCTCAAAAAAAACTTTGTCAAAGTTTCAAAACCTTGACAAAGTTGAGTTCTTTATATTAATTAAAGCCTTCGATGATTTTTGAGAAATCTTCGATTTTCAGCGCTGCGCCTCCAATCAAACCTCCGTCAACGTCTGGCTGAGAGAAGATTTCTTTGGCATTGTCCGGCTTCACACTTCCTCCGTAAAGGATGGAAATTTCGTCTGCTACATCTTTGCCGTATTTGTCGGCAATCAGGCTTCTTATATAGGCGTGAACTTCCTGCGCCTGTTCTGCAGTTGCCGTCTCTCCAGTTCCGATGGCCCAAACTGGCTCGTAAGCAATCACGACTTTTTTGATTTCCTCAGCGGTCAAAGTGAAAAGTGCAGTTTCTGTCTGGTTTTTTACGACTTCGAAATGTCTTCCGGATTTTCTCTCCTCCAACTTTTCACCGTTGCAATAGATTGGCGTCAAGCCTTTGTCCAAAAGCGCTTTTACTTTTCTGTTGGCGTGACTGTCGGTTTCACCGTGGAAAGTTCTTCTCTCGGAGTGAGAGACCAGACTTCCGTCTGCATCTATGGATGCCAGCATGTCGACAGAAATCTCACCCGTGTAAGCGCCACTAGCATATTCCGAAATGTCCTGAGCATAAACGCCCACTTCCCCATTTTTGAAAACTTCTTTCGCAGCTGCAAGATACAACGCTGGCGGAGCGATGAAAACCTCGCAGTTGGTCGTGTTATTCTTTTTGTATTCTAAAAGCTGAGCCATCAATTCCTGCGCTTCAGCATACGTTTTGTTCATTTTCCAGTTTCCTGCAACAATGTTCTTTCTCATTATATTTTTAATTTAATTTCCAAATATTTTTCAGTAAAATGTAAAATTTGTGTTCCTCATCGCTTACTTCATTATCAGCTTTGATCAATGCTTTTGCAAATTGGATAAATTCTTTCCTTTCTTTTTCCGTAGAATCTTCTTCGAAACATTGCGCATGGAACTCGAAGTGGTTTTGCCAATCTTCCGCCTTGAGTTGAAGGATTGTTTCCAACTCATCGTCCAGATTCAAACGGAACGGGAATTCTTCCGCCATATATTCCTGAACTTTAATTCCTTCTTCCGGTTTGAAAATTCCGTCTACCGCGGAAAGTATCATTAAAAGATGATATCCAGCGATCGGTTTGTTTGATTTTCTCATTATATAATTTAATCTTTATTTAAATAATCTTTTGCCCCCAATTTCTCCACTACTTTTCCTTTTTCCAAAATCAGAACAAAAGGATTGCTTCTTGCGATGGTTTTGATGGCAATTTCGTCCATCATATAATTAGGGATTTGTTTGTAGAAATCTGGTTGTGTACTGATTCCGTAAACTTTTGCTTTTTCTGTCAAAGCTTTTGTTTCTGTCTTTTTCACCAATTCCAAATCCGCTTCTTTTGGTTTGTATGTGAAAATTAAAACAATTCTTGGTTCTTTCAGAATTTCGTCTGTGAAATTGTTTCCATTGATATCTTCAACCTTGAATTTTGAAATCTCAGATTCGTAGCCTTTTTTTACGATTTCGGAAGTTGTTTTTCCGTCTTCGATTTGCCAGTTTGCATCTTTCCAATATTCTTTATTAATGTATTCATCTTGGTCCACTTTTTTAACTTCATGGGTTTTAGAATTTTTAAGCGAGTAAAAAGTTTTGTATTCGGATGGATTTGCAGCAATTTTCTGTTTCTCGACAGCTAGATCGGTTCCGATGGCATAAGCTCGGAAATCTATCATCGGTTCGTGAACTATTCCTCTGAACATCACGAAAATCATTATCAACACAAAAACGCCTAACAAAGGTAATTTTCCAAATCTTACTCCTTCATTTTCTTCTCTTTTTCTGTAAAGAAAAACCAATATGATTAATAATACCAAAAGCGTAATATCTTTCCAAAATGATTGCCAAGGCGTGAATTTCAAAGCATCTCCGAAACATCCACAATCTGTAACGACATTATAAAAAGCGGAATAAAATGTCAGAAAACCAAAGAAAACACAAAGGGCAATCAAGGCATAAAGTGTTTCTTTAAGCTTGATTTTCATCAATAACATAAAACCCAGAACCAATTCCAGAACAACTACAATAATTGAAAAGACTAAAGCATACTTTTCCAAAAATGGTAAATTGAAAACAATTGGTGAAAAATACTCTTCCAACTTAAAAGAAAATCCTTTTAGATCAACGGCTTTTACAAATCCGGAAGCGATGAAAATAAGAGCGACAATATAGCGTAGAACTGCTTTCATAATTTTAAAGATGGAAGTTAGAGAATGGGAGATAGATGTTGATAATATTATGCATATTTAATCTTTTAATTGGTTTCAGAATCCTATAATTAATTCATTAATTGATATGATTCGTTGTATAATAAGTTGAATTTTTCTTCTGAAATATAATTTCTATTTTTTGCTTTATATAAACATGTAACGACTTCCGCCAAAGACCGAATCAAAAAACCTAAAAATCTTTTGAACTCAGGTGTGAATTGTAAAATTGAGCCTTCAGAAATATTCAAAGCAATAGTATCTACTGCTCTTCTGATTTGAGAAACTAAATTGAACAGTTCATCTTTTGGAAAATCCTTGGAAATTTGAAATATCTTTTTTCCAAACTCCTTCGACTTTTGCCAAATAATTAATTTTTCAAATTTAAAACCCATTCTACAATATTATTTAAAAACTTCCATCTTCTAACTCCCAACTTCCATCTTTATAAGACAAAAAACAGCATAGTTCAGCATATCAAAATAGTTGGCATCCAAACCTTCCGAAACCAAAGTTTGACCTTTGTTATCTTCAATTTGCTTGGTTCTAAGAACTTTTTGATAGATCAAATCTGTGATAGATGAGATTCTCATTTCGCGCCAAGCTTCGCCGTAATCATGGTTTTTGCGTTCCATCAATTCCTTTGCTTTTTGGGCATAAGAATCATAAAGTTCGATTGTCTCGTCAGGATCAGCGTTCAGTTCATCGGAAAATCCTTTCTCTAATTGTATCAATCCAATGATGGAATAATTAACGATTGCAATGAACTCATCTTCCTCACTTTCGTCCACCATTTTCACGTCGGTCATTTGCAAAGTACGGATTCTGCTGACTTTAATATAGATTTGGTCTGTGATAGAACTCGGGCGAAGAACGCGCCAAGCAGTTCCATAATCTTTCATTTTTTTCTGAAAAAGATCTCTGCAAGCCGTTATGACATCGTCAAACTGAGCGGAAGTATTGTGCATAAATTGGTCAATTGGTTCAAAGATACAAATTTAGTTGAAAGTTAAAAGTTGATGGTTATCAGTTTTTGATTTTCAAAGATCATTTATCTAAAATCGGCCATCATTTCTAATTGAAATCCTTACTTTTGTTAAATGGGTTTTTCTTCCAAGATTTCAAAACATTCTCAGTTTTTTTCAATCAATTGTAACGGACGATTAATTGATTTGTCGAAGCCAAAATTAATGGGGATTTTGAATCTCACACCTGATTCCTTTTCCGATGGTGGAGCATTCAACAATGAAAAAAATGCGCTGGTACAAGCTGAAAAACTATTAAAAAATGGTGCAACCTTCATTGATGTAGGCGCACAATCTACCCGACCAAATGCATGTTTTTTGAAGGCTGGTGAAGAGATTAAAAGAATTGGGAACGTGATTTCATTAATCAAAAAAGAATTTCCTGAGAGTTTAATTTCCTTGGACACTTTTTACTCTGATGTTGTGAAGTTTGGTTATGATGAAGGAATTGATTTGGTTAATGATATTTCGGCAGGACAATTTGATTCTGAACTTTTGGACACGGTTGCGAAAACTGGTTTACCTTATATATTGATGCACGTGAATCCGACTTACGAATCGATGCACGAGAAAATTAAATTTGATGATATTATTTTGTCAATCAACAGATTTTTCTCTGATAAATTATTAGAATTAAACAAAAAAGGAATCAAAGATATCATTCTAGACCCCGGATTTGGGTTCGGAAAAACTGTTGAAGACCAATATAAAATGATTGATGATTTTGAATATATAAGTTTTGGTAAGTATCCTATTTTGGCAGGAATTTCAAAAAAATCATTCATCTACAAACCTCTGGGAAAACAGCCGAACGAAGTTGAAAAAGAAACCTTAGATTTGCATGACCGCTTAATAGGAAAAGGTGCAAAAATCATCCGTCTTCACAATCCGGAAACTTTGAAAATCTGAGTATGAAAAGATTAATCCGATACGCCAGAACCATTCTTAAGACATCTTTTGACAACATCAGAAATGAACGCTTGAAAGAGAATCTTTTGCAGGCTGTACCCTTTTGGGTCGGTTCCATAATTACGGGAATTATTGCGGTTTTGTACGCCCAAATTTTCGCACTGGGAGAACACACTCTTCACAAGATTTTGAACTGGCATCTTTGGATGATTTTCATTATTGCACCAACTGGTTTTGTGCTTTCCTGGTGGTTGGTAAAGAAATATGCTCCATTTGCAAAAGGAAGCGGGATCCCGCAAGTAATGGCATCTGTGGAACTCGCAAACCCAAAAGACAATCATTTGATTCACAGATTATTAAGTTTCAGAATCATTATTATAAAAATATTATCCAGTTTTGTTTTGGTTTCTAGTGGAGGAGCAATTGGGCGAGAAGGTCCAACGATACAGATCGCAGGTTCTGTTTTCCGAAAAGTTTATGAATTCCTGCCAGAATGGTGGCCGAAAATATCTAAGAAGAACATGATATTAACTGGTGCTGCAGCGGGACTTTCTGCTGCTTTCAACACGCCACTTGGAGGAATTGTTTTTGCGGTAGAAGAATTGTCAAAAACGCATATTAATTATTTCAAAACCGCTTTGTTTACGGCTGTAATTATCGCAGGACTTACAGCACAATCTTTAGCTGGCTCGTACCTTTATCTTGCCTATCCAAAGACCAACGATGTCACGCTTTGGATCATGTTCCCCATCATTTTTACTTCGGGCATCTGTGGAATCCTCAGCAGTCAGCTTTCTGTTGCAATGTTGAAAATCAACAGATTGAAAAAGAAACTGAAAACCGATTTTTCTAATATTATTTTCTTGATTATCTGCGGATTGATCATAGCCACAATAGCCTATTTTATCAATCGGGATATTTTAGGTTCCGGGAAAGACATTATAGAACGGGTTCTTTTTTCTGATAACAAAACTGAAGCTTGGTATGTTCCAATTCTCAGAATGTTGGGACCCGCTTTGGCTTTTACATCTGGTGGCGCAGGCGGAATTTTCGCACCGGCATTATCTACCGGAGCTTCTATTGGAAGTGTGTTTGCTGGAGTTATGAAGCTTACAGATAACGAGACCAATGTTTTGATCCTTGCCGGGATGGTCGCTTTTCTGACGGGAATTACAAGAGCTCCATTTACGTCTGCAATATTAGTTTTAGAAATGACAGACAGGCATTCTTTAATTTTCCACCTGATATTGGCGGGAATGATGTCTTCTATTTTTTCCGTGTTAGTTAGCCGTCATTCTTTGTATGAAGTTCTGAAAATAAATTTCATCAATGACATTAAAAAATAATAGCACATAATTATTATACAAACAAAAGATTCAAAATCAGGCATTAAGAAATTTCACTACCATCACAAACTATCCAAATTTCAACCCAGTTATATTTGACAGATCTTTTTTCATGCTCAATGTTTGTAGTTTAGAAAAAAGTTGTACTTTTGCAACTCGAATTTTTAATTAACAAATTAACATTATGAACAATTACGAAACTGTTTTCATTTTAACTCCCGTTCTATCTGATGCTCAGGTGGAGGAAGCAGTGAAAAAATTTGAAGATCTTTTGACTTCAAACAATTGCGAAATCGTTGCCAAAGAAAATTGGGGACTTAAAAAATTAGCTTATCCAATCCAATTGAAAAAGAATGGGTTTTACACTCTTATCGAATTCAAAGGTGAAGGAACTGTAGTTGCTGACCTAGAAACTGCTTACAAACGTGATGAGAGAGTTATCCGTTATTTAACGACTAAACTTGACAAACACGCTGTAGATTACGCAGTTACAAGAAGAAGCAAAGTAAAATCTGCTAAAGCTTAATTATCAACCTTTAAAATTTAAAACAATGGCAATAGACGATATGGCAAAACAAGCCTCTGCTGGAGGTGAATCAGAAGTGAAGTTTCTTACTCCACTTGACATCAATACAAAAACTGATAAAAAGTATTGTAGATTCAAAAAATTTGGGATTAAGCATGTAGATTATAAAGATGCTGATTTCCTTTTACAATTCGTAAACGAGCAAGGTAAAATCTTACCTAGAAGATATACAGGAACTTCTCTTAAATATCAAAGAAAAGTATCTGCAGCTATCAAAAGAGCAAGACATTTAGCTCTTATGCCTTACGTAGCGGATCTTTTGAAATAAGACAAATAATAAAAGAAGTGGTTTCGGCTGCTTCTTTTGTTGCTGAATTAATATTAAATTCTAACGCAGTGATGAGCAACCCGGAACTTAAAGCCCGGAACTCGGAACTCTAAAACGGACAACAACAATGGAAATTATCCTAAAACAAGACGTAGAGAACTTAGGACTTGAGTTCGATACAGTAAATGTAAAACCAGGTTACGCTCGTAACTTTTTATTACCTCAAGGTTTTGCTTTATTGGCAACTCCTAAAAACAAAGCAGCTTTAGAAGCTACTTTGGAAGCTAGAAAAGAAGAAGAAGCTAAATTGATCGCTACTGCAAATGCTGTTGTGGATCAATTGAAAAAAGCCTCTGTTACTATTCCTGCAAAAGTAGGTTCTGGAGACAGATTATTTGGATCCATCAACAATGCTGATCTTGCTGCTGCTTTGGCAAAAGCTGGTGTAAACGTTGATAAAAAATACATCAAAATCCCTGGAAACACGATCAAGAGAACTGGTACAGTGACTGCATTGATCAGACTTCACAGAACTGTTGAGTACAACTTCGATTTTGCGATCGTTTCTGATGCTCCAGTAGAAGCTCCAAAACCAAAGGCAGCTCCTGCTAAAGTAGAAGAGACTCCTGCTGAGGAAGCTTAATTGAATTAACTTTCAAAACATAATAAAAAAAACCATTCTAAATTTTAGAATGGTTTTTTTATGGTCTATGTCTTAGTATTTTTTGGGTTTCCAAGTATTGAAAAAAGCTTTCACTTTTTCCAGACTGTAACCACTTCCCTCTTCCAAAACTGCACTATCCTGTGTATGAATCTGTTTTCCATTCTCATCCAAAACAATGAAGACAGGATAACCAAATTTATCACCCGGTTTTCCGTATTTAGTAAAGATACTTTCATTTTTATTTTCCGGAGACCAATTCAAATGATAGTAAACATAGTTCTTATCTACTATTTGTTTCAATTCCGGGGTTTGTTGAACATAATTATTGAATCTTAGGCACCATATACACCAATTTCCTCCAGCTTGTATCACAACATTTTTATGCTCTTTTTTTGCTAATTTTACAGCATTTTGTATGTCTAATTCGGCATTGGCCTCTGGATGATAAGGTTTGGGGAGTTTCGCTTTTTCTTCTGCAGCCGCTTTCTTTTTGGCTTCTATTTGCTCCTGTGTCAAAGGGTTTTCCTTAGTTTGAGCATTAGCAAGAGAAAACAACAGCACACCTCCGACAAACAACAAATTCCTTACAGATTTTTTCATTATTTTGATAATTGAAATTAATAAAGACCAAAGTTAATCAAAAATACAGTCATTTTTCAGTATATTTGCCAATATTCATCATACATTGAATCAATTTTTATTCAGCATACTTTTAATAATTTCTAAATTATCACTTAGAATATTATATCTGTTTTCAGATGTGATGTTCTTTCTTAATTATTATGTTATTGGTTATAGAAAAGCTGAAGTCTTAGAAAATTTGAGAAATTCTTTTCCGGAAAAATCAGAAAAGGAAATAAAAGAAATTTCTAAAAAATATTTTTCCAACTTTTGCGATTACTTGGCAGAGATGCTAAAAGCTTTCACAATAAGTGGAACAGAATCCAGAGTAAGAATGCAACATCTTAATCAGGATTTGTTTCATGAAGCTAAGGCTGAAGGGAAAAACATCATTTTATTATCCGGACATGTTTTTAATTGGGAATGGCTCAATGCGCTTACAACAACTGTCCCTCAAACCAAAAGTTATCCAGTTTACAGAAAAATGAGTAACAAATTTTGGGAAGAAAAAATCAGAACAATCCGCAGTAAATTCAATAATACGCCATTGGAAGCCAGTGAGGTCATCAAACACATTTTCCGAAACCCAAATGATGGTAATTCTATATATTTATTCGTAGCAGATCAAACCCCAAATATACATTCTGTAAATTATGGACTAAAGTTCTTGAATCAAAGAACACCTGCGTTCGTGGGTTATGATAAATTATCAACAAGAATTGATATGGCTTTTATTTTTTGTGAAATCAAGAAAGTGAAGCGTGGATTTTATCAAGTCAATTATTACAGAATTTATCCAGATGGAGAAAAATTTGTAGAACATGAAGTTGTGAAAAAATTCCACGGATTATTGGAAAACACAATTCGAAAAAGACCCGATAATTGGCTTTGGTCTCATAGAAGATGGAAATATAAAGATTCAATTAAAAACTACGAAGAATAGATGACTGTCGCAATCGCAATACTGAATTGGAACGGAAAAAACTGGCTTGAAAAGTTTCTTCCATCGGTCTTACAAAATTCTAAAGATGCCGATATTTATGTCATCGACAATAATTCTACAGATGATTCCATTGATTTCCTCCAATCAAATTTCCAATCAATAAAAATCATTCAGAACCTATCAAACTCAGGTTTTGCCAAAGGTTACAATGACGGTCTAAAATCTATTAAAGCTGACATTTATTGCTTACTAAATTCTGATGTAGAAGTTACGGAAAATTGGATTTCTCCCATCACAAAATTATTTTTGGAGAATCAAAATATAGCTGCAGTTCAACCAAAAATCCTGGATTACAATCAAAAGGATAAATTCGAATTTGCGGGTGCAGCCGGTGGATTAATCGATAATCTTGGCTATCCTTATTGCAGAGGTCGTATTTTCGATAATATCGAAACCGATAATGGACAATACGATGACGAAACCGAAATTTTCTGGGCTTCTGGCTGTTCGTTATTCATCCGTTCAAAAGATTTCTGGAATATGAATGGCTTTGATGAAAGATTCTTCGCCCACCAGGAAGAAATTGACCTTTGTTGGAGATTGAAAAACGAAGGAAGAAAAATCTATTACACAGGAAAATCAAAAGTGTACCACGTTGGAGGCGGAACATTGAACAGACAAAATCCACAAAAGACCTATCTCAATTTCAGAAATAATCTGACAATGATGCTGAAAAATCTACCGGCCTCGAAAGCATTCTTCATTTTGTTTTTCAGATTGAACTTGGATGGTTACGCCGCAGTGTATTTGGCTTACAAAAACGGTTGGCAACATCTATGGGCTGTTTTCAAAGCGCACATCATGTTTTACTGGCAACTTCCAAAATCGATCCAACTCAGACAAAAACATCAAATAGATCCTTTTTATCAAACCAAATGGTTAATGTTTAAACATTTTTTAGGCTCAAAAAACAATCATTAAAATCATGGATTTCATTGCTTTAGATTTTGAAACAGCAACTCATGAGAAAAACTCTGCTTGTGAATTGGGAATTTGTATCGTGGAAAATGGTCAGATCAAGGAAACCAAATCTTGGTTGATAAAACCACCTTCATATCCATATTTCAACTATCACAATGTTGCAGTGCACGGCATCAACCCAGATGATGTGAAGAACTCTCCCACTTTTGCAGATGTCTGGTATGAGATAGAAAATCTAATGTTTGGGAGTCTGATTATTGCTCACAATGCTGCTTTTGATGCTGGTGTTTTACGTGGATGTCTAGACCATTACGGTTTTTTTAAACCAAATATGAACTACTTATGCAGTATTGGTGTTGCCAAAAAAGCATGGAAAGATTTGAAAAGCTATGGACTCAAAAGTTTGGCAGAACATCATCAGATCAATTTTAACCATCACCGCGCTGATGCTGATGCAGAAGTATGTGCGAAGATTTCTCTATTAAGTTTTGAAAGACTTTTTATTACCCGAAATGACGAAATTCGAGACGTTTTCAGTAAAAAAATAAAAATCCTTTAGTATTAATTTTCAACTGAATCAATTGCTCAAAACCTCAGAAACCAAATTGAATTTAGGAATTGCAACATTGAAAGTACCCTTTTCGAAATTCTCAAAAACATAATGACCTTCCATATTTCCAACGCCGGATTTTAGAATTACATTAGAAAAATAACTGAACTTTTCGCCACTTCCGATCACAGGAGTCAATCCGATTACTCCAGCACCCTCTACCTCGGTAAACCCAAATCCCAAGTCATAGATAATCCATTTTCTGGAAAGTAATTTTACAGGAAAGCTTCCAAGGTTTTCAATCTCAATATTATATCGGAAAACAAACCGATTTTCTGAAGGATAACTATTGAAGTTGTCATATTCTACCGTAACACTGACTTTTATTTCTGACGTAATTTTTGACATCATTTTTCATGAATTTAAATTGAAAATACAATTATCTAGCCGAACATTTGATTCAAAAATTATCTTTTGGTTAAATCATTTTCAATATTTAATTTCATTTTATTCAATCGGTTAATTTTCTTAATTTTGTGTCATCTAAAAAAGTAAAAAGAAAGAAATGAATTCCTACAAAAACCCATTGGAAGAGCGCTATTCCAGTGAAGAAATGCTGTTTAATTTTTCCCATAACAACAAGTTCCGTACGTGGAGAAAACTTTGGATCGCCCTCGCTGAAATAGAAAAAGACCTTGGACTCGAAATTACAGACGAGCAAATCGCTGAACTGAAAGCCAACGCAGAAAACATAGACTATGACAAAGCGGCAGAATATGAGAAGAAATTCCGCCACGACGTTATGGCTCACGTTCATACTTATGGTGACGTTGCGCCTTCTGCAAAGGGAATTATTCACCTTGGAGCAACTTCCGCATTTGTAGGAGACAATACCGATTTAATTCAAATCCGTGATGGACTTTTAATTATTAAGAAAAAGTTGGTCAATGTGATGAAAAATCTTGCTGATTTTTCAATTCAATATAAAGATCTTCCAACTTTAGGCTTCACCCATTTCCAGCCGGCTCAATTGACAACAGTCGGAAAAAGAGCGACACTTTGGTTACAAAGTTTAGTTCTTGACATTGAAGAATTGGATTTCTTCTTAGAAACATTAAGATTTAGAGGGGTAAAAGGAACAACAGGAACTGCAGCAAGTTTCCTGGAGCTTTTCAACGGTGATTATTCTAAAGTGAAGCATTTAGATAAAGAACTTTCAAAAAGATTCGGATTCGAAAAAGTTTTCGGCGTTTCCGGTCAGACTTATGACAGGAAAATTGATGCTAAAGTGGTTGCCTTATTAGGAAATATCGCTCAATCTGCGCATAAATTTACCAATGATTTACGTTTGCTTCAAAATTTGAAAGAAATTGAAGAACCATTCGAGAAAAACCAAATTGGTTCATCTGCAATGGCTTACAAACGTAATCCAATGAGAAGCGAAAGAATAGGAGCCTTGGCAAAATATGTAATGTCTTTGACGACGAGTTCTGCAATGGTAGCTTCTACACAATGGTTTGAAAGAACTTTGGACGATTCTGCAAACAAGAGATTGACCATTCCACAAGCATTTTTAGCAGTTGATGCAATACTGTTGATCTGGAATAATATTATGAACGGAATTGTGGTTTATCCGAACAGAATCAACAAACACATCGAAGAGGAACTTCCATTTATGGCAACAGAATACATCATTATGGAAGAAGTAAAAGCTGGTGGCGACCGTCAGGAAATCCATGAAGTAATCAGACTTCACTCGATGGAAGCTTCGAAAAAAGTGAAAGAAGAAGGTAAGGAAAATGACCTTATTGAAAGGATTCTGAATGACAATACATTAAAACTTGACAAATCAAAATTAAAAGAAGTTCTCGACCCGAAAAACTTCATAGGTTTTGCACCAATTCAGACGGAGGAATTCATTGCCAATGAAGTTCAGCCTATTTTGGATGTCAACAGCGATTTGATTGGTCTGGAATCTGACCTGAAAGTATAATCTGTGCAGCTTCGGCTGCATTTTTTTGTGTTTGTCATTCTGATGTAACGAAGTGAAATGAAGAATCTTTATGTAGATTTCTCGTTCCTCGACACGAGAGCTTGCTCGAACTGAACGAAGTTAAATGACAATTTAAATTAAAAATAAATCTAATAAATATCTGACATCTAATGTCTCAAAACAAAAGAATTTTCGTAGAAAAAAGAGGAATTTTCGATGTTGAAAGTCCAAAAATTTTTGATGAAGTAAAAGCGGTGGTTCCGTCTATCCAAAGCGTAAAAGTGTATAACGTTTACGATATTTTTGGATTAAATGACGGTGAATTTGAAAAAGTGGTCAACAGCACTTTCGTAGACCCTGTTACCGATATTTTAATCGAAGAAAATCCGGCAAAAGGAGTGCATTTCGCATTAGAATTTTTACCGGGACAGTATGACCAACGTGCAGATTCTGCTCAACAGTGTATCGCTTTACTCACTGAAAATGAGAAGTCCAAAGTAAGAAGCGGAAAGTTAATCGGGTTCGAAGGTGTTTCTGAACCTGATTTGGCCAAAATCAAAGACCTTCTCATTAACAAAGTAGAATCTCAGGAAAAAGATTTATCAATTTTAAATATTCCTGCGGAAGAAACGCCGTCAAAAGTAATTGTTCACAAAGGTTTTATCAATTTTGATGATGCTCAGCTTGAAGATTTTTTTAATAATCACGGTTTTGCTTTAGGTTTGGATGATTTGAAATTCATTCAGGAATATTTTAAAACTGAACAGAGAAATCCTACGGAAACAGAACTTAAAGTTTTAGACACGTATTGGAGCGACCACTGTCGTCACACAACGTTTGAAACAGAACTGTCCAATATTGAATTTGAAGGACAGTTTAAACATACATTGGAAACTATTTTCAATGATTATATCGAAAAAAGAAAATTCTTAGGACGCGAATTGAAACCAATTTCTTTGATGGATTTGGCAACCGTTTGCGGAAGATATTTCCACAAAACAGGCAATTTGGAGAACCTGGTGGTTTCAGATGAAATCAATGCTTGTACCATCCAAATCGAAGCTGAATACGATGGTAAAAAAGAACCTTGGTATTTGTTATTCAAAAATGAAACACACAATCACCCGACAGAAATCGAGCCTTTTGGTGGCGCTTCAACGTGTTTGGGCGGTGCCATCAGAGATCCTTTGTCCGGACGTTCTTTCGTTTTTCAGGCAATGAGATTGACAGGTGCGGCTGATGTTTTGGAACCGGTTGATAAAACTTTACCTGGCAAACTACCTCAAAAAACAATCACCAAACAGGCTGCGAACGGATATTCTTCTTACGGTAACCAGATCGGTTTGGCGACTACAATGGTTTCCGAAATCTATGATGAAGGCTACAAAGCAAAAAGAATGGAAGTTGGTTTCGTAACCGGCGCAGTTCCTGTGGATTGGGTAAGACGTGAAAAGCCCGAAGCAGGTGATTCTATCATCATTTTAGGTGGTGCAACAGGTCGTGACGGTGTTGGTGGAGCAAGCGGAAGTTCGAAAGAGCAGGACGAAACTTCTATCCACACGATGAGTTCTGAAGTTCAGAAAGGAAATGCGGTTGAAGAACGTAAAATCCAGAGATTATTCCGAAATCCTGAAGTAACGAGACTGATTAAAAAATCAAATGATTTCGGAGCTGGCGGCGTTTCTGTAGCCATCGGTGAAATCGCTGATTCTTTGGAAGTTAATTTGGATGTTTTACCTTTGAAATATGAAGGTTTGAACGGAACCGAGCTTGCTATTTCTGAATCTCAGGAAAGAATGGCGGTTGTGGTTGAACCAAAAGATAAAGAACAGTTCATCAAGTTCTGTGAAGCGGAAAACATTGTAGCTGTAGAAGTTGCAAAAGTGACAGATTCAGGCAGAATGCAGATGTTCTGGAAAGGCGATAAAATTGTTGACCTTTCAAGAGAATTTTTGGATACGAATGGCTGTTCAAAAAATCAGGAAGTTAAGATTACGCATCTTAATGAATTGAAAGAAGAAACTCAGACTTTTAACGAAGAGAATTTCCTGAAAATCTTAGCAGATAAAAACGTTGCTTCTCAAAAAGGTCTATTGGAGATGTTCGATTCTTCTATTGGTGCGACTACGGTTGCGATGCCTTTGGGTGGGAAATATCAGCAGACTTTGATGGAAGGAAGTGCTCAGACGCTACCGATTTTAGGAGCTAAAGATATCGAGACGGTTTCTTTTGCGAGTTGGGGATTTGATGCTGAAATTTCAAAGCAAAACTCATTGTTGGGAGCTTCTTACGCTGTTGTTGAAAGCGTGGCAAAAATCGTTGCGATGGGTGGCGATTATAAAAATATCAGATTAAGTTTCCAGGAATATTTTGAGAAACTAGGTCAGAATCCCGAGAAATGGGGCAAGCCTTTAGCTTCTCTTTTGGGAGCTTATGATGCGCAGATCAACCTTGGTCTAGCTGCCATCGGAGGGAAGGATTCTATGAGTGGAACCTATCAGGATTTGAATGTTCCGCCAACCTTGATTTCGTTTGCTTGTGCCAATGGTGAGAAGAAAAATGTCATCTCTCCAGAATTTAAACAGGCGGGAAATAAACTGTATTTCTTCAATCATATGCCGCAGGAAAACGGACTCCCAAATTACGATGCCTTAAAAGTTATTTTTGAATTGATTTTCGAAAATATCAAAGTCGGAAAAATTGTTTCTGTGAAAACTGTGAAAGAAGGTGGCGTTGCTGTCGCTTTAGCAAAAATGAGTTTCGGAAACAGATTAGGCGCTGAGATTACAATTGAAGAAAAATCATTATTAACTAAAAATATCGGTAGCTTAATCATCGAATCCAAAGAAGAATTAAGTACTGTAACTCTCCAATTTATTGGAGAAGTTAACGATTCAAATGTTCTTAAAATCAATGACTCTGAATTTGCAATTGAGAAATTATTAGCAGCCAACACCAATACGTTTGAAAACCTTTTCTCAACAGTAGAAAAAGAAAAAATAACGGTTGAAATAGATGAGAAACTAAACTCAATCAACCCAAGAAATATCATCATTAAAAAACACGGAATCGCTCAGCCAAAAGTGTTTGCTCCAATTTTCCCTGGAACAAATTGTGAATACGACACGTTGAATGCATTCCAAAAAGAAGGTGCAATCGTTAACAGTTTACCTCTAATCAATATCAACCACCAATTGTTAGATGAGAGTATTGATGCGTGGGTAGAAGAAATCAAAACATCTCAGATTTTGGCTTTCTCAGGAGGTTTCTCTGCAGGTGACGAGCCGGATGGTTCTGCAAAATTCATCGTTAACGTTTTGAAAAACGAAAAGATGAGAAATGCAGTTCACGAATTGCTTGACAGAGACGGAATGATTATCGGGATTTGTAATGGTTTCCAGGCTTTGGTAAAGTCAGGTTTACTGCCTTACGGAAGAATCAATGATTTGGATGAGAACTCTCCTACTTTGGCTCACAATGCCATCAGAAGACATATTTCTCAAATGGTCAACGTAAAAGTGATGAATGACGAATCGCCTTGGTTAAAAGGAATGAAAGGTCAGGTTTACACCATTCCGATTTCTCACGGTGAAGGTCGTTTTATGGCTTCGGAAGCGGAGATTCAGAAACTATATGAAAACGGGCAGATTGCAACACAATATCTGGATCTGGATGGAAATGTCGCTCACGGAATGCCATTTAATCCAAATAACTCATTGTTTGGAGTTGAAGGAATTACCAGTCCAGACGGAAAAGTCTTCGGTAGAATGGGACATCCTGAACGTTTTGCAGAAGGTTTGATGAAAAATATCCCGACAGCGAATTATCACAATATTTTCAAAAATGGGGTTGAATATTTTAAATAAGCTATTCAGATTGATTATTCAATAATAAATAAAATGAACGCTATTGATGGCGGTCATTTTATTTTTATTTAAACAAATTGCAACATTATATACAATCCTGCATCTTAATAATAGTAAACAATCAAAAACTATTCTATGAAACTCAAACTATCATTAAGCTTATCTCTATTCTTCACTTCCATTGCAATATTTTCACAATCGTATAAAATCATCTACGATTTCAGATGGAAAACCGACGAACACTCAAAAGATTATAATTCGGAATTAACTGTTCTTTTAAAGAATGATGAGAATTCTTATTTTGAATCCTTAGCAAAATTTAAATATGACTCAATAAAAACAAAACTTGTAGACGAAGGAAGCAGAAGTTTTCCAAGCCCAAAGCAACAATGGAAATTACAGCCTTTAATTTTGAAGGATTTGAAATCTCAAACTACAATTACCGAAGAAAATTTTTTCGATAAAGTCTATTTAACAACTTATACCTGTAAACCAATTTGGAAGATTCAACAGGAAAAAAGTAAATTATTCAATTATAATATTCAGAAAGCTGAAACGGATTTTGGAGGGAGAAAATGGATTGCTTGGTTTACCAATGAAATCCCGATTAGTGATGGACCGTATAAATTTTTTGGATTGCCCGGACTTATTCTTAAAATATCAGACTCTGAGGAGAATTTCATTTTCGAAATCAAAGGACTTACCAAAGAACATTATAATATTGAGGGACGTAACGCTTACGATTCCAAAGTAAATCTCACTCCTAAAAAATGGGAGGCATTTTGGAACAAATATCAAAAAGACCCATCAATGATTTTTGCCAATCTCAATTCTCCTAATAATACGTTTACTTACGTTTATCATGGTCAAAATGTAGATAGCAAAGAAGCTAAAGAGATGTACAACAAGACGGAAAAAGAAAAAATCGATATTTTTAAAATCCCTATTGAAACCAAATCGTGTGAACAATAATTAAAAAAAACAGAAAAAAATATAAAAAACTGCAACATTTGTAATTGGTTTGCGTCTATTATATATAGAACCATAAAAAAACGAATAACTTTTTGAAGACAACAGCAGAAAATATCAATGACAAAGAATTGTTGGAACGATGCAGTTCTGGAGACAATTCGGGGTATTCTCTACTCTATCATCGTTATTCTAAGGCTGTTTTCAATTCCATCTATCGTATCGTCAATGATAGAGAAGACGCAGAAGATATTCTCCAGGAGGTTTTTTTGAAAGCATTTTCTGAAATCAAATCACTGAAAAATGTTGAAAGTTTTGGAGGTTGGATCAAGCGAATCGCTATCAATCAATCGCTTAATTATCTTCGGAAAAATAAAATCTATTTTACTGAAATTGAAGATGATAAAATATTGGACATAGAAGATGACGAGTTGGAAGCAAAGCTGGCTATGGAATCTCGTGTAAAAGAACTTCAAAATATTATTGCAGGATTTCCTTTGCAGACAAGAACAATTGTTAATCTTTTTCTGTTCGAGGAAATGCCGCAGGAAGAAATAGCAAAGATTTTAAATATACCGCACGGAACTGTCAGAAGTTATTACCATCGTGCAAAAAAGAAAATTTTTGAAAAATTAAACCCAAAACACCATAATGAAAGATTCGCTTAAAAAATATATCAATGACCATCGAGATGAATTTGACAATCTCGAAGTTCCTGACGAAATGTTTGACAAAATAATGTACAAGCTGGATAACTCTACTCCATCCGTTGGGAAAACACGTTTGATTTTTCCATTGAAAACTTGGGCAATCGCCGCTTCCATTGCTATCATTTTAAGTTTAGGAATCTTTAATTTGTGGTCAGAAAAAGAAATTGACAAAAATGTTTTAGCAACTAAGCAAACTCCTAAAAAAGAAGACGAAAATCTAGTTGACACAAATTCTAAGAAAGAATCAGAAACATCAAAAATAGAGACTAAAATAGAAAAAAATACCGCAAAAGTTCTTGCAAATAACAGTCCTGATTCTCCAAAACAATCAATAGATAATCAAAATTCTATTCCTAATTATAATATTGAAGATGAAAATCATTCTGATAAAGCCAACGCAATAGAATTGATGAATAACCAATTTTCTGCAAGTTCCAGATTGCAAGGAATAACTATGCTAAAGAATTTTTCTGATTATGACTCAAAAATAATTGATTTGCTTTCTGAAAAAGCCATCTCAGACGAAAATACCAATGTAAGATTAGCAGCAGTTTCTGCCTTAGAAATGCAAAGGCAAAATCCTGCTGTAACAGATAGAATTCAACAGATCTTTGTTCAACAGAATGACCCGATGGTGCAGAAAGAATTGATTTCTTTTTTGTCTGAAAAAGAGCCGTCAGAGCTAAGCGTTGAAGTCAATACAAAACTTTTGGCACTTGCTAAAGACCCAACAACAGTAGATTTTGTGAAAGACGAAGCCTATGCTGTTCTAATGAAATATTAAAAGCTTTTATATAAAATAACTTATTAATTATTAACAAATTAAATACAATGAAATCGCCATAATTAGGAAACGCAAATATCTATAAAGATTCAGCGATAACATATGGCAAATAAAAAACAATAAAAAATTACATATGAAAAAGATATATTTGATTATGTTTGCTTTGATGACTGTTTCCTTCCAAGCGCAGGAAAGTACAAACCAAACAACTACAACAAAAGAAAACCCGAAGACTTACAAAGTCAATAAAAACAAAGGGAAATTATTAATCAATCTTGGAAAAGTAACGGTTGAAGGCTACAAAGGAAGTGAAATCGCTTTCTCTTTGGAAGGTAAAGCTCCTGCAGAGGACAAACGTGCAGAAGGACTACAGGCAGTCAATGCTTTAGGACTCATAGACAACACAGGACTCGGAATCAATGTTTCTGAAAAAGATGGCATTTTGGAAGTTAATCCATTGAAAAAAATCTCATCTCCATCGATTAAAATATTAGTTCCGGAGAATGTGATTGTTTCTTTTAAACATCAATCCCAATACGGCGGGAAAGTTGTTTTCAGAAATATGCAAAATGAAATCGAGATCGCTGCAACTTACAACAATGTTCAGTTAGAAAATATCACCGGACCGGCAACTGTAAAATCTATCTACGGAAATGTGGAAGCAGTTTTCAGTCAAAATGTGAAAGGACCTTTATCCATCATTTCAGTTTATGGACACACAGATGTCAGTCTACCAAAATCGGTAAAAGCAAACCTTAAAGCGACCACTTCTTATGGCGAAATCTATATTTCTCCGGATTTTAAAATCGAACAAGAGAAGAAAACAGAGGACGACCTTATTCGTCACGGCGATGACCTTATCGGAAAAGTGAATGGCGGCGGAACGGATATAGAACTTCGTTCAGATTACAGTAAAATCTATTTGAGAGCAAAATGAAAAGACTGATAATTTTTGTAATGACTTTCGTTTTCGGAGTTATTACAGCACAAACCCAGATTAATAAAAGCTTTCCTGCAAGCAAAAATCAGAATATATCTTTGAAGTTTGACTATCCTCAATTGATCAAGATCAGCACTTGGGACAAAGACGTAGTTCAGATTTCGGGAACTGTCAACATCAATGACAATGAAAATAATGAAGCTTTTCTAATCAAAGAATCGAAAGAAGGCAATGCTCTTGTTATCGAAGGAAATGTTTCCGGAATAGACAATCTTCCACACAGAATCACAGTTCACAAAGGCAATGAGAAATTAACTTTTAAAACCAAAGAAGATTATCAGCAATATTGCAAAGCCAACAATACTACATTCAACACGATGTCCAATGGCGTTGATATCAATATTGAATTGGAAATCAAAGTTCCGAAATCTCTTAAAACTCAAATTGAAGCCAAATATGGATTGGTAGAAGTTAAAAATTTTGGTGGAGAAATCAATGTGAATGCAACTTATGGAGGTATCGACGCTACAATTTTGGAGAAAAATACAGGAAAACTTTCTGCAGAAACCTATTATGGACAGATCTATTCCAATTTGGAAACCAAATTTGCGGGAAAAGAGTCGGATGATTTTCATACCTTAGTAACAACAACATTAGGAAACGGGCCACAATACAGTCTTGAATCCAAATATGGGAACATATATCTAAGGAAATAATCAAATGAAAAACGAAATCAATAATAAAAAAATGACTGTCATCAATGGCGGTCATTTTTCAGATTTGGAAGGTTTTTATGAAGAAGTTTCTCTACTTTTTATGAAGAATGAAGATTGGAAAGTGGGCACTTTGGATGGTTTTGATGACATTCTTTATGGTGTTGATTCCGATATTACCTGGAAAGATTCTCAGAAATCGAGAGAAGATTTAGGTTTTGATTTGACTAAGGAATTTTACGACAATAAAATCAGAATTGGAAAGCCTTTTAATATCGAATTGATTCAACAAAAACTGGATGATTTGATTGATGGAAATGGACAAACTTTATTCGAAATTTTAATTGAAATTATAGAATCGCATCAGAATATTAAACTAATTTTGGTTTGATTTAAAACAAGACAATGAACAAGATGATTTATGGATTATTCTTCGGAGACAGCATTACATACGGAGAATATGATGGCGTTTTTGGCGGTTGGGTCGATATTCTGAAACGATATGCTTTGCAGAAATATAATGAAGGAAGCACAAATGAATTGATTCTTTTCAATCTCGGAATTGGTGGCGAAACGTCGGAAGGTTTGGTCAAAAGAATGCCTCACGAGATGAAAGCCAGAAATTCAGCTGACGGAAATATCGTTTTCATCGGTTACGGCGCCAATGATTTGGCTGTAAAAGATGGAAATCAAATGGTAAATCTTGAACAATTCAAAGCTAATATTGAAACCGCGATTCAGGATGCAAGGCTTTATTCAAATGACATTTATTTGGTCAGCATTCTTCCTATTTCTGAGAAAATTGATTCTAAAATTTCATCCACCGGAAAGATTAGAACCAACGAAGATGTTTTGGCTTATAATCAAATCCTTAAAAAAATGACGCTTGAAAATTCATTAAATTATATCGATTTTCATTCGGCTTTTTTACAAGATAAAGAGATCTTACTTTCCAAAGACGGCGTTCATCCCAATGAAAAAGGTTACGGAATGATGGCTGAAATTGCCATTCCAATTATTGAAAAACACTTCTAAATATTCGCAAATAAAGACTTAAAACATGTCTCAAACCCAGGACGGTTTTTTTAAAAATTAATTTTTAGCACAGTCTTTGAATTAATCATAAAAATCTAAGTTTATGAATGCGGAAAATATAACAACAGTTTTGCTGAAAATATTAAAATGGCTGGGAATCACAATAGTTTCTATCCTATTTTTAATGTTCATCATTCCGATTCTTTTTCCTGGGCAGATTTCGAATCAGGTCAAGATATTCGCTAACAAACATTTGGCTGGCGAACTCGATTATAAAAAAACACACCTTACATTTTTTCGCCACTTCCCTTCTCTGACGGTTTCTGTGGACGATTTTTTACTCAAAGGTTCCACGCCATTTGAGCAGGACACGCTTCTTGCCGCTAAGGAAGTTGCGGTCGGAATCAATCTTAAAAATATAATTTTTGACCAGGAAATCAAGATTGACGAAATCTACGTGAATGACGCAACAGCCAATGTTTTCGTTAATTCCAAAGGCCAGGCGAATTATAATGTTTATGTTTCCAAGCCGTCTGAAAAACCTAAAGATACAACGGAAGCCGGAGCATCCATCAAATTAGATTTAATCAAACTCAAAAACTGGAACATCAAATACAATGACCACGCAGCTAATGTCTTGGTCAATGCGAAAGGTCTGAACTATACAGGAAAAGGCGGATTGAGTGAAGATATCTTCGACCTGGAAACCGACCTTGGCATCGACAAACTTGATTTTGCCCTGAACCGAATCTGGTACGCCAAAGAAAAATCACTTCACGCGGATCTGATCACGCGGATCAACACCAACGCCTTGACATTTGTCTTGAGAAAAAATGAGCTGCGGATCAATGAACTTCCTTTGAAATTCACTGGTTTTGTGAGTATTTTGAAAGATGGCTATAATCTGAATATCAATGCAGCATCAGAAAAAACAACGATTAAAGATATGTTGTCTGTTTTGCCACCGCAATATTTGAGTTGGGTGAAGGACACGAAAATTGAAGGAAATAGTGATCTATTCTTCAGTTTAAAAGGGCGATTCAGTGAACCGAAAAACCAGAAACCTGATTTGAAAGCCAGTCTAAAAGTTAATAAAGGGTTCGTTTCCAACAGCAACGCGCCAGTTCCGATGAACAATCTGAATATGGACCTGAATGTGGATTTGCCTTCATTGGATACAAACAAACTCCTACTCGACCTTAGAAATCTGAGTTTCGACTTAGGCAAAAACAATAAGTTCCGAGCTATTGTGAGAACACAGGGGATGGACGAGATGAAAATCAATGCCAATATCAAGGGCGGAATCGATTTGGCCACTTTAGATTCAGCGTTGGGATTGAAAGATATTGAACTGAGAGGTCTTATGAATACGGATATTCAATCGAACGGGATATTCAATTTAGATAAAAAATTATTTCCGAAGACAAAAGGTTACCTGAATCTGAAAAACGGCTGGCTGAAAACCAAATATTATCCAAATGCGATTCAGAACATCAATATTTTAGCGAATATTTATAATACGGATGGGACTTTCAAAAGTCTGGGCGTGAAGCTTGACCCATTCAAATTTGATTTCGAAGGCAATCCGGTTTTCGTGAATGCAGACCTTCAAAACTTTGAGGACTTATTATACAAAGTTAGAGCAAAAGGCGTTTTGAATATTGGCAGGATTTATCAGGTTTTCAAGAAAGAAGGATTTGATGTCAGCGGTCTGATCATGGCCGATTTATCTTTGAATGGTCGTCAAAGTTACGCGACAACGGGACAATACAGCAAACTTGATAATCGAGGAAATTTGATCCTAAAAAACATCAAAGCAACTACCGAATATCTTCCAAAATCATTCTTCATCAAAGAAGGAAACTTCGAATTTGAAAATGAAAAAATGTGGTTCAGAAAATTCTATGCGACTTATGGTAAATCAGATTTTGCTTTGAATGGATATTTATTAAATACCATCAATTATTTCATCGAAAGAAAAGGAACATTGCACGGGAAATTCCATCTCAAATCCAATTATATTTTGATTGACGAATTTATGGCGTTGAAAGAAGGCGACAACAAAGACAAATCACTGGCTGTAGAATATGCAAAAGAAGAAAATCCGAAAAGCAGCGGCGTTGTGATAGTTCCTACAAACCTTGATGTCTCATTGGAAGCGAATGCCAAAAAAGTGGAATTCAAAGGACTTGGACTGAATAATCTGGTTGGCTTGGCTTCTGTCTCAAAAGGCGAAGTTTACCTGAAAAATACAACCTTCGATATCATCGGAAGCCGAATGGGAATTGATGCGAGATACCAGAACGAATCGCCGATCACAGCCAATTACGATGTCGCTTTGAAGGTTGATAACTTCGATGTTCAGAGAGCTTATAAAGAAATTGATATGGTTCGTGAAATGGCGACTGCAGCCAAAGATGTGAAAGGCATTGTGGCTTTGGATTACAAATTGAAAGGCGATTTCGATGCGAATATGAAACCAATCTATCCATCATTGGAAGGTGGCGGAAATGTCAACCTGAAAGATGTCGAAGTCAAAAACCTGAAAATGCTTTCGGCGGTTGGAAATGACATTGGTGCGAATGCTTTTAACAATCCCGATATGAAAGGTGTTGACATCAAAACGAATATTAAAAACAATTTGATTCACGTGGACCCGTTTACTTTCAAAGTGTCAGTTTTGAGACCGTCCATCAGCGGAACGACCAGTTTCAATGGCCTCCTAGATTTCCGAATCCGAGTTGGTCTGCCACCAGGCGGATGGATTGGTTTCCCGGTCGTGGTAACCGGAACACACGAAAAACCGAAGATCAAAATCTTTAGTAAGACCGGACAAGGCATTTTGGAAGCTTTATATAATCAAAAATCCAATAAAGTCATCCGTGAGGAAAAACGGGCTGAGAAAAAATCCCGAGCACAACAACGAAAAGACAAACGCGCTCAGGAAAAGAAAGCTGAGAATGCGGAGAAACAGATTGATAAAGATTTGAAGAAGAAATAAAAAGTTGTGTGGTAACAGACACTATTGTTTTATGCATAAGCAAAAGTCATTTCATTACAAAACATGGGTTTTGTGACTCCCGTCAAAGTTGTTTGGTTACAAAACGGTGGTTTTTAAATCAAAGTAAAAGTCATTTGGTCACAAAACCCTCGTTTTCTAACCTCCGCCAAAGTTGTTTGGTCACAAAACGAGGGTTTTGTGACTTCCGCCAAAGTTGTGCAGGTCTCAAACAGACTCGCGAAGCATTTATGACGTTTTTCAGAAAATGAATTATTTGTGAACAAAATTTTTTGGTAATTCAAGAAAAGCTTTATTTTTAGGCAAAACAAAACAATGTCATATTATCCATTAACCAGCATACCAGATTATTATTCAATAGACAGCCTATTAACCGAAGAACACAAGCTTATCCGCGAATCCGTACGCAGCTGGGTGGAGAGTTTCGTAATGCCAAAAATTGACGAAGCGGCACAAAACCATACGGATATTCCGGGATTGATGAAGGAATTGGGCAACATTGGTGCGTTGGGACCTTACATTCCTGAGGAATATGGCGGTCCGGGATTGGATCAGATTTCCTATGGATTGATTATGCAGGAACTGGAAAGAGGCGATTCGGCAGTTCGTTCTGCAGCTTCTGTTCAGTCTTCTTTAGTGATGTTCCCGATTTTCGAATATGGTTCTGAGGAACAAAAAAGAAAATACCTTCCGAAATTAGCATCAGGCGATATGATCGGATGTTTCGGATTGACAGAGCCTAACCACGGTTCCGACCCTTCCTCCATGGAATCCAAATTCACCGACCAAGGCGACCATTATCTTTTAAATGGCGCTAAAATGTGGATCACCAATGCTCCTATTGCAGATGTCGCTGTAATATGGGCAAAAGGCGAAGACGGAAAAGTGCGGGGAATGATCCTGGAACGCGGGATGGAAGGATTCACAACACCAACGACCCACAACAAATGGAGTCTGCGAGCTTCCAAAACCGGAGAACTGGTTTTCAATAATGTGAAAGTTCCCAAAGAAAATATGTTACCAAATGTTGAGGGTTTGAAAGGACCGCTGTCTTGCCTTAATTCTGCCAGATATGGAATCTCTTGGGGCGTAATTGGCGCAGCAATCGACTGTTATTGTACGGCTGTTCAATATTCGAAGGAAAGAAAACAGTTTGGAAAGCCAATAGGTGGATTCCAGCTTCAGCAAAAGAAACTGGCAGAATTCTTAACCGAAATTACCAAAGCACAATTGCTTTGTTTCCAATTAGGAAATCTTAAAAATGCGCATAAAGCTTCGCCGGCACAAATCTCTATGGCGAAGAGAAACAATGTGAAAATGGCCATCGATATCGCCAGAGAATCAAGACAAATGCTTGGTGGGATGGGGATCATGGGCGAATTCCCGATGATGCGCCACGCTGCCAATCTGGAATCTGTGATCACTTACGAAGGAACGCACGACATCCATTTATTGATCACAGGAATGGATATTACGGGCATCAATGCCTTTGGATAAAGACCAAATCAATCTTATATATTTTAACGAAAACGCATAGACATTTTTATCTATGCGTTTTTAATTTAAAGAAAATATCACTGAAGGAATTTGTAAAAAACTTAGTAGGTTTTCGCCATATCACTTGGAATCACGAGGTTGAATTCCGTAGGAATAAAATCTTTTTCCGGTAAAACTATTTCTGATTTTTCAGATTCGAAAACAGAGATCACGGCAATTTTCAGATTTGGGTTTTTCTTTTTTAGATACCAGTAGATTCCACCATATTGCTTGCTGTGATAATCGCCATTGTAATGGATAAAGGTCTTGCCAGCCTGTAGATTTTCGAAAATAGATTCTGCCATAGTTGCATCTTTTACAGCTTGAGCTGAGATAAAATTCGTCAGCTTCAATTCGTCCACATGGTCACCCATCAGGGATTTCATTTCTTTGTAACCTGGCGTTTCCAAAGTCACTTCGATTGGTAATTTGGCTATGAATTTCTTTTCTTTTTCTGATAACTGATTTAGACTTTCGATGCCGGTTTTGGAAGTTTGAGAAGCGTATTTTCTTGGAACATTCGTCGCAATGAATTTCAGGTTTTTCTCTTTGGCGAAATCTACCAATGGTCTGTAATCCGTTTCGTAATTTTTCCAAAGTCTAACAGAATCCTTCAGAACTTTTGGGTCAATTTTTCCTGCGAGATAAGAATTCAGAGATTGCTGATTATCTTTTTCAAACATTTCTGCGCCTAAAATAATCTGCCCGTTTTTCTTTTCGAAAAGTGCTTCTGTAATTCTTTTCTCCAACCAATGATTGATAGAATTATCGTGATGCTCGCCAATGAAAATCACATCGTAATTTGTCAATTCTTTGATTAAATCTTTAGAGGAAACTTCTTTGGATCTCTTATTATAGAATTTAAACGAATCAAAGTTTTGAGCATTCATACCATTAAAACTTACAATAACAATAAACAACAGTAACTTTTTCATATACAAATAAATATAAAAGCCGTTCTAAAGTAAATTAAAACTATAAAACGGCTTCATTAATAATCAATATATTTTGTCTTATAAACCAGCAACCAGGTCTTTCCAGTCCTGAAGTTCCGGATTTCCCGGCTTTCTTTTTCCAAAAAGCTGAACAATGAAATCGCCTTCTTTGTTGAAGATTTCTATCGAAGTTACTTCCCCGTCTTCCGTTGGTTTCTTCGTAATCCAGGTTTCTGCAATTTTGGTTGTATCAAGGTGAAGATTGAAATTTGGATCCATTACATTGAACCATTGCTGATGCCACATTACCTTTTTAACTTCTCCCGTGTGAATCTGAATAATCCCCCTGTTTCCAACAAAGACCATAATAGGAACTTGTTTCTCAGAAGCATCTTCCAGCACATTCACGACTTTTGAATTATCGATTTTCTGCGCGAAACCTTCCGGTGCCAATCTCAAAGCCTGAGTTCTTGTAACTCCAAATTTTCTTAACAACATAAAGAAATCGTGCGTATCCTGTAAATCTCTCCAAGCCTGTTGAAAACCAGCCACATCAATCTCAGCATCAGCTTTTTCTGCAGGTTTTGGAGCCACTGGTTCTGTTACGATTTCTGCAGATTGTTCGTCCGCTTTGTATTTTTCCGTCAAAGCGTCAAATGCTGCTTCGTTGCTTTTGTTGGTCAAATAGATTTTGTGAAGTGCCAATCCGTCTTTCCCGAAGAATTGCAAGCTTTTTCTATCGCCTTCTATCACAGAAAAACCGAATTTCCAAGAGTTGATGAAAATCCTCAAATCAATGTCCTCTCCTACGAAAACCTGTCCGTGCGGGTTACTGAAATCCGGATTCAGATAAACACCTTTTCTCTCGTGCACGCATTCATCGTTTCTTGTCAGAGCCATTACTTTATCAAGTTTGATAACTTCCTGGAGAAGCGCTGCAAACTCCGGTTTCAAAACCGTAACGCCGTTTCCAACGTTTGTCGCCAATAATTCTGCTTCGCTAACGCCTAATTGCTCAGCTGCATTTCTTATTCTAAGATGTGGATTTTCTGCTTTCAGAGCTTCCCATTTTTCTTTTAATTCGTTAATTAATGTACTCATATTAATTTATTTTTAGATTGATTATCTTATTTTTGAACGCAAAGGGCGCAAAGATTTTTCACATTTATTGAAAATATTTTTAAGGTCCACAAAGGCACTTCGACAAGCTCAGCATAAACTGCAAACTCAACAAAGATTACTTGATATCTATTTATTTTTTGATTGTCAGAACTTTGTATTCTCTTTTTACGGATTCACCGCTTTTGCTTGTAATGAATTCTTCTTTGTGTGATTTTATCATTCTTTTGAAGTTGGTTTGAGAAATTAACAACTCAATATCTTCATAATTGTAAAGCTTGAAATCTGATGTGAATGGCAAGGTTTTCATAAAATCCTTATCTGCAAATGTGAGGACAAAACTTCCGTGTTCTTTTAAAACTCTATAAATCTCATTTAAAAAATCGACTGGATTTTCCCAGAAATAGATAGTGTTTACGGTCATTATCTTGTCAAAACTTTCGTTGCCAAAAGGAATATTTTTCCCGTCGTACAATTGGAATTGGGCTTGAGAAAGATATTTTTGATTGATAGTTCCGGCTTCTGTTTTCATTGTTTCAGAAATTTCCAAACCTGTATAATTGATATTTTCAGCAAAATCCAAGAGATAAGAAAGATGTCCAGCGTTGCCGTGACCGAGTTCCAAAACCGTTTCGTTATCCAATAAAAGCAAAGCCTTGATGGTTTCTTTGGTCATAGAAATGTTGGTCTCGTTCATCATTTTGGCGATGTCTTTTCCAATTTCTCCTTCGGGATTTGCGAGGTTTTTTGCTAATATTTTGAGTTCTTGTTCTGTCATTTTTTTAGTTTTTTTTGAACACAAAAGAAACAAAGTTCTTTATTTATTTTTCAATACTTTTATGCTAAGGCTCAACAATGACAAAACTTTGTTTGGATGTTGAATCCGCAGCCCGACTTGAGTGGAGCTCTTTTTTGCATTGGGAAAAGCTAGGCAAAAAAAGCGGGAACGGAAGGCGGAAATAGCTGCCCAAATCATCTTAATTATCTTAAATTCTCTATCCAAATAAAATCATCGTATCGTCATTTACAGGATGTTTGCAGATAGTGCAAGGAAAATTGTAGGCTTTGCTAATCGTCTCCTGTGTGAAGACTTCTTCAGGAGAACCGTGCGCTAAAACTTGTCCTTTTTCCATCAATAAAATCTTGTCGGCAAAACGTGCCGCCAAATTGAGGTCGTGTAAAACGACGATTGCCGTATTATCATTTTGAGTGAAGTTTTTTATTAGTTCCAATGTTCTGTATTGGTGCTTGATATCCAAATTATTAAGTGGCTCATCCAAAAACAACAATCGGTGGACGACATCATTGTCCAACTGTGCCAAGACTCTCGACAAGTGAACACGTTGCTTTTCCCCGCCGGAAAGTGAGTTGTATTCTCGGTTTTGAAAATGGATAACATCGGTTTCTGCCATTGCTTTTTCCGCAGATCTGAAATCGTCAGAATGTGGCTGGGAACTGAAATATGGATAACGCCCCATCATCACGACATCTTTTACCAAAAGCGGAATATCCTGCGCATTATGCTGAGAAAATTTGGCTTTGTGTTTGGACAAATCGCCAAAATCCCAATCGGTAAGGATTTTATCTTTGAACTGAATATTTTGTTTTTTATCCGTTTTGATTTCGTTGGCCAGAACATTCAAAAGGCTGGATTTTCCCGCACCGTTTGGACCGACAATCGCTAGAAATTCGCCATAACCAACTTGAATATCGACATCTTTCAGAATGCTGATTTTCTGACTCTGATAATTGATTTGATGACCTTTTATCATCTGAGTGTATTTTTAAATTTAATTAAAATCGCGATGAAAACCGGACCTCCAATTAATGAAGTTAAGATTCCGATCGGCAATTCTGACGGTGCAACTATCGTTCGGCTCAATGTATCTGCAATCAATAACAGAATGCTTCCGCAAATGGCCGACAAAGGCAAAATAAAGTGATAATCTGAACGGAAAAGTAATCTTAAAATGTAAGGAACTATCAAACCGACAAATCCAATTGTTCCGGAAAATGCAACGCAAGTTCCAACCATCAATGCCGTGATTACGACGATTTGCTTCTTCAAAGTTTCCACATTGATCCCTAAATGTTCTGCATCTTTTTCGCCCAACATCATTGCGTTTAGAGCTTTCCCTTTTGGCAAAATTATCAAATATGACAACAATAAAACGACTGATAAAATGATGTTTTTTGTCCAAGTTGCTGCTGCTAAACTTCCGAGATTCCAGAAAGTCAAATCTCGTAATTGCTCATCTTTAGAGATATAAATCAGAAATCCTGTGATTGAAAATCCAATCGAAGTGATGGCGACTCCGCTAAGTAACATCATTACCACATTGGTTTTCCCATTGCTGGTTGAGATCCTGTAAACGATTATCATTGATAATAATGCACCGACGAATGCGGAAACTCCGACCAATGAATTGCGAACAATTTCTGGGAGATAACTTTCAAAAGTATGACCGAGAACGATGGCTATTGCCGCGAGCAAAGTTGCTCCGGAAGTCAGTCCGATGGATTCTCCCGTGGCTAATGGATTTTTGAACATTCCTTGCAAGGTGGTCCCGGAAACGGCGAGCATGCTTCCTATCAAAACCGTCATTATAATTCTGGAAGTTCGGACTTCCCAAATGATGTATTTTTCGCTGAGAGACAATGTTGAATCACCTGTTACGAATTTCCAGAAAACCTCGTAAGAATTGGATTTTCCGAAGTCGTAAACCCCGATATTCAAAGATAAAACCATCATCAGTATTAAAATAATAATACCGATGATGGCGTAAAATGTAAGACTTTTTGATTTCAAAATGCTTAGTTATTTCGTTCCATAGGTTTTACCTATGGCTATTGATATGAACCCTTTTTGGATTCACAGTTTTATTTTGAGGATTCGACCAAGAGTTTGTTCAAGCTCAATGCCGCTTCGCCAACTCTTGGCCCGAAAGATGAGATCAATCCACCATCCAGAGCAATCACACGTTTATTTTTACCTGCATTGGTTTGGGAAACGCCTGGCATTTTAAGTGCGCCTTCTGCCCCACCAGAACCTTGCAATCCACTTGTGAAAAACAATAGAACATCAGGATTTGATTGTACGACCGCTTCCGGTGTCAGAGGTTTGAAATCTTCGAAATCGTTGGCTGCATTTTGTCCGCCAGCAATCTCGATAATGCTTGCCATAGGTGTGTTTTTGCCCCCAACCATCATCATATTTCCTCTTGCGTAGATGAACAGGACTTTTGGTTTAACAGCGATTGGTTGAATTTGTTTTACATCCGCATCAATCTTGTCTAACAAGGGTTGCTGATTGGAATTCCCTAAAGCTTTCGCCACTTGATTAATCAAATTTTTGGTTCCATCTATGGTGAATTCTTGTTTGAATAACTCAGTCTTGATTCCAGAAGCTTTGATTTTTGTCAATAATTCTGGATTCACGTCTTTGTCAGATGCTAAAATCAGAGTTGGATTAAGCGCCATCAAAGGTTCAATGGTCATTGAGCGAACATGACCTAGGTTTTCTGCCGTTTCTTCAAGGCTTTTTGGATAAGTGCTGGTCACATCTATTCCTACAATTTCTTTTTCGTGACCAAGAGCTGCAACAATTTCTGTAACACCTCCGCTGATACTTACTATTCTATGATTGGAAACTGGAGTTTCTGTTTTAGTTTCTGGAGTTGCCACCTTTGAATCTTCTTTTTTACAAGAGATTCCTGCTAAGAATATTGCTGAGAGAAGCGCTATTTTTATGTTTTTCATATGTAATATTTATTTTTTAATGATTAAAGAGGTTCATATTCAAATTCAGGATATCCTCTTTCACCTTTTGAATTTAACATTTTATTAAATCTCAATTTAAAGAAGAAACCGTCTGAAGATTTAATCACGTAAAAACGATCTCCGTAAACCTGAGCTCCATTATTTCCAGTAACTGTTCTCCAATGATCCCCAATTGCACGCTGATCATTAAAAATAAATTTGGAAGCATCTATATCACTTGTCTTGAAACTATCATAATATTGATCAGCATTGTTTCCTGTAGGAACAACTACCTCGTATGATCCAACACCGTCTGTAATATTATTAATTACAAAATCAGCGTAAACATAACTACCTGCAGATAGACCTCCCGGTGTATAAAAAACTTCATTAGTAAAAACAGTAAATCCAATATCCCAATTTTTTCTTTTTGGCTGAATGGTAACTTCTTTGCCCTGCTTTAGGCTGAAAAAATTAAGTGCATAATCAGGATTTTTTACAATGGTGTATTCCAAATGAGAATCTGTAGAATTCAAATCTTTATATTTAAGCTTATATCCGTTATTAGACCTGATAATCTGTATAAGCATCCACCCTCTGGAATCTCCACCAGTAATAGCAGAACCCGGGGCGATTGTTTCATTGTAAATATCACGTCCCATATTAACGAGATAGATTGGGCTGTCACTATCATTTGAACTAATTGGTGCTATTCCTGTGGTCTGATTTAAAAACAGTCCATTTGGATTATCTACATATTGCAAATTAGAAGCTACAAAACTTCCTACCATTATTTCATTCTGCAAAGAAGCTACCTGGGATGGTGATACTGCATCAATATTAGTTGCATTGGGAATTTTCCCCGCTGCCATTATTATCGAACCGTTTATAACCACACGAAACTCATCTCCCGAATAAAAGCCTAAGTCCCAATCTGTCCTTTTATTAGCAGTCATTGCAGAATCCGAAAGCTTCACCCATACCTGATTAGGTTCTGACCCAGGCTTAAAGCCTTCTTTTTCACCACTTATATTAGGTTGTAAGACAGCACCTTTAATTGGTGGAATATACACAGGATCTTCGTCTGCTGAAAGACAAGATTGAAGAGCAACCGCAAAAAATAAAATAAATAAAACTTTTATAAATCTCATTACTAATGATTTTAAAATTGATATGTTAATCTTGCAACGTAACTTCTTCCATAAAAAAGATTGGTAACACCTGTAGGAGCTTCATGCCCAACAGAATTGACTGTAGAATTATTCACAGAGGTTACATCTAAGATATTTTTAACTCCAATAGAGAAGTCAAATTGATTTTTCCAAAAAGGTTGGGTTATAATGAAATCCATCATATGAAAATCACCTATTTTACCCAGATCATAGCCATTTCCATTAGATATATATCGTCTTTCTTCACCAGAATATTTATAATACAAAGCAAATTGAGTTTCTGCTTTTCTAAGACGATAAGTTGCAGAAGCACCCGCTTGGAGATTATATTTGAAGTCTGTAGGGGAAGTTTGTGCTAATTCTATCATTTCTCTTGAAATACCATTAACTGATGCTCTTAAACCAAAGACAAATTGATCTTTTCTAAAATCTACATTGGCCGAGAAAAGCAAACTTTTATATGAATTGACATTCAGATATTTAAAAGTCGAAGGCAGACTTACCGTTACTAGCTCTATTCTATCTTTGACATCCAAAAACAAAGTGTTCACAGTGTAACCTATTTTCCAGTTGTTTGCAGTTGTAAAATTCTGATCCCAAAAAGCTCCAATAGAGAATCCTGTTTCAGGATCCAAATCCGGATTACCTTGTACATCATGATTTGTATTTACAAAATACATAAAAAGTTCATCGTAAGTTGGGTATCGATTGGCTGTTCCGAAAACACCTCTAATATTTGAATTTTCTGATGTGTTATATTTTGCAGATAAGGAATAGTTAAACTGATTATCAAATTTGTTACTTAATGAAAGACGTGCACCTGGTCTTAGTGTAAAGCGATCATTTATATTCCATTCTGCAGAAATAAAATTAGCATAAGTGAAAATCTTTCTTTCCACGCTGTCTCCAAAAAAATCACCAGCAATCAATGCTGCATAACCATTGGTATGATCTAGCTCATATCCCAATTGAAAATCGAACGTTTTATTATTCAGAAAATTGCTGAACATACCTCTAGAATACAATACTTTCGTATTGTAATAAGATTGGTCCTCCTCTTCTGATCTAATGCTTCTTTGTGGAATATCATAAACATAATCATGGTACTTACGATTTTGGGTTTGATAAGAGAAATCACCCAAGTAACGTACATTGCCTAATTGGGTTTGGATATTGAATTGATTAATCCATCGTTCTGTATTATATTCCCTATCTTTACTGATGTAAGTTACCCCACCTTCCCCATCATTCAGAGGATCACGATCAACAACAGGATTATAAAAGTTAAATTTTTCATTCAAATAAGAAATCTTGTAAAACAAAGAAGTATTACCTTTTGAATATTTTAACAAGGCGTTTGTATCATATTGTTCCTTGGGATTCCAATCATAACCCCTACCATTATCACGTTCAAAATATTTATATCCACTTTTATTACCTTCATAGCCCATAAAATCATTGTGATTGAAACTTAGATTGGCATACCAATTTTCACTGAAATTGTAACCCAAGTTCAGATTTTGTATATGTCTACCCTTCCCTCGTTTTCTCCAGCTGTATCCATCCCGTACAGATTCTTCTTGAACTGAAGCACGCAGGTTTACTTTTTTAGAAGCAGATTTTTTAGTAATGATGTTGATCACACCTGCCAAAGCACCATTCCCATATTCTACTCCCATACTACCCTGCACTACTTCTATACGTTCTATATTGTTAAGACTAAGTTTGGTAAGGTCGATGTTACTTCCCAGACCAGTATCTCCGACAACTGGAATATTATCTAATAATATTTTCACGTAATTGCCATCTAATCCAAGTATATTTGCGGTGGAATTACCAGATTTAGTATCTGGAGTGATCAAAATATTCAAGCTTTGGTTCAAAACTTCTGCTACGTTGGTCGCAGCCATATTCTTGATCTGTTCTTCGTTAATTACTTCTACTTTATATATTGATTTATTGATAGATTGTGGATTATATTGTCCCGTAACCACAACTTCTTCAATATTTTTTTGATTAATTGAATCTTTTTGTGCATATGCAAAATTCAAAATTGCTACAGACAAAAGGCTCATCGTTCGCTTCTTCATCTAAAAATAATTTTTGCGAAGATAATGTTTTATTTAGAATCATTAAAAACAATTTTGTACTTTTGTGGAATAATTCTAAATAACAATATTTTTTTAATAAATCAATTATGAAAGCAAAACTATTTTTGGCCGCATCTCTTTTCGCAATTACTGTAAATGCTCAGCTATCTAGTATTAATGAAAACTTTGATGGATTCACAGCTGGAAATACTACTTTTCCTCAAAACGGATGGTCAGCAGTTTTACCTACAGGACCATTTCCTCCACAACCAATGATGATCGTAATTGGCAGTACGGACAAAGCTGTACAAGCATATCCAGGAAGTAGTGCAAATCTACCTCTGTATCTGATAACACCTCAAATCGTTGCTCCGGCTGGAGACAAAGCGATTTCTTTGGATGCGGGATTAGTAGCTTCTTCACCTGGTACTACTACAATTCAGATAGGTGTTGCATCTAGTCCTACTGATATGACAACTTTTGTTGCCGTAGGTGCCCCTATACAAATTACAAGTACAACTATTCAAAATATAAAAGTTGATGTTCCTGCATCTAGCGGAACTTATTTGGTGATAAGACATACACCTACAGCTGCGCATACTGCATTGCAAATTGACAATGTAAAATATGACACAAATCTGGCAGTCAATGAAGGCGCATTCAATAACAATAATGTGAAATTAGCTGTGTCCGCAGATAATTCAACATTAAGGTTTGTATCCCCAATCGCCCTTTCGAGTGCAAAAGTTTATTCTGCAGCCGGACAATTGACTACAGAAGGAAAAATCACGGATTATACTTTTGATATAAATAGATTGAAAACAGGTGTTTATTTCATTGTTATCGAGAATAAGAACGGACAAACTGTAAAGTCAAAATTTATCAAAAAATAATTCACTTATAAGACTTTATTTAAATCTAACGCTTTCTAAGAATATTTCTTAGAAAGCTTTTTTTTGTCTATTCTAATCGGGAAGCAAGTATGATATTTATCATTTAGTATAATAATTTAATTTTTAATAATTCTAAATAAGAATAAATTATTAGTTTTGTGGAATCATTCTAAATAAGAAATCTATTTATAAATTATGAAAACAAAACTATTTTTTGCAGCAGCACTATCACTATCGGTTAGTCAAACTGTATTATCTCAAACTGATGAATTTGGATACACACAAGTGAACTTAACAACAGGTCCTCAGTATCAAAACAGAGTATTTTTTGATTTTTCAACTAACAATATAATTTCACAACCTGCTACAGGTTGGGATCTGGCATTTTATAGAAACTCTGCAATGGACTTTGGGGAAAGAGTCAATGACGCAAACAATGTAAAAGTTTATCAAGTATCTGCAAATCCAGCAGCTTTTGATACTGTAACACCTGCAGACAAAGCAAGTTGGGGTGATCCTCTATATAATCCTGACAAAACTGAAGCCTTGCAGGATGGCGTCTTTGACAATGCAACATTATTACCGGCAGGTGGCCTTAACTACAGTTGGGGAAGCTATGACCTTGTAACTCACAAAATCACTGGCAAAGTCGTTTTTGTGCTAGAATACGGAAATGGAGATTATTATAAATTCTTCATCAATGAATATTCTTCTGGTTACACTTTCAAATATGCAAAATGGAACGGGACATCTTGGGATGCTACACAAACAAGAACAATTGCCAGCGGATCAGATGATGCTTACTTCAATTATTTCTCTTTTGCAACTGGAGCAAAAGTTGAAAACATAGAACCACCAAAAGGAACTTGGGATCTGATGTTCACAAGATATTGGACTTTTTATAATAATATCTTGATGTACCTGATGTCCGGAACGATCCAGTCTCCTAATATCAGTGTAGCTTATGTAAAACCAGAAACTCAAGGTACTTCTACTTATACTGTACCTGCAAGTGCATCTTTCCTTAAAGGAATTACCACGATCGGGCATTCTTGGAAACCGACTACTGGAGCTTACGCAGATGTGGTATATTACATTAAAGAAGGAAGCAACTATTACAGAATGTATTTCACTTCTAATGGCGGAGCGACTACAGGCAATATGTATTTTAAATATAAAGATATTACCGCAGAGCTTGCTGTAGCTGATTTTGGTAAAAAAGGAAGCTTCGGGATCTATCCAAACCCCACCAAAGAAGACAAAAAAGTCAACATCCTTTTTGACGTAAAAGAAGCGGCTTCTAAAAACGGAAATATCGAAGTATTCGATTTCTCAGGAAAAAAAGTATATGAAACGTCTATCATCAACCAGTCTGGATTCTCTACACAAGAGGTGGACCTTAATAAGCTTTCTACGGGAACTTATCTAGTGAAGATCACTTACGGAGGACAGACGGAAACAAAAAAGCTTATAGTGAAATAAGC
>Ga0302347_1000811_pt1 | contig 43556 bp, 49 predicted proteins | sample PhyWR1_FD_202178 | JGI IMG/M metagenome (GOLD analysis project Ga0302347, IMG submission 202178) | Leaf surface microbial communities from wheat plants in UC Gill Tract Community Farm, Albany, California, United States - DLSL W.R1 (v2)... | ecosystem: Host-associated > Plants > Phyllosphere >... | reverse complement strand
CGCCGTGCATGCGCTGGATGCGTCCGGCGTGCGCAGCACCGGCCTGCAGCGCGCGCGCAGCACGGCGCGCGTGGCCGAGCTGCTCGAGCAGGTGCAGACCGAGAACCTGCAGGGTTTCACGGGCATCGCCCACACCCGCTGGGCGACCCATGGCGAGCCGGCGGTGCGCAACGCCCACCCGCATTTCAGCTTCGGCCCGGGCGAAGTGATGCCTGGTCAGCCGGCGCGCGTGGCGCTGGTGCACAACGGCATCATCGAAAACTACGAAGCGCTGCGCACCAGCCTGCAGGCCAAGGGCTATGTGTTCGTGAGCCAGACCGACACCGAAGTCATTGCCCATCTGGTCGACAGCCTCTACAACGGCGACCTGTTCGAAGCGTTCAAGGCGGCGGTCGCCCAGTTGCACGGTGCCTACGCGCTGGCCGTGATGCACAAGGACGAGCCCGAGCGTCTGGTCAGCGCGCGCGCGGGCTCGCCGCTGATCCTGGGTGTAGGCGAAGGCGGCGAGCATTTCGTCGCCAGCGATGCCATGGCGCTGGCCGGCGTGACCGACCAGATCGTCTATCTGGAAGAAGGCGACATGGTCGACCTGCAGCGCGGCCGCTATTGGCTGTTCGACAAGGCTGGCGAAGCGCTGGGCGCCGAGCAGCGCCCGGTGCGCACCGTGCATGCGCACAGCGGCGCGGCCGAACTCGGCCCCTACCGCCACTACATGCAAAAGGAGATCTTCGAGCAGCCGCGCGCGATCGCCGACACCATAGACGGCGTGCTGGGCATCGTTCCCGAGCTGTTCGACGGCGCCTGCGTGCACGGCAAGACCGGCGCCGCGGCCTGGCGCGTGTTCAAGGAAATCGACAATGTGCTGATCCTGGCCTGCGGCACCAGCTACTACAGCGGTTGCGCGGCCAAATACTGGCTCGAAGGCATTGCGGGCATTCCCTGCCAGGTCGAAGTCGCCAGCGAATACCGCTACCGCACCAGCGTGCCCAACCCGCGCACCCTGGTCGTGACCATCAGCCAGTCGGGCGAAACCGCCGACACGCTGGCCGCGCTGCGCCATGCGCAAAGCCTGGGCATGCAGCACACGCTGACCATCTGCAATGTCGCGACCAGCGCGATGGTGCGCGAATGCGAGCTGGCCTACATCACGCGCGCCGGCGTCGAAATCGGCGTGGCCTCGACCAAGGCCTTCACCACCCAGCTCGCGGGCCTGTTCCTGCTGACGCTGGCGCTGGCGCAAAGCAAGGGGCGCCTGACCGAGGAAGACGAAGCGCGCTACCTCACCGCCATGCGCCACCTGCCCGTGGCGCTGCAGGCGGTGCTGGCGCTGGAGCCGCAGCTGATCAGCTGGGCCGAGGAGTTCGCGCAGCGCGAGAATGCGCTGTTCCTGGGGCGTGGCATCCACTACCCGATAGCGCTCGAAGGCGCGCTCAAGCTCAAGGAAATCAGCTACATCCATGCCGAAGCCTATCCCGCGGGCGAGCTCAAGCACGGCCCGCTGGCGCTGGTGACCAGCGCCATGCCCGTGGTGACGGTCGCGCCCAACGATGCGCTGCTCGAAAAGCTCAAGAGCAACATGCAGGAAGTGCGCGCGCGCGGCGGCGTGCTGTATGTGCTCGCCGACGCCGACACGCATATCGCCAGCGCCGAAGGCATGCATGTGATCCGCATGCCCGAGAACTACGGCGCGCTGAGCCCCATCCTGCATGTCGTGCCGCTGCAGCTGCTGGCCTATCACACCGCCTGCGCGCGCGGCACCGACGTCGACAAGCCGCGCAATCTCGCGAAGTCGGTGACGGTCGAGTAAGGCCTCAGCCCAGCGCGGTGGCTTCCATCTCCACCTTGCAGCCGAAGTGCAGCGGCCCCGTGGGGACGACCGCGCGGGCCGGGCGTGAGGCGCCGGCCCACTCGCGGTACAGCGCGTCGAAAGCCGGCCAGTTCGCGATGTCGTCCACATAGACGCGCACCTGCAGCAGCCGCTCGACGCCGCTGCCCGCGGCATGCAAGGCCTGTTTGACGTTCTCCAGCACCTGCGCGGCCTGGATCTCGAACGCGGCGTTCACCAGGCGCTCGCCCTGCGGCGTGATCGGCAGCTGCCCGGCGATGAACACCAGGCCCGCGCCGCTGCACGCATGGCTGTAGTGGCCGCCGGGTGGGGCGAGCATTGGGGCCTGGACGTAGACCGGCGCCGCCAGATCTATTTCACCAGCCATGGAAGCGCTCCCAGGTGCGCAGCGTGCCGTCTTCGGCCAGCGCGTGGTATTGAGGAAACTGCGCGCCGGTCGCGCAGGCATGGTTGGGCAGCACGCGCAGCCGCGTTCCCATGGGAAAGCGGTTGACGATGTCCGTGTCCGGCGCGCCTTGCGCCGACAGGATGCCGTGCTCCTGGTTCGCGCCCGACAGCAGATAGCCTGCGAGCGGCTGGCCGTCGAGTGTGCAGACCTGGCCGTAGCCGTAGTCGCGCTGCTGTTTCGAGGTGCCGCGGTCGCGGCTCATGGCCATCCAGCCGGCGTCGACAATCGCCCAGCCCTTGTCGGCCTGGTGGCCTATCACCGTGGTCAGCACGCTCAGCGCGATGTCCTCTTCGCGGCAGACGCCCACGTTGCGCATCACCAGATCGAAGAGCACATAGACGCCGGCGCGCAGCTCCGTCACGCCTTCCAGCGATGCGGCTTCGAGCGCCGTGGGCGTGGAGCCCACCGAGACGATCTCGCAGGGCAGGCCGGCCGCGCGCAGGCGCTGGGCGGCGCGCACGCAGCCCGCGCGCTCCTGCTCGGCCAGCTGCGCAATCGCGGCTGGCGTGTCGAGTTCATAGCTCGATCCAGCATGCGTGAGCACGCCCGCGAGATGCATTCCGCCGCGATGCAGTACCCGGCCGACGTCCAGCAGCGCGTCCTCATCCGGCTTGATTCCCGAGCGGTGGCCGTCGGTATCGATTTCGATGAGCACCTCGAACGCATGCGCATGCTGCCTGCCGAAGTCGGCGATGGCCTGGGCGCCCGCGACGCTGTCGGTCATGATCTGCAGCCCGCAGCCGCGCGCGCGCAGATCCAGTGCCTGCGCGAGCCGGTGGGGCGCCATGCCTACGGCGTAGAGGATGTCGGTCTCGCCCTGGGCGAAGAACTGTTCGGCTTCCTTGAGCGTGGAGACGGTGATGCCGCTGGCGCCGGCGGCGCGCTGCGCGGCCGCGACTTCGGCGCATTTGGTGGTCTTGACATGGGGGCGAAAGCGCACGCCCAGCGCGTTGGCGCGCTGCTGCATGCGCGCGATGTTGCGCTGCATCTTTTCCAGCGAGATGATGGCCGCAGGCGTATCGAGGGTGGTGAGATCGTTGTGCATGGGTGTCATGGGTTCAGTCGAGGTATTCGCTTCTGGCCTTGAGGGCCGGAACGTCTTCGCGCAGGCCGCGGGCAATCAGTGCCGACACCGCCGCGGAGGTGGCTTGCTGCGGCCGCGGCAGATCCACGCCCAGGGCTGCCATCTGCTTGCGCAGCGCGGCGTCGGCGACCGCGTGCTGCAGCGCCGCGGTCAACTTCGCCACGACGGGCTGGGGCGTGGCGCGCGGCGCGAAGAATGCGTTCCAGGAGCGGATGTCGAGCGCGTAGCCGGCTTGTGCCGCCGTGGCGACGTTGGGCAGTTGCGCCAGGCGGGCATTCGACAGCACCGCGATGGGCTTGATGCGCCCGCCCGCGAGCTGCGGCAAGGCCGTCGTCGTCTGGTCGCACATGAAGTCGGTCTGGCCGCCCATCAGGTCGTTCATTGCGGGCGCCACGCCTTTGTATGGGATGTGCGTGACGTTCCGGCCCAGCGCCGACAGCAGCAGCACGCAGCCATAGTGCGAAATGGAGCCCACGCCCGCGCTCCCGTAGGACGCCTTGGCTTTGTTCTGCGCGGCCCAGGCGACGAACTCGCCCAGGTTGGCCGCAGGCAGGTCGGCGCGCGCCAGCAGCACCATCGGCGAGGCGCCCGCCGGGCCTATGGGAACGAAGTCCGCGACGGGGTCGTAAGCCAGTTTCTTGTAGAGCGCGACGTTGGCCACATGCGTGCCTATGCCGCCAAAAGCAATGGTGTAGCCGTCGGGGCTGGCCTTGATGGCCTTGGTGAGGCCGATCACGCCGTTGGCGCCGCCCAGGTTCTCGATGACAATCGATTGGCCCAGATGCTCGGCCATCTTGTGGGCCACCGAGCGCGCCAGCGCGTCGCTCGGGCCGCCGGCCGGAAACGGCACGATCAGCGTCACGGGACGCGCGGGAAAGGCGGGCTGGGCCCAGCTCGCGGGCGCGGCCAGCAGGCTCAGGCTGGAGGCCGCGGCAAGCAGGGCCGCGCGCCGGATGCGGTCGTTCATAGTGGACTCCTCGGTGGATTGCTCAGGCCTGGAAAGTCCGCAGCCAGGGCAGCGCGCTCTCCAGCGTGGGGGATTCGATGTCGGCCAGGGGCGCACCCTGGGGCCTGGCCAGGCCCACGCGGTTGTGCCAGTAGGTGCGCAGGCCGACGCTGGCCGTGCCGAACATGTCGTAGCCCGAGCCGGCTACAAAGGCCGCGTCGGCGGCGTTCACTTCCAGCCGCTGCAAGGCCAGCTGGTAGGGCCGGGGATCGGGCTTGTAGAAGCCCGCTTCCTCGGACGTGATGACTGCATCCCAGGCGATGCCCAGTCGCGCCGCGGCGCGCTCGCCCAACTGGCGCGAGCAGTTGGTCACCACGGCCAGCTTGCAATGCGGCTTGAGCGCCTGCAGCAGTTCCCGGGCGCCGCTCCAGACGGGCAAGCCGTCCCACTGGTCTTCGAGGGCCTGGGGCGCGCTGGCGGGCAGGCCCACATTGGCCGCCGCCTGGCGCACCAGTTCTTCGTAGGGAACGTAGGCGCCGCAGCCATAGGTCAGGCGCAGGTATTCCGCGCGCCAGGTGCGCCCCGCGGGCTCGGAGCCCGCGGCGGCGTTCCATACGCTCCAGGAATCCAGCAAGGCCGTGAGCAGGTCGAACAGCACGGCGCGCGGATAGCGGTCGCCAGCGGCAAAGGAGGGGGATGAGGTGTTCTGCATGGATCTACTGTAGGCTTCGATCCTGGTCTCTGGTTTTCACTCTTTCATCATCAATCGTTAAGCACAGCTGAATATGCAGATCGACGATCTTCGCCTTGCGGCAGCGCTGCTGCGCGAGCGCTCCCTGAGCGCCGCCGCGCGCTCGCTGGGCGTCACGCCCCCGGCCCTGTCGATGCGCCTGCGCAAGCTCGAGGCCACGCTGGGGCTGGTGCTGGCCAACCGCACGGCGCGCAAGCTGCAGCTCACTTCCGAGGGCGAACGTTTCGGCCGCGAGGCCTACGAACTGCTGCAAAAGCTCGACGGCCTGCGCGAATCGCTGCAACGCGACGACCAGCAGCTGACCGGAACGCTCAGAGTCTCCGCGCCTTTCGGCTACGGCCGCACCCATGTCGCTCCGCTGCTCGCGCGGTTCTCGCGCCTGCACCCGAGCCTGCGCCTGCAGCTCGATCTGCGCGAGACGCCCTGGCCCGACCGGCACGACGCCGATGTCGTGGTGCATGTGGGCACGGTGCGCGACTCATCGTGGGTCGCGCACCCGCTGGCGACCAACGAGCGCTGGCTCTGCGCCAGCCCCGCATACCTGCGCGAACATGGCAGGCCGCGCAGTCCGCAGGACCTGGCCTACCACTCCTGCATCTGCATACGCGAGAACGACGAGGACGTGACGCTGTGGCATATGCGCCCGGCCGAAAGCGGGCGCAAAGGCGAGACGCTGCGCGTGCATCCGGCATTCGTGACCAACGACGGCAGCGTCGCGCGGCAGTGGGCCGAAGACGGCATGGGCCTGGTGCTGCGCTCCGAATGGGACGCCGCGGCCGCCGTGGCGGCCGGGCGGCTGGAGCGCGTGATGCACGATTGGACTTTCGGCGCGGCGCCCGTGATGGTGCTGGTGCCCACGCGCAAGGGCCGCAGCCCGCGCACCCAGGCTTTCGTCAACTTCCTGCGCGAAGCGGCGCGGGAAAAAGAGGGCTGAAGCGGAGGGCTGAAGCCGGCCATGCTACTCGGCGCGTAACGCGGGCTCGCGGCCCAGGCTGGCACGCACCACGCTGCGGCCAGCCCGGGACTCGAGGTGCAACTGGCCGCCCAGTCGGGCGATGCGGGCCTGCATGGAGGACAGGCCTATGCCGCTGGCCTCGTGGCTCACGGTGGCGATGTCGAAGCCCACGCCGTTGTCGCGCACTTCCAGCGTCAGCGCGCCGTGCGCGTCCGCCTCCAGCTTGATGTCGACTTCGGTTGCCGCGCTGTGCTTGAGCACGTTGGACAGCGCTTCCTCGAGCAGGCGCGTGAGTTCCAGGCAGACCGCGACGCTGGGCGGCTCGGGCCATTCTGGCAGGCATGACCAGTGGCTGGTCACGTCGAGTTCATCGAACAGCGTGGAAAAGCGGTGGCGCGTTCGTGCCATCCACTCGGCCGGTGTCGCGGGCGTGTCTGCGGTGGCGGTGCGCCCGCCGTCCATCACATTGCGCAGATCATCGCGCAGCGACTTGAGCGTGGAGACATGCCGCGCCGCTTCGGCATGGCCCTGGGCATCTGCGCTGTGCTCGGCCTGGACGATGGCCCGCACCAACGCACTGCCGAAGCCGTCGTGCAGATCGTGAATGAACTGCAGCCGTTCCTGCAGGCGCGAATTCGACAGCGCGAGCTGGTGTTCCTTGCCCATCGTGGTTTCGAGTTCTAGGCAGGCCTTCTCGACCGCGGCCGTGAGTTCCACATTGAAGCGTTCGGTGCGGCGCATGCTGGCCGCGATGCGCGAACTCAGCACGCCGGCGATCACGATCATCGTGAGCAGGTTGGCGTAAGGCGTCAGCATGAGGGCGTCTGATGCCCCGAGGTTGAAGGTGTACATATCGTGCAGTGCGATGAACACGAACCCCAGGCCCACCAAGCAATAGAACGCATCTTCTCGCTTGCGGCTGCGCCAGGCATGGATCAGCGGGGCGCAACACGCCCAGACAAAAACCAATATGTGTGTATCCCAGGCCAGCTGCGTGGTGGCCGCCAGATGCCTTTCCGGTACCAGCGCCACCAGCAGCGACATGCCCAGCGTCAGCGCGATCAGTGCGCGTTTCTGCCAGCGTGGCTGGGTACGTTCCTGAAACTGGTAGCTGAATATGCAATAGAACGCGCAGAACGCCATGAATGCGATGGTGTTGGCCCGCGCCACGCCCACGGTATCGCCAAATGGCCAGGGATCGGTGGCCACGATGTTGTAAAAAAACACGACCCAGGCGAAGTTCAGCAGCGAGAACCAGCCATGCACGGATTGCCTGCGGTAGAGAATCCAGATGCCGGCAAACAAGCCCGCGATGCACAAGGACGCAATGATGTTGATCACATAGACCGTGCGGTGTGACCAGTTGATCTTTTCGAGATACGCGAGCATCGGCGCGGCGGGACCTGTCATGACCATGCCCAGGCCTGGCTTGACGACGGCCCGACCCTGGATACGGATCCATATCGCGTTGTCGGAAGGCCGCAGTGCCGATTCGGGCAGGATCCAGTACCGGGGAATGTTCCAGCTTCTCGACAACGGCTCCTGCAGGCTGGCATCGCGCCACAGCAAGGTGTCGTTCAAAAAGATTTCACCGGCCATGTTGATCGATTCGGTGATCAGCGCCACGGGCTCGTCGCGCGCGCCCGTGGCGCCGCAGTCTTCGCGCAGCATGATGCGGTACCAGACCGTGCCGCTGTAGTCGGGCCAGCGCAGGGTCCAGGTGTCGGGCAGCGTCACCGGCTCCCAGCCCTCAGTGGGGCGCGCGGATGCTCCGGGCAGTTCCTTGGCGGCGTGCACCGCCCCAATGGTGGGCATGCAGGTCTGAGCCCAGGCGGATTGGAGCAGACTGCATGCCAGCAGCGCTATGGTGAGCAGCAGCGAGCGCAGTGCGGATTGCCTCGCCGGCCGGGGGGGAGGCCGTGCAAACACGCTGCGTGGATGGTTCGAGAGCGCGACAAAAATTTCAGGGGTCGATAAATGCGCGTGATATGACATTCAACGGTGTAACGAAGATAAATAGAAGTTCTGTAATTCCCTTCCATTTGACTTCTCGTCGACGAACAACGCAAGATACTCGTTGCGTCAAGGTCGCCATAACCCCAGGCGCGAGCATCTGAGGGTATCCCCGAGCTTGTCTTTTTCCCGCCGCAGCGTAGATCGAATGTTCAGTCGGTGAAGGCACCAAGACGCGCTGGCGCCCGCCGCCAGGGTGCGAATGAACCGGCTCCAGGCGCGGTTCGGCAGACAGGCCGCTATTTGAGCAGGCCGCGCAGGCGTCCTTCGTTGATGGCCTTGGTACGCGAGGACACTTCCAGCTTGCGGTAAATGTGCGTGATATGGCATTCAACGGTGTAGCGCGAGATCAGCAGGTGTTCCGCGATATCCCGATTGGACTTGCCGTCGGCGACCAGCGCCAGGATTTGTGCTTCGCGTGCTGTCAGTACGCTGGGGGGCACGACGCGCGCGGGCCCGGTGTCTGCGCTCTCTTCTTTTGCCTGCGGCAGTTCGGCCAGGATATGCCGGGCTATGAAGGGATCGATGGGTGCGCCGCCGCGCAGCACGCTGCGTATCGACAGCATCACTTCCAGGTCGTCGCGTTCCTTGAGCAGGTAGCCCGTGGCGCCCGCATGCAGCGCGCGCAATATCGTTTCCTGCGTGCTCCAGGCGGAGATCACGAGAATGCTCAGAGACGGGTCGCTCTGGCGCAGTTCGGCGATGAAATCACAGCCGTTGCCATCGGGCAGGCCCAGATCGACCAGGGCCAGCGCGAAACGCTGCGCTGCCGCGAGCCGGCGGGCATCCGCGAGCGTGCCGGCAACACGAATGACTTCGGTGGTATAGCCCAGATCGCGCATGATCTTGAGCAGGCGTTCCTGAATGGGGAACTCGTCTTCCACCAGCAGCACAGGGCTGGGAAGTATTTGCGTGGCCGGCAGCACGTTCTTGGACATGGTTTGGGAGGGCTGAAAGCGCGAGGAAATTACCGCGTACTGTAGCGCGAGGACAGGCCGCAGCGCCATACTTGAAAACCGTTAGTTTCACTGCATTCCAGGGCGCATCAGGTCAGAAAACTGGTGCTGAAGTCACAGCATGCCTGGGCCGAATGCGCGAGTTGCCTGAAAAGTTCGCTCTGCAGTTCCTGGCGGTACAGGATGTCGTAGATCACGGGATCGTTGCGCAGGCCGGTATCCACCGGTACCAGGCGAGCGGCTTCGATTTCGCGCCGCAGGTAGCCCGTGGGCAGAAAGCTCACGCCCTGGCCCGCGAGCGTCATTCCGACCAGCGGCAGCAGGCTGTTGGTGCGCAGCACCTGGTGGTGGCCCAGATGCGTGCTGCCCGCCAGATATCGCTCGGTGATGAAACCCAGGCCCGAGCCGTTGCCCTGCATCAGCAGCGGCGTATCCCAGGGCGCGTCGGCGCCGCGGCGTGCGAGCTGCGCTTTGACTGCGGGGCTCGCTAGCCATTCGAATTGCGCCTGCCCGAGCTCGCAGCGCACAAATCCCGGCTGCTGCGCAAACCGCGGGATCACGATCAGATCGAGCAGCTGCGCGTCGGCCTTGGCCAGCAGGTCATGGGAAAAATCCACATGCGGCCTGATGGAGAGCTGCGGAAACTGCGCATGCAGCGCGATCAGGTACTGTGAGAGCCAGGTCGATGAGACCAGTTCGGTCACGCCGATATTGATCACGCGGTTGATGTGTTTGGGGTCGACCAGTTCGTCCATGAGCGCCTGGCGCTGGCGCAGCAGGGCTTGCGCGCCCTGCGCGAGCATCGATCCCTTGGCGGTCAGGCGCACCTTGCGCCCGCTGCGGTCGAACAGGCTCTCGCCGACGATCTGTTCGATCTCCTTGATGCGCTTGGAGATGCCGGCCTGCGTGGTGTGCAGCTGCTCGGCGGCGTTGACGAAGCTGCCGGTTTTCGCGATCCAGTAGACCGCTTCGATCTGTTTGAAGGTGAACAACGCAGGTCTCCCCATCCATAGCTTTTGGTTGTTGTACTTGCGGATTAAATATCACTTTTTATTATTCCGTTCCGTGGGTAGATTCGGCGCTCGAGACAACGGGGCTGAACATGACTGATACGGAAATTTTGGAAGCGCTGGCGCGGATTCCCACCTCCCATCTGAGCGACAACCTCGATCGGCTGCAAGGCATTGCCGGACTGCAGCGCTACCACGGCAGCAAGAAGCTGATCGGGCGCGCATTGACGGTGAAAGTCCGGCCCGGCGACAACCTGTGGATCTACAAGGCGCTGACGCTGGGACAGCCCGGCGATGTGCTGGTGATCGACGGCCATGGCGAAACATCGAACGCGCTGGTCGGCGAGCTGATCATGCTCTACGCGATTCAGCGCGGCTTCCAGGGTTTCGTCATCGACGGCGCGGTGCGTGACTGCGCGGCGTTCCTCGACGCCGGCTTTCCCTGCTATGCGAGGACGATCAATCACAAGGGACCCTACAAGCTCGGTCCGGGGCAGATCAACGTGGCCGTCAACGTCTGCGGCCAGGTCGTCAACCCCGGCGACTGGGTGGTGGGCGACGAAGACGGGGTGGTGACTTTCGCTCCCGACTTGGCGCAGGAGCTGATTGCCAAGGCGCTGGCCACGGCGCAGAAGGAGCGCGGCATCAAGGAAGAAATCAGCAACGGGCAGCTGTACCAGAAGTGGCTTTTCGACACGCTCGAAAAGAACCAGCTGGTCTGAACAAAAACAAGGGAGACAAGACAATGATCAAGCAATTCAAACCGCTGGCGCTGGCCGCCGCGCTGGCGCTGGGCGCCCATGGCCTGGCGCAGGCACAGAACTTCCCCACCAAGCCGATCAAGATCGTCGTGCCATGGGCGCCGGGAGGCGCGACCGATGTGATCGCGCGCGTGCTGGGCCAGAAGCTCGGCGAGCGCCTGGGCCAGCCGGTGATCGTGGAGAACAAGGCGGGCGCGGGCGGCAATATCGGCACCGCGGCATTCATCCGCGAAGCGGCCGACGGCCACACGCTGCTGATGGGCACCAGCAGCACCAACGCCATCAATCCCAGCCTGTACAAGGATCTGCCTTTCGATCCCGTCAAGGATTTCACGCCCATCATGCTGGTGGCCACGGTGCCCAACGTGCTGGTGGTTCCGGCCCACTCCAGGTTCAACTCCGTCGACGAGCTGGTGAAGGCCGCCAAGGCCGAGCCCGGCAAGATCTCCTATGGCTCGGGCGGCAATGGCTCGTCGCAGCATATCGCGGCCGCGATCTTCACCAAGGTCACGGGCAGCAACCTGATGCATGTGCCCTACAAGGGCTCGGGCCCGGCGGCAGCCGACCTGATGGCCGGCCATATCGGGCTGATGTTCGACACCGGCTCCGTGGGCCATATCAAGGGGAACAAGCTCAAGGCCCTGGCCGTGGCCTCTAGCCAGCGCGTGCCCGCGCTGCCCGAGGTGAAGACCTTCGAGGAACTGGGCTACAAGGGCGTGCAGGCCGCGGCCTGGTACGGCTTCTATGCGCCCGCCAAGACGCCGGCGAATGTCGCCGACCGGCTCAACAAGGAGCTCAACGCCGTGCTGCAGGATGCCGAAGTGAAGAAGCGCCTCAACGACTACGGCGCGATCGTCAACGGCGGCGCGCGCGAGGAGTTCGCACGCTTCACCGGCGCCGAGATCGAGCGCTATCGCAAGATCATCCAGGACGCGAAGATCGCCATCGAGTAAGCGCGCAGCGTGCCGTTCGCTCAGCGCTAGTGAAAGAGCGCGGCCAGCGCATCGAGGAAGTGGAATTTCTGCGGCCGCAGGGTGTTGAAGCTGCGGCCGCCATCGTCCTCCTGCTGGAAGTGGAAGTTTCCCGCAGCGAGTTCGGCCAGCATCCAGCCGACAAACGCATGGATGCTAGGCGCCACGGCAATCTTGCGCTCTTCGTCGCGGCCGAAGCTGATCACCTGGCCATAGGTGCCCTGCACATCCTTTGCACGCGCGCCAGCGGCAGAAAGCTCAGGCCGTACCAGGGGCCGGTGTTGATCGCCATCTGCTGGCCATCATGCCAGCGGTAGAGCTGCAGGAAATCGGCGCGCAGGCGCAGGCCCAGCGCGCTGGCGAATTGTTCCAGCGCGGCGGCCGTGGCCCCGGGGTTCAAGTCTTCGGCCACTTCCGGGAGGTGGGTCTCGAGCCAGGCTTCGAGCGCATCGAGGGTCTGCATGGGCTGCCTGGGAAAGAGCGGGCAAGGCCGCGGCTGGCGACAGCGCGGCGCGCTGATCAAGTCCTGCGGTTTTCAAGCGACAGCAGCAGCGTGGACAGGTGCGTGTCGAGTTGCGCGAGCACATCGGCGCGCAATGCCGACAGCATCCGGCGTTCGTTCTCGACATGCGCTGGGACCGCGCGGTCGATCAGCGCCAGACCGGCGGGCGTGAGCTGCACCAGCATGCTGCGCGCGTCCTGATCATTGGGCACGCGTTCGATGAAACCGCGGGTTTCGAGCCGCTTGAGCCTGTGGGTCATGGTGCCCGAAGTCACCATCAGCGTCGAGAAAAGCTCGGTCGGACTCAGGCGGCAGGGCGCGCCGCTGCGCCGCAATGCGGCCAGCATGTCGAACTCCCAGAGGCTCAGATCGAAGGCCGCGAAGCCGGCTTCCAATTGCTGCTCGAGCAGCGCCGCGCAGCGCTTGATCCGGCCTATGGGCCCCATGGGGCTGGCGTCCAGGTCGGGGCGTTCGCGTTGCCACTGCGCAAGGATGGCGTCGACGGCATCGGGCGTGCGGGAGCGGGTTTTTGTCTGCATATGTCTTGACTTCAAGATAACTGGCAAGCACAATGGACTTGTCTTGAGTTGAAGATAATAACATGCACCCCAACACCTCCCTGCGCCACTGGCGCGACGTCCTGCTGACCGCGCTCGCGCCCGCGATCTGGGGCTCCACCTACATCGTGGCCTCCGAAATCCTGCCGCCCGACCGGCCTTTCACCGCGGCGCTGATCCGCGCCCTGCCCGCGGGCCTGCTGCTGTTGCTGTTCACCCGGGTGCTGCCCGCGCGGCGCGACTGGGCGCGGCTGCTGGTGCTGAGCGCACTCAACATCGGCGTGTTCCAGGCGCTGCTGTTCGTCGCCGCCTACCGCCTGCCCGGCGGGCTGGCTGCGGTGCTGGGCGCGATACAGCCCTTGCTGGTGATGCTGCTGGCCTGGGCCGTGGACCGGCGCGCTCCGGCGCGGATCACGCTCTGGGCCGCGGTGGCCGGCGTGCTGGGCCTGGCCGTGCTGCTGCTGTCGCCGCAGACCGTGTTCGAGCCCGTGGGCATCGCCGCAGCCTTGCTGGGCGCGGCGTGCATGGCGACCGGCGTCTGGCTCACGCGCCGCTGGCAGCTGCCGCTGTCGGTGCTGCCGCTCACGGGCTGGCAGCTGACGCTGGGCGGCCTGATGCTGGCACCCATCGCCTGGCTGGCGGACGCGCCGCTGCCGCCATTGACGCCGCTGCAATGGACGGCCTATGTCTATCTGAGCCTGGCCGGCGCCTTGCTCGCCTATGCGCTGTGGTTTCGCGGCGTGGCGCGCCTGCCCACGGTCGCCGTGGCCTCGCTGGGTCTGCTGAGCCCGCTTGCGGCCGTGGTGCTGGGCTGGACGCTGCTGGGGCAGGCGATCACGGGCCTGGCGCTGTGGGGGCTGGTGATCGCGCTGGTCAGCGTGTTTGCCGTGCAATGGACCACGGCCCGCGGCCGCTGAGCGCTGGTTGGTGCGCGGTCTGCGCGCATGGCGCAGGTGTGAAATGCGCATATTTTTGTGATGCTATAACATCGGTTCCCGGTCCGGGCGCGGGTTTTGCCGCCGCGCCGGTCTTCTTCTGTGATCCGGAGTTGCCGATGTTCAAACCCTTTCTGACGCTGGTGCTGGCCGCCGCCGCGCTGTCTGCCGCCGCGCACCCGCACGCCCATACGCATGGACTGATGACGCTTGATGTCGCGGTCGATGCCCGGACCATCACGCTGGCGATCGCCGCGCCGCTCGACAGCTTTCTGGGCTTCGAGCGCGCGCCGCGCAGCGACGCCGAGCGCAAGCAGGTTGCCGACATGGTCGCGCGCCTCAAGGCCGCAGACCAGCTGTTCCAGCCCGACGCCGCGGCCGGCTGCAAGCTCGCCAACGTGGATCTCGAATCCGCAGCGCTGGGTCTTGGCGCCGCGCATGACCATGGCGAGAAGAACGAGCATGCCGACATCGCCGTCGACATCGTCTTCACCTGCGCCCAGGCTGCGGATGCGCGCTTCATCGACGTCAAGCTGTTCGACGCCTATCCGCGCCTGCGCAGCATAGACGCCCAGGTGGCCGCGCCCCAGGGCCAGTTCAAGCGCAGCCTGCGGCCAGGCGCGGCGCGGCTGGGCCTGACGCGCTGAGCGCCGCCATGCGCTCCAGCTTGCTCGAATTGCAGGACCTGCGCTTTGCCTGGCCGGGCAGCGCGCACGACTGCCTGGACATCGCCGCGCTGCAGGTCGCGGCCGGTGAAACCGTTTTTCTCCACGGCCCCAGCGGCTGCGGCAAGAGCACGCTGCTCTCGCTGCTCGCGGGCGTGCTGCTGCCGCAGTCGGGCCGCGTGGCGCTGGGCGGCGTGCACTGGGGCGATCTGCGCGCCAGCGCGCGCGACCGCCACCGCGTCGACCATGTGGGCTATATCTTCCAGCAGTTCAATCTGCTGCCGTATCTCACCGCGCTCGACAACGTGCTGCTGCCTTGCCGCTTTTCCACGCGCCGGCGCGAGGCCGCGGCACGCAACCAGCGGTCGCTGCGTGACGAAGGCCAGCACTGGCTTGCGGGCATGGGGCTGGACGCTTCGGTCTGGGAGCGGCCCGCGCACACGCTGTCGGTGGGCCAGCAGCAGCGCGTCGCCGCGGCACGCGCTCTGGTGGGCCAGCCGGGCCTGGTGATCGCCGATGAGCCGACTTCGGCGCTCGACGAAGACCGGCGCGACATCTTTCTGGATCTGCTGCTGTCGGCCTGCGACCAGGCGCGCAGCGCGCTGGTGCTCGTGAGCCACGACCGGCGCATTGCGCAGCGTTTCGGGCGCGAGGTCTCGCTGCCGCAGATCAACCGCGCGGCGGCGGCCGCCGAGGGGGGCGCATGAAAGCCGGATTCCTGCTGGGCCTGGCCTGGCGCAGCGCCTGGAACCGGCGCTTCACGCTGGCGCTGACCGTGTGTTCCATCGCGCTTTCGACCTTCATGCTGCTGGGCATGGAGCGCGTGCGCACCGATCTGCGCAGCAGTTTCAGTTCGGCGGTATCGGGCACCGACCTGATCGTCGGCGCGCGCACCGGCTCCACGCAGCTGCTGCTGTACGCAGTGTTCCATGTGGGTGCGGCGACCAACAATATCCGCTGGAGCAGCGTCGAGGCGCTGCAGAAGCTGCGCGGCGTCGCCTGGGTCGTGCCGCTGTCGCTGGGCGATTCTCACCAGGGCTTTCCGGTGCTGGGCACGACGCCGGCCTATTTCGACCATTTCCGCTATGGCGAGCAGCAGCCGCTCACGCTGCGCGAGGGCCGGCGCTTTGCCGATCTCTACGATGTGGTGATTGGTGCCGAGCTGGCCGAACGCCTGGGCTATCGCCTGGGCCAGCGCATCACCTTGGCGCATGGCATGGGCGAAGTGCAGTTGGGCGGCGACCATGCCGACAAGCCTTTCACCATCACCGGCATCCTGGCGCGCACCGGCACGCCCGTCGATCGCACGGCGCACATCAGCCTCGAAGCGCTCGAAGCCATCCATGTCGACTGGACCGTGGGCGCGCCGCTGCCAGGGCGGCGCATAGACGCCGAGCAGGCGCGCGCCATGGATCTGACGCCCAGAAGCGTCACTGCGGCGCTGGTGGGCCTGCACAACCGCGCGGCCGTGTTCTCGGTGCAGCGCCAGGTCAACGGCTTCGGTGCCGAGCCGCTGATGTCCATCCTGCCGGGCGTGGCGCTCGACGAGCTGTGGGACGTGGTGGGCGCGGGCGAGAAGGCGCTGCTGCTGATGTCGGGCCTGGTGGCCCTGGTCAGCATGGCGGGGCTGATGTCGGTGATCCTCGCCGGGTTGAACGAGCGCCGGCGCGAACTCGCGGTGCTGCGCGCCGTGGGCGCGGGCCCGCAGCATGTGCTGGCGCTGCTGGCGCTCGAAGGCATGCTGCTGACGCTGGCCGGCATCGCCCTGGGCATCGTGGCGCTCGTGGCCGGCGTGGTGGCATCGAACCCCTGGCTGCAGGCAAATTTTGGCCTGACGCTGCATCTGGGGCAAACTACGCCCCTGCAATGGCTGCTGCTCGCCGGGTTGCTGGTTGCGGGTTGGCTCGCAAGCCTGCTGCCGGGATGGCGTGCCTACCGGCTGTCGCTGGCCGACGGCCTGTCTCCGAGAATCTGACGCCATGTTCACACCTCCTAGCTCCACCGCAATCTCCCGCCGCCGCCTGCTGCAAGGCCTGGCCGCCTCCCTTTGCCTGGGCGCCACGCCCTGGCTGTACGCCGCGTCGTTTGCGGAGATCAGCTGGGATGCGCTGGTGCCGCGCAACTGGGACCCGATGAAATCGTTCGAGGACCTGCAAAAGCTCAGCGCGCTGCCCGACTCCGATCCGCGCGTGCAGCAGCTCTACGACCGCATGCGCAAGGTCTGGGACGAAGCGCCCACGGTGGCTTCGTTCGACGGCCGCCAGGTCAAGATTCCGGGGTTCATCGTGCCGCTGGACAGTGCCGACAAAGGCATGCGCGAGTTCCTGCTGGTGCCGTATTTCGGCGCCTGCATCCACACGCCGCCGCCGCCCGCCAACCAGATCATCCACGTGAAATCGGACACTCCGGTCAAGGGCTTCAAGTCGATGAGCGCGGTCTGGGTCAGCGGCACCATGGGGCAGGCGCGCGGCAATTCGGAGCTTGGTACCAGCGGCTACAGCATCCAGGCCAAGCGCGTGGAAAAGTACCGCGAGAAATAGCCGCTGCGGTCGGTCTGCTCCTACCTGCAGGAAGGTGCTGCACCGACCTGGGGGGCGCGCGCACGCGGTCACGCTAGTCGCTGAGCTGGCCAATGCCGGCCGTGCCCCAACTGGAGACCGCCATGCGCATACCGAACACCCATCCGCAAGACCTTGATCAGCCTGGAATCGACCGCAGCGAAGATGCCAATGCCGAGTTGCCGGAAGGCGAGGACATCAACGACCGACTGAGTGCCGAGACCGACGTCACCGACTCGCTCGACGATGCGTCGCTGCACCGCTTCGACGACATGCCGCAGGACGGGCCGCTGAACTTCGATGACGGCACCGACATGGGCCATCCGCGCGGCAACACCGCGCGCGAAGGCGGCACCTGGGAGGCCGAAGGCGGCGACAGCGGCGACATCAAGCCGCCGGCCGAACTGCATTCCGATCCCGGCAGCCCGAGCGAGCGCAAGAACCAGCGCTGAGACGCAGCGCAGACGGCAAGGGCGCCGGCGCCCTTGCCGTTTTCAAGCCTGCGCTGCGGCGAGCGGTCAGCCCGCGCCGCGGTTGCCGCCGCCGCCGCCGTTCTGCCGCGACTGGTTCTGGTTGCCGCTGCCGACCTGCGATTCGCGGTCGCTGCGGCTTTCAGGCGTGCGCTGGCCTTCGTTTTTCTGCGTAGGCTCCTTGTTGCCCTGCTGGTTGTGGTCGTTTTCCACCTTGCCCTGGCCGGGTTGCTGCTTGTCTGTGGACATGCTGTTCTCCTGTGTAGATGCCGGTCGGATGACGCGAACACCCCCACTCTAGGCAACAGCTCCCGGCCTGCAGGCAGGTGAGGGTGCCGCAAGCACGTCAGGCCTGACCGACAGCCACGGCTTCAGGACCCGCTGGACCCGAGCCTGCGATCCGTCTCGCGTTCCCGGTAGAAACGCGCCTTGTCGGCATACATCGCCTGATCGGCGCGGTGGCCCACGGCTTCCATGGACGCGCCTTCCTGGCCGCACGCATGGCCCATCGCCAGATGAATGGTGTGGCCGGGATAGAACTGGTTGTTCATTTCGAGCAGCGACAGGATGCGCTCCTGCATGGCGATCGCGCCGCGCTCGTCGGTCGCGGGCAGCAGCACCATGAACTCGTCGCCGCCTATGCGCGCGACGCACGACGGATCATCGACGGCCTTGGCCAGCACTTCGCCCAGGCGACGCAGCATCGCGTCGCCCGCGGCATGGCCGTGCTCGTCGTTGACGGCCTTGAGGCCGTTCATGTCGATCGCGACCATGGCCAGCGGCCAGGGGCCCTTGCGCGACAGGCGGTTGAGCTCTTCCATGTAGAACGCGCGGTTGCGCAGCTGGGTCAGCACGTCGTGCTTGCCCAGGTATTCGAGATAGGCTTCGGCTTTCTTGCGCGCGGTGATGTCGACCAGCGACAGCAGCACCAGATCCCAGTTCTGCGCCTGGCTGACCATGATGGACAGCTCGAGGTGGATGTGCAGCGTCTCGCCGTTGAGCGCGTAGTTGACCACTTCGCGCTGCTGCACGAGCTTGCCGTCCCAGAGATCCTGCAACTGCTCGGCAAACGAGTCGTACATTTCCCCGCGGAACACGCGTGACAGGTTGTGCAGCAGTTCGGGCTTGCTCTTCGCGCAGAACATCTCCAGCGTCTGCCGGTTGACGTCGATCACGCGGATTTCGCGCATGCAGCGCGTGACGAATTCCGGGTGGACCTTGAGGAACGTCCTGAAGTCGGTGATGCCGCGGGCGCGCACTTCATCGAGCAGCCGTTTGACCGCGCTGAAGTCCTCGACCCACAGCGACACCGGCGAATGCTCGAACAGATCGCGCGCATATTGCTCGCTGCGCTGCAACTGTTCCAGGCCTTGCACTTCGGCGGTCACGTCTTCGAGCGAGACCAGCACCCGGCTCCAGCTGTCTTCGTAGCCCGGCACCACGCGCGCGCGCACCTGGACGTCGAGCCGGCGGCCATCGAGTGCGTAGTTCACCGAGCGGGTCTCGAAGCCCTGATCGCCGCGCCACAGCGCGAGCAGTTCGACGAGGATGCTGTCGAGCATGTCGCCGCGGAAAACCTCGTGCAGCCGGCTTTGCAGCGTCTGCTGGTCGGGTGCCTTGAACAGGTCCAGCGTGTATTGATTGACGCGCAACACCTTGTATGACTGGCTGCAGAGCTGCAGGCGCGTGGGATCTTCGCGCAGGAACGCGAGCAGGTCGGTGATGCCTTCGGCCCGCCATTGATCGAACAATAGCTTGAGCCCACTGTAATCCTCCATCCACAGGGATACAGGAGCCAGGTCGAACATGTCTTCAAAGTCCAGACCGGTTGCGAGAGAAATGGTCACCACTAACACCTCCGCTGACAATTATTGCCGACCTCGCGCGTGCAGCGCCATTTCCGTGGCGCGAGATGTTGCAGGCAGCGCAACGCCGCGGGTTCGCGAGAGGGTGACAGGGTTGCGCCAGGCTCTAAGATACCGCAATGTCCAGGGTGATTTTTCAGAAAGAGCCACCATGCCGTTGCTAGACGCCATGCCAGTGGATAGCCGCCGCTGGCGCGGCGCCGAGCGCGCGTTCATGGACGAACCGCTGGACGCCGTGCCGCCCGAGCAGGTCCAATGTTCGAGCGCAGGCCTGCCCTGGCATGGCATGTCGCTGTGGCACCAGCGCGCCGACGCCCAGGACCTGTACATTCCGCCCGCGGGCAAGCACTGCATCATCGTGCGGCGCGGCCCGTCCACGGGACTGCTGCAGCGCCATGGCAATGAAATGCACGATACGCGCTGGAATACCGGCGACATGGTGCTGCTGCCCGCGCATACGCCCAGCTTCTGGCGCACCGAACTGCCGCGCGACAACCTGCATCTGGACCTGTCGCCCCAGTGGCTGCAGAAAGTCAGCGGCGACGCGGGGCGGCCCATCGCCTTGCGCAGCTGCTTCGGCAAGAGCGATCCGCTGCTGACGCAGCTGGTGCAGGTGCTGCTGCTGGCGCTGAACGACAACAGCGGCCTGCAGCCGGCCTTTGCCGACGGCATCGCTTCCACGGTCGCCATCCATTTGCTCGAGCATTACCGTGCGCCCGACAGCGCACCGCCGCCTGCGGCGGCGCTGTCGGCGCGGCAACTGCGCCGCGTGCAGGCATTGGTGCGCGACAACCTCGACCAGCCGCTGACGACCGCGCTGCTGGCGGCCGAGGTGGAGTTGAGCGTGTTTCATTTTTCGCGCTGCTTCAAGGCCACCTGCGGCCTCACGCCCCACCAGTTCGTGCTGCAGCAGCGCATGCTGCGCGCGCGCGCGCTGCTGCGCGAGAGCGGCGCCGCCGTAGGCGACATTGCCGCGCAGCTGGGCTTTTCTTCGGGCTCGCATTTCTCGCAGGCGTTTTCTCGGCATTGGGGCATGACACCGCTGCGTTTCCGTATGCAGCACTGAAGCAGGCCCCGGGCGGCTTGGCCGCACGGCGGCGGCTCATGCGCAGGATTTCGACAATCCGCGCAATCCGCCGGCATTCGCGCGCCGCGCGCTCTCCATACTGGCGCCTCGATGGTCAACCTGCAAAGCACAGGTGCTGACCCCTTCCCGACAATATGGAGACAAACATGATTTCACGGCGTTCCCTGCTGCTGACCGGTGCAGCCCTGCCCCTGGCTCCCGCGGCATTCGCGCAGACGCCTGCGTTCCCGCGGCGCCCGGTGATGTGGGTCGTTCCCTACCCCACGGGCGGCTTCGGCGACGCGGTGTCGCGCGTGCTCGCCCAGCATATGACCACCACGCTCAAGCAACCCGTGGTGGTGGAGAACAAGCCCGGCGCGGCCGGGCAGATCGCGGCCGCGCATGTGAAGCAGCAGCCGGCCGACGGCCATACGCTGCTGTACGGCGACATCGGTCCGTTCGCGATGAATGCCGCGCTGTATCCCAAGCTCAACTACAACACGCTCAAGGACTTCCAGCCCGTGAGCCGGCTGCTCACGTCCAGCCTGCTGCTGGTCGTGCCGCCGGGCAGTCCCTACAAGTCGCTCGACGATCTGCTCAAGGCCGCGAAAAGCCGGGGCGCCGGATCGGCCATCACCTATGGCTCGTACGGCATGGGCAGCCAGCCGCATATCTGGATGGAAATGCTGCAGCGCGAAACCAAGGGGCACTTCCAGCATGTGGCCTACAAGGGCGCGGCGCCGGCCGTGCAGGACCTGATGGGCGGGCATATCGAAGTCATGCTCGATGTTGCGGCCAACAGCCTGCCTTATGTGCAGGAAGGCAAGCTGCGCGCGCTGGCCGTGGTCGGCGCCGACAAGCGGCTCGAGCGCCTGCCGCAGGTGCCCACGCTGGCCGAGCTGGGCCTGCCCGGGCTCAACGCGCCGGGCTGGACCGGCGTGGTCGTCAAGGCGGGCACTCCCGCCGATATCGCCGCGCAATTGCACCAGGCCGTGGTGCAGGCCGTTCAATCCGACGAGATCAAGCGCCGTTTCGGTGATCTGGGCGTCACGCCCGCGCCGCAGTCGCCCGCCGATTTCGCGCGCTTCATCCAGACCGAGACCGAGCGCTGGGGCAGCGTGATCCGCAGCGCGGGCGTGGTGCTGGAGTGACGGCCCATGGCTTACTCCCTGTTTGATCTGCGTGGCAAGGTCGCGATGGTGACCGGCGCCACGGGCGGCCTGGGCCAGGCGATCTGCGCGGCGCTGCGCGCGCATGGCGCCAAGGTGCTGGTGTCGGACCACGACGCCAATGGCTGCGCCCGCCTGGCGCAGGCCCTGGCCGGCGACGGCGGCCAGGCGCATGCACTGCCCGCAGACCTTGCCGATATCGCCGGCCTGGGCGACTGCGCCGCGCGCGCGCTGGCCTGGCAGGGCCGGGTGGACATCCTGGTCTGCAATGCGGGCGTCCAGGGCCCGGCCGGACCGTTGGCCGCGGTCAGCGACAGCGACTGGCAGCGGGTCATGGACATCAATTTGCGCTCCGCGGTGGAGCTCACGCGCCACCTGCTGCCGGCCATGGCCGCTGGGAGTGGTGGCGGCAGCGTGGTGCTGATGGCCAGCATTGCTGGCCTGCGCGGCAACAAGGCGATAGGGCTTTACGGCCTGTCCAAGGCCGCGCTGGCCCAGCTGGCGCGCAACCTGGCTGTCGAATGGGGGCCGCAGGGCATACGCGTCAATGCCATCTCGCCGGGCCTGATACGCACGCCGCTGGCCGCGCAACTGCTGGACAACGTCGACTTCATGCCGCGGCGCCTGGCGCTCACGCCGCTGCGGCGCGTGGGCGAGCCCGATGAGATCGCGGGCGCGGTCGTGCTGCTGGCCAGCCCCGCCGGCGCGTTCATCACGGGCCACAACCTGGTGATCGATGGCGGCACCACGATATCCGACGGCAACTGACTTCAGGGAACCCCATGAAATTTGCAACACTCCATTCCGAACATGCAGACGGCCGCCTGGTCGTCGTCTCGCGCGATCTGCGCACCATGGCCTGTGCCTCGGCCATCGCACCCCACCTCGGCACCGCCCTCGCGCAGTGGGACGCGGTCGCGCCCGCGCTGGGCCAGCTCTACGAGGCGCTCAATGCCGGCGCGTGCGCGCAGGCCCAGGCTTTCGATGCGCGCCAGTGCGCCGCGCCGCTGCCGCGTGCGCCGCAGTGGTGCGACGGCTCGGCGTTTCTGAACCATGGACACCTGATGGAGAAGGCGTTCAATACCGCGCCCCAGCCCGATGCGCTGACCGTGCCGCTGATGTACCAGGGCGCGAGCGACGACTTCCTCGGGCCACATGCCGACGTCGCGCTGCCCAGCGAGGCCGACGGCATCGACTTCGAAGGCGAGTTCGGCGTGGTCGTCGGCGCCGTGCCCATGGGCGCGACGCCCGCGCAGGCGCTGGCCGCCGTGCGACTGGTGGTGCAGATCAACGACTGGAGCCTGCGCGCGCTGGGCCCGCGCGAGATGCGCACCGGCTTCGGCTTTCTGCAGGCCAAGCCATCGAGCAGCTTTGCGCCCATTGCGCTCACGCCCGACGAACTGGGTCCGGCCTGGCGCGACGGCCGCGTGCAGATGCGGCTGCAGGTGCAGTGGAACGGCGAGCATTTCGGTGCGCCCCACGGCGGTGAAATGAACTTCGGCTTCGGCGAGCTGATCGCGCATGCGGCGCGCACGCGCCGGCTTTCGGCCGGCACGGTGATAGGCTCGGGAACGGTCTCCAATGCGGACCGCGCCGCGGGCTCGGCCTGCATTGCCGAGCGGCGCGTGCTGGAAATACTCGACCATGGCGAAGCGCGCACGCGCTACATGCACTTTGGCGACAGCGTGCGCATGCAGGCGCAGTTCGACGGCAGCGACGAAGCGCCGTTCGGCAGCATTGCCCAGCGCGTCGTGGAGTACGTGCGATGAGCTGCGTGCTGGTCACGGGAGCGCAGGGCTTCATTGGCCAGCAGCTGGTGCAGCGGCTGCTGACCGCAGGCTTGAACGGTCAGCCGCTGCGCAAGCTGGTGCTGGTCGACCTGGCGTTCGACGGCGCAGCGGCCGGCGCTTGCGTGCAGCACATCGCGGGCAGCGTGGCCGAGCGCGGCGTGCTGCAGCGCGCGATCGACACCCGGCCCGACTGCATCTTCCATCTGGCCAGCGTTCCCGGCGGCGCGGCCGAACGCGATCCCGCGCTGGGCCGCAGCGTGAATCTGGACGCAACGCTGAATCTGCTTGACGCCTGCCGGTCGCTGGCGCAGCCGCCGCGCTTCGTCTACGCGAGCTCGGTGGCGGTCTACGGCGACCGCTTTTCGGGCGTCGCCAGCGAAGACCTCGCGCCCGCGCCCGCGATCAGCTACGGCGCGCACAAGCTGGCCTGCGAAATCCTGCTGGCGGACGCCAGCCGCAGAGGCTGGGTCGACGGCTGCTCCGTGCGCCTGCCGGGCATTGTCGCGCGCCGCGATGAGAATGCGGGCCTGGCGTCGGCCTTCATGAGCCAGCTGTTCTGGAGCCTCGCCGAAGGCCGGGCCGTCACGCTGCCGGTGTCGCCCACGGGCAGCTGCTGGTGGATGTCCGCGCGCACCTGCGTGGACAATCTGCTGCACATGGCCCGTATGGACTCGGGGCTGTGGAATGCGCAGCGCAGCTACCAGATGCCCGTGCTGCATCTGACGATGGGCGAGGTCATCGATGCGCTGGCCCAGCGCTTCGGCCCCGGGGTCAGGGATCTGGTCAGCTATGCGCCCGATCCGTTCATCGACCGCGTGTTCGCGCGACTGCCGCCGCTGCGCACGCCCAACGCCCAGCAGCTGGGCCTGCGCCACGATGGGGATGCGCCGACGCTGGTGTGCAATGCGCTGGGGCTGGGCCAGGCGCGCTGAAGCCCGGGCGCCTGGCCGCCGCGGCCAGGGCTTCTAGAATCGCGCATGGTCAAGAAGATTCCCCCGCTCAATCCCCTCAAGGTCTTCGATGCGGTGGTGCGCACGCGCAATCTCACGCAGGCCGCCAAGGAGCTGCACATCAGCCAATCGGCGGTGAGCAAGCAGCTCAACGTTCTGCAGTCCTATCTCGGCGCGGAGCTGTTCCGGCGCGAGCGCCACGGCGTCAGCCTGACCACGGCCGGCCTGCGTTACGGCGAAGCCATCGCCCCGGCGTTCGAAAGCATCGCCAGGGCCACGGGCGAGATCATGCGCAGCGGATCGGACAGCACGCTGCGCATCCAGACCTACACCACGTTCGCGGCCAAGTGGCTGATTCCACGGCTCAGCGACTTCCATGCGCGTCACAGCGACATTGCGGTGGTCATCACCAACTCCGTGAAGGACGTCGACTTCGATCGCGACCCGGTCGATCTGGCGATACAGATGGGGCGCGGCGCCTGGCAGGGCATGGACACCGATTTCCTGTTCGAGGATGTGATCGAGCCGGTCTGCAGTCCTGCCTACCTGCGGGCCAATGCTCCCGAGGCTGCCTATCCCCAGGCCTTGCTGCGCAAGCGCCTGCTGGTCTCGCACTACCGGCAGAAGGACTGGCAGACCTGGGCGCGGCTGTGCCGCTACGAAAGTGAAATCCAGGATGTCGAAAGCATGCAGTTCAGCAGTTCGGTGCTGACCTGGCAGGCCGCGGCCGATGGCCTGGGCATCGCGATCGGCCAGACGGCGCTGCTGGTCGACGACCTGGCCAATGGCAAGCTGCTCGCGCCGTTTCACCTGCCGGTGCGCACCGGTGCCTCCTATTACCTCGTGAGCCCGCAACTGCAACGCCAGTCGCGCAAGGTCGAAGTGTTTCGCGACTGGCTCAAGGAACAGGTCGCTGCATCGGCGGCTTCGGCGCAGCATTTCGACACTGCTTCTGCGGGTTGAGCGACCCCGCTGCGCCAGCGTGGCAATTTCGCAGGGATTAATTCGTATCCATATCATGGGCGACATCACGGATAACCACTAGTCAATTCCCGTGATTTGTAATTTTTCGATGCGCTGGCGATTTTTAAATATCACGGATAACTGGTAGTTAATTTCCGTGATTTCAGATTTGGCGATTCAATCAGAAATTGGAAATATCACGGATAACTGGTAGTTGTTTTCAGTGATTGATTGTTTGACTATTATTTATTACGAGATGTAAAATATCACGGTAATTAACTAGCTGCTTTCCGTGATTGGCTGCCTGGCCTTTTTTGACTAGGAACCGTGCTCAGTGTGCGGTTACTAAATATAAGAATTTACTAATACCTGTAGAGGTTTCTGTGGCTGTGACTATTAAACCGCTTGTGCACCCTGCTCAGCTCTCGCTGGATTCCTTCGGTGATTCAGCAAAAAAGGGCGAAACCGTGCAGGTGGTGCACGATGGCTCGCTATGGACGGTGGGGGCGTGCAGCACGGCGCAGGCGCAGCGCTTCGGTGCACGGCCCGACATCGAGGTGGACACCACCTCGATGTTCATCGCCGCCCTGGGGGCGGCGTTTCCCGGGGGCATCCGGGACGCAGTAGTGCGCGAACTGGGCCTGGTCCCCAGCCCTGGCGCACCTCTGGCGTCGCGTCTGGTGCTGCAGGCCATCGACATGGCCGAGACCAGCCAGAAGGCCTTGCAGGGCGTTGATTTCATGACGCAATTCATGTTCAGTGCCGCCCCCCACAGCGTGGCGTTCGTGCACGCCTGCGCGGCCCTTGGCTTGCGCCCTGAAGCGGTCAGCCCGCAGCAGCGGGCCGCGATCGACGCATGCATGCAGGAACGCTTTGCGCGGGCCGCGCAACAAGGGCAGGTTCCGGTCGCACCCGCCGTGGCGCAGGAATGGCTGCGGTCGGAACTGCAGACCGTGTCCGCGTCGTCCTCCGGTTCGTACTGAGACGGGCGCTGCCGCCCATGGCCTGATGCGCAACGCAGGCCTTCTCAGTTTTGTGTAAAAAAAAGTTACTAAAACAGCAGTCCCGGATACTGCCAAACGATGAGATATTGCGTCGGAAGGCATTATCTTCGTCTGTAGATGGCGTGTTGCATTGAGATAACCGTGTGGCCGATTTTGAGAAGCTGGATGCGGCGTTGGGATATTTCAATCTATACAGCTTCTGCAATTCCATGTAAGAATTAGTTACGTGGGTAATTCCACTTTTTTAATTCGTACATGGGCGGTGGCCAATATGATTTACGAGTCAACGGTGCAGGTGTGGGAAACCGATGCCTTGGGTGCCGAGGCGTTTTCTGAAAGTGAGAGCATGACGCCAATGGACGAGCAGTCCATGGCGCAGCGTGACGAGTTGTTTCAAGGTCTGGTGCAGGCGCATGGCACACGCCTGTATCGCTTCATCATCAAGAACATCGGCAATCCCAGCGATGCCCAGGATCTGGCCCAGCAGGCCTTCCTGGAAGCGGTTCGATCCTATAGCTCGTTCAAGGGGCAGTCCGAGCTGTCCACCTGGTTGTATGGCATCGCCATGAACCTGGTGCGCAACCATCTGTCACGCGCGCCGCATCGCCGCTACGAATTCGCGGACGAATCGATGCTTGACGAGATGGCTTGCGACGCACTGGCGCCGGACGAGGCCGTCGAGCAGACCCAGCGCATGCGTCATCTGCAACTTGCGCTCGAGGATCTGCCCGAAAGCATGCGCTCCATCCTGCTGATGGTTGCGGTCGACGAACTGTCCTATGAAGCCGCGGCTGCACTGCTGACCGTGCCCGTGGGAACGGTGCGCAGCCGGCTCTCGCGCGCGCGCGCAGCATTGCGTGCGAAGCTGCAGGCGCGTGGCGTCGAACTCGATTTCTAGGCAGCGCAACGTCTGATGCGGGCCTGAACCGCAGCCCCTCCAGGGGGGGGGCGGGGCTGCGGCGCGATCCGCGCTGCCTGGGCGGCGCAGGCAGCGGCTGCGCTCGAGCCAGTTCTCCATCAATCCTCGCAAGCTGATCCACAGTGGCCATCTCGGTGGCCATCTCGGGCCTTGCTGTCGTGTGCACGGGCAGCGGCGCTGCGAGTACTTCAGAACCGATGGCGCGGGAAAGGCTTGCGCGGCACCGCGGCCCGGTGGGCGAGGAGCTGACCAGGCTTCTTCTCAGGGTTCCTGCGGTACGGCCTCGATGCCAGCGTAGTCGACCACGCTCGCGCGGGAATCGTGTGGCGCTGCCGATTTCTCCCCTGCCACGGGCGGCGGCGTTTGCGACGACACGGGCATCGCCGCGGGGGCTTCTACGGGTGCGCGCAGCGCGTTGATGTCCGAGGTGACGCCCGTGGGCAGGGTCACGAGCCGCGGCTTGATCATGAACAGCCGCTCGCGCGATGCCTGGTTATGCACCTTGTTCGAGAACAGCATGCCCAGCACCGGTATCGAGCCCAGTCCGGGCACCTTGTTGACATCGCGCGTCGACTGCGTGCTCTTGTAGCCGCCGATCAGCAGCGTCTGGCCTTCGCCGACGATGGCCTGGGTGCTGACCACGCTGCGGCGCACGGTGGGCAGGGTATCGATCTGCGTGTCCTGGATCTGGCCGTCCTCGATGTCCACATCGAGCTGGATCACCGGCCCTTCGGCGCGCTGCACATAGTGCGGCGTGACGCGCAAGGTAGTGCCCGCCGTGATCGGCGTGATCGTGGCCACGCGCTCGCCTATGCTGCGGACATAGAAGGTTTCCGACAGATCGAGCAGCGCGCCTATGTTGTCGATGGTGAGAATCGACGGGCGGGACTGGATGCTGGCTTCGCCCGTGCCTTCGAGCGCGCGGATGCGGTTGATCAGGAAGTTGCCCGAACTCACCACCAGGCTCGCGGGGTCGACGCTGGCGCCGCGCGCAACCGCGCCCAGCACCAGATCGTTGCCATCGCCCTTGGTCGCCATCGAGCCGAAGCCGGCGACGCTGCCGCCGCGGCGTGCGCTCCAGGCAATGCCCAGTTCGTCGAGGCGCGAGGAATTGATATCGATGATCATGGCCTCGATCTCGATCAGCGGCGAAGGAATATCGAGCTGCTCGATCAGGCTCTTGTAGAGCGGCATGCGCTCGGCCGTGTCCTGCACGATGATGGCATTGAGCCGAGAGTCGGCCTGTATCGAGGGCGCGAGCCGGCGCATGCCCGCGCCTGTGGCCGCGCCGCCTGGTTTCTGGGCGGCGCTGGCGCCGCTCTGGGCGCCGGCCGCATGGGCCGTGCCGTTGGCCGAAGCAAACGGTCCGTTGGGCAGGCCGGAGCTGTTGGCGTCGAATGTCAGGCCCGCAGTGTTGGCCGCGCTGAAAAGGCCTGGCAGCCCCTGGCCCTGGCTTGGGGCCACCGAGGAGATCAGCGCGTTGTTGACTCCCGAGCCGCCCGACTGGCCGCCTATCAGGTTGCGCAGCACCTGGGCCAGGCCCGGCGTGGTGATCTGGCGGTCGCGGTAGAGAATGGTGCGGTCATCCACCGAAGCATGCTTGAGACGGAACACCGCGACCTGCTGGCCGCCGGCCATCATCGGCAGCTGGGCCATGGTGCGCTCGATCAGCGCGACATAGGGCGCGGGCCCCGAGACCAGCGCAATGCCCTGTTCGGGCAACTCTCCCCAGCCAAAGCGCGCATCGAGCACGCCCAGGCTCGTCAGCGCCTGGCGCACGGTGGCGATGTTGCCGCCGCCCGCGCTGATGCTGCGCGTCGTGACTTCGGTGGTGCGGCCCACATGCAGGGTGCCCGCATGGGTGAACCAGGTCAGGCCGTAGACGCTGGCCAGCCGGTCCATGAATTCCGTCGGACTGGCGCTGGTGAATTTGCCCTGCACCTTGCCCGCGACCTGGGGCGACAGCTCCAGCGACAGGCTGAAGCTGCTGGCGAAATCGCTCAGGACCTGGGTCAGGCTGGTGCTGTCCGCATAGTAGCTGTAAGGGGCTTCGGTCCAGGGCGGCGCAGCCGCATGTGCCGAGCCCCAGGACGCAGCGAAGAGGCTGGCGCAGACCAGTGCTTGCAGCGTCTTGCGCGGCCAGGCCTGGTTGCGCGGGGATGGTTTCGTGGCGGGCATGGGAGACTGGAGAAGGGGGGGCGGTGTCATGGACAGGTAGCTCCGCATGGACCGTGTTCAAAGAGAGCGACTGGCACGTGACCAGAAAGCCAGCGAGTTGACGAACCGGCCCACGGCATCGTCTATATCCTTGATCGATAGGGCGGGCGCCGGCAGCTGCAGCCAGATGGCCCGACAGCGCGCATCCACGCTGCACGTCGTGGCCTGTTGTTTCATGGTGCCGCAGGCCAGCCGGGCGCAGGCCAGCAGCAGGTCGTCGCGCGCCGGACCGGGGTCAGGCAGCGCTTTCAGGCGGGCGCTGACCATGATTCCTGCGCCAGGCAGGGCGCGCAGTTGCAGTCGGTAATGCCCATCGACGAGCATTTGCAGCGTGGCCGCGCCGGGGGCCATGGGAATGTCGTATTGCGCGGCATAGCTGCCAAGCAGGGCGGCCGCGTCTTGGGGCGCAGGGCGGGACATGGGCATGGCCTTCAGGTCGGGGCCTGTGGGTCGAGCTGCTGCAGCAGCCTGAGCAATTCGGCGACAGGCTCCACCAGTTCGGACGGAATGTACTGGCCCGCCTCTCCCTGCGCGGTCAGCGCGCGTGCCAGCGCAATGTTCTGCATCACGGGAACGCCGGCGGCGCGCGCCGCGTCCATCATTGCCTGTGCCAGAGCGCCCTCGGCCATGGCCAGGATCAGCGGCAGCGGCGTTTCGTTCTCGTCGTAGCGCAGCGCGACCGCGAGGTGGGTCGGGTTGGTCACCACCACGCTGGCCTCGCGCGCGCTCTGCACCACGGAGTTCTGCTGCATCTCCTTGCGCAACTGCTTGCGTTGCTGCTTGATATACGGGTCGCCTTCCATCTGCTTGTACTCCTGCTTGACTTCGTCCTTGGACATCATCAGACCCTTGCGGTACTGCATGCGCTGCCAGACGAAGTCGGCCAGCGCGATCACGCTGTACGCCAGGCCGATATAGATCAGCATGGTCTTGAGCAGCGACGCCACGACCTGGCCCAGGCCCGGCAGGCCGGCCTGCGGAATGCTGGTCAGTATCGGCATGGCGTCGCGGATCAGCAGCGCCACCAGGCTAGAAAGAATGCCGATCTTCAGCACCGACTTCAGGAACTCGACGAAGTTCTTCTTGGAGAAGATGTTCTTCGCATTGGTCAATACGTTGAGCTTCTTGCCCGAAGGTTTGACCTTTTCAACCGCGAAAATGATGCCCACCTGCATGGCATCGGCGAAGAGGCCCACGCCCAGCACGATGCCTATGAACGGCAGCACCACCCAGGCCGCGCCGGTCAGCAGCTCGATCACCAGGGTGTTGGCCGCGTCCTGGAAGTTCAGCTGCAGCAGCGTGCCGGGCAGCAGAATCATCTCTCCCAGGTTTTCGACGATGTGCGCGCTGTTGACCAGCAGATAGCCGAAGATGCTCAGTATCAGCAGGGTCTGGGTGAAGTCCTTGCTGTACGCGACATCGCCTTTCTTGCGCGAGTCGCGCAGGCGCTTGGCCGTCGGTTGTTCGGTCTTTTCGCTCATCTCTGCTGCGGGCGCTCAGCCGGCCGGCCCCCATTGATCGCGCAGCCAGGGCAGGATACGGCCTATGGCCAGCACATGGTCGGTGGCGTACTCGAACAGCGATGACGCGTAGAGGAGCAGCACCAGCATGGCCAGCGCGCTCTTGATGGGCATGGCCATGAAAAACACCTGCAGCTGCGGAGCGAAGCGGCTGACCAGGGCCAGGCCGAACTCCGCGAGAAACATCGCCACCATCGCCGGTGCGGCCAGCAGCAATGCCATGCGCACCAGACGGCCAAGCTGCTCGAGCATCACCGGCACCGACTCGGCGCGCAGCTCGGGCGTCCACTGCAACACGCTCCAGAGCGCAAAGCTGTCATAGAGCGTTCCCAGCAGCAGCGTGAAGCCGCCGCTGAGCAGAAAGAAGACGATGAACGCCTGGTTGAACAGAATGCCCAGCGGCGAGGAATCATTGCCCGTCAGCGGGTTGAGCGTGGCGGCAATGCTCGCGCCGCGCTGGTTGTCGATCAGAAAGCCCACGGCTTCGAAGATCCAGAAAGGGACGGCCGCGAGGTAGCCGATGACGAAGCCTATGAAGGCCTCCTTGAGCATCAGCAGCAGCAGCATTCCGGTATCGAGCGTGGCCGCCGCTTGCGCGACCACCGGGGCCAGCGCGGGCACCATCACCAGGCTCAGCGCCGCGGCCACGCTGAAACGCAGCATTCCCGGAATGATCTGGGCGTTGAATAGCGGCAGGGCGATGAACATGGCGAGGATTCGCGGTTGGGTGAGTGCCAGCGTCTTGAGCAAAGACATGGCCTCATCGTAGGTAACCGGCAGCTCCATGGGGTTCCCTGGCATTCGTGGGTGCTCAGCGCCCCAGGGCGGGCAGGGCGTCGAAGATCTGCACCGTGAAGTTGAACATCTCGCCGCCCACCCAGCGCGCGGTCAGCAGGATGGTGATCGACACGGCGATCAGCTTGATGCCGAACGACAGCGTCTGCTCCTGGATCTGCGTCAGCGCCTGGAACAGCGAAAACAGCGTGCCGACGATGGAGCCGACGATGATGGGCGGCAGCGACAGCCAGAGCACCAGGTACAGCGCCTGCGTGAAGTAGGAAACGACATCGACGGATTGCATGGGGCGTCCTTAGGGAAGATCAGGCGTAGCTGAGCACCAGTCCCTGGATCAGGCGCGACCAGCCGTCGACCATCACGAACAGGAACAGCTTGAGCGGCAGGGAGATCGTGACGGGCGAGACCATCATCATCCCCATGGCCAGCAGGATGTTGGAGACGATCAGATCGATCACCACGAACGGCAGATAGATGAGAAAGCCGATCTGGAACGCGGCCGTGAGCTCCGACACCACGAAGGCCGGCGCCAGCACGATGAAGTCGCGCTCCGAAATGCCTGCGGACAGCTGCGGTCCCCACATGCGTTGGGCGGTGCGCACGAAGAAGTCGCGCTGTTCGATGCGGCTGTTCTTGACCATGAATTCTCGCAAGGGCTCCGCGCCCTCGCGCATTGCGCCGACCAGCGCCGGCACGCTCTTGAGCGCTTCGGGCTCGGCGCTCAGTCGGTCGAACATGTGCACGCCCACCGGTGCCATCACATAGACGGACAGGATCAGCGCCATGCCGTATAGCGCCAGGTTGGGCGGCATCTGCTGCACGCCCAGCGCATTGCGCAGCAGCGACATGACCACCGCGATCTTGAGGAACGAGGTGGTGACGACGACCAGCGTGGGCAGCAGCGCCAGCAGCGCCAGCATCACCGCCAGCGAGATCGGATCGAAATGGTTCATGCTGCGCTCTGCGTGCGCGGGGCAAACAGCTGGCGCACCGAGATGCCCAGCAATCCGTCGATTTCCACCAGTTCGCCTTCGCCGATCAGCGCGCCGTTCGCGCGTATGCGCACCGCACTCGCCAACGGATGACCCAGGCTGATGGACTGGCCGGGCTGCAGGGCACGCAGCTCGGCGAGCGTGAGGTTGATCTCGCCGAGATCGAAAGAAAGTCGTACCGGGATGGCGTCGAAGCTCGCGGCTTCGTTCGCAGGCGGGTCAAGGGGGGGCATGGTATGGCTCCAGGACTGGACAACGGTGAGAGAGGGCGCGCGCGCAGTGGCCGGTGCGGAGTCTGTTTCTGGCGGCGCTGGCAGTTGCACGTGCAGACCGCCGGCGCCCGGCGCCTGCAGCCACAGAACGCGCTCGGCGCTCACAAAGCTGTGCGCCAGCGGCACCACGTCGCCCAGGGCCAGCAGCCGCAGTTCGTCGATGGCCAGCGTGGCGTAGCCGATGTCCAGGTACAGCGCGAGGGGCAGGTCCGCATTCGCCAGCGGTCCGCCGCGCGGCGGCAGGGTCGATGCCAGGCCGGCGATCAGCAGCAGGCCCAGGCTGTCGCTGCGCACCAGGCCGGAGATGGCCTGGCGGCCTTCGAGCGCATCGAGTTGCAGAGCGAACGCATGGGGCAGCGCGGCGGGCAGCTGGCCTTCTGCCTGCGATATGAACCGGGGCGCACCGCGGCCCAGGCGCTCCAGGCTGATCAGCAGATCGTCCAGCGCCGCGGCCAGCGTGCTGGCGTGCATTTCCTGGGGCAGCGGCGGCAGCGCGGCGCCGTCGAGCAGGGCCGACAGCAGCTGTTCTGTGACGGCGTGCGGCAGCTGCAGCTGCAGCTGTGCGCCCGCCCACTCGATGGCAATAAGGACGTCGCTGGCAAGCGTCTGCCATGGTGCCTCGATGACAGGACGCAGACTCGCCCGCCAGTGCGTTCCCCCTGCGCGCACTGGCATGCCCATGGCGCGCTGGGCAATGGTCGTGTGGGCCTGCGCCTCGTTGCGCGACAGCTGTGGCGGTTTCCAGGAGGCCGGAGCTGGCAGGGAGGTGGACATCAAGGGTGGCAAATAAGGAAAGTCAGTGGTTCGCATCGACCTGCACCAGACATCGGTCTTCAGCGTCGTCGGTCTGTATCTCCACGCGGGTGTCGCGCTGCAGGCGCTGCGCCAGGCTTTCGCCCAGCCTGGCCGCTGCGGCGCACAGCCGCTCGCGCGCGGCTTCGTCACTGCAGGTGAAGCGCGCCACCAGCCGCGCGGCTTCCTCGAAGACATCGACCACCACGCCGCGCAGTTGCGCGTCGCTCAGCGTGATCTGCACGCCGCGCCGGCCTTGACGGCCGTCGGCGACCAGCAGGCGGCTGGCCATCTGTTCCAGGGTTTGCGTCAGCGCAGGCGCGGCCGGCGGCGCTTGCCGCGCGGCGGCGGCGAGCGCCGGCTGAAACAGATCGAAGGGGTTGGCCAAGGCTGGGCCGGCCTGGGCCGCCTCGGCGTCCGCAGGCGCATTGCGCTGCCGGCTCAGCAGATCGCGCAGGTTGCGACCATCGTCGGCGAGCTGCTGCTGGCTGCGCGTGTCGGCCTGGCCGGGCGTATCGGATGGCGTGCCAAATGCGTTGCCCGATGGCACGCCTGCATCGAGATGAAGGGGGCGTTCAGAGCGCATGCAGGTCTCCTGTGGGGTGGGCTGGCATCAGGCGACCTCTTCGCCGGCGCTGTGCCAGTCTTCGCGCTCGCGCACCACGCTGGCCGCCTCTTCCATTTCGAGGTCCTCGCGGCGTTCTGATTCGAGTGCCTCGACCGCAGCGAAGCTGCCGGCCAGATCGATGAACTTGCTGGTCTGCCGCGCGGCCTCCTGGTGCTGGCCGCGCGCCTGGTCGAATCGCTGCTGCGCTGTTTCCAGCGCGCGCTGCGCGGCTTCCAGCGCATCCTGCTGGCGCTGCTCGCGCTGGCGCAATGCGGCGACCGCCAGATGCACCTGCTGTATTTCGCGCAGGCGCACCATGCGCGCGCACAGGTCGGCGTAGAGCTGCCGTTCGGCGAGCACGCCTTGGGCCAGCAGCCGGGCCAGCAGGGCTTCGGCGTCCAGGCGCTCTTGCTGGGCCTGGCGCAGGGCCTGGCGCTGCGCGCGCATCGCCGCTTCGGCCCGGCCTTCGCGAAAGCGCTTGATCGCCAGCAGATCGTGCAGCAATTTCATCATCCGGCTCCTACCAGGTTCGCGAGCCCGGCCAGCGTGTCCGCCAGGCTGGAGCTCTCATGCGTGCGCTGCTTCAGAAAACCGCGTATGGCCTCCATCTTGTCGATGGCTTCGTCGGTGGCGGCGTCGCCGCCGCGCTTGTACTCGCCAATCTTGACCAGCAGATCGACTTCCTCGTACTTGGCCATCAGTTCGCGCAGCCGGCCGGCCATGCGCTTGTGCTCGGGCGTGACCACGGCATTCATCACGCGCGAGGTGGAAGAGAGCACGTCGATCGCCGGATAGTGGTTGGCGGCCGCAAGCTTGCGCGACAGCACGATGTGGCCGTCAAGGATGGAACGGGTTTCGTCGGCGATGGGCTCGGTCATGTCGTCGCCTTCGACCAGAACCGTGTAGAGCGCGGTGATCGAGCCCTTGTCGTTCATGCCCACGCGCTCCATGAGCTTGGGCAGCGTTGCGAACACCGACGGCGGATAGCCGCGGCGCGTGGGCGGCTCGCCCGCGGCCAGGCCGATCTCGCGCTGGGCACGCGCGAAGCGCGTCACCGAGTCCATGAGGAACAGCACCTTCTTGCCCTGGTCGCGGAAGTACTCGGCGATGGCCGTCGCCACATACGCGGCCTTGGCGCGCTCCATCGACGACTTGTCGCTGGTCGCGCAGACAATCACGCTTTTCTTGCGGCCTTCCTCGCCGAGTTCGTTCTCGAGAAACTCGCGCACTTCGCGGCCGCGTTCGCCGATCAGCGCGACCACGGTCACATCCACGTCGGCGCCCTTGACGAGCATGCCCATCAGCGTCGACTTGCCGCCGCCCGCGGCCGCGAAGATGCCCATGCGCTGGCCTTCGCCGCAGGTCAGCACGGAGTCGAGCGCACGCACGCCGAGTTCCAGCGGCTGGCTGATGATGCGCCGCTTGAGCGGGTCGGGCGCTTCGGCGAACACCGGGTAGAACTTGCTGGCTTCGAGTGGGCCGCGCTCGGCTTCGTCCAGGGGCCGGCCCAGGCCGTCGAGCACCCGACCCAGCAGGCCGAAGCCCACGGGAACCAGATGGGCGCGGCCCGTGGGAATCACTTCGGTCGCCGCGGAAATGCCGTACATGTCGCCGATGGGCGTGAGCAGCGCCGCATCGCGCGCAAAGCCCACGACCTCGGCCTTCATCTCGAAGTCTTCGCCGGGATTGCGCAGCACGCAGACTTCGCCGACTTTGACCGTCGGCACGACGGCGCGGATGATGGTGCCTATGACCTGGGTCACGCGGCCCTTGATCTGCAGCATGGGCGCGTCGTCGAGCGCGAGCTGCATCATCTCGGCAATGTAGTCGAACTGGCGCAACGCACGCACGCCGGGTTTGATGCTGGTGCTCATACGCGGCTGCCCAGCACTTTCTGGAAGGCCTTCTCGAGCGCCGCGATCTGGCCGTCTATGCTGGCCTCGACCAGACCGATTTCACTTTCGAGAATGCAGGCGTGGGGGCCCAGCCGGCCGTCGGCCAGGATATCCAGATAGCCCACGCCCGGATAGGCGGCGAGCAGGTCGTTGATACGCGCGCGCACCACCTCGACCTGCTGTGGATGCAGGCGCAGCGTCATCTGTTTCTGGTTGCGCACCACCGACAGCGCATTCTTGACCACGATCAGCACGCGCTCGGCATCGCTGTAGTCGTCGATGATCTTGCGCACCGCGCCCATCACCAGCGCCACCATGTCGGCTTCGACCTGGGCGAAATACTCGACCGTGCGGCCCACGGTCTCTATCATTTTCTCGGCCTGGGCCATCTGCGCTTCGGCCCGGCCTTCGGCATAGCCGCGCCGGCATTCCTCGTCGTAGGCAGCCCGGGCGCTGGCGGCAATCGCCTGGGCCTGGTCCTGGGCGGCGCTGATCAGCGCTTCGGCCTGACCCCAGGCGGCGATCTCCGCGGCACGCAGCACCCGTGTACCGGGCGCGATGCGTGCCTGCAGCTTGCGCTGCGGCGTCAATGGATTGTTGGGAATGAGGAAAGCCATTCGGGCTCCAGAAATTGCAGGGTCTGCAGGCACAGGCTGCAGGCCTGCGCAGGCGTCATTCCGCTGGCTTCGCGCGATGCGGGCGATTCGGCATCGAGCGGCAGCTTCCAGTCGGCGCGGCAGCGCAGGGGCGCGGGCGCATCGTGCCAGCTCTGGGCCAGCAGGCCCGCGCCCAGGCGGTCCGCGCCTGCGGCCAGTCCCTGCTCCATCCAAGGCTGCGGGTCGTCGAGGCCGGGATGCAGCGTCGCGCCCTGCCTGCAAACCCAGTCCCAGGCCGTGAAACCTATCGCTGCCTGGGCGGCATTGACTTCGCTGCGCGCAATGCGCTGGCGCAGGTTCTTTCCCAGCAGCAGCAGCCCCGCATGCCGCAGCGTGGCCCGCAGCAGCGTGGGCGCGGCCAGGGCCAGCGGCGTCGCGGGGTGCGACAGGTCGCACACCGGCTGCGCGTCTTCCTGCAGGCGTTCGAGCAGCAACTGGGACCAGTGGCTATGCCATTGCCGCGCGGTTTCGGGTTCCGCGATCCAGGCCGTCGCGTGGCCGGGCAGCCAGAGCGCGGCGCGGCTCGGATGCAGCGCCAGACTGGGCAGCAGGTTGAAGCGCTGCAGCGGCGCCAGTGAGAGCGGCGAGTGCAGGTCGCTCATGAAGCCTCCATGGTTGGGGTGGTCGAAGCCGGCGTGAGCAGCTGGCGGTAGCGCCACAGCCCATAGGCCAGCGCGGCAAGCGCGACGGCGGCGATGCCCGCCAGCGACCAGAGCAGCAGCGACAGGCGCGCCGCCGCATGAGCGGGTACCTCGAAGCCCCAGACCGCCTGTGGCGCGGCTTCGGTCGCGGCGGCGCTGGTGCGGGCCTGCGAAGCGACAAAAACCACCGAGACCCGGTCCGCGGTCAGACTGGGAATGCTGTTGGTGACCAGGCGGCGGATCTGCGGCTGGATGATCTCGAGGTTGTAGCCGTCCTGGTGCTTGATGAACACCGCGGCCGTCGACGGCACGCCGGTTTCGCCGGCCGTGCCGCGCTCGGGCAGCACCACATGCACGCGCGCCGCGAGCACGCCGTCTATCTTCGACAGCGTGTTCGACAGCTCCTGCGACAGCGCGTAGATGTAGCGCGCGCGCTCCTCGAGCGGCGAGGAGATCAGGCCTTCCTTTTTGAAAATCTGGCCCATGCCGGCGAAGCGCTCACGCGGCAGTCCCTTGTCGCGCAGCACTTCCAGCGCGCGGCCCACATCACCCGAGGCCACGCGCACGCCGACCATGCCTTCCTTGCCCGGCACTTTCTCGGTGGGAATGGAGGCATTGATCAGCGCGGCCAGCACCTCGTTGGCCTCTTCTTCGGCAATCGCGCCCATCAGGTCCACGCGCCCGCCGCAGGCAGACAGCAGCAGGCAGCAGCCCAGCACCAGCATCTGCAGCCCGCTGCGCAGCCATTGGCGCGTTGGAAATCGTAGCTTCATTGCAGATGCGTCAGTTCGTTCAGTTTCTGAGTTATGACGCGGGTGCCCGCTGTCACCATCTGCGTCTGCATGCCGACCAGGTGCATATCCACCATCAGAGCCATGTTCTGCCGGTAAGTCATGGCGTTGTCGCTGTGCAGCTCGGCGTGCACGCGTGTCACGTTGTCGCGAAAGTTCTGGGACACTTTCTGCACGCTGTTGAGCAGCGCCTCGCCCCTGTTCTGCGGATTGATGGCTGCGCCCTGTACCGCTGTCGTTGGCAGCGCGGCGCTGGCCACATCGGGCGCCGGGGGCTGCATCAAGGCCGCGAACCGCTGCGCCGCGGCGGCGTCGGGCGCTGGCGCGATGGACGCTTTGGCCCACGCCGGTTCAATGCGTACGGAGGAAAGGCTGGCAATGACTTCCATGAGTTTCTCCTGGTTCAAAGGGCGAGAAGCGGCTCGGGCCTGGGGCTCGGGTGGGGGGCTTCGCCCAGCAGCCGAGCGGCAAACACTGCGGCGTCCGAGGCGCTGCCTTGGCGAGCGAGGTCCACGACCCGGCGCAGTACATAGATGCTTTCGCTGCGGCGTCCGGCCAGCTGCAGCGCCAGGCCCCTGAACGCCTCGAGCATGTCGCGCTCGGGGCCGTCCGGCATGCGCACCGCCTGCAACTGCTGCACGGCGTCGCTGGCGCGACTGGCATTGAGCAGCGCGGTCGCCGCGCCAATATGGGCGAATGCGCGGTCAGGCCGCAGCCGCGCCAGCGCCTCGAAGATGCGCAGCGCGCGCGGCACATCGCCGCGCCCGGCTGCCAGAAAGCCGACCTGGGTCAACAGCTGGATATCGGCGGCTTCAGGCAGGGGCATGGCTGTCTAGTCCTTGCAGCAGGAGACCGGCGCGTGCGTGTTCGGCGAGATCGGCGGGAAGCTGGGCGAGCCGGCGCAGTTGCAGCAGCAGCACGCGTGCCAGCGCGTGAGCATCGGCTTGGATCAGGGCTTCGGCCAGGGCGAGCGCGAGCGCGCTCGACTCGGGCTGCACATACAAGGCCAGCGACAGCAACTGGGCGGCCTGCATCGGATCGCCGTTGCGCAGCGCGCATTGGGCCTTGGTGCGCAGATAGTCGGGGTGGGTCGGTGCATACAGCAGCAGGAACGAGAGGTAGGCGCTTGCCTGCTGCCACTGCCCTGCCTGCAGCATGGCGCAGGCCATGCTGTAGAGCGTCGCCTGGCTGGCCGGCTCCAGCCGGTTGGCACTGGGCAGCTGCTCCAGTTCACGGATCTGGCCGGCAATGATGGCGTCGAGCGCGGCGGCCGCGGTGCTTGTCATGGCAGGAACTCCTCAAATGCTGTTGCGCTGTATGGCGCGGATGGTCTCGCTCCGGGCCTGAATGACAGAGTCCAACTTCTGCAGCGCATCCTGGCCAATCTGCTTGGCGCTGTGGATCGCGTCACTGGCGCGCTCGGATGTGGATTCATGCTGCTTGGCCTCGATCTCATGGCGCTTGGAGTCGCTGTCACTGGTTTCTGCCTGGAACCTTTTGTAGGTAACCAAGGGCTGGCCCATCAATCCATCGAGCAGCTTGCTGCAGGATTCCCATTTGCTCCTGATGCCTTCCGCCGTGGCATTGATTTCCTTCACCTCGTCGAATTTCGCTGCGGCCTCGACCTTCAAGTTGTCGGCATGCTTGCGCAGAATGCTGGCATGGGCTTTCATTTGCTCGGGGGTGGGGTCCTGGCGGGCAGGGCGCGTGGGATTTCCCTCGGTATGGGCGGTGTCGCTGGTGGCCGCAGCGGAGGGCGTGGGGGATTTTTCGGCCAGGCTTGTGCCATCGAGGATTTCAGGACTCGCAGGTTCTTGCGCGCTGGGCGTCGGATGAGTTTGCTCCTCGATCTGGAGGGCCGCATCCGCGTCGACACGGGCCGGTGGCGTGGCGGCGAGATTTTTCTCGATGTCGGCGGCAGTGTGTTCGGCAACCACCGCGCAGCCACTGGTCGCAGCGGTGGATTCCAGCTGCTGGGCCTGCGACTCGAGCTGGGTGGCCGTGGCGTTCAGATTCGTGGCGTCCTGCTGCAGCGCCTGGCCTTGCTTTTGCGTATCCATGCCTTGCGCGGTGGCCGTGGCTGCCTGCGCGCTGGAAGCGATCTGGGTGCCGGCCATGGCAGCCTGTGTCACGCCCTGGATCAATCCCGCGGTCAGGCGGAAATCGCCGGCTTTCTCCGTGTCGTCCGCGGACTTCTGCATCTGCTCGATCCGGGCCTCAGACCCCATGTCCCGTAGCAGCACATTGATCTTGCTGATTTCCTGGGCGTTCTTGCGCACGGCAATGAGAATCTCCGTCAGGTCCAGGGGCAGGTCGTCCAGCACCCGCAGCAGGTTCTGCCTAACCTGCGCGGGCGAAGCCTGTTTGCCTTGCGTCTGCAGGTGTCCAGATCCCTCTGCCTTGGCCGTGAAATTGTCTTCCGCCAAGGCGTCGATGTAAGTCCGTCCTGTCGGCGTTTTGACATCTGCCGCAGCGGACTTCTGCGCCATGTGCGCCGGCTGGACCGTAGTGCCATGGGGTGGGAAGTGGACGGTCATGGAAGTCTTTCTGCGGCGTCAAGCCATGAAGCGGCCAAGATTGGCGATGATCTGTGCCCGGCTTTCTCCGGCCTGCATGATCATTTTGGAAACCTGGGACATCGATTGCTGGATGTCCTTGACGATCTCGGTAATCTGTTCGCTGTCTTTCGTCATCTGCGCCTGCAGCTTGGCGATGAGGGCGGAGAATTTCTGCCGGTCGGCCTGGGCCATGGCGGCGCCATGTGCGTCGAAGCTCACGCCGATGTTGATGAGTGCCGAAATGCCTGTGCCTGCGGCGGAAACCGCCGACAAGGCATGTTTTATGGTGTTCGCCAACTGAGGTATCTGGGCCAGGGCCTTTTGGACCTGCGTGGAAGCGCTGCCGGGATTGGCAATGCACATCACCGCTGCAAGGGCCATGGTGGTGTAGGCGGTGACACCAGCGGCAGCGACGGCCGCCCAGTTCTCGTTGCCCGTGCTCATCAGAACCACGCCCGAAGCCAGGCTGCCAAAGAGCTGTGAATCGAGCACCACCGCGCCCGTGATGATCCCCAGCGAGCCGGCCATGATCTTGCTCGCCGCCTCGAGCTTCTCCTCGGGCACGCCCACCTGCGTGAGCAAGGCCTTGCAGGCCATGGTCACCCCGATGTTGATGTCCAGGGGCTCGCCGCCCCTTTCCTGCCGAATGGCGGAAATCAGGCTGATGGACGAGGAAACAAGGCCCGTCACCGCCAGAACCAGCAAGGGAGCGGCCGCACCGCCGGAAAGGACGACCGCCGCCAGGCTGCCGGCAACGGCCAGAAGGCTGCCAGCAAAGGCACCGATCTTGGCCGCCCAGCTGAAAATTTTCGCGTACTTGCTTTTTGCCTCGGCGCTTTCGCCTTTGTCGTTCGCCTCCTGCAATTTGGCGAGCGCATTCTGTTTGTACTGATCCCGGTTCAAGCCATCCACGGCCATGCCTTCGTTGGCGGTGCGCAGCTGGCCTTCCTGGCTTTTGAGCTTCACTTTCTGCAACTCCAACATCATTCTTTCAATCGCGAAATCCTTGTTCACCGGGGCAATGGCCGGTGCGCCATGCGGGTCGGAGATCTGGAGTGCGCCAAGTGCCTTGGCGGGGGCGACGTCTGCCTGCGGGGCAAGCTGCTGGTCCGCTTTTTCGGACGCCATGTAGGCTTCAGGCGTCGATATGCCCGGCGTGGCGACGCCCGGCATCTCATCCGCCAGCGCTGCCGCAGGGGCAGGGCGGAACTGGTTGATTCCGAGACCAGTGCTCATGGAATATGCTCCTCCGTCGCGGGTGCTGCGCCTGCATCCGCCAGCAGTTCCAGCAGGGCCTGGGCGCGTTGGCGCAGCGTCTGCCAATGGGGCGACTGGCATTGGGCAACGACCAGGGCCAGTGCTTCGCCTGCCTGCTCCGGCAGCTCCAGCGCGATGAAGCACTCGGCCGTGTGAAATGTGGGCAGCGGGTCTTGCAGATCCAGCAGCGAAGCCATGGAGTAATACTGGATGGCATCCTGGTAGTGCTTGAGCATTTGCATGCAGGCGGCAAATGCCGTGATGAAGCGCTGCTCCAGTGATTGGTGCGCCATCAGAAAGCTGAAGCACATCGCCGCATCCAGATAGCGCTGCTGGCTGTAATGGCTGTGGCCCAGGGCATACATTGCCTCGTACTCGTCTTCGGTATAGCCAAAGATCGTGCCCAGGCCGCCGCCCTGGCTCAGCAGTTCCAGCACCTGGGCAGAAGACTCGATATTGAACGGAAGTGCGCTCATTGCAGGCCCTCAGACAGAGTTGTGGATGATCTCTCGCTTGAGGTCATGCGTGCCCTTCAAATGATTGGTGATGCTGCTGACGGCCTCGTTGTATGCGTTCCATGTGCTTTGCGTGTGCAACATGGCGATTTGCTGGGTATTGGTCAGTGAGTCGACTTTCGATTTGAAGTTCTCGAAGGCCGCATTCAGCTCGCCCTTGTTGCTGATGCCGTCGGTGTTGAATCCCGCATTGGCGCACTCTTTCCGGAATGTGCTCATTTCATCGCTGTCGGCGATCTCTTCGTCGGATTTTGCATCGCTGCCGAACTTGGCCAATACGGTGCGCGCCAGGCTCATCAGTTCGTTGGTTTCATTCATCTGGATGTTTTTTTCCTGCACATCCGCGATCTGGTCTTTGAGTACATTTCCCAGATTGCTCATTCGCTGGTAATTGACAAGCAGAAATGCATCTTCCACGCCCATGCTGTGGATATCGGTGCGTCCAATCTGTTGCGCATTGTGATTTCCAATTGAAGAGGTCATGAATACTCCAGGCGGCTATGAAAGAAGGGTGAAAACGGGGCGCTCAGGCGGGCAAGCTTTGGAGTCATACGCCGCGCATATTGTTTTCTATCTTCGAATTAATTTCATGCGCCTGTTTGAGCGCCGTGGTCCGTTCTTCGGTTGTGTCGTTGTATTTGGTCGAGTAGCTTTGCAGTCGCGTCATGTCCACTTGCTGGGGGCTGGTCAGCATGTCGATCTGGGACCTGATGTTTTCCACCATCGTTGTCAGCTCGCCCTTGTTGGCTATTTCCAGTTTCATTCCCGCGGCTTTGGCGGCCGACTTGAGGTCGGCCAGCAGTTTGCCGGCCTTTGTCTGGTCATCCCTGACTTCCAGGTCGGGAATTTTTTTCCGTTCGGCTTTCTCTGCCGTTTCTTTTTCTTTTGTTGCCT
>Ga0302347_1000810_pt1 | contig 43621 bp, 39 predicted proteins | sample PhyWR1_FD_202178 | JGI IMG/M metagenome (GOLD analysis project Ga0302347, IMG submission 202178) | Leaf surface microbial communities from wheat plants in UC Gill Tract Community Farm, Albany, California, United States - DLSL W.R1 (v2)... | ecosystem: Host-associated > Plants > Phyllosphere >... | reverse complement strand
CCCATTGGCCCAACAAGAATCAAATTTCGCACAGAATCAATGACTCACAGCAATCGCCTGGTTGTTCATGATACGCGGAGTCAGGAACACCAGCAGTTCGGATTTTTTTTCCAGGACAACGTCTCTACGGAAAAGTCGGCCAACATACGGCAGATCGCCTAAAAATGGCACTTTATCTACCACTTTGCTTTGAGTTTTTGAGAACACTCCCCCAATCACGATGGTTTCACCGTCCTTGACCAGCACCTTGGCCCTGACCTCGTTCTTCTTGATGGGCGGTACATCCTGCAGCCTGCTCATGTAATCGGGCTCATCCTTGGTCACTACGACGGCCATGATGACGCTGTTGTCCGGAGTGATTTGCGGCGTCACCTCCAGTGACAATGAGGCTTCCTTGAACGAAACCGATGTAGCCCCGGTTTTGCTGGCCTGCTGGTAAGGAATTTGGGTGCCTTTAAGAATTTTGGCGGTTTCCTTATCCGCAGTAACCACTTTGGGTTGCGAGATGATTTCCCCATTACCGGTTTTTTCCATGGCCGTCAGTTCCAGGTCCAGCAACACATTGTTGGTGATGAAGGCGATGCCCAAGCCCGAGGTATTTCGCGAAACACCCAAATCAACAAAGGGCGCACTAACGTTGCCAGGGGCAGCCCCGGACGCCGCAGGCTGGGTAATACCACCGGCTTTCCAGAGGCCACCATTGTTTAGCGCTCCCCCCCAACGCACACCCAGGCTTTTTTCGAAATCCACGCCTGCCTCGACAATCCAGGCTTCGATCATCACCTGACGCACTGGCACGTCCAGTTGAGCCACGATGCGCCGCAGCTCCTCCAGCCGTTCACTCGATTCATAAGCAATGATGGTATTGGTGCGTTCATCCACCGTGATCGTGCCCTGCCCCTCGATGCCGGGCTGCCCGCCGGTCACTGACTGGAACAGCATGACGATATCTGCCGCCCTGGCGTAATTGACTTGCACCAACTCCCGACGCAAAGGCGCAGGCTCAGGACGCTCGCGGGCTGCGATCTCTTCCAGGGGCGCGATCAACAACACATTACCTTCAAGACGCTTGCCCAACCCCTTGCTCTCAAGCACCAGCTCCAGCGCCTGATCCCAAGGCACATCCTGCAAACTGAGGGTTATGCTGCCCTTTACGGTGTCGCTGACCATCAGGTTGAACCCGGTAAAATCCGCCAGCGATTGCAGTACCGTGCGTACATCAAGATTCTGCACGCTCAGGGACATGGGCTCGCCCACATACTGCGAGCGCTTGACGGATGATGGCGCGGCCTGCCCAGCCGCCAGCATTGACTGCGAATTCAGCGCACTCCATAGCGCCAGTACGCAGACCGGTGAAATCCTTTTCATGGTGTTTATCCGTTAAGACTGTTGATTTAAAGGAATCGTCAGGGACCTTTCCAACCAACCGCCCCGACCATCGGAAATCAGTTCAAATACTTCAATCTGGTGCGCCTGGATCGAAGCAATCTGGCCATTGTTGCGCCCCAGGTAATCCCCCACTTTCAAGCGATGAATAACACCATTGGCCCGCAGCAAGGCATTTGCCTGCGATTCACTGGACAGCATGCCAACCATCTCGAACTGCTCCAGATCAAAGCCTTCCAGAAACTGCCGGGGCCGGTCCGCGTCAAGTTCATCGCCGGCAAGGCTGACCTGCCAACTGCCGTCCCCTCCCCCCCCTATAGCCTGAAAAGGATTGCGCAAACCCATCGATCCATAGGCAAACACAGGCCCGACACTGATCACGGGGAGCGGCTCAATGGCGTTGCTCGCATGCCCCTGCGTAGCCTGTAAATAACTGTGCAGGTCTGCGGTAGTCTGCGGGCTGTCACACCCTGCCAGGCTTGCCAGCAATCCGGCGCCAAACACTCGCAAACAAACACCCATGGGATCAGTCCTTGATCGTGGTTCGGTAGGCCTTTGCCAGCAGCGTCATGCGCAGTTGACCGTCACCGGTACCGTTGCTCGGCGCAAGGCTGAGGTCATGCAAGGTGACAATGCGCGGCAGGCTGGCCATGGCGCTGACGAAGAGGCCAAGTTCGTGATAGCCCCCGACGAGGGTCATCTGCAGTGGCAGTTCGGCATAGAACGTTTGCAGGACTTCAGGGAGCCACTGAATGTGCTCGACCAGCAGACCATTGCTCAGACCCAACCGCGAAATCTCATCCAGCAATTCGGGCACTTGCGCCTGAGCGGGGAGTTGTTTGAGCAACGCACTGAACCCGGCTTCCAGCCTGTGAACTTGCATCCCATAAGCATCCAGATTGGCAACCTGTGCGACCCTGGATTCAAACTCCGCCTTCAGCGTGGTTTGAGTCTCGTGCAACTGTTGCAACCGGGAATAAGGCAGTTGAAGCAGCAGCGCATGACCCGACACCAGCACCAGGCCCAGCCACACCAGAGCCACGGTTGTTTTGCGGGCTGGCGACCAGGCGCCCATGTTACCCGGGGCCAGTTCGCGCAGGTCGAAATTGCGCAGGCTAACGAGCCAGTGCGCAGGTATCACAATGCCCCCCCGGAAGGGGTATGTCGGGCCTCACGCACCGTCATCTGAAACAGGCGCTCCTGCCCGCCTGCCTGGGCAGGGTCTGCCTTGACGTCATTGAGTTGCGGCGTATCCAGCCAGTGCGAAGCATCGAGATTTCGCATCAGCTGGGCGACAAGGTTGTTGGACTGGGCAATCCCTGTGATGACAATGGTGCCCTCGGTCATTTTCACGTCGGTGAAATGCACACCTTCCGGCAAGCTGCGCGCCAATTGTTCCAAAATGATCCCGCTGCTCGACCGGCTGCTCTGCAACATGCCTATGGTTTGCATGCGTTCAAGCAATTGCTCCCGGCGCACTTTCAACTGGTCGATCTGCTCCGCACGCCCATCCAGCTGGAACGTGGTACTGCGGATCAGGTCATTGCGCTCCATCTGCTCCTCTACCAAGGTGTCGATAAAGTGGTCAGCAGCAAACAGGCCGGCCACCGCCAGCAAAGACAGGGCCACCAGCACCATCAAAAAACGTTTGCGCCGCTTTTCACGCAACAACGCGCGCCAGGGCAACAAATTGATTCTCGCCATTAATCAAACCCCCTCAAGGCCAGACCGCAGGCAGTCAACAACACAGGGGCATCGCAAAGCAAGGCTTCAGGGGTGAGTGAGGGATCGAGGTCCATCAGCGCAAACGGGTTGGCGATGCGTGTCGGCGTGCCAAGACGGGATTCAACCCGCTGAGCCAGCAGCGGATCCATGGCAGCCTCACCGGTCAATACGATCAGGCCGATCCGTCCATCAACTCCGGAGTCGGCAAACAGCCCAAGCTCTCGCTCCAGCTCTTCGACAATCGTGGTTTCGAATGCTTGCGCCCCTGCAGTGGCCTGCCCGCAAAGCAGCTCCCGGACGTAAATGGCCTGACCCTGCTGCACGATGCTCAGCAGGATTGTATGGGGTGCAAAATCGACCACGGCCACGGCCCCGTTCAGTGCCTGACCTGCAGTCATTGCCTCAACGCCCCGCACCAGGGCATGAGCCTGCACGGCAACCACCCGCGGGACCAATCCCGCACCGGTCAAGACCGAACAATGCCACTCCAGCGCTTCCTGGCGGCACGCCACCATCAGCACGCGGGCCGGCCCGGTATGGTTCGACGGGTGATCCTGGAGCTCAAAATCCAGTGCCATGTCATCCAGTGCATAAGGTATGTACTGCTCAGCCTCAAACCGCACATGAAGCTCAAGCTCGACTTCGCTCAAGCCTGCCTCCACCTCCAGGCTTTTGCAGATAACCTGACCATCGGGCATCGCGATAATGGCGTCCCTGGCGATTACCTGGGCCTTTTCCAGCGCCCTGAGAAGCACTGGGACGACACTTTTGGCCTCTGCGCCGGTCTGATCATTCACAAGCCCGGCTGGCAGGGGTTCCATGGCATAGGACTGTAGCTTGAACCGGCCCTGTGAACGGCTCAGCTCGACGAGCTTGATCGACTGCTGGCCGATTTGTACGCCGACACAGCGCTGACGTGTTTGAGGAAATAATCCGGGCACCTTTGTTTTCCCTAATGCAATCCGTAACTTACGGAGGGTAAAAAATGAGATCCGTTCAAAACCTGTTCTGACATGCGGCTCATGACGTTCATGAGCGAAAAATGCTTATAATGCCGGGCGTTTTTTCCGTATCGTCGACCCGGCGCAACTGCGCACTACCCTGACGTGCAAACCCATTTCTTGATCTGGAAATCCAAAAGCCTTGATTCGTCTGCTGAAGTTTTTCGGGTGGTCTTTCGTTGCCGTGTTCTGCGGGCTGTTGCTCGTGTTGAGCGGCGCGTTTCTCTATCTTAGTCCTGGCTTGCCGTCTGTAGAGTCGTTGAGAAGCATCCAGTTGCAGATTCCTTTGCGGGTCTACACCAGCGACGGAAAGTTGATCGCAGAGTTTGGCGAAATGCGCCGCTCACCGATCAAGTTCGCCGACATTCCGCCCAATTTCATCAATGCCCTGCTTTCTGCAGAAGATGACAATTTCGCCAATCATTACGGGGTCGACCCCAGCAGCCTGATGCGTGCCGCTACCCAGTTGGTAAAAAGCGGACACATACAATCAGGTGGCAGCACCATCACCATGCAGGTGGCGAAGAACTATTTCCTCTCCAGCGAGCGAAGCTTTTCGCGCAAGACCAACGAAATCCTGCTGGCTCTCGAAATTGAACGCGAGCTGACCAAGGACGAGATCCTTGAGCTGTACGTGAACAAGATTTACCTGGGCAACCGCGCTTACGGTATCGAATCCGCAGCTCAGGTTTACTACGGCAAATCGATCCGCGACCTGAGCCTGGCGCAGATGGCGATGATCGCCGGCCTGCCCAAAGCCCCTTCACGGTTTAACCCGCTGGCCAACCCGGTGCGCAGCAAAGAGCGCCGCGACTGGATCCTGGGGCGTATGTACAAGCTGGGTAAAATCGATCAGGCCAGCTATCAAGCGGCGATCGCCGAGCCGGTCAACGCCAGCTATCACGTGCCAACGCCGGAAGTGAGCGCCCCCTACATCGCCGAAATGGCCCGTGCCGAAATGGTCGGCCGTTATGGCAGCGAGGCGTACACCGAAGGCTTCCGTGTGACTACCACGGTGCCGAGTGACCTTCAGGAACTGGCCAACACCGCCGTTCATGAAGGCCTGATTGCCTACGACCAGCGTCACGGCTACCGTGGCCCCGAGTCTCGCCTGCCGGGCAAGACCCTGGCCGTATGGACTCAGGAACTGGCCAAGCAGCGCCCGATCAGCGGTCTTGAACCGGCCATCGTGACCCAGGTCGACAAGGACGGCATTCAAGTACTGACTCGCACCGGTGAGGCGCACGTCGCCTGGAACACCATGAAATGGGCGCGCAAGTTCCTCAACACCAACAGCATGGGACCGATGCCCAAACAGCCTTCGGATGTCGCCCAGGTCGGTGATCTGATTCGCGTACAACCGCAGACCGACGGCAGCTACAAATTCAGCCAGGTGCCCACCGTGCAAGGCGCACTGGTATCCCTGGATCCGGACAATGGCGCCATTCGCGCGCTGGTGGGCGGTTTCGCCTTTGAGCAAAGCAACTACAACCGGGCGATGCAGGCCAAGCGCCAACCGGGCTCCAGCTTCAAACCGTTCATCTACAGCGCCGCACTGGATAATGGCTACACCGCCGCCACCCTGGTCAACGACGCACCCATCGTGTTTGTCGATGAATATCTGGACAAGGTCTGGCGCCCGAAGAACGACACCAACACCTTCCTCGGCCCGATCCGCGTGCGTGAAGCACTGTACAAGTCGCGCAACCTGGTCTCCATCCGCTTGCTGCAAAGCCTGGGTGTCGACCGCACCGTCGACTACATCAGCAAGTTCGGTTTCAACAAACAGGACTTGCCGCGCAACCTGTCGCTGGCCCTGGGTACTGCCACCCTGACGCCAATGGAGATTGCCACCGGTTGGAGTACATTCGCCAACGGCGGCTACAAGATCACGCCGTATCTGATCGACAAAATCGAAAGCCGCAATGGCGAAACCCTGTTCGTGGCCAACCCGCCAAGCGTGCCTAAAGCCGACAGCAAGGATGTGCCGCCTGAAGCCGCAGCGCTGACCGTTGACACCATCAATGCCGCACCGGGCCTGCCCACTGTCGAGACACAAGCAGTAGCCGAGCGGATTGTCGACGGGCGCACCACGTACATCCTCACCAGCATGCTGCAGGACGTGATCAAGCTCGGCACCGGCCGCCGCGCCCTGGCGCTGGGCCGCACCGATCTGGCAGGTAAAACCGGTACGACCAACGAATCCAAGGATGCGTGGTTCTCAGGATACAACGCCGACTATGTGACCACTGTTTGGACCGGTTTCGACCAGCCCGAAAGCCTGGGCCGTCGCGAATACGGCGGCACCGTCGCGCTGCCGATCTGGATGACGTACATGGGGGGCGCGCTCAAAGACAAGCCTGCGCATACGCAGCCAGAACCCGAAGGCATCCTCAGCTTGCGGATTGATCCGTCCAGCGGCCGTATCGCGTCTCCAGGCACGCCTGGCGCCTACTTTGAACTGTTCAAGAGCGAAGACACACCGCCCACCAACAGCGAACTGGGCAACAACGTAGCACCGGGCAGCCCGCTGCCGGCAGATGACGGCGCCCCAATAGACCTGTTCTGATCAACAGGGCTGCACGTTGCAGAGCGCCCGAGCGCTTGCAACGTGCAGCCTGGCAGGCTCAAGCAAGCAGGTGATCCACAGGCACACCCCCTGCAAACAGCTCATCGATCGGCGCCATCGCCAGTTGATCGATACGCGTGCTCTCACTGTGAGACTCCCAGCGCTCCAGACTTTCAGCCAGCACACCGGGCTGTTGCGCATACTGCCCATACACATCTGCCCGGGTCGGCACCCGAAACCTCAGCAGGTACAAGCGCTTGCGGGTTTTATGGACATTGCTCATTTCGCGCATGAGCAGGTTCATGGCTTCTACCTGCTCTTCAAACGTACCGCCCGCACAGGTCATTACCTCACGGTACTTAACCCGCAGTTGCTGCGCGACGTGTTCAAGCGCCTGATCCACGAACAACACCTCACGCTCGCTCACCAGTGAACACCGGGCCTGCAGCGCTTGCTGGCTGCGGCGCAAAACCGCCCAGCAACTGGGAATATAACTGTCGATCATAAACGGCTGGCCTGCATCGACCCGTGGCTTGAGCCCCCCCTCTGATTCGGGTGCTGCACTGTTTTGCTCAAGTACCGCATGGCTGACGGCATGCTGGGTGATCGTCTTGCTAAGCGGATCCCACAGGACATGCGACCTCATCTCCGGAGCAAACTCCAGCGGCATAAAGTGGCGCAAGGTTCCGTGATGCTGATAAGGCTCTGCGAGCAAACGGCTAAGGCCCGCCACAAACACGCCAAAACCTGCGGGTACGTTCACGAAACTGAGTACCGTGCCTGCACAACAGGCCGACAATGGGCGGCTCATCCAGCTGCCGGGCACCCCGGGGACAGGATCGTTATGGTTAACCATGCGTTGATGCACCAGCCCCTGTGCCGCGCGAACAAAGGTTGCGTCCGCTGCGCGAGGGGCTCCGTACGTGTAGAGCTGCACCTCACAGGCCCTCAGCTGGATCAACATTTGGGCAAGGATCAAACCGATAGCCCCGCCCTGGCTGTGTCCGCAAATCAGTACGGCTTGCCCCCAGTGGAACTTGTCCATGTACCTGTCGACAAGCTCGTAAGCCTGCCTGGCGGCGTCGTAAAAACCGCCATGTACCTGGCCCTCACCCTCTTCAAAGGGTACTTGAGGGGCCTCTGCATCCTGTGACAAATCAGACCAGGTACAGGTGCTACGAACGGCAACCAAGACAACTTTATCGTTATGGCTCACAAAAACTTGTGCACCTGCGCCTTGAGCCCCAAAACGGATATCTCCGCGATAATGCACTGAAGACGGAGTTTCCTGAGCCATCCCGCAAAGCGGGTCATTGGCCGGGTACAGCACGGGGTCGAAAGGCACAATTTCCAAACGCGCCGAATACGGCACATCTTCATATAAAGGGTAATAGGACTTTGCCTGTTCCGGGCTGGCCCGCCAGCCCATCATGCTTGCCTCCCCAAAGGGATCTTGCACACGCGACATGCGGGCCGGCCCAGCAAATGAGCAGTTGCCCAGGGTGGCCATCAACGCCAATTGATAGAGATTGAGCGCACAAAACTGCGGGTCCGTGGACAGCAGCGGGCACAAGGCCCGCAAGGGACGCACCTGCAGCACCGTATGACGCCCCTCTGCAATATGCACACCGAGCGGGCCACGCTCGACCGGGAACAGGCTCCCGGCCTCAGGCGGCAAATGAGAAACATGCTCGACCAGATGCCGCACTTCAATCTGGTAATAGTCACTGTCGGGATCAATGCATGGCGGCTTGCTCTGCGGGCGCGCACCGCTCCTGTCGAGAAAGCGGGTGCGCTCCGCCCTGACCTGAAGCTCGGTGATCTTGAGAGGGTAATGCGTTCGACCCATCAACCGCGAATACAGGCCATTGCTGGCGTCATGCAACTGCCTGAACATAAGCGCAAATGGCCCTTCAACGCCCTTGCGCACCCTGCCAACCCCCGAGGCATCCAGACGACCGCCGTGCCGTCTACCCCGCTGATCAACCAGCTCAAAGGCCAGCCCTGCATAGGCGGTACTCACCCCCTGGTCGTCAATCAGTTGAAAGCGAGTCTGACTGTAACGGCTTTGACGAAGGCGAGTGAACATCCGTGATTCCTATAAAACGTCCTATAAAACAGAGGGCACACTTCAGAATTCTTTAGAATTCAGAACAGGCTCCCCTCGGAACAAAGGAATGAAATTAACGGAGGCTCGAAAAAATTAATGTAAGACAATTCCTATTTTGTAGAAGGGTTAGGCTTATTTTGCAGATCCTTTCGTGCCCGTTTCGCAGAAAACAAAAAAGCCCCGACGCTTTACAGCGCCGGGGCTTTTTAATGACGCTACACAGCCTTAGCCGTTGAAGACGTCATCCACGCTTTTGAGCGGGTAGTTTTTCGGGTATGGCAGGGTTGCAACACCGGTCTCGATGGCAGCCTTGGCCACTGCATCGGAGATCAGAGTGATCAGGCGTGCATCCATTGGTTTCGGGATGATGTATTCACGCCCGAATTCCAGCTTGATACCGCCGTAAGCGTCACACACTTCTTGTGGCACTGGCAGTTTGGCCAGTTCACGCAATGCGTTGGCTGCAGCTATTTTCATTTCTTCGTTGATGCGCTTGGCGCGAACGTCCAGGGCACCACGGAAGATGAAAGGGAAGCCCAGCACGTTGTTGACCTGGTTCGGGTAGTCCGAACGGCCAGTGGCCATGATCACGTCGTTACGGGTGGCGTGAGCCAGCTCCGGGGAGATTTCCGGATCTGGGTTCGAGCACGCGAACACGATCGGGTTAGGCGCCATGCGCAGCAAGTCTTCAGCGCTCAGCAGGTTCGGACCCGACAGGCCAACGAACACGTCTGCGCCGTCCATGGCATCAGCCAGGGTGCGCTTCTCGGTAGCATGGGCGAATGCCGACTTGTACTGGTTCAGGTCGTCACGGCCGGAGTGGATCACACCGGTACGGTCGATCATGTAGATGTTTTCGATGGTTGCGCCCATGCTCACCAGCAATTTCATGCAGGAGATGGCAGCAGCACCGGCGCCCAGGCAAACGATCTTGGCTTGCGCCAGGGTTTTGCCAGCGATTTCCAGGGCGTTGATCATGCCGGCCGCGGTCACGATAGCGGTGCCGTGCTGGTCATCATGGAATACAGGGATATCGCACTGCTCGATCAGAGCACGTTCGATCTCAAAGCACTCAGGTGCCTTGATGTCTTCGAGGTTGATGCCGCCGAAGGTGATGGAGATGCGTTTTACGGTGTCGATGAAAGCCTGTGGGCTCTCGGAATCAACTTCGATGTCGAAAACATCGATACCGGCAAAGCGCTTGAACAACACGCCTTTGCCTTCCATAACAGGTTTGGAGGCCAATGGGCCGAGATTACCCAGGCCCAGGATAGCGGTGCCATCAGAGATCACGGCTACCAGGTTGCCCTTGCCGGTGTACTTGTAGGCCAGTTCAGGGTCGCGGGCGATTTCGCGCACTGGTTCGGCTACACCCGGGCTGTATGCCAGCGCTAGATCGCGGGCAGTAGCGGTAGGTTTGGTAAGCTCGACACTCAGTTTGCCTGGACGTGGCTGGGCATGGTATTCGAGAGCGGCAGTTTTCAAATCAGACATGTGGGCATTCCGCTTTTTTTGCTGTTGGACAGACGAATCGCCGAGCATACGCGTGTCGCAAAGTCCCGACAAGACTGACCAGTCAGCAGTGTCAAGGCCTTTACCTTACGACTTTGGCCCAAGAGCCGCGCCCCACAAGGGCTGGAGTGTCCACAATCTGTATTTAAAATTGTCTACAATTTTTAGCGAGCAATGACTTTAAGCATTCCCGGATGAGTTAAAGGCAACATCCAGCGTGCCTGCCCGGCCTTCACGCCTGCACGCTGCGAACGATCCAGAACCCAACCTCTGGCCTCGACTTGCGCACCTTGCAACCTGGCCAGTTGCTTTTGATCGAAAGTGGGCAATTGCCTGAGCGCAATGTTCAACACCAGGCCGCCTTGCAGGTCGATCCAGAGCCCGCCCTGATTGCGCCGGACCTGACTGACCGTGCCACTCACCAGGGCGAAACCCGAGCGACGGATTTGTTGCGGCGCCAGCACCGGCGACTGCCGCCAAAGGCCCAGACGAGCCTTGCGCGCACTGCGCTCGGCGGCTTGCTGACAGTCAAGCAGCGCCACATTCGGCGCGATAGCCACCTGAAATCCCAGGCCGTCAGCCAGCAATCGGGCTTCAAGGTTGCTGCCATCGGCACCAAATACATGGGCCAGGGTGCGACCATAACGATCCCGGGCCTGTTTACCTGCCAGCAACCCGACACGGCCATCGCTCTGCGCCACCAGCGTTTGCAGGCGCTTGCGCGCCGCCTCGGCAAAGGGCTCGGCGGGCCGGCCTTTTTTGCCCGTCTCCGGGGCATTGAGGCCGATCATGCGCACGCTGCGGCCATCCTTGAGACGCAGGGTGTCGCCATCGGTCACTCGCTCCACCGTGGCGTAGGCCACAGCCCCTGGCGCCGGGCACAGCGGCGCGGCCGAAACACTGGCCAGCCAAATCGCAGGCACAAAAAAGGCGCCCGCAAGGGACGCCTTTTTCAATAACCTGGCCAGACCCAAAAGCCTGCCCATGGTCATGCGCCTTACTCGGCGGCTTTTTTCGTAGCGCCGAAAGCACCGAAACGAGTTTTGAAGCGATCAACACGACCGCCAACGTCCAGAGTTTTCTGCTTACCGGTGTAGAACGGGTGGCACTCGTTGCATACGTCGGTGCCCAGTGGCTTGCACAGGTTCGAACGAGTTTCGAACTTGTTGCCGCAGCTGCAAGTTACCAGGATTGTTTCGTACGCTGGATGGATATCGGCTTTCATGGGGTATTCCTCTAGCGTGCCGCCACTCAACACCATTGTTGAATACCGCACGTAAAATTAGGGCGCCGATAATACCAGACCTTTGCATTGACGCAAGCGGCAAAGCATGATCCGCCTGCAAGTTTCACAGTTCATTGACCTGCCTTTTAGTCCCGCGCGGCGTTGTCTGCTAGGCTCCGGGCCATCTTTGCCGTTCATCACTTGAGAGCCCCGCGTGCCCGACGCCATTTTGCGCCTTGCCCTGCCTTCCCCCTTGCGCCGCCTGTTTGATTACCGGGCGCCTGCTGGCGTGCTGCGCAGTCAATTACAGCCCGGCATGCGCCTGCGGGTACCGTTCGGACGACGGGAGATGATTGGCATACTGGTCGAGGTGGTCGACCACAGCGAAGTACCAGCCGAAAAGCTCAAGCCCGCCATCGCCCTGCTCGACGCCACGCCGCCGCTGCCCGCCTCTTTATTCAAGCTGTGCCTGTGGACGTCGCAGTACTACCAGCACAGCCTGGGCGACACCCTGAGCTGGGCGTTGCCAGTATTGCTGCGCCAGGGTGAGCTGGCCGAAACGCGCCAGGAACGATTCTGGCAGATTGCCCCGGGCGCCCGGCTTGACGACCCCCGTGTTGCCCGCGCTCCACGCCAGCGTGAAGCACTGGCCACCCTCGCCCAGCACCCCCACGGCGTGGCGCATCAACTGTTAAGCAAGTTGATGCTGAGCAAGGACAGCCTCGACCTGCTGCTGGCCAAGGAGCTGGTCACTGTCGAGATCCGCCGCCATGCACCCAGTGAGCGCCATGAACATTGGCTGGCTCAGCCCGAGTTGCCGCTCAACGACGAGCAACGCGCTGCCTACGAAGCAATTCGCGCAGGTTTCGACCACTTCCATGCCTTCCTGCTGGCCGGGGTCACTGGCAGCGGCAAGACCGAAGTGTATTTGCAATTGATCCGTGAAACCCTCCAGGCCGGCAAGCAGGCGCTGGTGCTGATCCCGGAAATCAACCTGGGTCCGCAAACCCTGGCCCGCTTCGAACAACGCTTCAATGCCCGTATTGCGCTGGTGCATTCTGCGGTCAATGACCGCGAGCGCCTGGAAAGCTGGCTGGCAGCCCGTGATGGCGAAGCCGACATTATTATTGGCACGCGTTCAGCGCTGTTCACCCCGATGAAAAACCCGGGGCTGATCATTATCGACGAAGAGCACGACGGCTCTTATAAACAGCAGGAAGGTTTGCGTTACCACGCCCGCGACCTGGCACTGGTGCGTGCCCGGCAGGAAAACATCCCCATCGTACTCGGCTCCGCAACGCCATCACTGGAAAGCCTGCACAACGCCTACACCGGCCGTTACGGCTTGCTGCGCCTGAACGAGCGTGCTGGCGGGGCCAAACAGCCTCGTTTCCTGCGCCTGGATGTGAAAAGCCGTCCCCTGGACAGCGGCATTTCCGGGCCGATGCAACAGGCCATCGGCCAGACCCTCGCTGCGGGCCAGCAAGTACTGGTGTTTTTGAACCGTCGAGGCTTCGCGCCGACATTGCTGTGCCATGACTGTGGCTGGATGTCTGAATGCCAGCGCTGCGATGCGCGCATGACCGTTCATCAGCGCTCTGGCGAGCTACGCTGCCATCACTGCGGCTACGTCGAGCGCGTTCCGCGCAACTGCCCGCAATGCGGCAAAGTCGACCTGCGGCCAGTAGGTGCCGGGACTGAGCGCGCCGAAGAGCGGCTGGGGATTCTGTTCCCCGACTACCCGGTACTGCGGGTAGATCGAGACAGTACCTCGCGCAAGGACGCGATGAACCAACTGTTTGCCACGATCCAGAAGGGCCAGCCGTGCATACTGATCGGCACACAAATGCTCGCCAAAGGCCATCACTTCCCCCGGGTGACGCTGGTATCGATCCTGGATGCCGATGGCGGCCTGTTCTCCGGCGACTTCCGCGCCAGCGAGCGCATGGCCCAGCTGATCGTTCAGGTCGCGGGCCGGGCCGGCCGGGCTGAAGAGCCGGGCAAGGTGATTATCCAGACCCATCTGGCCGACCACCCGCTGCTGATCCAACTGACCGAGCAGGGTTACTTCGCCTTCGCCGAACAGGCCCTGAGCGAACGCCGGGCGGCAGGGCTGCCGCCTTTCGCCCATCTGGCGCTGCTGCGCGCAGAAGCCCACAAACCGGGACAAGCCGAAGGTTTTCTGGATGAAGCCTGCAGCGAGGCTGAGCGCCTGCTGGGTGAGCTGAACCTGGGGGGTATCGAGTTGCTCGGCCCCGTGCCTGCGCCAATGGAGCGCAGGGCCGGACGCTATCGTGCTCAACTACTATTACAGGCCAATGCCCGTGCACCGCTGCATCGTTTACTGAGCCAATGGCTGCTGGTCCTTGAGCAAATGCCCAGCGGTCGTCAGGTGCGCTGGTCGCTGGACGTGGACCCGGTAGACCTTTATTGAGTCACCTCATGACCCCGTGGGAGCGGGCTTGCTCGCGATGCAGACGACGCGGTACAACTTGAAAACCGCAGCGATGCCATCGCGAGCAAGCTCGCGCCCACCGTTTTGACGTAATAACCGAACACCGCAGATCCATAACCCGCCTGCTAAGGTTGGCAAGGCCGACCTTGCAACGGATAATACCCAGTTTTTCCACCTGCGCACTGAAGCGCTACCGCGCTTGCGGTCGAAAGAGAAGACCATGAAAGACACCATTCGCCAGCTTATTCAACAAGCCCTAGCTCAACTCGTCACAGAAGGTGTGTTGCCTGAAGGCCTGACGCCAGCGATTCAGGTGGAAAACGCCCGTGACAAAACCCACGGCGACTTCGCCAGCAACATCGCCATGATGCTGGCCAAGCCTGCGGGTATGAAACCCCGTGATCTGGCTGAAAAAATCATCGCGGCACTGCCCGCCGATGAGCAGATCAGCAAAACCGAAATCGCCGGCCCTGGCTTCCTGAATTTCTTCCAGAACACCCAGGCCCTGGCTTCGCGCCTCGACGCGGCCCTGGCTGACGAGAAAATCGGTGTACGCAAGGCCACCCCGGCCATGCGTACCGTGATCGACATGTCCGCGCCCAACCTGGCCAAAGAGATGCATGTGGGCCACTTGCGCTCCACCATCATTGGCGATGGCGTGGCCCGTGTACTGGAATTCCTCGGCGACGAGGTGATTCGCCAAAACCACGTAGGCGACTGGGGCACCCAGTTCGGCATGCTGATGGCCTATCTGGAAGAAAACCCGATCACCAGCGACGAGCTGTCCGATCTGGAAAACTTCTACCGCGCCGCGAAAAAACGCTTTGACGAGTCCCCGGAGTTCGCCGACCGTGCCCGTAGCCTGGTGGTCAAGCTGCAAGCCGGTGACCCGGACTGCCTGGCGCTGTGGACCAAGTTCAAAGACATCTCACTGTCGCACTGCCAGAAAATCTACGAGCAGTTGAACGTTAAACTGACCATGGCTGACGTAATGGGCGAAAGCGCCTACAACGACGACCTGATCAACGTGGTCAACGACCTCAAGGCCAAGGGCATGCTGGTCGAGAGCAACGGCGCCCAGTGCGTGTTCCTCGACGAGTTCAAGAATGCCGAAGGCGAGCCGCTGCCCGTCATCATCGTCAAGGCCGACGGCGGCTATCTATACGCCACCACTGACTTGGCAGCCATTCGCTATCGCAGCGGCGTATTGAAAGCCGATCGCGCCCTGTACTTCGTCGATCAGCGCCAGGCCCTGCACTTCCAGCAGGTGTTTGCGGTTGCGCGCAAGGCCGGTTTCATCACCCATCCGATGGAAATGGAACACATGGGCTTCGGCACCATGAACGGCGCCGATGGCCGTCCATTCAAGACCCGTGATGGCGGTACGGTTAAACTCATTGACCTGCTCAACGAAGCCAAAGAACGTGCCTACACGTTGGTTAAAGAGAAAAACCCGGAGTTGCCTGAAGACGAACTGCGTGCCATCGCCAAAGTTGTCGGCATTGGCGCGGTGAAATACGCCGACCTGTCCAAGCACCGCACCAGCGACTACAGCTTCAACTTCGACTTGATGCTGAACTTTGAAGGCAATACCGCACCTTACCTGCTGTACGCCTACACCCGCGTTGCGGGCGTGTTCCGCAAACTGGGCAAGGGCTTTGAAGAAGTGCAGGGCCAGATCGTGCTTGATGCCCCGCAAGAACAGGAACTGGCTGCCAAGCTGGCGCAGTTCGGCGAGGTGCTGAACAACGTGGCCGAAAAAGGCACGCCTCATACCCTCTGTACTTACCTGTACGAAGTGGCCGGCCTGTTCTCCAGCTTTTACGAGAACTGCCCGATCCTGAGCGCCGAAGACGAAGCACAGAAACAGAGCCGCTTGCGTCTGGCGGCACTGGCAGGCCGTACCCTCAAGCAAGGCCTGGAACTGCTGGGTCTGGAAACCCTGGAGCGCATGTAAGTTGGCCGCCAAGAAGAAACCAGTACCCAAGCGTGGTGCCAGCCGGTATCAGGCGCCCGCCAAAAAGCCGATCCCGGGCTGGCTATGGATGGCCATCGGCCTGACCGTGGGCGCCTTTATCGTGTTTCTGATGAAGCTCGAACCCGGCCAGGGTGATGACGTCAAACGGGTCAAGCAGGAGCAGCAGAAAGCCACGAAAGTGGCCGAAGCCAACAAGACCGCGCCGAGCCCGACTCAGCCGGCCAAGCCCAAGTACGACTTCTATACCTTGCTGCCCGAGTCTGAAGTGCTCGTGCCGCCAGAAGCCGTGCCCGAGAAGACCCTGCCTACACCACAAACCGCGCCGCTGGCACCGGTAACACCGGCTGAAGCAGCCAAAATCGACACCGCCCGCGCCCAGGCAGCCTTGAGCGGAATCACTCCGCCTCCAGCGCCACCTGTCGTCAAGGCGGCACCGGTTACCAAGTTCTTCCTGCAAGCGGGCTCGTTCCGCAAACAGGCCGATGCCGAAAAAGTACGCGCGCAAATCATCCTGCTGGGCCAGACCGCTACGGTTGAAGCCGGCACGGTGAAAGACGAAACCTGGTACCGGGTGCTGGTTGGCCCGTTCAGCAATCGCGACCAGTTGACGGTGGCCCAAAAGCAATTGGCGGGCGGCGGTTTCAACAACCTGTTGTTGCAACAGCGCCGCTGACAGCAGCCGCTCCCACGGGATTACGCTACACCCTGTGGGAGCGGGCTTGCTCGCGATAGCATCACCGCGATCAGCCTGACACTTCGGGTCGTCTGCATTTCGAGCAAGCCCGCTCCCACAACATCTTCGCCAAATCCTGCCTCCCCGTTCATCCCCATTCCCTCCCCGCTGTTGAAAAATCCGCGACAACCCCCATATGTATTTCCATCAGGCATTTTCGCCCCGCTGCGTGGAGACTCTCCCTTGACCACCATCGTTTCAGTACGCCGCCACGGCAAAGTCGTCATGGCTGGCGACGGCCAGGTTTCTCTTGGCAATACCGTGATGAAAGGCAACGCGAAAAAAGTCCGTCGCCTCTACCACGGCCAGGTCATCGCCGGTTTCGCCGGTGCCACCGCTGATGCATTCACCCTGTTCGAACGTTTTGAAGGCCAGCTTGAAAAGCACCAGGGCCATCTGGTTCGCGCCGCTGTCGAGTTGGCCAAAGAATGGCGTACCGACCGCTCGCTGAGCCGCCTGGAAGCCATGCTGGCCGTAGCCAACAAGGACGCATCCTTGATCATCACCGGTAACGGTGACGTGGTTGAGCCTGAAGACGGCTTGATCGCAATGGGTTCGGGCGGTGCATTCGCCCAGGCAGCGGCCCGTGCCCTGCTGATGAAGACCGAACTGTCGGCCCGCGAAATCGCTGAAACAGCACTCGGTATTGCTGGCGATATCTGCGTATTCACCAACCACAACATCACTATTGAGGAGCAGGACCTCGCTGAATAAGTCACCTGCCGGGCCGCTTCAACGGCCCGTTTGTGAACCTTGATTCTGCTAGAGGAACGCCAATTATTATGTCCATGACTCCCCGCGAAATTGTCCACGAACTCAATCGCCACATCATCGGCCAGGACGACGCCAAGCGCGCCGTTGCCATCGCGCTGCGTAACCGCTGGCGCCGGATGCAACTGCCGGAAGAACTGCGCGTTGAAGTCACACCAAAAAACATCTTGATGATCGGCCCTACCGGCGTCGGTAAAACCGAGATCGCCCGTCGTCTGGCCAAATTGGCCAACGCACCGTTCATCAAGGTTGAAGCGACCAAGTTCACCGAAGTTGGCTATGTAGGCCGCGACGTCGAGTCGATCATCCGTGATCTGGCTGATGCTGCAATCAAGCTGCTGCGCGAACAGGAAATCGTAAAGGTTCGCCACCGTGCCGAAGACGCCGCCGAAGAGCGCATCCTCGACGCTCTACTGCCTCCTGCCCGCACATTCGGCGAAGAAGCCGCCGTACCGCAGGATTCCAACACTCGCCAGCTGTTCCGCAAGCGTCTGCGTGAAGGCCAGCTGGACGACAAGGAAATCGAAATCGAAGTCGCCGATGCTGTTGGTGTGGACATCTCCGCGCCGCCTGGCATGGAAGAAATGACCAACCAGTTGCAAAGCCTGTTTGCCAACATGGGCAAAGGCAAGCGCAAGAGCCGCAAGCTGAAAGTCAAAGAAGCCCTGAAAATGGTGCGTGACGAAGAAGCCGGTCGCCTGGTTAATGACGAAGAACTCAAGGCCAAGGCCCTGGAAGCGGTCGAACAGCACGGTATCGTGTTTATCGATGAAATCGACAAAGTGGCCAAGCGCGGTAATGTCGGTGGCGCCGATGTGTCCCGCGAAGGTGTGCAGCGCGACCTGCTGCCGCTGATCGAAGGTTGCACCGTCAATACCAAACTGGGCATGGTCAAGACCGACCACATCCTGTTTATCGCTTCCGGTGCGTTCCACCTGAGCAAGCCAAGCGACCTGGTGCCCGAGCTGCAAGGCCGTCTGCCGATCCGCGTTGAACTCAAGGCGCTGTCGCCACAGGATTTCGAACGCATCCTCAGCGAGCCGCACGCTTCGTTGACCGAGCAATACCGCGAGCTGCTGAAAACCGAAGGCCTGAACATCGAGTTCATGCCTGAAGGCATCAAGCGTCTGGCCGAAATTGCCTGGCAGGTGAACGAGAAAACCGAGAATATCGGTGCCCGCCGCCTGCACACGCTGCTTGAACGTTTGCTCGAAGAGGTGTCCTTCAGCGCCGGTGATATCGCCAGTGCGCAGAATGAGGAGCCTATCCGCATCGACGCCGAATACGTCAACAGCCACCTGGGCGAACTGGCCGAGAACGAAGACCTCTCGCGCTACATCTTGTAAGCCCTTTGCACCTGTAGCCGCTCTCAGCGGCTACAGCGCTTGTGCAATGACCTAAGGTTATGACCATGATCCCCAGTGCCATCAACCTGCACAAAGCTTCTAAGACCCTCACCCTCAAATACCCGTCCGGCGAAGAGCACCACCTGCCGGCCGAGTTTCTGCGCGTGCACTCGCCGTCTGCCGAGGTTCAGGGCCACGGCAATCCGATTCTGCAATTTGGCAAGATCAATGTCGGCTTGAGCAAGATCGAACCCGCAGGCCAGTACGCGTTGAAACTGACCTTCGATGACGGTCACGACAGCGGGCTGTTTACCTGGGACTACCTCTACCAGCTCGGCGTGCGCCAGCAAGAGCTGTGGGCGGATTACTTGCAGGAACTGAAAAAAGCCGGCAAGTCCCGCGACCCTTCGGTGTCGGTGGTCAAATTGATGCTCTGAGCCGGCTGCAGCTTTTTTGTAGCCGCTGAGCCTCGCGCGGCTCGTCAGCGGCTACAAAGTGGAAGTCGTTCCCTTGGCATCAACCGCTGGCGCTTTAGGCGCTACTGGTTTCTTGGCCGCAGGTTTTTTGGCGGCCGGTTTGGCGGCTGCTGGCTTGCTCGCGGCCGCAGGAGCTTTAACAGCAGCGGGCTTGGCTGCAGGTTTGGCCGCAGGCTTGGCAGCCGCTTTGGCAACCGCAGGTTTTGCCGCAGCCTTGGCCGGTGCCGCCTTGCTCGCAACCGGCGCCTTGCTGGCCGCAACTTTGGCAGCCGCCGCAGTCAGCTTCTCGATATGCTTGGTCAGGGTCTCGACCTTGGCATGCAACGCCTTGACCTCATCACGGCTGGGGACACCCAAGCGGGTAATGGCGCTATTAAGGCGCTTGTCGAAAGCCTCTTCGAACTCGCCCCACTTTTCCAGGGCCAGATCCTTGACATCTTCAACCCGCGAGCGCGCGGACGATGTCGACGATTTAACGCCCTCGGCCACTTTGTGCCCGGCATCCTTGGCCAGTTTTTCGGCCTTTTCGCCATCCTTGACCAGGGTGTCGAAGAGCTTGCTGCCATCGGTATCAATTTTCGAGTACACACCCAAACCTGCGAGCCAGATTTTTCGTGAGTACTCTTCCACCTTGCCTACCCAGGTGTTGCTGTCTTTAGCAGTCGGTTTTTTCGCAGCCATCGTGTTCCCCTTAATGTCATGTCGCGACGCCGGTGAGCAGGATCGTCGAATCATCAAGATGAACAAAGGTGCTCACCTGCATCAGGTTTAGACGTTAAACCGCCTTGTATCAAGGGCGCGGCCGCTATTAGACCGGCAACACGACTACGCCAGCGCCTTATCCAGCGAGCGTTCGATTTCCGACTGGATCATGCCGCTCATCGCCGACATCAACAGGCCCAGTTCCACATCGACCTTGACGTTGTTGTCGCTGATTAGCAGGGTGCCATTCACTCCCGAGCGCTTCAGTTTTACCGTGTCGCCCGCCCAGGTAGGGGTCAGGCCATACTGGCTGGCCAGTTTCTCGACCAAAGGACGGGCTTTCTCACGTGCGGCCTCAAGGCCCAGACTGTGGGTACGTTCAACGCTGATACGCGCCATGGCGTGGCTCCTGATAAATAAAGCCGCCACTATACATTCACCCTCGCCAAGACAAAGCCGGCCACCGGGATTAGAATGGCCAGCATTCTCTTTTGGTGACAGCGATATGACTGATCAGCGCAAAGGCAGCGATGCCGAACCCACCACTCACTTCGGCTTCAAAAACGTACCGGAAAGCCAGAAGGCCGAGAAAGTCGCCGAGGTTTTCCACTCTGTAGCCGGCAAATATGACCTGATGAACGACGTTCTGTCAGGCGGCATGCACCGTCTGTGGAAGCGTTTTACCATCGAGCTGTCCGGCGTACGCCCGGGCAACAAGGTGCTGGACATCGCTGGCGGTACCGGCGATCTGGCCCGCAAGTTCTCCCATCTGGTTGGCCCTACCGGCCAGGTCGTGCTGGCTGATATCAACGCGTCCATGCTTAAAGTCGGCCGTGACCGCCTGCTGGACAAGGGCGTAGCCGGCAATATCGAGTTCGTTCAGGCCGACGCTGAAAAGCTGCCGTTCCCGGACAACTATTTCGATTGCGTGACCATCGCTTTCGGCCTGCGCAACGTGACCCACAAGGAAGACGCCCTGCGCTCCATGCTGCGCGTGCTGAAGCCGGGCGGCCGCCTGTTGGTACTGGAGTTCTCCAAGCCGACCAACGCGCTGATGTCCAAGGTCTACGACACCTACTCGTTCGCTTTCATGCCGATGGTGGGCAAGCTGATCCTCAACGACCCGGAAAGCTATCGCTACCTGGCAGAATCGATCCGCATGCACCCGGACCAGGAAACCCTGAAGTCGATGATGGTCGAGGCCGGTTTTGACCGCGTGACCTATCACAACATGACCTCAGGTATCGTCGCCCTGCATCGCGGCATCAAGCCCTGATGTTGCTGCGCGGCCTTCTCGCCAGCGTCGAACACGGCGTCAACCGCGTATTGCGGCTGGACAGCACGGCCCTGGCGCGTTTGCGCCCCTTGACCGGCAAGTTGATTGCCGTCGATTGCGCCAGCCCTTCGCTGCACCTGTTTATTCTGCCCAGCGAAGAAGGCCTGATGCTGGCGAGCCAATGGGCAGCCGAGCCTGACTGCACCCTGCGCGCGCCTGCCTCCAGCCTGTTGCGCCTTGCTCTGAGCAAGGACAAGAGCGCCATCCTGCACAGCCCTGAAGTCGAACTCGAAGGCGACAGCGCTGTGTTGATGGAATTGGCGGCGGTGCTGCAAGACCTGGAACTGGATTGGGAGTATGAACTTTCGAACTGGATCGGGCCTGTGGCAACGGCATTGATCGGTGGCCATGTACGCAGCCGCGCCAACTGGTATCAACAAGGTTTCGCCAGCATCAACCAGAACCTGGCCGAATACCTGAGCGAAGAAGCCCGCACTTTGGTCGGAGAACGTGAGGCGCAAGCGCGCTTTGACGAGCTGGACCAACTCAAACTCGACCTGGATCGCCTTGAAGCGCGCTTCGAGCGCCTTTGCCGATCCCTCAATTCCAGCGATAACGCATGAAGCTGCTTGCCATACGCCGTTTGTTCCGCATCCAGCGCGTCGTCATTCGCTACCGGCTCGATGACCTGCTGTTCGCCCTGCCCTTGCCGTGGTGGATGTTGTCCCTGCGCTATGCACTGCCGTGGCGCTGGTTCCCGCGCAAAAAACTGGAGCTGAGCCGCGGTGCCGCCCTGCGCCTGGCGTTGCAGGATCTGGGGCCGATTTTCATCAAGTTCGGCCAGATCCTTTCGACCCGCCGCGACCTGCTGCCCGCCGATATCGCCGATGAGCTGATGCTGCTGCAAGACCGCGTACCGCCGTTTGACCCGCAGTTGGCAGTCAAGCTGATCGAAGAACAGCTAGGTGCCCGGATCAGTGAAGTGTTCAGCCGTTTTGATATCGAACCACTGGCCTCGGCCTCGGTGGCCCAGGTTCACTCGGCCAAACTCAAGACCGGCGAAGAAGTGGTGGTCAAGGTTGTACGCCCGGGCCTCAAGCCGATCATCGGCTCCGACCTGGCCTGGCTGTTTATCCTCGCCCGCACTGCCGAGCGTTTGAGCGCAGACGCGCGCCTGCTGCATCCGGTGGATGTGGTCAGTGACTACGAAAAAACCATTTACGACGAACTCGATCTGTTGCGTGAAGCGGCCAATGCCAGCCAGCTCAAGCGCAACTTCGAAGGCTCGCCGCTGATGTATGTGCCGCAAGTCTACTGGGACTGGTGCCGCCCGAAAGTATTGGTGATGGAGCGCATCTACGGGATCCAGGTCACCGACCTTGCGGCCCTGGCCGATCAGCGCACCGACATGAAAATGCTGGCCGAACGTGGTGTAGAGATTTTCTTCACCCAGGTGTTCCGCGACAGCTTCTTTCACGCCGACATGCACCCCGGCAACATTTTTGTCAGCACCGTGAACCCGTGGGCCCCGCAATACATCGCCATCGACTGCGGCATTGTCGGCAGCCTGACCCCCGAGGACCAGGACTATCTGGCGCGCAACCTGTTCGCCTTTTTCAAGCGCGATTACCGGCGCGTGGCGCAGTTGCACATCGATTCAGGCTGGGTACCGGCGCACACCAAGCTCAACGAGTTTGAAGCGGCGATCCGCACCGTCTGTGAGCCGATCTTCGAAAAGCCGCTGAAGGAGATTTCCTTTGGCCAGGTGCTTATGCGCTTGTTCCAGACGGCTCGACGTTTCAATATGGAAGTCCAGCCACAGTTGGTGCTGCTGCAAAAAACCCTGCTCAATATCGAAGGCCTGGGCCGCCAGCTGTACCCCGACCTGGATTTGTGGAGTACCGCCCAGCCGTTCCTTGAGCGCTGGATGCGTGAGCGCGTCAGCCCCAAGACCCTGCTGCGCAACCTGCACAGCCAGGTCGAGCAGATCCCGCATCTGGCCGGCATGACCCGCGACTTGCTCGAACGCATGTCGCAGCCCCATGCCCATAACAAACAATTGGTCGTGCGCGAACCCCGTGACAGCTGGTTCCTGCGCCTGATCGGTGCCGGGCATCTGGCCGCTGGCGCATTACTGGCCAGTATTGGCCCGCTACACACTGCAGGCTATTGGCCTGCCGGCATAATGCTGGCCGTGGGCTTGTATCTGATCGTGCGCCGATAGCCAGCCCCGGTCGAGGCTGGCAAACTGTTAATTCACCAGGCCTCAGCCACAGGGCTGAGGCAGGTTGTCGGAGTCGAACATGAAAGACTGGCTGGACGAGATCAAATGGGACAACGACGGCCTGGTGCCGGCGATTGCCCAGGACCACAAAACCGGGCGCGTACTGATGATGGCCTGGATGAACCGCGAGGCACTGAGCCTGACGGCAACCGAGAACCGTGCCATCTACTGGTCACGTTCCCGTGGCAAGCTGTGGCGCAAGGGCGAAGAGTCCGGCCATGTGCAAAAGCTGCATGAAATGCGCCTGGACTGCGACGCCGACGTGATCATCCTGATGGTCGAACAAATCGGTGATATCGCCTGCCATACCGGCCGTCAGAGCTGCTTCTACCGCGTGTACGAAAACGCCGAGTGGAAGATCGTCGACCCGGTACTTAAAGATCCGCACGCCATTTACCAAGCAGGGCACTCCCATGACTGACACTCTGAGCCGCGTAGCCCAAGTGCTCGAAGCGCGCAAAGGCGCAACCCCGGACAGCTCCTATGTGGCCAGTCTGTACCACAAGGGCCTGAACAAGATTCTGGAAAAGGTCGGCGAAGAGTCGATCGAGACCATCATCGCCGCCAAGGACGCTGCCATCAGCGGTGATTGCAGCGATGTCATCTACGAAACAGCCGATCTGTGGTTCCATAGCATGATCATGCTGGCCCAGCTGGGGCAGCACCCTCAGGCCGTACTGGATGAACTGGAGCGTCGTATCGGCACCTCCGGCCATGTGGAAAAAGCCTCGCGGCCGTCCACCTAACCCTTATTTGCAAAGGAACAGATCATGGGCATTTTTGACTGGAAACACTGGATCGTCATTCTGGTAGTCGTAGTCCTTGTCTTCGGCACCAAAAAACTGAAAAACCTGGGCACGGATGTCGGCGAATCGATCAAGGGCTTTCGCAAGGCCATGAACGACGACGAAAAGCCTGCCGAGCCCGTGGTTCCACCTGCGCAGCCAACCGCCGCGCCGCAGCCGCACACCACTTCGACCCTGAACGAGCCGCACACCATCGACGTGCAGGCGCAAAAAGTCGAAGAGCCGACCCGCAAAGACGTGTGAGCCAAAACTAATGTTCGGTATCAGCTTCAGTGAACTGCTGCTCGTCGGCCTGGTGGCCCTGCTGGTGCTCGGCCCCGAGCGCTTGCCGGGTGCTGCACGCACGGCGGGCCTGTGGATCGGGCGCCTGAAACGCAGCTTTAATGCGATCAAACAGGAAGTTGAACGGGAAATCGGCGCGGACGAAATACGTCGGCAGCTGCACAACGAACATATCCTGTCGATGGAAGAGGAAGCCAAGAAAATTCTGGCTCCGCTGCAGGACGCTGTGAAGCCGTTAACGCCCACCGAGCCACCTGTCAGTACCGCTCCCGTCGCACACCCAGAGTCTGCGAGCGCTGCGCCCGTGACCCTGAGCAAAACCGCGTCCGCCCCTGCGCCGCAACCGGCAGCGCCACACGACCCCACCCTGCCACCGCGAGCCCCTTAAGCGCATGAGCGATAAGCCTGAACACGACCAGCCAATGCCGCTGGTTTCGCACCTGACCGAGTTGCGTACCCGCCTGTTGCGCTGCATCGCGGCGATTTTCATCATTTTTGCCGGGCTGTTTGCCTTTACCCAGCAGATCTACACCCTGGTCTCCACGCCGCTGCGTGAATACCTGCCGGTGGGTGCAACGATGATCGCCACCGACGTGGCCTCGCCGTTCCTGACCCCGCTCAAGCTGACCATGATGGTCTCGCTGTTTATCGCCATTCCGGTGATCCTGCATCAGATCTGGGGGTTTATTGCACCGGGCCTGTACAAGCATGAAAAACGCATCGCCGTGCCCCTGCTGGTGTCGAGCATTTTCCTGTTTTACGCCGGCATGGCCTTTGCCTACTTCCTGGTATTCCCGCTGGTGTTCAAGTTCTTCGCCGCTGCCACCCCGGAAGGGGTTGCGATGATGACCGATATCAGCAGCTACCTTGATTTCGTCATGACCCTGTTCTTTGCTTTTGGCGTGGCCTTTGAAATCCCCGTAGCCGTAGTGCTGCTGGTGTGGATCGGCATCGTCGATGTGCAATACCTGCGCAAGATCCGCCCCTACGTGATTATCGGCTGCTTCGTGGTCGGCATGATCCTGACCCCGCCCGACATTTTCTCGCAAACCTTGCTGGCGATCCCGATGTGGATGCTGTTTGAAATCGGCATCCTGTTTGGCAGCCTGGTCAGCAAAAACAAGCGTGGCGATGACGCAGACGAGCAACCGGCCGATAACGACGCCCAACCGCCAGCACCACAAGCGTGAACCTGCTGCTCCTCGAAGAGGCTGATTTCATTGCCGCCGACCGCGTGATCCTGCGTGACCGGCGCCTGACGCATATGCAGGAAGTTCACCGTGCTGCAGTGGGCGACAGCCTGCGCGTGGGGCGCATTGGCGGGCTGATGGGCAGCGCCGAACTGGTGCGTCTGGAGGCCAAAGAGGCTGAGCTGGTTATCCACAGCCTGGACCTGCCGCCACCCGCCAAACTGCCACTGACCCTGCTGCTGGCGCTGCCGCGCCCGAAAATGCTGCGCCGGGTGCTGCAAACCGTAGCCTCGATGGGTGTGCCCAAGATCATTCTGGTCAACAGCTACCGGGTTGAAAAAAGCTTCTGGCAGACACCGTTTCTGGAGCCCGAAGCCATCCGTGAACAGTTGATCCTGGGGCTGGAGCAGTCCCGTGACAGCGTGTTGCCCGAGGTCATCATCGAAAAACGCTTCAAGCCGTTTGTCGAAGACCGCCTGCCGGCGCTGGTGGAAGGCACCCTGGGCCTGGTGGGCCACCCGGGGGATTACCCGGCCTGCCCGCGCGGGCTGGATGAGGCCGTAACCCTGGCCATCGGCCCTGAGGGTGGCTGGATCCCCTACGAGATCGACTTGCTGGCCAAGGCGGGCTTGCAGCCAGTGCAACTGGGCGCACGCATCCTGCGGGTCGAAACCGCCGTCACGGCGCTGCTCGCCCGCCTGTTCTAGACCGCTCTGCAGGGCGCTGCGGGCGCATTCCAGCCCCGCAGCAGCCCCTGACATTTGTGTAGCCTCTTTTCCTCCTTAAGATTTGCTCGCTCGAGCCGATGCAGTAGCACTTCAATATCACTCAAGAAGCCATGGACGGCTGTTATCGATGCCAATCGATCAAAAAAAGGAACTCGTCCATGAACCATTGGTTGACTGCCACACTAGGCAATATCAGTGTCAATCGTAAGCTCGGCCTGGGCTTCGGCCTTGTGTTGCTGCTGACCCTGCTCATCACCATCACCGGCTGGAAGGGGCTGACCAGCGTGATTGAGCGGGGCGACAAGCTGGCCAATATTTCCCAGGTCATCGCCCTGATCAAGGATTTGCGCATTGCCCGCGTCACCTACGACAAGAACAACGGTGAAAACGGCCCGGGCGAGGTCAATGACCTGCTCAACAAGATCGGTAACCAGCTGGTCGCCGCCAACAAGCTGATGGTCCAGGCCAATGACCTGAGCATGAGCAAGGACGAAATCAGGGCCGTCGAGCAGTACAAGAGCATCTTCGCCACTATCGATGAGGCGACCCGGGCACGCGAAGTCAGCAGGGCCAAGCTCGGTGCAACATCCGTCGCCGCCCTCAGCCAGATTGCCGGGATCGAAAAGGACGTGCTCCAGAGTGAAAACCTGGCCGAGTTCAACAGCGTCAACCAGGTCAACCGGTCGCTGTTGCAGGCCCGCTTCGAGGTGCGCGGCTACACCCACACCGGCGACATCGATGCCGCGGTGCCTGCCGTGGAAGCCATCGATCAAGCGCTGGCAGAACTGGCCAGCCTCAGTAAGCGACTGCCCGCTACCTATGCCCCTCAATTCGAGCAGGCCATCGCTTCGCTGAAGAACTACCGCGCTGCCTTTATCGACTTTCGCGATTCCCAAGTGAACAGCGACAAGCAATTATCACAACTGCAAGTACTGGGCGATGCACTGGTCGACCTGAGCAACAAACTGTCCCTGTCACAACTTGACCAACGGGATATCGATACCCGACACGCCAAAACCGCGCTGCTGGTCTGCGCATCATTGGCACTGGTGCTGGGCATTATCGCGGCCTGGATCATCACCTGGCAGATCGTTACGCCCTTGCGCGACACGCTCAATATTGTCCGGGCCGTGGCAGCCGGTGACCTCAGCCAGAGCCGCCCGACAACCCGCCGTGACGAACCCGGCCAGCTGCAACAGGCCATTGAAGTCATGCGCGGGGGCTTGCACGAACTGATCTGCGGGATCGGCGAAGGCGTTAGCCAAATTGCCAGCGCAGCGGAGCAGCTGTCTGCCGTTACCGGGCAAACCAGCGCAGGGGTCAACAGCCAGCGCATCGAAACCGATCAGGTCGCCACTGCCATGAATGAAATGGCCGCCACCGTGCATGAAGTCGCGCGCAATGCCCAGGAAGCGTCCAAAGCCGCGATCACCGCCGACCTGCAAGCTCAGGAGGGTGACACCGTGGTGGCCCAGGCCGTTGAGCAGATTGGCCGCCTGGTGGCGGAAGTGCAGCTATCCACTGATGCAATGGCACATCTGAAGCACGAAAGTGACAAGATCGGTAGCGTACTGGATGTCATCAAGGCTGTTTCGCAACAAACCAACTTGCTGGCCCTCAACGCCGCAATTGAAGCCGCCCGTGCCGGAGAGGCAGGTCGTGGTTTTGCCGTGGTGGCCGACGAGGTACGCAGCCTGGCGCAGCGCACGCAGAAGTCCACGGAAGAGATTGAAGTGCTGATCACGGGCCTGCAAAACGGTACGCAACAAGTATCCAGCAGCATGGACAGCAGCCGGTTGCTGACGGACAGCAGTGTCGAGTTGACCCGGCGGGCGGGTGAGTCTTTGAGCACCATTACCCGTACCGTATCGACCATTCAAGGTATGAATCAGCAGATTGCGGCCGCGGCCGAGCAACAAAGCGCGGTGGCCGAAGAGATCAACCGCAGTGTGGTGAATGTGCGCGACGTGTCAGAGCAAACTGCCACCGCCAGCAAGCAGACCGCCGCCTCCAGCATTGAACTCGCACGGCTAGGCACACAGCTGCAAACCCTGGTGGCCCGTTTCAAGGTCTGACCAGGAGCGGTGCGACTTTCGTCACACTAACGGCAACTGTCCTTCAGTTCCGGGCCACGACGCCGATGACCTGATACCCCTCCAAGGAGTATCACCATGTACCGTCAGCTGGCCCAACTGCTGGGCAATATCAGCGTCAACCGCAAACTCTGCCTGGGCTTCGGCCTGGTGCTGGTGCTGACCCTGCTGATTGCCGGCACGGGCTGGAACGGCCTGGTCTCGGTGATCGACCGGGGCGACAAGCTGGCCAACATTTCGAAAATCATCAGCCTGACCAAAGACCTGCGTATTGCCCGCCTCGAATATGAACGCCAGCCCGGGGAAAGCGCACTTGCCGGCGTTACCAACCAACTGAGCGAACTGGACAACGCACTGGCGTTGTCGCGCAAACAGCTGACCTCTCCCGACGACCTGGCCCTGGTTGAGCAGCAGCTCAACGCCGTGGCGGAGTACAAACGTGCCTTCGCCGACCTGATCCAGGGTACGCAGGCCAGTGATCAAGCCGTTGAACGCATGCACCAGCAGGGCAATGTCCTGATCGAGCAAAGCCAGAAGCTCTCGACCCTGCAGGCCACCAAACGCAACAACGAAAGCCGCCAGGCTACCAACCTGCTGATCGGCTGCACACTGCTGGCACTGGTACTGGGCATCATTGCTGCCTGGGTTATTACCCGCCAGATAGTCATACCGCTGCAACGCACCCTCAAAACCGTTGAGCGCATTGCAGCAGGCGACCTGACCCACGACCACCCGACCGACCGCCGCGACGAGCTGGGCCAGCTACAGCAAGCCATACAGCGCATGACTGCCGGCCTGCGGGAGTTGATTGGCGGTATCAGCGACGGCATAACGCAAATCGCCAGTGCCGCCGAAGAACTCTCGGCGGTCACCGAGCAAACCAGCGCCGGGGTCAACAACCAGAAGGTCGAGACCGATCAGGTCGCTACCGCCATGCACGAAATGGCGGCAACCGTGCAGGAAGTGGCGCGTAATGCCGAAGAAGCTTCCGAGGCTGCGCTCGCGGCCGACCAGCAGGCGCGTGAGGGCGACACAGTGGTCGCGCAGGCCCTGGCCCAGATCGAGAAGCTGGCCATCGAAGTCGGCCACTCCACCGACGCCATGGGCCATCTCAAGCGCGAAAGCGACAAGATCGGCAGTGTGCTTGACGTGATCAAGTCCGTGGCCCAGCAAACCAACCTGCTGGCGCTCAACGCGGCGATTGAAGCGGCACGGGCGGGTGAAGCCGGTCGCGGCTTTGCCGTGGTGGCCGATGAGGTACGCAGCCTGGCGCAGCGCACGCAAAAATCCACGGAGGAGATCGAAGAGCTGATTGCCGGGCTGCAAAGCGGCACCCAGCAGGTTTCCAGCAGCATGGACAGCAGCCGCGCCCTGACTGACAACAGCGTTGAGCTGACCCGTCGAGCAGGCGAATCACTGGGCAATATTACCCGCACGGTGTCTACGATTCAGGGCATGAACCAGCAGATTGCCGCAGCCGCCGAGCAGCAGAGCGCGGTGGCGGAGGAAATCAACCGCAGTGTATTGAATGTGCGTGATGTGTCTGAGCAAACCGCCGCCGCCAGCGAAGAGACAGCAGCATCCAGCGTTGAACTGGCGCGCCTGGGTACGCATTTACAGACATTGGTGGGGCGGTTCAAGGTTTAGAAACCTCTGCCCCTGTGGGAGCGGGCAAGCCCGCTCCCACAAAAGCAGGCAGGCCCTGCTCTTAAAGCACCTGACGCAAAAACGCCTGGGCGCGCAGGTCTTTGGGCGAGGTGAAGAAATCTTCCGGGGCGGAATCTTCCAGTAACTTGCCGTGGTCGAAGAACAGCACGCGGTTCGCCACTTCACGGGCAAAGCCCATTTCGTGGGTCACGCAGACCATGGTCATGCCTTCGCGGGCCAGGGTTTTCATCACGTCCAGCACTTCGCCGACCATCTCCGGGTCGAGCGCCGAAGTCGGCTCGTCAAACAACATCACCTTGGGTTCCATCGCCAGCGCACGGGCAATTGCCACACGCTGTTGCTGGCCACCCGAGAGACGTGACGGGTACTCATTGGCTTTTTGCCCGATCCCGACCTTGTCCAGCAATGCCCGGGCCTTGGCTTCGCGCTCGGTCTTGCCACGCTTGCGCACAACCTTCTGCGCCAGGCACAGGTTTTCCAGCACGGTCATGTGCGGAAACAGGTTGAAATGCTGGAACACCATGCCGACTTCACGCCGGTAGGCGTTCACGTCGGTCTTGGGGTTGGCCAGATCCAGGCCGTCGATGCTGACGGAGCCCGAGTCGAAGTCTTCCAGGCCGTTGAGGCAGCGCAGGAAAGTCGACTTGCCGGAACCCGACGGGCCAATCACCACCAGCACTTCGCCCTGGGCGACGGTGGTGCTGACGTTGTCCACGGCGCGCACGATATGGCCGCGGGTGTCGAAGACTTTTACCAGTTCGCGAACTTCAATCACTTTGCGCGAGCCTCCGCTCAAGCCGGCTGGCGAAATGCGACAGCGGCAGGTTGATCAACAGGTACAGGCCCGCTACGCAGAACAGGATTTCGAACGGCGAAAACGAGGTAGTGATGACTTCCCGACCGCTTTTGAGCAGTTCGGTAATGGCAATCACCGACACCAGCGAAGTGTCCTTGACCAGGCTGATAAATTGCCCGGCCAATGGCGGCAGCACCCGCTTGAACGCCTGCGGCAACACCACATAGCGCATCGACTGGCTGCCGTTGAGGCCCAGCGAGCGGGCCGCTTCGTTTTGCCCGCGAGCAATGGACTGCACGCCCGAGCGGATGATTTCAGCCACATACGCACCGGTGAACAGCGACAGCGCGGCAATACCGGCAAATTCGCGGGACAGGTTGAGTACGGTGCCGATAAAGAAGTAGAAGATAAAAATCTGCACCAGCAACGGCGTGCCACGGACCAGTTCGACGTACAGTGTCGAGAGGTCGCGCAGGGTCGGGTTGTTCGATAGCCGGCACAGGCCCGTAACCAGCCCGATAATCAAGCCCAGTACGCCAGACACCAGCGACAGCCAGACGGTCGTCCACAGGCCCCACAGCAGCGGCCCCGCAGCCCAGTGGCGGTTGACGCCGATCACATCGCCTTCGTCGACTTCGTCACCTTCGGCCAGTTGCAGGCTATTGCCGGCAACGCTCACCCGTTGTTCATTGCCATCATCACCGCGCAGCAGCACTTCGGCAGTGTCGCCCTTGCGTACCAGTTCGATGATGGTCGAGTGCTCAGCAGCCCGCTGGGCTTCTTCGGCCTGATAAGCGAAATACTGGGGGACGCGGTTCCAGCGCCATTCGTAAGACATCAGCGAGGTGGCGTAATACAAAGCCCCCGCCAGGCCGATGAGCACCAGCACGGTCAATACGTGCCAGGGCCACTGGGCTTTTTTTTGTTTGATCACTTTCAGGTTCCACGTCTTGTATCGCTAGGGAGGCCGTCATCGCGGGCAAGCCCGCGATGATTCAATCAGCCTTATTCCATGTCCTTGAGCCAGGCGGTGTCTTTGAACCACTTGTCATGGATGCGATCGTAAGTGCCGTCTTCGTGGATCTGGTGCAGGAAGTTGTTGATGAAGTTGATGCTGTCGTAGTCACCCTTCTTCAGACCGAAGGCCAGTGGCTCGTAGGTGAATGGCTGGTCAAGGAACACCAGTTTGCCGTTACCGAACTTGTTGACGGCTACAACGTTGTAAGGCGCGTCGTATACAAAGGCATCAGCCTTACCGTTAACCACGTCCAGCACACCTTCAGGCTCGTTGTCGTAGCCGTGGTACTGGGCTTTGGACATCAGCTTGCGGGCGATCATTTCGCCGGTGGTGCCGATTTTCGAGGTCAGGCGGTATTGCGGGTCGTTGAGGTCTTTGTAGGACTTGATCTTGTCAGCCAGTTCCTTGCGTACCAGCAGGGTTTGGCCCACAACAATGAAGGGTTCGCTGAAGTTCAGGCGCAAGTTGCGTTCCTGGGTCAGGGTCATGCCGCTGCCGATCATGTCGAACTTGTTGGTCATCAGGGCCGGGATGATGCCGTCGTAACCGGTAGACACCAGCTCCAGCTTGACACCCATGGACTTGGCCATCGCTTTGAGCAGGTCAACTTCGAAGCCAATGATCTGGCCACGCTTGTTGGTCATTTCAAAGGGCATGTAGGTAGGGTCCATGCCCACCTTTAAGGTGCCACGCTTGACCGCATCATCAATTGCGCCTGCATGGGCTGCGCTGATCGCCAGCAGTGCAGTGACACCGCACAGCAGTTTCGAGACAAACTTCTTCATCATCAACTCCCCCTCACCTACTCAATTAAGGTGTTGGCCTGCGGCTGGCTTGAAGCAAAAAGCCAATAAAGCCGGGCGCTCACCCATTCGAAAACGGATGCTAACTCACTGAGGGTTGTGAGACGAGTTTTGAAACAGAAAAGGCCAATGGCCGGGGGATACAGTCACTGTGGGAGCGGGCTTGCTCGCGATACAAGCGACGCGGTGCAACAGGTATTACGAGGTGATGCAATCGCGAGCAAGCCCGCTCCCACTTAAAGCGGAAACGGGTTGCTCACGAAGGATCAAGCAGCAGGCTGCAACGGCAACAGCGGTGCGTGAGGGTCGGCAGCAACCGACTCACGCCAGGCGTTCAGCCAGCCTTCGTGCCCCTCGCTCCACACCAGCGCATGCAGGCGTGCAAGGGCAACCGGGTCGCTCAACAACTGCATGCGCTCGTTGTTGGTAACGCCCTCTGGACCGACTTTGAGTGCATGACGCACACGCTCGGTACGCAACCACTCAATCGGCTCGGCTTCCCGGTGACGCGAGGTCGCCAAAGCACAGGCCAATGCGTTCTGCTGCGGATCAACCACGGCCCGGACAAAACCGTCATGCAGCGCATGGTAGCGATTTTCATGGGTGTATTCGGCGGTAGCCGACAACTCACGGGGCGGCGCATATTCCTCAGGAATCAGGAACAGGCTTTCGTCACGGGTCTTTAGGCCCAGTTTCACCCGGCTGGAGATCACGGAAACCGGGATCGACAACATCAGTGAACCGACAATCGGTACCAGCCACCACAAAAAGCTCGGGTTCAACCACAGCACCAATGCAGCCCATGCCGCACCCAGCAGGGTTTGCGGGCCATGACGGCGTACGGCTTCGCTCCACGGCGTGGAGTCGTCGTCACGCTGTGGCGAGTTCCAGGTCGCCGCCCAGCCCAGAAACGCGGCCAGTACAAAGCGGGTGTGGAAGATCATGCGCACCGGTGCCAGCAGCACCGAGAAGAGCATCTCAAGCAGCATCGACAGCGTTACTTTGAACTTGCCACCGAACTCTTTGGCACCCTTGGCCCAGATCAGAATGATGCTCAGCAGCTTGGGCAGGAACAACAAGACGATGGTGGTGGAAAACAGCGCCACGGCTTTTTCCGGGTGCCACTGTGGCCACAACGGGTACAACTGCCGTGGTTCCAGGAAGTACTGTGGCTCCATCAGCGTGTTGACCGCCAGCAGGGCCGTCGACAACAGCAGGAAGAAGAACCACAACGGTGCCGACAGGTACGACATCACCCCGGTCAGAAACACCGCACGGTGCACCGGGTGCATACCCTTGACCAGAAACAGGCGGAAGTTCATCAAGTTACCGTGGCACCAGCGACGGTCACGCTTGAGTTCATCCAGCAGGTTAGGCGGCAATTCTTCATAGCTGCCCGGCAAGTCGTAGGCAATCCACACCCCCCAACCGGCACGGCGCATCAACGCGGCTTCCACGAAGTCGTGGGACAGGATCGCGCCCGCAAAAGCGCCTTTGCCCGGCAGCGGCGCCAGGGCGCAGTGCTCGATAAACGGCTTCATGCGGATAATTGCGTTGTGACCCCAGTAGTGGGATTCACCCAACTGCCAGAAGTGCAAGCCGGCGGTAAACAGCGGGCCGTACACACGGGTGGCGAACTGCTGCATGCGCGCATACAGCGTGTCCATGCCCGAGGCTCGTGGCGCGGTCTGGATGATACCGGCGTCCGGCGTAGCTTCCATCAGGCGTACCAGGCTGGTCAGGCACTCACCGCTCATCACGCTGTCTGCGTCGAGCACCACCATGTACTTGTAATCACCGCCCCAGCGACGGCAGAAGTCGTCGAGGTTGCCGCTTTTACGTTTTACACGGCGGCGGCGACGGCGGTAGAAGATCCGCCCGAAGCCTTCGGTTTCGCGGCATACATCCAGCCACGCCTGTTGCTCGGCAACGCAGATATCGGGGTCGTTGCTGTCACTGAGGACGAAGAAGTCGAAGCGGTCCAGGTCGCCGGTGGCGGCCACCGACTCGTAAGTCGCGCGCAAACCCGCGAATACACGGGTGACGTCTTCGTTGCAGATCGGCATCACCAGCGCGGTACGCGCTTGTTCCGGGATCGGTTCATTACCGGCGCTGGCGCCGGAAATACGGTATTTGTCGTGCCCGGTCAGCAGTTCCAGAAAGCCCATCAGGGCGGTCCAGAAACCCGCCGACACCCAACAGAACAGAATCCCGAACAGGATCAGGATGCTGGTTTGCAGGGCATAGGGCAGCACTTGCTGGGCCGTTTGCATCAACGGCTGGTGCAATACTTCTTCAAGGTCAACGAACGACCAGCCCTGGTACGGCATGATGCCTTTCATGTACCAGCCCGCAACGATGGTCTGGCCGAGCATCAACACCAGCAGGATGTAGCGGCGGATCGAACCCACCGTACGCCAGCGGGCCTTGGGCAGGACGCGTTCGTCGATTTCCGGCTTGGGCGGGTTGCTGCGTCCGGTCAGGCGCCGCCAGCCACGCACCAGGATATTGGTGCGCCATGGCTCTGGCACTACCTTGGTACGGCGAATCGGCGGCGTAGCCTTGAGCATGACCCGGCCGCTGGCGTCGAGGGCGAGCATTTCTGCTTCCTCAAGTTCAGCCGCCGAAGTCAGGTTCAGACGCGTGCCCACCGAAGCCTGAGCGGCCTCGGCAGCATCCACGTCGCTCTGCGCCGACAAGCGCGCATGCAACTCGGCGAACGAGGTGCAGTTCGCCAGTTCCGCGCGCTGCTCATCGCTCAGTGGTAAATGCGCCAGGTACTCGCTGAGCGAGGCCGGGTGGGGCTGAGCATTACTCATCGGCTGGCAACTGGTAGCTCCAGGTCTCGGTCAGCACTTTTTCAGTCTTGACCGGCTCCGGAGTGGCTGGGGTCGCTTCAGGCGCCTTGGCGTCCTTGGCTGCGTGGTCTTTCTTGTCCTGTGCCTTGGCCGCAGCTTTCTCGGCTTTGGTCTCAGGTGCCTTATCCGCTTTGGCGGCCGCAGCCGGCTCAACGTCCTGGACCAGCGCTGCACGCATTTCCGTGGCCTTGCTCGGGTCTTTGATTTTCAACCGCAGGGTCAAGCGCCAGCCCTTGGTTTCAGGGTTGTAACGCACGTTGTTTTCAACCAGTTCGGCGTTGTCACCCACACTGACCTGGCTGCGCACAGCAGCATTTTCCGGCAGAGCCTTGAGGGACGGGCCTTCGAAGTCCACCAGATACGCCACACTGCCGTCTGGCTGGCGGATCAGGTTGGATTGCTTGACGTCACCGGTCGAACGCAGGGTCTGCTGAGCCCAGGCGCTATCGGCCGGGTGCAGGGCCGCTTCGTCCATGGTCCAGTGCAGACGATAGGCGAAATCAAACGGCTTGAGTGGCTCCGGCAGGGTGTCCGGGCTCCAGAAAGCAACAATGTTGTCGTTGGTTTCATCAGCAGTCGGAATTTCTACCAGATCAACCGAGCCTTTGCCCCAGTCGCCCTGAGGTTCGATCCACGCACTTGGACGCTTATGGTAGTTGTCATCCAGGTCTTCGTAGTGGCTGAAATCACGGCCACGTTGCAGCAAGCCGAAACCACGCGGGTTTTCAACGGCGAAGTTGCTTACCGACAAGTGTTTCGGGTTGTTCAGCGGACGCCAGATCCACTCGCCGTTACCGGCGTGAATGGCCAGGCCCGACGAATCGTGCAGTTCGCGACGGTAGTTGAGGACCTTGGACGGCTGGTTGGCGCCAAACAGGTACATGCTGGTCAGCGGAGCGATGCCCAGCTTGCCTACCTTGTCACGCAGGAACATCTGCGCTTTGACGTCCACTACCGTGTCCACGCCCGGGCGCAGGGTAAAGCGGTAAGCACCGGTAGCCCGTGGCGAGTCCAGCAGGGCGAAGATCACCAGATGCTTGTCGTTAGGCTTGGGTTTTTCGATCCAGAATTCGGTGAAGCGCGGGAACTCTTCGCCCGACGGCAATGCCGTGTCGATCGCCATACCACGGGCCGACAGACCATAGATCTGGCCCTTGCCCACAACGCGGAAGTAACTCGCGCCGAGCATGGTCATGATCTCGTCCTGTTTGTCCGCCTTGTTGATCGGATACAGCACGCGGAAACCCGCCCAACCGAGGTTTTCGGTGGCTTTAGGATCGAACTTGACGTCACCGAAGTCGAAACGGCTCGGGTCGTACTTGATCTCTTCAACCGTGGTGGCGGTCACTTCGTTGATTTTCACCGGCGTGTCGAAATGCATGCCCTGGTGATAGAAGGACAGTTTGAACGGGGTTTTGTCACCCGCCCACTGGGCCTTGTCACGGTTGAACTGGATTTTCTGGTAGTCCGCGAACTTCATGTCGCGGAATTCCTTTGGCAAATTGCTGCGCGGCGCTTGGTACTTCTGCTCGGCGAGGGTTTTAGCCTCAGCCGCCACGTCATCCAGACTGAATGCCCACAGTTGACCCGCACCGAACAAGCAAAAGAGCGCAGAGCCCGTCACCAGTGCGTTACGCAACCGCTTGGCAGACATTTTTGGTGCATTTAATGGACTAACAATCACGAGCAAACCTCGCCGAAAACAGATGATGAAACCAACGGCCAGCGATCTAAATGCCAGGTTGGCGAGCACTGTTCCGACCGTCAAAGGAATAAATGATTCCCCGGACGTGTCGGATTAGTCTCTGTGTAGCGCAGGATTATCTAGTAGCCCGCGTTACAACGCATCTACTGTCAGCAAGTATTTCTCGCTAAAACCCCCTGTTTTCAGACGAAAACACGGTTTTTCAGGGTTTTAGGTTTGTAACAAAAATGTCACAGGGCCATCATTGATCAAATGCACCTGCATATCAGCGCCAAAACGCCCCGATTCGACGCTGGGGTGAAGTCGTTTTGCCGCTTCAAGCAGCTGATTGAACAACGCCTCGGCCAATGCCGGTGGTGCTGCCGTGGAAAAGCTCGGACGCAGGCCGCTCTTGGTGTCTGCCGCCAGGGTAAATTGCGAAACCAGCAGCAAGCCGCCGCCGATATCGGCCAGTGACAGGTTCATTTTGCCTTCGGCATCGCTGAATACTCGATAGTTGAGCAGCTTATGCAGCAACTTGGCGGCGCTGGCTTCGGTATCCCCGGGCTCGACGGCAACCAGCACCAGCAAGCCCTGATCGATTGAACCGACAATCTCCCCCGCCACCTCTACCCGCGCGCCACTGACGCGCTGCAACAGCCCCTTCATGCTTCGTCAGGCTGCAAGTTGAGCAGACGACGGGCCATTTGCTCGGTGGCGCGCACCAGGGCGTCGGTAATGCCGGGCTCGGAAGCGACGTGCCCGGCTTCACGGATGATTTGCAGCTCACTGCCCGGCCAGGCCTGGTGCAGCTCCCAGGCGTTATCCAGCGGGCAGATCATGTCGTAGCGGCCATGCACGATCACGGCCGGCAGGTGGGCAATCTTGTGCATGTCCCGCAGCAGCTGATTGGGCTCAAGGAACGCATTGTTCATAAAGTAGTGGCATTCGATACGGGCAATGGACAATGCCCGGTGCGGGTCGCAGAAGCGCTCGACCACCTGCGGGTTGGGCCGCAGGGTGGCGGCGCGGCCTTCCCAGGTCGACCATGCCTTGGCCACATGCATCTGGGCAATCTGGTCGTTGCCCGTGAGGCGCTTGTGAAAGGCACTCATCAGGTCGTCACGCTCTTCCTCAGGGATCGGCGCGATATAGTCCTGCCAGTAGTCGGGGAAAATCCGGCTGGCCCCTGCCTGATAGAACCATTCGATTTCCTGCGGCCGCGCCAGAAAGATCCCACGCAAAATCAGGCCATGTACTTGCGCTGGATGGCTTTGCGCGTACGCCAGTGACAGGGTCGAGCCCCACGAACCGCCGAACAACACCCACTTGTCGATGCCCAGGTACAGGCGAATCCGCTCCATATCGGCGACAAGATCCCACGTGGTGTTGCTGTCCAGGCTGGCGTGCGGTGTCGAGCGACCACAGCCGCGCTGATCAAAGGTGATGATGCGATACAGGCCCGGATCGAAATAGCAGCGGCTGTTGGCATCGCAACCCGACCCCGGCCCGCCGTGGACAAACACCACCGGCAGGCCGTCTGGCGAACCGCTCTCGTCAACGTAGAGCACATGCGGGCCATCGACCGCCAGTTCATGCCGGGCGTAGGGTTTGATCTGCGGGAACAAGGTCTGCATTACGCACTCCAGGGAGGGGTCGAAAGAGATTGCCGTCAGGCATCATAAACCCGATTGGAGGTATTGAGCATGCCCTTATAAGTCCTGGGGGCAAGACCACTGAACCTGTGGGAGCGGGCTTGCCCGCGATAGTCGCGACACGGTGTATCTGTAGCCCCGCAGCGATCCAATCGCGAGCAAGCCCGCTCCCACAAGTACTGGGCCTTCTTCTCCCGGGCCATCAGGCGTAGCGTTCACGCCCCCACTCGATCACCCGCGCCAACAATTGCTTGAGTACCACCCGGGTCGGTGCCGCAAGGTCTTCGCGATAGTTGAACGGCTCGAACTCTTCCATATAGGTGCACTGCGCCAGTTCCAGTTGCACAGCATGGATGTTGTCCACCGGACTGCCGTAATGACGGGTGATATGGCCACCCTTGAAGCGTCCGTTCAGTACATGACTGTAGGCTGGATGCTCGGCACAAATGGCTTCAAGATCGCGGGCCAACGTCGGATCGCAACTGGCACCATTGAAGGTGCCCAGATTGAAGTCCGGCAGACGGCCGTCAAACAGATGAGGGATTTGCGAACGAATGGAATGCGCATCAAACAGCAGCGCATAGCCAAACTCGTCTTTCATGCGATTGAGTTCCTGTTGCAGGGTCTGGTGATAGGGTTTCCAGATCTGCTCCAGGTACGTCGCACGCTCCTCTTTCGTAGGCACCAGCCCTTCACGAAACAATGGCACGCCATCAAACAGCGTGGCCGGGAACAAACCTGTGGTAGCGCCCACATACATCGGCGCATCGTCCTGCGGGCGATTGAGGTCAATCACAAACCGCGAATACTCGGCTGCCAGGGTGCTGGCACCCAGCTCGCTGGCAAAGTCGTACAGCTGCGGGATATGCCAGTCGGTGTCCGGCAGGCTTTGCGCCTCAGGGATCAGCCCGGCCTTGACTGCCGGAGTCAGTTTCAGACCAGCATGGGGCATGCTGATCAGCAACGGCACGCGGCCTTGTTTGAATGTCAGAACCTTGTCCACAAGCTTTCTCCTAAAGCGTTACGTCAACGCCGCTACGCACGACGCGTTTGTCCAGATCACCGCCCAGCCAATAAGCCAGGTCTGCCGGACGATCAATGTTCCAGGCGACAAAGTCGGCCACCTTGCCGGGCTCAAGCGAGCCGTGGGTCTCGCCCATGCCCAATGCCGTTGCCGCGTGCAGGGTGACCCCGGCCAGGGCTTCTTCGGGGGTCATACGGAACAGGGTGCAGGCCATGTTCAGCATCAGGCGCAACGACAGTCCCGGCGAGGTTCCCGGGTTGAGGTCACTGGCAATGGCGATTTTTACCCCGTGCTTGCGCAGGGCCTCCATCGGCGGCAACTGGGTTTCACGCAAGAAGTAAAACGCACCAGGCAAGAGCACGGCCACGGTACCGGAGGCGGCCATGGCAATGGCGTCTTCTTCGGTCATGAATTCCAGATGATCGGCCGACAGCGCCTGATAGCGCGCCGCCAAGCTGGAGCCATGCAATGAAGACAGCTGCTCGGCGTGCAATTTGACCGGCAGGCCCAATTGCTGCGCTACCTTGAACACCCGCTCGACCTGGGCCGGTGAGAACGCCAGGTATTCGCAGAACGCATCCACAGCGTCCACCAGCCCTTCGGCCGCCAGCGCGGGTAGCATCTCGTTGCAGATATGCTCGATATAGTCATCGGCGCGATCCTTGAACTCCGGCGGCAAGGCATGGGCGGCCAGGCAGGTGCTGCGCACCGTGACCGGCAACGCTTCGCCAAGACGGCGGATCACCCGCAAAATTTTGCGTTCACTCTCCAGGCTCAGGCCATAACCGGACTTGATCTCGACACTGGTCACGCCATCGCGCAGCAAACACCGCAAACGCTGACGGGCACTGTCGAACAACTCGTCCTCGCTGGCCGCGCGGGTCGCACGCACAGTGCTGGCAATACCGCCTCCGGCCGCGGCGATTTCGGCATAGCTCACGCCTTGCAGGCGCTGCTCGAACTCACCGCTGCGGTTGCCGCCAAACACCGTGTGCGTATGGCAATCGATAAGCCCCGGCGTTACCCACGCGCCTTCAAGGCCGTGGGTTTGCCCATATTCGCCCGTCGGCAACTGCTGACGCGGGCCAAGCCACTCAATGTAGCCGTCACGGGTGACGAGGGCGGCATCCTCGATGATCGAGTACGTGCCGTTGGCCATTGTTGCGACATTGCAGTGCTGCCAAAGGGTTTTCATCGCGTCACTCCGTCAATGATCAAAAACTCAGGAAAGCTCGGGAGCCACTTCAATTGCCCGACCCGCTGCAGGTTTTACCCACAGCAGATAAGCCACAACCAGCATGAGAATCCAGACCACACCTACCATTAGCGCGGCTTGTGTCTCAGGGAAGTAACCCAGTACGCCGAAGATAAACACCATGAACACAATGGCGGCAATCGGCGCATACGGCCAGAACGGCACCGGGAACTTGAGTTCGGCCACTTGTTCACGGGTCATGGAACGACGCATGGCCACCTGGGTGACCAGAATCATCAGCCATACCCATACCGTGGCAAAGGTCGCAATCGAGGCGATTACCAAAAAGATGTTTTCCGGGATCAGGTAGTTAAGCACCACACCCACCAGCAAGGTGGCGCCCATTACCAGCACGGTCATCCACGGCACGCCGTGTCTGGAGATTTTGGCAAAGCCCTTGGGCGCCTGCCCTTGCTGGGCCAGCCCGTACATCATGCGGCCTGCACCGAAGATGTCGCTGTTGATCGCCGACACTGCCGCCGAGATCACCACAATATTGAGGATGGTGGCCGCCGAGCTGATACCCAGACTGTCAAAGATCTGCACAAACGGGCTGCCCTGGCTGCCGATCTGAGTCCACGGGTAAATGGCCATCAGTACAAACAGAGTCAGTACATAGAACAGCAGAATGCGCAGCGGCACCGCGTTGATCGCTTTAGGGATCACACGCTGCGGGTCTTTGGCTTCGCCAGCGGTGATACCAATGATTTCAATGCCGCCAAAGGCAAACATCACCACGGCAAACGAGGCGATCAAACCGCCCACGCCATTGGGCATGAAGCCGCCGAAGGACCACAGGTTGCTGATGCCGGTCGCCACCGCATCGGAGCTGCCCGAGGTGCCAATACCAAACAGCATGATGCCGAAGCCGGCCAGGATCATCGCCACGATGGCAGCAACCTTGAGCAGCGACAGCCAGAACTCCATTTCACCGAAGACTTTAACGCTGCACAGGTTCAGGCCGCCAATCAGCAGCACGATGCCCAGCACCCAGATCCAGCGCGCCACTTCCGGGAACCAGAAGCCCATGTAAATACCGAACGCGGTGACATCGGCCAGACACACGATGATCATCTCGAAGGCATAGGTCCAGCCGAGAATAAAGCCCGACATGGGCCCCAGATAGGTGCTGGCGTAGTGACCGAAGGAACCGGACACCGGATTGTGCACGGCCATTTCGCCCAGTGCGCGCATGACCATGAAGACCGCCGCGCCACCAATCAGGTAAGCCAGCAGCACAGCAGGTCCAGCCATCTGGATGGCAGCGGCTGAACCATAGAAAAGACCCGTCCCGATCGCTGAACCCAGCGCCATGAAACGGATGTGGCGAGCGGAAAGCCCGCGTTTCAAACCTTGAGTCTGGTTTTGCATTTCGCGTCCTTGATTATTTTTGTCGGCGAAAACAGAGACGCAGAGAGCCCGTAGGCCCTCTGCGTTTTTTTGGATTACAGGCTTGGCAGAACGTGTGCAGGCAGCAGTGCGTTCAGGCAACGGGACGCCAGCAGTTGCATGGCGATTTCGATGTCCGGTGCGAAGAAACGGTCTTTTTCATAATGCGCGACTTTGCTGCGCAGGGTGGTGCGAGCGATTTCCAGCTTGGCGGACGTTTTCAGGCCATCACGCAGATCCAGGCCCTGACACGCGGCCAGCCATTCAATGGCCAGAACACCGCGAACGTTTTCGGCCATTTCCCACAGACGCTTGCCCGCAGAAGGCGCCATCGATACGTGGTCTTCCTGGTTGGCCGAGGTAGGAATGCTGTCCACGCTATGCGGGTGGGACAACGCCTTGTTCTCGCTGGCCAGGGCCGCAGCCGTCACCTGGGCGATCATGAAACCGGAGTTGACGCCGCCATTGGCCACCAGGAACGGCGGCAGTTGCGACATATGCTTGTCCATCATCAACGAGATGCGACGCTCACTCAGCGAACCGATTTCGGCAATGGCCAGGGCCATGTTGTCGGCTGCCATCGCCACCGGTTCGGCGTGGAAGTTACCGCCGGAGATCACGTCGCCCTGTTCGGCAAATACCAGCGGGTTATCCGACACCGCGTTGGCTTCAATGCCCAGCACTTCGGCGGCCTGGCGGAACTGGGTCAGGCAGGCGCCCATGACTTGTGGCTGGCAGCGCAAGGAGTACGGGTCTTGTACCTTGTCGCAGTTTTTGTGCGACTCGGACACTGCGCTGCTGGTGCCCAGCAGGTCGCGATAAA
>Ga0302347_1000807_pt1 | contig 43693 bp, 54 predicted proteins | sample PhyWR1_FD_202178 | JGI IMG/M metagenome (GOLD analysis project Ga0302347, IMG submission 202178) | Leaf surface microbial communities from wheat plants in UC Gill Tract Community Farm, Albany, California, United States - DLSL W.R1 (v2)... | ecosystem: Host-associated > Plants > Phyllosphere >... | reverse complement strand
TGAATATTCAAAACCAATTTGTTTACCAATATCTGTGAATTTTTCGAGAAATAAATCATTATCAATCTGATCCTCAAAATACTGAAACATTATATCAAGCAACAACATATTCCAATTCAGACCATAGTCTTTATAAATACTGTCATTTTCTAATGAAAAACGGATAATCTTTTTTATTTTCATTGTAGATAAAAACACAAAAAATTTCGCCCTCATCAAAAATCGGGACAACATTGAACGATTCTAAAATTTTGTAGTTTGAGATTTGAGGTAAATAAAAATATGCTGAATCAACATCCTCGACTCTATAAATCAATCCACTTATCTTCCCAATATTTTCTATAAAAACTTTAGGAATTCCAATTTTAGACAGTTCGGTTATTCGTAAATTTCTGGGAATTAATTTCATCATTTTAATTAAATTTCGTTTTTTTAGCGCAAATAAAAATGAGTTCTTTGTGGTAATGAAAAGTAAATTTTTCATTATTTTTTTTGATAAATCTTTCTATTTACCTGAGTTCGAATGTAAATAAAGACTAAAATCAATTGATAATCAAGTAGTTATAATTTTATTAATTGCGTTGGGCTTCAGTTCAATGACAAAAGTTAGCTCATATTTGGCTTTAGCCAAAATTTAATGCAAGTTTCGGCTAAAGCCAATTACATTAATCTTTTTTACAAATTGGCTAAAGCCCATTCCTATTGATATTTTTATACAAATTTATAAATCGAACTCAGGTTATTTAGTCTGTTCTGTAAATTCTATTGATTGTTTCCAATCATTATCATATCCTACTATTCTTGATTTTTGAATTGTCATTTTGCTAAACTCATTACAATTTTCAATCAATAAAGCGTTTTTTTCAATTTTCCAATTGTAGGTTTTTGTTAAGTCATCATACATCTGTTCATATCCTTTTTTCAATTCCGGAGAAACAGATGCAAACACTTTATAAGAGCTTGTAACAGTATTTTTATCAAATTTTAAAATTCGATATTTGTATATCATTCCAATGCCATCTTTACAAGTCGCTCCAATTTCAGCAACATAGGTTTTTCCTATTAATTTTGTTTGTGCATTAGAGTTTTGACAAGCAATTATCATCGTGAAAACGATAAGTAGAAATATGTATTTTTTCATATGTATTTTTTTATAATCGAGTAATGTTTTTTATTTGTCCGTCTAGACCAATTCGTATTTCATAATCTATTTCTGCCAAACTTAGTGATGTCACAATTTTTATATTTAATTGTTTTAATGATTTTTCCTTGATTATCATAATATTTCCAACTACCGCAAGGTTCTTCTTCCGACTCCTCCGACCCAGCCATAAAATCTGAAATCAATTTAATTTTTCCATTTTTGTAAGATTTCTTATAAATGATATAAGCCGAAAAATCGCAAGTTTGGGTGCTGTCTATTTTATATTTTTTTCTCCATTCTTCTAATAATTCATAATTCTTGTTGTACATTTTCCACTCAACAACTTTTTTGCAACCATTGATATCTTCAAATTTAGAATCATAAATTTCTGAACTATCTGCAGAATATTCTCTTACAAAGCCATTTGACATTGCTTTCATAGTATTTGGTAATGTATCCTGAGAAGTACTTTTGATTTCTTTTTTAATTTTGTAAATATCTTCTCCAAAGCAATTGATTTTTCCAAATCCAAAATATTCCAAAACGCCATTATTTTCCATTTTATAAAAATGACAACCTGTTTCATCATCACATCTCCTTTGTAGATGGCAAATTTCCACCGCACAACCGGTAAATCTCCACAATACAAACGTGTACCAATTTTTAAGGTATATGAGACAACGATTGTTAAAATCACAACAATGCTTATAAGATAAAAGATATATTTCATATCATTTTTTTTGTTTTGCTACATCTCCCTATTCCACCGATTCTCCATACCAAAAAATCTTGTCTCGTACAAAAGGGAAAGTCCAGTTTTCCACATCAATATTTTCGAGTTCTTTAGCCCAACCATCTTCAATAGATGCTTTTCCATTCTTTTTTACAGTAAATTTCCCTGTAATCAAATTAAAAGATTTTGCGATAGATTTTGCACCTTTCCTATAAGATAATTCATAACCAATCACTTGGATTTTACGATTTTTGCTATCAAATCTGTATTTGAGCTTTTCGGTTAAATCTTTCTTTTCGCCGGAAATGTTTGGGATAGATTCTTGGTCTGCATATTCTATGGTTACAGTACACACTTTTTTTTCGTCAACGGTGAAAAATGTATAATAATCAGATTCGACATTGTTGTATAAAACACTGTTATTAAGAAGGTTGATTTTAACGTCTTTGTTTTCCGAAGACAGGGAAACCGAAAGAAAACTTTGTATTATATCATCATCATTTCTTAAGATGTTGAAATCATCATGGAGCTTGTCATCATCAAATTTTGCATAAAGGCTTCCTGCAATCTCTCTCTCTTTTTCCTTTGTCCATACCTCCGAATTCTCTTTGCTTTGACCCGGTTTTTCAATCGTTTTCTCAGTTTTATTTTCACAAGATTGGAATAAGGAAATTAATATAAGCAATGAGAATATTCTATTCATTTTAAATTAGCTTGATTTTTTTTTAATCTGATTGATGAATCCATTCGTATTTTCCATTTTTGAATGTGATAATTCCACCTCCAACTTCCTCTTTCCTTACCACAATGGAAGGGTTTTCCAGACTTATTGTTCTATCATCAACAATCTCAGAATTTTCATCAATCACAATTTCAAATGTTTCCTTGTCTTTCACAATTCCCCAAAAATCAACCCAATCAAAATCTGTCATATTCGCAAATGGTTTACCGAAACAAAGTCTTACTTCTTCGTTGGTTCCTCCGTGCTTTATGATGATACCAGATGTGTTTTTTTCTTTTTTAAAGACAGCTTTATCAACTTTTCCGTCTCCGTTGAAATCTGCAATTATGGTATCCGAAAGCTTGAATGCTGTTGCTTGTTTAAACTGAGAATTCAAAGAAAAATTCTCATCAGTAATACTACTTCTGGGGTTTTGTGGTTCGATAAAATCAGTATTCTCTTTTTTTTAAATCTGTTTTAACACTGTCAATCTTGTCCGATTTATTCTTTTCATTTTTAAAATCAGAATTTGTCTTTTCACAACCAGACAAAATGTAAATCATTAATACGAAAAGTATGTTTTTCTTCATTTTTTTATTTTGACATTCCTTTCAAAGGTAAATTTTATTAATATTTTGCCGAAAATTATTTACAATCTGTCAGTAAAAATTTATGATTCGTAATGAAAAGCCTAAGACATATTTTCAATTTTATCGATTCTCCAATCGCCATCTTCCTTTTTGAGTGTATATCTGTAAGTCATCCCACAGATGTCCAAATGAAAACTGACATAATTGGTTGATTTATCTTTCGGCGCAGAATCAAATTTAATTTTGCTAATATTTTTCAAATCAGATTCATAATCATCCTGCGTCATAAAGAAATAATCATAATCGAATCCGAAAGGCGGACCATCATTTTGAGGATTTTGTTTGAAATATTCTGCACCATCCACATATTTCTGGCGATATTTATTGAGGAAATCTTTGGTAAATAATTTCGAATCCGAAAGAAATTTCACTTCCTTATCAACTTCTTGAAAATCTACATCATAGTTTTGCGTAGTCTCATTTTCGGAAAGAATTCCGCCTTTGATGCTTTGAAAATGATAGAGTTTTTCCTGATTGGTCTTATACCAATTCAAAAAATCCCTAACCGTCTTGATATCGGAATCGCTTTTTAAAACCGACAATTCTTTATTATTTTCCGGAGGAATTTTTGATTTTTCGGGCATTTTCTTTTCGCAGGATTGTGTTGCAAAAAGCAGATATAAAATCAAATTTGCAGTAATTATTTTTTTCATTTTTGTGTTTTATGTTTTTAATTATTAATCGGAATATTCAGAACCACAGTTGTTCCTATATCATTTTTAATGGTTTCGATGCTTCCATTTTTCCCGAGTAATTTTAATCTTTCGTTACTGATGATTCCTGCCAAAGAACGATGGGTTTTAACTTTGCTATCGGTTTCATTTTTACCACTGTCCGTAATTTTAGCCTGTAAAATCAAATCTTTTACGAAAAACTGAACTTTGATATGTCCGGAACTATCTCCCAAATCAATCCCGTGTAAAATGGCATTTTCGACATAAGGTTGTACCAACATCGGCGGAATCATAATGGAACAGGTATCGTTTCCTTCCGGTCTGATGATTTCATAAGTGAAAGCATCTTCAAAACGCATCTGTTGAAGGCTGAGATAATTATTCAGTGCTTCCATTTCTTCGCCAAGCGGAACAAGGTTTTCTCGGCTCAGTTCCAAACTATTACGCAAAAGACGTCCAAACTGATTAAGATATTTAATTGCTTTTTCTTTCTGGTCAAACCTAACAAAACTTTGCAAAGCCGCAAGTGTATTGAATATAAAATGAGGCTCCATCTGCGTTCGCAACAATTTCTGTTGTTGGAGGATTTTTTCTTTTTCCTGTCTAGTTTTGCGTTGCCTTAGAGTATAATAAAAAAACACAATAAAGGTAATGAGAAGCAAAGCCAATAATGAAGTAATCACAAGCCAAAGTTTATTCTGCTGCAATTCTAACTCATTGATCTTTATGTTTTTACTTAATGATTGGATAGAACGGTCTTTTGCTTGAAGTTGATACAGGGAATTCATCTCGGCAATCGCTTGTGTATTTTCGGTTTCGAAGTTTTCTTTTTGAAAGTCTGAAACTTCTTGCATAAGTTCAAAAGCTTTTCCTGAATTCCCTTCTAGATTCAAAAGACTTGATAGATGGTCCTTGTATAATATAAAAGTGTCATATGTAATCAAATCTTTGTTCCTGTCAACAAGTTGGGTCGACAGGTTTATGTAATTTTTTGCCTCAGGAATATTTTTCTTTGCAATATATACCGCTGCAATATTCAGATAACTGTTTATAAGATTATTGATATTGACCTGCTCTTCTGGATTTTCTTCCAAATTTATTTTATCCAAATCAGCTTTCAACTTCTGATAATAAAGCAAAGAATCAGGTTTTTTAATTAATTTAAAATATCTTGATTTGCAATCGTATAGATATTTCACATTATATTCTTTCGGATAATCCTTTTGCAATTGTTCCAACTTTTGGAGATATCGTGGGATGCTATCCAGTTTGTCCTGTTTTTCCAATATCGTTATGATCTGCGTAAGTGGACGCTGACGATTTGTATGTGATGGTGGAAGCTGCTCTGATAAATCAAGGGCGGCCTTATTCATTCTCTGTGCAAGATCGTATTGATAAAGAATATTATTACTCTGTGCAGCAGCCAGAAGCATGTTTGTTTTTGAAATTGGTGACAAATCTAAAGCTTTATCTGACAGCACGATTACCGCAGCTTTATTATAATAATAATTTGCTTGATGTTCTTTTGTTTTATTGTAAGACAAATTACCCATCCCATTGTATATAGAAGCTCTTATTTCTAGATTACCTTTTGTTTTTTCAATCAATTCCAGGGCATTTTCCACATAGATTTGAGCAGAATCCGTCTTTCCGGTCATCGCATAGATTTTCCCGATATTATATTGGGCTTTTGCCTGTAGCGCTGTATCTTTTTTGATAAGCAGATTCCTTTCGATATCTTTCCAAGCACTTAAAATAGAATCCTTATTTTCAGGTGAAGGCTTCTTTTCAGCTAAATTTTTAATTTGATTTTTGAATAATTCTAAATCTTTAGCCATTTCGTTTTTCTTCTTACACGAATGAAAAATGAATGTTACTATCAAACAAATTAAAACTGATGTGAATGTATTTTTCATTTTGCAGGGAAAAGCTGATTAAGAATAAAACTTTTGCGACGCGACGAAATCGGGATTTCTTCATTATTATTTAATAACAAATATTCCGATTGCTTGACGCCAGAAATATATTTCCTGTTGACCAAATAGGATTGATGGGTTCTAAGGAAGTTCGGAGCAGATAATATTTCTTCATAAAACTTCAGAGGTTTTGAAATCAATATTTTTTCGCCATTGTTGAAAAAGAAAAAAGTATAAGGTCCATCTCCTTTGCAATAGACAATGTCCCGAACCTTGATTATTCTAACATTATTCACAGAATTTAGAGCGATGGTTTCGGGGAGATTGTCATTATCCAAAGAGTTCTTGGCAAGGGAAATCTGTTTCATCCATTGCGGATTGTTCTCCTTTTTCCGACGGAATCTTTCCAGGGCTTCCTTCAGTTCGGTCTGGTCAATCGGTTTGAGGAGATAATCCAATGCTCCATATTTTATCGCACGGATAGCAAATTGATTATAAGCCGTCAAAAAAACAATATTTTCCGGTAAAGTTTTAAGGTTCTTCAGAACATCGAAAGCCGTCCCATCCTGCAGCTGAATGTCCATCAGGATCACATCGGGGCTATTTTCTTCGATAAGTTTCATTGTATTTTCTACATCTGCACTCCAGCCGATAATCTTTGTATCAGATTCTTGCTCTATTAGGTAGGTAATTTCCTTTCGGACGGCGGGCTCATCTTCAATAATCGCTATTTTAATCATTTGTTGTTTTTGTAAAAGTATTAATTTTAATTCATTAATCTTCAACATAATGTATCGAGAAGAAAATCAAGATAAGAACTGCAAAAAAAGGTAAAAATAAATTTCATTTCCGTGTTGGTTGTTGATAGTTTCAGCAAAGTTTATAGCCAATGTTTTGGAATTTTGCAGTCGGATGGAAAATCTAGGTATAAAAAGCCTGAATTAATATTAAAATTCTATTGAAAAACTATTGTTAGATTTTGCAATCAACCTATCTAACACAAAACTCTTGTTAGCGGTAGTTTTTATTCAATTCCGATTTAATTATTTCAACAATTTCTGCTTTTATATTTTGCTTTGTGCGATGCGTTTTTATTGTATTAAAACTCTGTTCCTTTTTTCCATTCATACTTTTCTATGGGTTGCCATTGCTTTTGTTTTTCCATAAACCAAATGGTAATTAGGGTGCTGTCGCTGGTTTCGTAAGTTGCTTCTTTTATCAGAATGGGTTGTCTCAGCTGTTTTTGCGTAAAATAATGTGGTAAAAATTCTCGTAGTCCTGCATAATGAGATGCATTGAGCAGAAAAGTTTCTTCTTCCAAAGCCGTGTATTTTTCTTTCATTTCATCATAAGTTAAAATACTTGTATTTTTTGTATTTACAAATTTCCGTTCATTTAAGACAATAATAGAACTGTAAACAAATTCGTCTTTTTCAGAACTGTATTTTCCCTCAATATCAAAGTAAATATTTTTTTTAGTGGTGTAATCTACTACTCCGATTTTATCAAATGGCAATAATTTTTTATTCTCACAAGTTACATCACAAGGTTTTAGATTATAATTCAAGTTCAATAATTGGTCGGTAAAAACGGTTTTTCCGTTTGGCAATATTTTTATTGTTCCAATTAAGCGTTCTTGTTTTTGATTTTCTAATGCTTCACAGTCTGCACATTTTTTTCGATAAGTCCATTTTTCTCTAGTGTACCAACTGTAGGCAAACCACGAAACGCAAACGAGCAATATAAGTGTTGAAAATATTTTTATTATTTTCATTGGTTTGGTTTTCATTGGTTTTTAAGGTTGATTGATGAAGTCATCGCCATCGTCTCTTAGATAAATAGTAAAATGGCAAGTAATAATAAAAGTCGTTTCATATTATTTCAGTTGATTGATTATTTTATGAGGCAGAATAAAGTAAAGTGATGCAAAAAATATGAGTAAAGATAAATTGATTATATACTTTTGTTTATCCTTTTTGTAAATATGCCAAATCGACTCTAAGAATATAATTCCGTAAACAAAAAAGAATGGATATAAAATAAAAGCATCCAGATTATAAGTCAGCCCTCTATAATCTGTGTTTACATAAACAGCAAACCACGAAAAATAAGGAATCGACAGAAGCAAAAATCTAATAACTGTATATATTAATATTGGTTTTTTCAGATAGTATCTCATTAACTGTGTAAGTTAAAAAGTTATTTTGAAAAATTTTGAGCCCTCAAAGCTCAAAAAATTTTTCGGAAATAACTTTTTACTATTTTTAACCTACATAGTCATGATCGACAAAGAAGAATTATTAAACAACAAGGATTTTTATAAGTACTTTAAGAACGAGGAAGATTTGACCTCATTTTTTAAAGAATTGCATAAAAAAGGCAGTAGAACACATGCTTGATGCTGAACTAGACAGCCATCTGGATAATTCAAAACATGAAAAGACTGCTAACGGAAATTATCGAAATTGTCATGGAATCAAGAAGATAAAATCCTCTTTTGGTGAAGCTGAAATTAAAGTACCCCAGAGACAGAGAAGGCAATTTTGAACCGGTTTTAGTTCCCAAAAGGCATAAAACATTATATACCAAGGGAATGAATGTGTCAGACATTGAGAACCATCTCACGAATAACCAGCGCGGTTGCCAGTGAAGTTGTGGCTTGGCAGAACCGACCATTAGACGATCTGTATCTGATTACTTGGATGGCCGGAATAGTTTTTAAAGTGAGAGAAAAACTCAAAAGTCATCAATAAACGGTTTATCTTGCAGTAGGCTTAAATCGGGAAGGTAAAAAAAGATGTGCTCTGGATGTGGCTTGGAAAGAACGAAAGTTCAAGCTTTTGGATGAGTGTTCTAACCTATTTAAAAGCCCGTGGTGTTGAGGATATTCTCATCACGACAACCGATAATCAGAACGGATTTACCCAGACCATCCGCTCTGTTTTTCCTGAATCCAAAACCCAGATCTGTGTCATTCATCAAATCAGAAATGCCTGTAATATATTGTCTGGAAGGACAGAAAAGAATTCTCTGCCGACATGAAACACATTTATACCGTTCCCACAAAAGACGCTGCAAAAACTGCTTTGGATGATGCAAATATTTATACGCTATTCAATCCTGGAGAAACAACTGGAACGAACTCACCGTATTTTTTGAGTTTCCTTTAGAAATCCGAAAAATCATTTACACCACCAATTTAATTGAAAATCTCAATAGGAAAATTAGAAAATACTCCAAAAACAAAATGTCTTTTCCTACCAATGATGCCGTTTTAAAATCGGTTTACCTTGCTTTAAAAGAATCTACTTGCCAATCCAAAATTGGGGATTGGTTTAAATCAATTTATGCTTATTTTGAAAAAAGGCTCAGATTATAAAATCTAAGCCCTGACTTTTCAACTTACACATTTTTTGGCATAGTGTTTTTTTTTAGTGCTCGTTTTGATGAAAAAGATTTTCATTTAGTAGACATTATTGGACCACAATCTTGGGAGAAAATAAGAGATTAGACTTTTAATCAACACCGATAGCACGGATTTGTAAGCACAAGTGTTCGAAACCTCATTTTGGCTTCATAATATCATCCACTTTATTTGGATTTTCGCAAATTTTTCGACAGTATCTTTGATGATCAGAACCTCCAGTTCAAAACTTCCTTCCCTGAATTCTTCATATTCTCTGCGCCATTTATAAAGCAGGGTCGCTTTGATAACCAGTTCTCTGGCTAATTCTGAGATATTAGTTATTTCATTACTTAATTGGATAGCTTGTTTTAAAAGCCGCATCATAAATTTTTCACTCCCGTTTCATAAGTTAAAATTAAAATCTTATGCTTAACTCCGGCTAGACGCTAAATTAGCACCTCCAGATGATTGATTATTACGCCAGTTTTTTTTCATTTCCTTTTCTTGCAGAACGCTTTTCAGAGCCAACATATCTTCACTCACTTTCTTATCAAGAATTTTAGCGTAATGCTGAGTGGTCTTAATATTCTTGTGGCCCAACATTTTACTGACACTTTCAATGGAAACTCCATTAGACAAAGTGACAGTTGTTGCAAAAGTATGGCGTGCAATATGATAAGTCAATTCTTTATTAATTCCACATAGGTCTGCAATCTCTTTAAGATATGCATTCATTTTTTGATTACTAAGAATAGGCAGCAACTTTCCGGTATTAAGACATACTGGATGATTTTTGTATTTTTCAATAATTTTCTCTGTTTGAAAAAGCAAGGGAATATTAGACGTTGTTTGGTTTTTTGGAGTTTGGTAAAAATCCATTTATTACCATCTAATCCTATATTGATATTTTGACTCGTCAATTTTTGTGTATCTATGTAAGCAAGACCTGTAAAGCAACTGAACAGAAAATATCTCTTACTTGCGATATTCTCTCGTTTTTGAAATCTTTTGTTCTAAGAATTTCAATTTCCTCCTCATTCAAAAAACACCTGGTTACTTCGTTAAATTTGGAATTATAATTAATGAAAGGATCTTTATCTATCCAGCCATTGCCCAAACAAATTCTGAAATCTTTCAGTCCTTAAAAAAAATTCAAAATCGTTTAGAAAAGCATAATCAATCTTTTTTAATTTCAATGTCAATAACACCATATTTATATTTTAAGAAATCTTTGGTATGCTTCAAACAGGTCTCATAACGGGTTAATGTTCCTTGGGCAAATTCTCTTCCTATCAGTTTTCCCATTCGATCATTATGATCCTGAAAAATCGGAATAAGTGTTCTGGTTATCCTACCTCTACCCACTAACTTATTTTTAAGAATCTCAGAAGTCACTGTTTCCTTATCTCTTATCAATTCGTGATAGGTATCATAAACTTTTTGTTCAAATGTTTTTAGATAAAAATTAAGTGATCTGCATTCTTCTGAAGACCCACTAACCTTTTGCATTGCAGAGTTCCATTTTGAAGACTTTACTGTACGTTTTGTGCTGATCTCGGATATTTTGCTATCAATTGTAATTCTTAAATAAATAGGAGACTCTCCTACAGAATTGATTTTAGCTTTTTTTACATAGAAAAGTAAATTGAATGTCTTGTTCATTTCGTTTTAGCTTTTGAAATTTAAAATTAACCTTAGCAAAAACTTATCACAAGATATTCAGTTGTTGAACTAGCTACTGAACAGGGTTTCTCTGAATTTTCAGTGACCTTTTTAAACCTGTTTCAACAGATTACTGAATATGTCACTTTCAGATTGTGCTTTTTTAGTTCTCTTTGAACAGACATAAAACAAAAAACGCTTTAAAACGTATGTTTTAAAGCGTTTTGAACTATTTTATTTTAATAGCTGCGATCCGGACGGGACTCGAACCCGCGACCTCCGCCGTGACAGGGCGGCATTCTAACCAGCTGAACTACCGGATCAATTTTTTGAAAAGTAATTGATAAACTTTTTGCGATCCGGACGGGACTCGAACCCGCGACCTCCGCCGTGACAGGGCGGCATTCTAACCAGCTGAACTACCGGATCTCTTGCCTAACAAACTAAGAAAACTATCGTCGTTTATTGTGGTTGCAAAAATACAACAATAATCTACATCTGCAAATTAATTCCAAAAAAAAACACCTTTCAAGAAGAAAGGTGTTCATTTTCAATTATATTAATTTATTATAAGAAAGCATTCAGCTTTTCAGCGATTACTTCTTTTGGTGCTACACCAACGATTTTATCTACAACTTCTCCGTTTTTGAAAATTAAAACGGTAGGAATATTTCTGATTCCGTAATCTACAGAAATCTGCTGATTGTTATCAACATCTACTTTACCTACCAAAGCTTTACCTTCAAAGTCAGCTGCTACTTCTTCAATAATTGGTCCAAGCATTCTACAAGGTCCGCACCAAGCTGCCCAAAAGTCAACTAAAACGGGTTTATCTGAATTCAATACTGTTTCCTGAAAGGATTGATCTGTAATTTCTACTGCCATGATTTCTTTTTCTTAATTGTTTTATTAAACAAAATTACAAAATTTTAAGTTTGTTTCTTCTGTTGGTTATCTATGTAAACTATCAGCTTTTTCTATAACGAACTGACTTCCTATCTCTTCCAAAGCTTCCACTAAAGCATCAATATCAGATTTCTTTGAATAATGGCTAAATGATATTCTTAATGGCGTTTTATTATCCAGATCATCTTCTGACAAGACAGACATCAAAACCATAGAAGGCTTCGAAGCTCCTGAACTACAAGCACTTCCTTGAGAAATTGCGATACCCTTCATATCAAGCTGCAAACCAATTAATGGATTTTTGTAAGGAAGCAGAACATTCAAAACAGTATAAAGGCTTTCATCTTCTGCACTTCTTCCATTGAATTTGATTCCAGATATTTTCTCCTGTAATTGCTGAATTGCGTAATGTTTGATATCGAGAATATGGTTGCTGTAATCTTCCATTTTTGTCTGAGAGATCTCCCATGCTTTGCCTAGTCCGGCAATTCCTGTTACATTTTCTGTTCCTGCCCTTAAGCTTCTTTCTTGTGGACCTCCTGTGATAATTCCCTTCAAACCTGATGATTTTCTTACAAATGCAAAACCAGCACCTTTTGGTCCGTGGAATTTGTGTGCGCTGCAAGATGCAAAATCAACTGGAATTTTAGAAAAATCCAAATCCAAATGCGCCATTGTCTGAACCGTATCGGAATGGAAAAGCGTATTATTTGCTTTACAAAGATGAGCTACTTTTTCGATATCAAGAATGTTTCCAATTTCGTTGTTGGCATGCATCAATGTTACCAAGGTTTTTTTGTCTGAGGATTTCAGAACTTCTTCTAGTTTGTTTAAATCGAAATCTCCGTTGGAATCTGGTCTTAGATAGACCAATTCGATGCCTTTCAGTTTTTTCATTTCAAGGCAGGTTTCAGCAACACATTTGTGTTCCAAAGCTGAAGTGATGATTCTTTCCACGCCCAAATAATTGACAGCGGATTTGATTATCATATTATTGGACTCTGTTCCACAAGACGTGAAAACGATTTCTCCTGGTGTTACCTTCAAAGATTCTGCAATCTTTCGCCTTACTTCTTCTAAAACGGTTTTGGCCTCCTGTCCTAGACTATGTGTGGACGACGGATTGCCATAATTGAATTTCATTACATTCACCATACAGTCTATCACCTCATCGTCGAGAGGTGTAGTTGCAGCATTATCCAGATAAATTCTTTCCATTTTTAATTAGATTTGAAGCCGAAAAAAGTTCGAAAAATTAAGTAGCTAAATTAGTGAAAAAATCGGTAATGCGATTCATTGGCAAACTTAAACATCGCTTTGTCTCCGGAAGTATCTCCAAAAGCTATGATTTTATCGAATTTTTTGTTACCAATTTCCAGTTTAATTCGATTAACTTTTTCTTCTTTATTACAATTTTTCCCAACAAATTTCCCTGTGAAAGTATCGTCTTTGAATTCTGCTTGTGTAGAAAGTAATTTCATATTGAATTTCTCAGCAAATGGCCTTACCCAAAAATCTAAAGAAGCCGAAACAATATAAGATTCTGTATTGTCTCTATTGATATTTTTGATGAAATCCAAAGCGTTTTCTCTGAACAGACTTGGATAATTTTCTTCGAAGAAGAGTTTTGTTTTTTTCTCGATTTGATATTTGGATTCGCCTTTTAATATTGAGGAAATGAAACTTTTTTTCACAGCTTCTGCGTTGGCTAATTTTAATTTTAATAAAATAAAAAGCGGAACGTGTTTCAAAAACTGAAATGAATATTTTGCAGGGTCATAAAACTTCAAAAACAAAAACATTGTGTCTTTGTAAGTTAAAGTTCCGTCGAAGTCAAATAGATATAATTTTTTCATATTTCAGGTTTAAGGATTTAGTTTATAGGTTGTAGTTAGGAATTAAATTTACCTAAATTCTATTACCTTAAACCTAATTACAGCTTCAATTTCTTAAAAATAAATTCAGGAACATTTCTGATAATCAGCATTATGATTGCCCAAATTGGTAAAACGTAGGCAATATTTTTTTTATTTTTGTAAGCTCTATAGATTCCTTCCGCCGCTTTTTTTGGAGAAGCAGTAAGTGCTGGATTCAGTGGTAAACCTTCGGTCATTTTTGTGTCCATAAAACCAGGTTTTACCGTCAAAACGTGGACTTTTTTATCGAAGAGATAATTTCTCAATCCACTAAGATAAGCCGTTAAAGCTGCTTTTGCACTTCCGTAGATGAAGTTGCTTTGTCTTCCTCTTTCTCCCGCAACAGATGACAAAACTATCATTGTTCCAGTTCTTTTGGATTCCATTTTCCTGGCGAAGAAATTGAGGACAGGAACTAATTTTGCGTAGTTGACATCTATAATTCTCTCCGTATTTTCATCGTCATAAAGTCCCTCTTCCGTACTCAATCCCAAATAACCGGAAGCACAAAACAAGACATCGGAATTGATATTTTCTAAGGTCTTATAGTCGATTTCGTTCATTAAGTCCAACGGAATTATCTCCGAATGCTGAAAAAACTTCACCTGGATATGACCAGCAAATTTCTCCGTCGTTTCCGGATTGGAACTCAACAAATAAATGGTTGGAAATTTTTCGCCTTTTGCAAGACATTCTTCTACAAATGCTTGTGCAACTTCGGAATTGGAACCTAATATTATCATTTTGTTAAACGCAAGTTGCGCTAAGTTTTAGTTTTTATTATGTTTTAAGATTCGCAAAAACGCTTTGCTCATCAAAATAAATTATCATTATTGCTTTCTACAATCCATTTACAGTTCTTCTTACACCGTTTTTGAAATAAGGCAAATCAAAATTTATAATCATTCCTAATTTATATTTTCCAAGTCTCAGACAATTTAATAATTGTGCTTCGAATGTGCTGTCCGGACTCTTAGCAGATTTCAATTCAATGGCTACTTTATCTTCAATCAACAAATCAACCCGAAAAGCATCTTGAACTAGCCATTCTTCATATTTGATCAATAGACTTTTGTCGGTCAACTTTTGATCCAGACTTCATCAGTTCATAATAGAGGCATCCCTCATAAACTCTTTCATAAAGCCCTGTTCCTAATTTTCTATGAATCTTTAATCCTGAATCAAAAATAATTTTAGAGATTTCATTTTCAGTCATTTTGTGTTTTTATTTTGATGAGCGAAGCGTCCTTGCGTATCAATTATTTTCAATGAAATATAATCTTAGTGCAACTTGCGTTTAGTTATTTCCACTCAATATTCTTTTATGTTGTAATGAAACGAATTTAGATGAATCAACATTTTGAAGATAATTGGTGAGCGATGAACGGCTCATACTGTCTTTGGTCAAATAAATTCTCCCACCGAAATTCTCTACAATTGTATCGAGTTGGTCAATGATTTTTTTCAGACCTTTGTTCACTTTAAAGTCCAAAGCCAACGTGTAACCTTCCATTGGAAAAGAATTGTAAGCGAGTGGATTATTCTTGCCGAAAAGCTTCAAAACTGCCAAGAAAGAACCGTTTCCACTTTTTGCGATGGTGTCAAGAATCTGTCTCATTCCTTCTTTTCCATTTTCTTTCGGGATAACCATTTGATATTGGACAAATCCACTTTTTCCGTAGATTTTGTTCCATTCATTGATGACATCCAAAGGATAGAAAAACGTCTCGTAATCAATAAAATTATTAAGCTGTTTCTTAGTTTGTTTGTTGTAATAAAGGAAATTGAAAATCTTAATACTCCAAGCATTAAGGACAAATCCAGGAAAGTAAAACGGAATCGTCGGCTTTGGTTTTTCTTTCAGCTTCAAAGTTTTCTTTTGAAGAGTTGCAGGAAGTTCAGCTCTCATAGCGTGTTCGCCTCTCATCAAGATAGAACGTCCAAGGTCTTTTCCTTTTTGAAAACAGTCTATCCAAGCAACATTATAAGTCCAGTCTTCACTTTCATCAAACAATCGGAAAACCTCATCAAGATTTTCAGCTTTGATGCTTTCCTGTTTGATATATGCGGATTCTATATTTTTCAGTTTGAATTTTGAAGAGAGAATAATTCCCGTCAAACCCATTCCGCCAATCGTAGCCCAGAATTTGTCTGAGTTCTCTTCGCGCGAGCAAGTGATAACTTCGGCATTTTCATTCATTAATTTGAACTCGATGACATATTCGGAAAAGCAACCTTCTGCGTGGTGATTTTTACCGTGAACATCAGATGCAATTGCCCCTCCAACGGAAATATATTTGGTCCCAGGCGTTACATAAAGAAAATAACCTTGCGGAACAGAAACTTCTAAAACTTCTGACAAAAGAACACCGGATTCACATTCGATTACGCCGTTGAGTCTATCAAATGAAATAAATTTATTGAGTCTTTTTGTTGAGAAAATATGTTCCCCAAGAGAAGCATCGCCGTAACAACGGCCGTTTCCTCTTGCAATGACTTCATTATTATCTTTTACAAATTGTTTGATTTTAGAAATAGAATCCTCAGACTTCATTTCTTTTTCTACAATTGGAAAATTTCCCCAGTTGGTCACTTTCTGTACAAAATTCGGCTTCATCTGTTGGTTTTAATATGATTTAAAAATTGAATTACGATCTTCATGAATTCAATTTTAAAAACTTTAATTTTATTTCTTAAAATAGATTTGTAAAAGGAAAACGATAACCCAAAGGACAATTGTAATCTGAATATATCTGTCTTTATAAACGATTTTGGTTGGTGATTCGGTTTTGTTGTAAACCAAAGTTTGCTGCAGATATCTCAAGAACGCAAACACCACAAAAATAACCGTGTAAAATACTCTTGGATGGAATCTTGCCTGAACTTCCGGCGACAAGGTAAACATCAAATAACAGATAATTGCCAAAGTACAACTGATTGACAATGCAATGTCCGCAAATTGAACATTGTAACCATCCAACGCTTTTCTGGTTTTGCCAGAAACCTGTGCATTGATCAATTCCCCTCTTCTCTTTCCAATCGCCAAAACTAAAGCTAAAACAAAAGTTAACAGAATAGCCCAATTGGTAACGATAATGCCTGTAACATAGCCACCCGCTAAAACTCTTAACACAAATCCAATGGCAATGATACAGATATCAACTATCGCAACTTGCTTAAGTTTGAAGGTGTAGAAAAGGTTCATCACAAAATAAAATCCGATAATCACACCGAACTTCCAAAAGTTGGTTTGGAAAATATAGTTCCCGATGAAAATAGATGAAATTGATAAAAGAATCAAAAACGCAAATAAAATTTTTGCGTTTGTCTTGGAAACTGCTCCGCTTGCTAAAGGGCGAGTTTTCTTTTCCGGATGTTTCTTATCAGACTCGATATCAAAATAATCATTGATGATATAAATAGAACTCGCTGTGAAAGAGAAAACCAGGAATGCAAATATACTCTCGTAAAAAAGATGAGTATTGGTAATTTTGCCTGAAAAAAATAATGGAGCGAAAACAAATAAGTTCTTAACCCATTGTTCTACTCTTATTAATTTTAAATAATTCTTCATCAATTGTTTATAATTATGCAAAAGTACCATTAAAATAAAAAAACCGCAAATTGCGGTTTAGTATTTATTAGAAAATTAATGATTATTAATTTATTTTGAATCATTAATCATTTTTTCATTTGCTGTGATCGCAAATTCTACACGTCTGTTTTGTGCTCTGCCTGCATCTGTATCGTTAGAGGCTACAGGGCTGGATTTCCCTAAACCTTCTGTAAATAATCTGGAAGAAGCCACTCCATTTGCCGCGAAATAGCTCTTTACAGCCGCCGCTCTTTGAGCAGAAATTCTTAAATTAACAGCATCTGTACCAACACTATCGGTATGTCCGTAAATATTAATATTTGTATCAGGATTATTTTTAAGAACAGTTACCAATTTATCAAGGTTAGATTTTGCAAGAGTCGTCAAATTCGATGAATTGAAATCAAAGTTAACGGTATTTTCGTGCAAAGTCACTTTGATACCTTCCCCTACTCTTTCTACTTCTGCGCCAGGTAATACTTCTTTGATTTCCTTAGCCTGCTTGTCCATTTTGTTACCGATAACACCACCAGCAACGCCACCTACAACGCCACCAAGAACCGCTCCAAGAGGTGCATTACCACCTTTGCCAAGGTTATTACCTAAAATTCCTCCAAGTACAGCTCCAGCAGCAGTTCCTATTGCCGCACCTTTTTGAGTGTTATTTGCATTTTGTACAGTTTCGCAACTTGTTAACAAAAGTGAACCTGAGATGAAAAATGCTGCTATGTTTAGTTTAGTTAATTTCATTATATGTATTTTATGATTATTTAGAAGTTCTTACAAAATTATAACGCACATCCATTGGAGAACCATCTGCATTCACAGACTGAACCAAAGTAAAGCTATCTTCAGTTGGGCTTTCCAGTCTCAGCATATAACCTGCAGAAACTTTTTTAGCTTTTTCACCTTCACCTACCTTTTTAATAGACACATTACTATTTTTATCTACGCTAAAAGTAATTGCTTGGGTTTTCGTAGGACAAGAGCCACCTCCGTTTAATGAATAAGTTCCTGTGTAATTATTCGGAATCAGTTTCCAAGAACTACCTACAAAGCAATTAACATCCGCGCCTTCGTCGAAAGGTTTAACGATGAAAGATTTGTCATATTCTACATTAGAGACTGTCCATTCTCCTTTCAGTTTCATAACTTCCGAGCGTACTGTCTGTGCTTGACCTGCAGAAGCGCCACCGTCAGATGAGGAAGCATTTTTCGTAGACGAACAAGAGGTTGCAAAGAAAGCAATGCCTAATATTCCAAAAAATATTTTTTTCATAGTTTTATATTTACTGCTAAGTTATTATAAAAAACTGTGCCAAATACCAAAAAACAAAAAATCTGAGAACTTCTCAGATTTTTGTTTTTTATAACTTTCTAACTATTTAAAGCTTATTCTTATCAATAGCATTATGTGTTTTTTGTTTTTTCACAGATTTTTTCACAGAATTTGAAGATGAATTTGCTCTATAAAAATTACTATAGGCATATTCTGCAGCTTTCGCAACGTCAATTACCCCTGCTGACCTTGATAAATTATCAAAACCATTAGTCGAATTGGCATTTGAAGTCTTAACTAAAGATTCTATAATTTGTTCCGGTTTCAAGTTTGGCATATAAGCTAGCAAAATCGCGGCAGAACCTGCAACTACAGGCGACGCCATTGAGGTTCCCTGCAAATATTCATATTTCCCATCCGGAACAGTTGAATAGATCTCTGAACCTGGCGCAAAAACATCAACCATTTTCTTGTCATAATTAGAGAAACTAGATTTCAGTTCATTGGCATTATTTGTATTAGATCCCACTACAATCATATTATTGATGAATGGTTTTTCATCTGATTGAGATTTGAAATTCGTAGGGAAATATTGATGCTCAGCGATATCTTCATTTTCATTTCCTGCTGCTTTTACCAAAAGAACACCTTTGCTTTCCGCATATTTGAATGCATCCCAAACTACATTTTTACCTGGAGAAACTGGTTTTCCGAAACTCATATTAAGAATCTTCGCTCCGTTGTCAACGGCATAACGAACTGCATTTGCAACATCTTTATCTCTCTCATCTCCATCTGGAACCGCTCTAACGGTCATAATTTTAGCAACTCTGGAAGCAACCCCATATTGATTTTCTGAACCATTCACTAATCCTGCAATAATCCCTGCAACGTGAGTTCCGTGTTTCGCATCTGGACCTTCATAATGGTTATTGCCATAGCTTTTCTCAGAATAATCATCGTAGTTATCTCCTACAATTTCTTTTCTCGGATCGAAATCAAGATTGTAACCTTTTTCCGCTTGTGGCGTAAAATAGTCCAAAGCCTCTTTCATCTGACCTTTCAAATAGGTTTCTACTTCAGCAGAAGATTTTCCGGCAATTTGCGGATCACCTGACATCTGCGCCAAAACCTGCATTGCCATCGCTTCTTTTTGATCAGCTGGCTTGATGGTCGCCAGATTTTCTTTTGTCAAGGTTTTATCGCCCAATAGTTTGACCATATCCGGGATTGCATTGTTGATCATCGTATATAGCTGTACACTTTGTTTAGCTTCCTGACTTTTTTTGGTGAAAACATCTTTAGCTTTCATATACATTGCAAAATCTTCTGGCATTTTGGTTTGATTCTCCTTATTTTTTGCAGAATCATCGCCTTCGAAAACAGACTGGTATTTTTTCACCATTCTGGTTACTTCCATATTATCTACATCGATATCGCCATTTTTTCCGCCAAGGAAGTTCCAGCCGTAGACATCATCGATATATCCATTGCCATCGTCATCCTTTCCGTTATTTGGGATTTCGTTTGGATTTTTCCACATATTCTTTATCAATCCCGGATGATCTACTTCTACTCCACTATCTAAAACTCCGACAACAACCGTCTTTGGTTTAAGACCTTTTGACTCCAAGAATTTGTAGGCATTTTCTGTATTGACTCCATAAACTTTGGTCGTCGCATAATCTTTATGATACCAAGTCTTCAGGTTTTTATCATTTTCCGGAGCAGCAGTCTGAGCTGCAACCGTTGCAAAACCGGCGTAAAAAGCAGCCGCTATCAATAAATGTTTCATATGTAGATTTTATTGTTTTTAAATGTTATATGGAATCGAAAATCCATCACCATTTGTTTTGTAGGTGCTTAATGGCGATTTCATATTAGATAATTATTTGATTCAATTAAAGGAGAATTGCTATTCATAAATAGTTACTTCAAAACTTAATTGATTTTAATATTTTTGATATAAGTCAAAGTTTCTGGTCCAATGTTACAAATCATGTCCAAAATTGAAAGATCTTTTATAAATCCACTTTTATCGGAGAAGCTTTGATAATACTCTGCCATTTCAAATTCTGATTCTGATTTGGCGGAAAATTTTTCTCTGAAATCCTCTGATTCCGGGTTTCTGAAATATTCTGTGGTAAACTGATATTTTTTTTCGGTTTTCAGAATAGCAAGAATGATACCCAAGGCTTTGATATTGAAATCTTTTAATGATAAAATCTTTTCATCATAAATACTTTTCAATCTATCTTCATAATACTCGAAATATGGTGTGCTTTGATAAGCCGTCTTGATGGATTTCCAGTGGAGTTTTTGCCAATCTTCTGCGAAGGAGATCTCTATGTCTTTGATTTCCCTTTTTCCAGTATGTTTGATCGGAATGATCAAGGGTAATTTTCCGTTGGCGCCGTAAATGGCTGCACGATTTCTATAAGTTTGTTTCGGGAAATTTTCGAATTGTTCCAATGAAATTTCGTTTTCGGGATTCAGGAAAACTGAAAACCATGAAATGGGTGGTAAATAAAATATTGGTAATAGAATCTTGTTATTCATATCTTTTAAACTAAAAAAACTTTGTTGAAACCGGGAAGCCTCAACAAAGTGTTGTATTTTTATTTGGGTGACAAATCCCCTAGCCCCGATAGTAACGGCATCCTTTTTTTGTTTTTGATCAATCTTTCTATTGATAACCAAAGTTTCTAAGCAAAAAAAGATATAGTGGATAGCGGGATTAGGCTCCTAATTATATTACTCTTCTTCTTTTTTCTTGTTGAATAATTTGGCGAAATAATCCCAACCAAAGAATAAAACGAGAATAATCACTGCGACCCACCAGTAAGATGTTTTGTTGGCCTCGCCTGTGTTGGTGGCTTTGAACATTCTGTCCCAACGGATTTTCTTGCCCTGTGCCTGATAGGTGGAACTTGCATCTGAGAAGAGACCTTCTACACTCATCCAGGTGAACATTGGTCTTCCAACGATGTTTTCTTCTGGAACTACACCGAAAAATCTTGCATCTAAGGAAGCGTCACGGTTGTCTCCAATCATCATATAATAATTCTGCTTGATGATATATTGGTTGGTTTCTTGATCATTGACGTAGATTTTCCCGTTTTTATTTTCTAGCTTGTTGTGCTCGTATTCAGAAATAATCCATTTGTATGTAGGAAGCGTTTCCTGATCTAATTTTACAACGTCTCCTTTTTTCGGAATTCTAAGTGGGCCATACCAATCTTGGTTCCAAGGTTTGTTGACTGGATAAATCGACTGTGTTGTATCTATATTTTTGGTGTAAGCTGTTTTATCAGCATTTAATTTAAATCTTACGGCAGCTTCTCCTTGTTTCTCGATCATTTCGTGCATCTCGATGACTTGAGGAAGCGCCTTGATTTCTTTAGCCGTCTGATCTGTCAAACCTTGAAAAGCGTAGATAAATCCTTCATTGTTTTGATTCTCCTGAACAGGAAGAAAGCCAAAAGTTTTGTATAATTGGGGAATATCCAATTGCGAACCTGTCTTTACAAGATAACCATGTTGCTGATACTCGTCCCCAAGAATTTTTTCCGGTGCATTGTTCACAAATAATCTACCAGCACGGAACTCTATCACATCTCCAGGAATCCCCACGCATCTTTTGACGTAAGGATCTTTCCTGTCAATTGCTACGTGAACAGAATCTTGAGGGTAATTGAAGACTACGATGTCGTATCTTTTAACTTCATCATAACCTGGAAGTCTCAGGTACGGCAATTTGACAGCATCAACATAAGATTTTGGGTCATCTTTTGGATTTCCTTTTTGTCCAGTATCGAAAATTGTTCCTTGCAAGAATGGCAAAGCAACTGGTCTCATGGGCATTCTATAACCATAAGCCCATTTGTTAACGAAAAGAAAATCGCCCACAAGCAGTGTTCTCTCCATAGATCCTGTCGGGATACCAAATGGCTGCGTGATAAAAGCATGGATTATAGTTGCAAAAACAACTGCAAATGTCACAGAACCCAAGAATGTTTCTTTTTTCTGACCTTCTTCTTCCTCTTCTTCGGTTTCGATTTCCGGGTCTTTTCCGTAATTAACAGTTGCCATAAAAATGAAAGGCAAAATCACTGTCAACAATCCGTTAAGAGCTCCTCTTTTTCCAAATTTCTTCATCAGGAAAATATGGAAAACCGACATCATGATCGGTCCTACAATGGGAAGATAAGATAAAACCGCCCACCATTTGGGATGATTGGTCTCCTTCAGAATAATCAGATAATTATAAAAGGGAACAAAAGACAGTAATGGATTGTGCCCCATTTTCTTAAATAACTTCCAAGTTGTAAGTCCCATCAAAACACTGATGATAAGAACGTAAACTGTATAAGTAATAATGTAATTCATATTTTTGCTTTTGACAATTGGCTATTAGCTTTTTTGCTGATTTTTATAATTAGTTTTTGATGTGTCGTTTTTGTTACAGTTTTTATAGACCTAAAACATCTTTCATAGAGAAAACGCCCTTTTTACCTACGATCCATTCCGCAGCAACGACAGAGCCTAAAGCAAAACCGTTTCTGTTGTATGCCGTATGTTTGATTTCGATTTCATCTACTTCCGATCGGTAGAAAACGCTGTGTGTTCCTGGAACTTCATCTTCACGGATGGCGAAGATCCCTAGTTCTTTATCTTTGGTCTCATCCAATTTCCAAGCTTCGAAGTTTGAATTGCTGATGATCCCTTCTGCCAAAGAAATAGCTGTTCCGCTTGGCGCATCTAACTTATGGATATGGTGGATCTCTTCTAACTGACAAGAATATTCATTCACATTACTCATCAATTTGGCTAGTTTTTCATTGAGTGCAAAAAACAAATTCACGCCTAAACTAAAATTGGACCCGTATAAAAATGGCGTCTCATTTTCTAAAGCGATTTTCTCTATCTCAGCTTTCTGCTTCAGCCAGCCTGTGGTTCCACAAATGACCGGAATTTTATTTTCCAGACAGGTTTTTATATTTTCAAAAGCGACTTCGGGATTAGAAAATTCTATTGCAACATCTGCATTATTAAGATTTTCCGCTGTCGGGGTTTCTCTTAATCTCGCAACTACTTCATGACCACGGCTTTGAGAAATCTCATCGATGATTTTCCCCATTTTCCCGTAACCTACTAATGCTATTTTCATTTTTTTGGAATTGAATTTTAGAATCTGAAACTTAAACTTAAGCCAGCTTTGGTTTGAAAGTTACTGAACTGATCATTGATTACTGCTGGTGTCAATGCCAAATCCGGATCATGTCGACCTTCATAGAGATGTGCATCTACAACAGCATCTACAATGTTAAGAATATAGATCAAACTTGCGATTCCTATTGCATAATCGCGTTGTCTTTTGAAACTGTCCTGAGCATTTCCCAAGACCGTTTTTGTAACATAGGGTCTATCCGAAAACTCGTGTGGAAGACCATTCAGTTCTGCCACGAAAGCGTTTCTGTAACGTTTGTACTGTTTGTCATTCCAAAGTGCAATCCCAACCCCTGTCCCAACCGCGCCCCACACCAGAGGGACTTTCCAGTATTTTTTATTATAGAATTGTCCTAATCCTGGTAATACGGCAGAATAAAGTCCTGCTTTTGTAGGACTCAATTTTGTGATTTTCGCAGGTGCATTTTTATCTGCAATGTCTCCCAAAATCTGAGATTCAGATGGTTTCGCAGCCCGAATGCTATCTTTTGGATGATTCTCAACACGTATCGTATCATTGCGATTCACTTGGGAAAAAATCAAACAAAAAGAAAAGAACAAAAAAATTGAAAATATTTTTTTCATTTATCTAATGTGAGCAAGGATACTTTCCAGCTCTTCTTCATTTTTAAAATCGAGAACAATTTTTCCCTTTTTTCCGTTAGCAGAAGTCTTGATCTCTACATTGATATCCAAAATATCGGACAATGTTTTTTGCGCTTTCTTCACGTGATTGGGAACCAAGATCTGTTTAATCACTTTTTCTTTTTCCTGCGGATTTTTCATCTGACCCGCCAATTGCTCAGCTTGTCTCACGTTCAATTGATCTTCGATAATTTTATCAAATAGCAATTGACGTTTTTCATCAGAATCTAATCCCATAATCGCACGACCATGGCCAGCAGAAATTTGACCGCTTCTGATGCCATTCTGGATATCAGGAGATAATTTTAACAATCGCACGCTATTGGTAATTGTACTTCTCTCTTTTCCTACTCTCTGGCTAAGATTTTCCTGGGTCATACCAACCTCGTCCAAAAGTCTCTGATAGGTCAAAGCGACTTCTATCGGATCTAGATCTTCTCTTTGGATATTTTCTACCAAGGCCATTTCCAGCAAGACCTGGTCGTTTACCAAACGGATATAAGCAGGAATAGATGCCAGTCCTGCAATCTTGGAAGCACGATAACGTCTTTCTCCAGAAATGATCTCGAATTTTTCCCCTTCTTTTCTAAGCGTAATTGGCTGAATAATACCTAAACTTTTGATAGATCCGGCAAGATCATTCAAGGCTTTTTCGTCAAAATAAGTTCTTGGCTGATTGGGATTGGGGTATATATCGTCGATCGAAACTTCTACTATATTTCCGACCAGGGTTTTTGCGCCTTCATCAGAAGCAGAGTTGATATTTGTTTTGCTTTCAGCATTCAGAATCGCTCCTAGACCACGACCCATTGCTCTTGTTTTATCTCTCATTTTTATAAATGATAATTAATGATAATTGATAACATTTGTCTCAATATCATTTTAATTCTTAATTAATTTTTCGTTTTTCAGAAGCACTTCTTCCGCCAACTGAATGTATTGAATCGCACCTTTGCTTTCTGCATCATATTTCAGGATACTTTCCCCGAAACTCGGCGCTTCGCTAAGACGTACATTTCTGCTGATGATCGTTTCAAATACCATTTCCGGGAAATGAGAATTCACCTCTTCCACCACTTGATTGGACAACCTCAAACGGCTGTCATACATCGTCAACAACAAGCCTTCTATGTCCAAATCCGGATTATGAATCTTCTGAACATTTTTTACAGTGTTCAATAATTTGCCAAGACCTTCCAAAGCAAAATATTCACATTGGATTGGAATGATCACAGAATCTGCCGCCGTCAAAGCGTTGATAGTGATCAATCCTAAACTTGGCGCACAATCTATGATAATATAGTCGTACTCATCTTTGATGGATTTCAGAGCTTCACGCATCATGTACTCTCGGTTTTCTTTATCTACCAACTCTATCTCGGCAGCTACAAGATCGATATGGGAAGGAATAATATCTACGTTGGGAGAGCTGGTCGGCAGAATACATTTGGAAACTTCTGCACTATGTTCCAGCAAATTGTAGGTAGAAAAATTAACCTCTTCTACACCCAAACCAGAAGTTGCATTAGCCTGTGGATCTGCATCAATCAAGAGAATTCTCTTTTCCAAAACACCTAAAGCTGATGCCAGATTAACGGCTGTTGTTGTTTTACCAACACCTCCTTTCTGATTTGCAACGCCTATAATTTTTCCCATAAACATGAATTTAATCCTCAAAAATACAATTTTTTAAGACTAAGAATGTTTTGAAAATCCACCATCATCGTTAAAGTATTGTTAATTAACAACTTGACAAACAAAAAAATTATCCACATTTCCGAAGAAAATGTGGATAATTACAAAACCTTAATTAAATCAACATTAATATAACATTGATAATCAATTTATTCTATTCTCATAGAAATTGGCATTCTGAAAGATGACCTTACGGCTTTACCATTCAGTTGCGCTGGAGTCCATTTTGTTTTTATAGATTTCACGGTTCTTTCTGCCTCTTTGTTAAAATCAGAATTCTGTCCATTGATTTTGATATTCGAAATACTACCATCTCTTTCTACAACAAAAGTGATCACACCAGAAACCATCCCCGCCTGATCAATAGATTCTGTATCAAAATTTTGCGAAACTTTTTGACGGAAAGCATCCATCCCACCTTTGAAATTAGCAGAAACATCTACGGTAGCTGTTGTAAAAACTTCATTAGGATCTTCAACTTTTGCTGGGGGAGAATATGGCTTAACTGCAGGTGGGCCAGAAATTGAAATTGGCGGAGCAACAGAAATTGTGGTTTCTTCACCCCCTTTAGTTTCTGGACCAATTGCTGCACCTTTTATTTCCTCGGTTGTAGGAAGCGGCTGTTCTTTAATCAATTTTCTTGTAGGAGTTGGAACAGTAATATTTACAGTTTTGATATTTGGTGGAACAAAAGCCGTAGGTGTTGGCTTTGGAGTATCATCGGGCTCATCAATATAAATAATTTCTCGTTCGGAATTATTATCTACAATAATAGTAGCCTTTGTCTCAAATGCAGAAATAATCAAAGGAGTAACTGATAATAAACCGAAGAATGAAACACCAACGAGCAAGGCTTTCGTTAGTTGATTAGAATATTCGTTTCTGAGGGCATATGCGCCATAAGCTTTATTTCTGTTGGAGAAAACTATTTCGTCCAAGTTGTCTTTCCCGAAGATAGCCGATAGATTTTTCATAACTGATAAATAATTTTAAATTAAACGATTGGTAATATTTTTTCTAATTGAATGAAAAACTATCAAATAACATTCCATTTTACAGATTAAAAATCAAACAAATTATGAAATACATACATATTATTTAATTTTAATTGGAAAATCATTAAACTTGTAAAGAATTATAAGTAATTTAATATGATGAAAATTAAATTGTTTCTATGTTTTTTTTGGAGCTTGTGGATCAGTGCACAGGATGGTTTTGTATTGGAAAATGCAGATAAAACAGTTATAAAATTCAAGCTGATCAATAATCTTATTTTCATTCCGATGAACGTAAACGGTGTAGAACTTACTTTCATGCTGGATTCTGGGATTGCGGAAACATTACTTTTCAGTTTAGAAAACAAAGAAGTCGATTTCAAAAACATCGAGAAGATCACTTTTAAAGGACTTGGAGAAACCGTAAGTGTGGAAGCTTTGAAATCCATCAAAAACAATATAAGAATTGGTGCTAATTTTAGCGATACCTCCCACACTGTTTTTATTGTTCTGGATGAAGATTTTAATATTTCTCAAGATATCGGAGTTCCTGTGAATGGAATCATAGGTTATTATTTTTTCAAAAATCATCCAATAGAAATCAATTATCTCAAGAAAACAATCACGGTTTACAAAGACAGCTCCAAGTTCCCGAAAAGAGTGAAGCGATATTCAGAATTTCCTATGAGTGTGGAAATGAACAAACCTTACATGTTTGCTGACGTGGAAATGAAGCACGACAAACAAAGTTCAAAACTTCTTTTGGATCTTGGAAACACAGATTCGGTTTGGCTTTTCCCAATCCTCATCCAAGATTTTGTTTATAACCGCCCGAATATTGATGATTTTTTGGGAAGAGGTTTCAGTGGTGATATTTTCGGGAAAAGGAGCAGGATCAATTCTTTGTCGATCGGGAATTTCAAACTCAATAAACCAATTGCATCTATGCCAGATGAGTTTTCTATCCAACATTTGAAATTGGTAAAAGACCGCAAAGGATCAATTGGGTCAGAGATTTTCCGGAGATTTTCAGTTATTTTCGATTATTCTGGAAAGAAAATTTACTTCAAAGCCAATCAGCATTTGGACGACCCTTTTTTAATAGACGGAAGCGGATTGGAAATAAAACAAGATGGATTGGTTTGGGAAAAAGAGCAAGTGCAAGTGCAAACTGCGAAAAAGAATTCCGCAGGCAATGAGATCAATGTTTTGGACAACAGCAACAATTTTCAGTATAAATTTTCCCTTAAACCCGTTTTCATTGTTTCTGGAACCAGAAAAGATTCACCCGCCCAAAAAGCAGGGATTTTGAAAAACGATGAGCTTGTAAACATCGACAACAAAACGACCAAAGAATTGACATTGAGCAAAATACACGCTATTTTGAAAACCACAACCAGTCGAAAAGTAAAACTGGAAATCAAAAGAAATGGTTTACCTATGAAAGTTGATTTTATCCTGGAAGACCCGATTCCTTACATTGAGGAATAGTTATTGAATCAAAATTTGAAAATCCAACCATGAGCGAGACATTGAACCATATCAGAAACAGACCGAGATTCAAACTTTACACGGATCTTTCTTTGGAGGAATATGAAGCAAATTTGAGAAATTACCTGAGTAACAATAAGGAAAAATTCTACGGAAACATCAATAAAGAAGTGGCTACAATTTTCGTAAAAACGGAAGAAGAAAACTATTGGAAACCTAATTTGGCGATTAGGATTGAAAAAGAAGATGACACAACCGTGATCCGTGGAATTTTTGGACCGAGTTCTGCTGTGTGGACATTTTTTATGTTCTTGTATTTCCTTTTCACAATTGCCTGGATGACGTTTTTCACTCTTTATTATGTGGAAAAACAAATCAATACCAACAATTATCCTTGGGCTTTGCCTTGTTCGTTTGTAGTTTTGGGCTTTATTGGACTTACGTATTTTGCAGCGAGATTTGGGCAGTTGAAAGCGAAAGATGAAATGGCAGAATTAAGGAAATTTGCGGAAGAATCAACTTATCACACTGAGAAAAAAAATTAGTTCTTAATTTTTCTGGCTTCGATAATATGTTTAAATTTTAGACCTATCTTCATTAATACATACTGGAATGGCTTCTGTTTTTTATAATATTTGCTTATGAAAATATCCATCGCCCCAAAAAATCTATTGAGATAGACTTGATCCTTTACTGTACTTTCTCCTTTGTAATGGAGGATAGAATATTTGCCATAATAGAAGTTTTTATAACCTTTTCTAAGTATTGTATAACAAAGATCAATATCTTCCCCGTACATAAAATAATGTTCATCGAAACCACCTACTTCCGTATAGACAGATTTTTTCATAAGGAGATTCGCACCCGTCATCACTGTGACTTCAGCAATCCCAAATTCATCTACATCATTTCTGTAATAGGTTTTGGAATCGTCACGCAGTTTTGTGAACAATTTTTCGAAAGAATTGATCAATGCGGGAACCGACCTTTTACTTTCTGGCAGAAACTGACCTTTGGCATTATGCATTCTAAGCCCAATAGCACCAATATTCTTTTGATTATCAGCAAAATCCAATATCTCTTTGAAATAATCACCTTCTATTTCCGTATCAGGATTAAGAATATAGACGTATTCGCCTTTGGCCGCTTTTACACCAATATTATTAGCTTTGGAAAAACCAAGATTAGTTTTTGATTCTATAAAGTTGACATCCGGAAATTCTGCAATAAGTTCTTTCCACGAAGCATCCGGAGAAGCATTATCTACAACAATGATCTCATACTCAAAACCATGAAAATATTTCTGGATAGAAAGGATGCAGTTTCTTAAAAGACCACTTACCTGATAATGGACAATTATAACACTCAGTTTCATACGCCGGCTTCGTTATATGATGTTCTATTGATAATGGACCTGCCAAGGGAAATCTCATCCGCATACTCCAACTCATCGCCCACAGCTATTCCACGGGCAATATTAGAAAATGCAACGTCTAGATTTTTAAATTTTTTATAAATGTAATAGGCAGTAGTTTCTCCTTCCATTGTGGAACTTAACGCAAAAATTACCTCTTTTATTGTGTGTGACTTTATTTTTCTTTCCAAACTATCAATTCTTAGTTGACTTGGACCAATACCTTCCATTGGAGAAATTTTCCCTCCCAAAACAAGATAATGTCCTTTATATTTTCCTGTATTTTCAATCGCCATCACATCTCTTACATCTTCTACCACACAAAGCAATTCTTCATTCCTTCTATTATCGCCACAAATATCACAAATCTCTGAATCGGAGAAATTATGGCACTCTTTACAATATTTGATCTCTGTAACCAGATTCTGTATCGCATTTCCCAAAGAAACCCCCTGAGAAGAAGGCTGACGAAGCAAATGCAAAGCAAGCCTCAATGCAGACCTTTTACCAATACCCGGCAAACCCGCAATTTCTTCTACTGCTTTCGATAAAACTTTACTTGGATAATCCATTATTAAGAAACAAGATTCAATATGACAAGAATCAAGATAGGATATTAATTTTTATTAATTTTTTCGTAGGTCTGGAAACAGAAGTCATAATTATTTTTATCATCTTTTGTATGACATTCTTCTTCTATTTTCCGCCAGAATTTGGGACTTATTTTCGGAAAAAAAGTATCTGCATCCACTTCCGCATCCACTTGCGTGATTTCTAATCTATCGGCAATCTCCATGGTTTGTTTGTAAATCTCCCCGCCTCCGATGATAAAAATATCTTCGTTGATCTTTTTGGCAAATTTGATAGCCTCCTTCAAAGTGGAAACAATCAAAATCCCTTCTTCGAACCAATTTTCTTTTCTGCTTACTACAATATTAGTACGGTTTGGCAAAGCTTTCCCTATGCTCTCATAGGTTTTTCTCCCCATGATGACAGGATGACCCTCCGTCAAAGTTTTGAAATGTTTCAAATCTTTCGGTAGATGCCAAAGTAGCTGATTGTCTTTTCCTAAAGAATTATTTTTGTCTATAGCTGCAATTATCGTGGTCATAACGTTACAAATCTACATTATTCTATTTAATTAAGAAAAATTTATGAGACCTTAGTTTTCATAAATTCGTATTTTTGGGCATTATTCATAAAAAAACAACCTTCCAAAGAATCATCAAACCCAATTTGGAATTAAAAACAGCAACTTCTAATGAAAAAAATAGTCATCACATGTTTTGCCTTACTGATACTCGCCAGCTGTAATAAGGAGAAGGACATCCTGAATTCTCTGAACGACCATAATATTGCCTTACAAAATAAAGGTTACCATTTTGGTGATAAACTAAATCTACCTCAGGATGTTTTAGACTATGCAGAAGCCATTACCGTAAGCTACGGCGACAAAGAGACTAGCAATCTTACCATTGACCCCAAATTCTTTTCTTTGGGAAAAAATGACGTTACTTTTAATATCAAGACCAAAGGTGGAGAAGTCCTGCAACAAGATGCGACCATCAATGTTTTTGCTAAGGCTAAAGCACGCGAAATCCGATATGAGGTCGTGAACCAATATCCGCATGATGCAGATAATTTCACAGAAGGATTTGAAAACCATGGCGACGTGATCTACGAAAGTGTTGGACTCGAAGGCAAATCAAAGCTGATGAAATATACTTTGGGAAGCAGAACACCTCTTTTACAGATCACACAACCGAGCAACATTTTCTCTGAAGGAATTACGGTCTTTGGAGATAAAATCTATCAATTGACCTACCGTTCCAAAATTGGATTTGTCTACGATATGAACATGAAACTGATTAAGCAATTCGATTATCCCGAGGAAATTGCAGAAGGATGGGGAATGACCAATGATGGAAAAAACCTGATCGTTTCTGATGGAACAAAAACCGTTTACTTCCTTGACCCGGAAAACCCTTCAAAAGTATTGAGAACAATTGCTATTGCAAGTGATAAAGAAGGTTACGACCAGATCAATGAACTGGAATACCATGACGGTTCTCTGTATGCGAACGTTTGGCAAAAGCCGATCATTCTGCAAATCAATCCTGCTAACGGAGAAGTTACAGGAATCATTGACCTTACAAATATTACAAAACAAAATACTACAGGCAATGATGATGTTTTGAACGGAATTGCCTTCAAAGGAGAAAATATGCTGATCACAGGAAAGAACTGGAGCAAGATCTATGAAATCATCATTAAATAATTGCCAAGTTAAATATCAAAAAAAGATCTCCCAAAAATAATTTGGAAGATCTTTTTTATTCTAAAGCTAATGCCGGAGCTTCTGGTGCAGGTACATTTTTCACAAAAGTATATTTGATATTGAGTTGTGTATTTTCCGTAAATGTCTTTTTTGTCTTGTAATAAGTACCTTTACAGACTTCGGAAGTCATCTCGTAATCCCCTTGTTCCAAAATAATGCTTTCTGCTTTTTTGGAGCTAACCGGTACGCTGTAATTTTTGGCTCCGGTAATTTTCATCGTGAAATCACAATCAGAATCATTATTGATGATCAAGACCATGCTTTTATTAGATGTATCTGAATTGAAGAGCTGATTCAGCAGACCGACCGCTTTATCCTCTATATTTAATTTTGGCTGAGTCGGCTTATATTGGTTCATTTCTAATGACACTTCAGAATTTTTTCTCAAAATAGGAGAAACAGAACTGGTTGCACAACTAGTGAGGCAACCACCCAAAATAAGCAAGACCAGTTTATTCATCTTTCAGTTTAAATTTTATATATGTGATCGTCTTTCCTTTGGAAGAGAACAATTCTTCGTAATAAGTTCTTACATCTCTCAGAAGTGGCGTTCCCGGCTGATACTCTGGTGCGCCATAAATATCGTGATGCGCAGTCAAAACCTCATGTCCCAAACCTTGCAACAGTCCCAATGTATAACCATGCAGATATTCTGAATCTGTTTTCAGATGGATCACTCCGTCTTTTTTCAGAATGCTTTTGTATCTGTCCAAGAACTCTGGATTCGTAAGCCTGTGTTTGGTTCTTCTGTATTTGATCTGTGGATCTGGGAATGTGATCCAGATTTCTGAAACCTCATTTTCAGCAAACACTTGATCTATCAGTTCTATCTGGGTTCTGAGAAAAGCGACATTTTTCAGACCCTTATCAATAGCTTCCTTAGCTCCGAACCAAAATCGAGCGCCTTTTATATCCACACCAATGAAATTCTTTTCTGGAAAAGCCTTTGCCAATCCTACAGAATATTCCCCTTTTCCACATCCAAGTTCTAAAACAATTGGATTGCTATTTCCAAAAAACTCCTGCCATTTTCCTTTGTGTTCAAAATCGTTGATGGCCTGTTCCCTTGTAGGTTGTATTACGTTAGGTAAATTTTTGTTTTCTTCGAATCTAGCAAGTTTGTTTTTTCCTTTTCCCATTTATATGTTTTCTTTCCAATTTTAAAAACGCGATAAAAATAAATAATTTCAATGATTTACACTAAAATAATTCATTATTATTAATTAATTCACACGAAAAATATTTTATTAATTTGTCTCACTTCCAGCAACCTGCATCAGGTGGGAGTTTTGCAATCTTCTTAGGTAGATTGGCAGATATTTTTCCAAATAGCCTTTCGTAGCCTCATAATTATCAGTTTCCAGAAATGCCGTGATGTTATCTGAACTGTAAACGAACTGCAAGAAATTAGGAATCAATTCTTTAGGAATTTTCATTTTGATAAAATAATCGTCCCCAAAATAATTTTGCAGATCTTTGATATGTTTACTCATTTTTTCGTACTGATAATAGCGTTCTTTCTTTTTCTTTTCGCCTGATATCAAATCGAAAATACTATCAATACTGAAGCTCAATCCCTGATTGAAAGACAAGACGGGAATATCAGGTGATGTTCCATCTCCTTTTGGCTCCGGAAGTCCAATCATTTTTCTTAATTCAAATGCTTTTTCAGAAGATTTCAGCATTGCGACATCTCGCCTCAGGTTACCTGTAGGACGGAAAGAACTTAGAATGACCTCCTGAATTTCGTAATAAGCAATCTGTAATTCTACAAAAGTCTTGTTTCTTTCCAACATTTCTTTTGTTACCTCTAGGTCTTTTCTTTCTGTCGCAATGGAAGTAAATCTGATAATATCTCCTTCTTTTGCATTAATTCGGAATTCGCCATTGTAATTCGCAACAACACTTTTGTGCTCATTAACATTGGTTACATAAACCTGATTGAGATAGAGACTGGATTTGTCTCTGATATAAATCTCGCCGCCCAGGAATTGCCCATAAACACAGGCCATGCAAAACAATGTTAAAATTGAGAATATCTTCTTCATATCAATCGGCAAATTTATAGAGAAATATGCGCAGAACCATTACAAAAAAAAGCCGATAAGGTTAAAATTTTATTAAACTTTATCGGCATATTGTTAAGTAATTAGAATAAGAAACTTTTTTAGAAAAGAATTGTTAAAAAATCATTCAGAACTTCTGTTTTTAAGATGGGTCCATCCTTTTAGAACGTTTGGTTCTGAGTTTTCGGATTCCTGCCATTGCACCAGATACCAATAAGTCCCTGTAGAAAGCGGAATTCCGTTTTCTTTACCTTCCCATATATAAGCATTGGAGATAGAACCGTCAAACACCTTTTTTCCTGTTCTCTCAAAAATTTGGAATTTTGGATTGATTTTATTCAAAAGCATGGACATGTCTATTGTATCATTTTTACCATCGTCATTGGGTGTAATGACATTTGAAATGCCCACTACCCAAAAAACCTTTGTGACAGGATAGCAATTGTCAGCAGATTTCACATATAATCTATACGTCCCTTTACCCTCTGTGATTGGAATTACATTCGACGAACTGTAATCTGAATTTGCCGGTAAAAAATCCGATGCTCCATTTTTTTTAATATAATACAGATATGGAGAATTCCCTTTGGATACACCTACGGTAACAGAGGAAATTTCTTTCACATCAATCTTATCGATGGTCGGCAATTCAAAAGTTTCAAGGACGATCTCCGCTGGTTTGTTTTTATTATCACAGCCGTAACTATTTGTCACTTTCACATAAACAGTTTTTTCGGGCTTAGATTGGTAGCTTTCAACCTGATGATAAGGATCGGCAGGATTAACTTCTGGGATTTTTTGTGTTAAGCTAGCATCTTCGAAATACTCGTACTTATCATAAGTCGGATCTTGATTGATGGGTTTTTCAAAAACAGCTCTTAGATTATAGACTCCATTTCCATCAAAATCGACACATTGCACATCTTGCATATTTGTTAAATTGATATGAGCTATATTAACCGTAACTGTAACTTCTTCGGAATGTGGAAAAGGAGCAATCCCTTCTATATAATATTTGAAAGTTATAGTTTTTAGATCTGTATCATCTGGATCAAAAAATATTTTTCGGGCAGATTTATCATAATTGACTTTGCCATCTTCTGCTTGTTTTGTAATTAGAACATTATCCCAATTAATAGGGTTTAGTGGGTTTGAGGAAAAAGCAATTGGAATTTCCAGAGTTTTGCAACTACCTGTATCCAAGATTTTTGTTGTGAATTCCGGGCATTTGGTATAAGGAAACACATCAGTTGTGAAGGTTCCACAACTTAAATTGAAAATTTTACAATAATAATTGCCAGAGCCATAGATTTCCGGATCTATGGAAAACAAACCTACTCCAGATGCTATCAGCTTACCATTATAATACCACTCATAAGAATCATACCCATCACCGACCTGCAATTTGTTTCCAATGGTGCAATCCCCAGTTCTGGTAATCTGAGGAACTGAACTAAAACCTCCAAAAAAACCTCCAAAACCAGCATTTAAATTGCCACCCACCAAACTAGCTGTTACAGCTTTTGTGGAATATATCGAAACGTTTCCTTTTATATTTTTCTTTATAAAGAGTTCCCAGTCAGAAGTTCCCGATACTGGATAAGGTCCATATAAACCGTTTAAAACCTCACCGTTCATCGTAACCTGAGCACCTTTTTTTGTAACAATATTAATATTGGTCTCGAAATCATGTTTCGCTCCGATTTGATTGACCTCTGGCAGTTCTACGATTTGATTGGGCAACAAACAATTAAGTGCCGGAACCATATTCATCCCACCAGAATAAAACGGATATATGATATTATTAGTCCCAGATAAAAGTTGACATACATAGATATCTTCTGTACTTTTTATATACATATTATAAACACCGCTGCCTTGATTTTTATAAAATGATGAAGCATACAAAGTTTTAGACTGTCCTTTATCGAGTGAATAAACAGTAGGATTATCATTAACCGTAAACTTTGTACCATCTTTGGTGGCCAATACAATGATGCGCTCCATATCTGAACCTCCTCCCCCAGGAGGATCCAGAAATCCATTTCCTTTTGTCATCACATATTCTCTACCCAGGCGGTTGCTTGGAATCGCCTGATCCATCAGAATATCATCTCCGCTAAAACCAGATGTATAAGTCCCATTGAAATTGCCATTTGTAACACTAATGGGTTTATCCGAATGAATATTAGCTCCTCCCAGCCCCACAAGGTTTTCATAGGGGTCACTTAAATATTTTCTGTAGGGCACAACGGCCATATATGATTCACCTTTGTTAAGTTTTATATTTAATTCTGGTATCTGTGAGTTATTGAGGAACAAGATATTAGGATCATATCCACTTATTTTGACAGAAGTATTATTTTCTGTAGCTAATATATTAATTTGAGTATTTTGATTAAGAACCGGGGCAGTCCATGAAGAAAGAGGCGTCATGACTGCGAAGAAATCTGTTCCCAGCCCCGCAAAACCTTTGGAGTTAATAATCTCTGCATCTGGACCTCTCAATATTCTTAGATTTGCAAAAAATTTGCGACTGCCAATAAGATGCAATCCTTTTTTTGCAACCAAGAATGTATGTGACGGGTTGGTAGTGGTGATCACATTTGGCGGAAGTTTGATATATTTCGGATTCCCTTTTCGTATGATAACTTTAGCAAATTCAACCTCTTCAGAATACACAACAACCTCAAAATCATCCACAGAATCGGTCGAGAGATATAAAAAATCACCATTTAAGCTATTATCATAAATAGGATCCGGGTTAGTGTAAGTATCATACATTGGTGCAAACCAATGTTCCGTATCCATCTGAGCGGATATCTTTATTGATAATACGAAAAGTAATAAAATCTGTAATATTTTCTTCATGGTTTAGTTGAAAGTATTACAAATGTAAAAAAAGCAATCTATTATATCAATAATATTTAATTCCTGTTTTTCAAGAGAATCCAGCCTGTGTGCTGTACTCTTTTAGGATTTCCTGACTCATTCCATTCCAGGATATACCAATAAGATGATGAAGGAAGTGTTCTACCATTCAGCTTTCCATTCCAAATATATTGGTTTTCAGAACTACCTTTGAAAACCAAAACTCCATTTCTGTCATAAACTTCAAACCTTGGTTGTAATTTTGTCAAAAGAGCAGAGTAATCTATTGTATCATTTTTTCCATCGTCATTAGGCGTAATCAAATTCTTCGCATTGATGATAGAAAAAGTTTGCAATACAGTGCCACATTTATCCTTAACTTCAACTATATGTTGTCCTTTTGATAGATTTTCTATAATATTCGACGATTGCTGATTTCCATCTAAAAAATATTGATATGGTGGAAAACCATTGGAGGCCATGATGGTTATTTTATTACCTTCTATCAATACATTATCGATTATAAGATCTGCTGGTTCTGCAACTTTTACATATTGCTTATATACACAACCATTATATGTTAGCTTCACCCAATAGTCTCCGACAGGAACATTTTTTATTTCATTAGCAAATTGACCTTTTATACCATTACTCCATTCATAAAATTCAAAATCTGTTTCTGCAATCAAACCTGTAACAGTATTTTTACAAATCAATTTATCTTCTAGGATTAAAGATTTCTTAGGTTGTTTGAAATTAAACTTAATCTCTGCTACATTATCACAAAGTCCAAGCTGATGAAAACGAACATAATAGGATGGATTTTTATTAGCATTATCCAGGGTTATATTTGTATTAGATAAATATTCTCGTGAATCTTTATTATTGGCACCAATTCTCGATTTATAAAAACTCAACTGTCCGTCATAACCAGCTGGTATAAGAGGATTAATATAGTCTGGATTTACCAAATTTATATCTTTTTTTCCTGCTAAGTCATCATCACATATATCAATGGGAATTAAGCTAACAGCATTATCAAATACACTAACAGCATTTCTGTTCAATGTTATTTTGGTCAAAGAGGGATTACATCCACCAGGTTTTATCCATAGATAAACATCTTTTGAAGTTGTACTAAATTCAATTTTATTGATAGCTGTTTCTGTTGGATTATTAATATTTGCAGGTGGATTTTCGAAATATCTGATATCAAATCCGTAATCTTGGGAAAGATTAGAAATAATCTGCGAGGTAAAAGTGTTAAGAATAACATCTGCTTTTCCATCAAGGTCTTCATCACAAACATTATTAAAATTTGTATTCCCGATAATAGGCAAAATCTGTAACTGGATATTGATCTGTCCTTTTAATTTACAGTTAGTATCCAGATCGACTTCAACTTCATAAAATCCAGTATTTGTTCTATCGACTGTATATTTAGGAATATTTCCATTCGCCACTACAATTCCATCTCTATACCACGTATAATTTGTTGCATTACCTTGGGTTGGACTTGGCGTAGCATCTATTATATGGTTTGCGGTAGTACATAGAGCTGTTCCATTTTCTAACTCTAAATCTGACCCAAGATCTTTAATACCAACAAAACTTCCGGCTTTTAAAAATACTGCTGAATCATGAGTAGGATTACCTTCGTCTGCAATGACCAACTTGATATGGTAAGTCTTGCCAATTTCTACATTTGCAACTGCGGTTAAAACTTTGGTTTGTCCATTAAAATTGGTTGGAGAATTGGATGATGGAGATTCTATGTTAAAACTTCCAAAATAATTTTCGTTTTTAGCATCACAACTCCCTCCTGAACCTCTTACATTCACAACTGAAACAGGATCATTAGTACCTGGAACAAGAGCAATATTTGTATATAGGTCAGAACTACCAGAAGGCTTTATTAAAAATGCAAAAATATCCGAATAGCCACATCCGCTCTTGGACTTAAATTTATCATATTCCTCAGAAAGAAACATATACTCGAAACTGACCTTATCACTAATATAAGAAACAAAATCGAATTCTAGATAGGTTGCATTAGTATTAGAAACACCCAGGAGGTCATTGAGATCAGTATCTCCACCCCAACCAGTCCCAATTTCGCTTTGCAAGGCACTATTAGGTCCTGGCGCTTTAAGTACACTACCTGTTGATAAAATAATTCCTCTATCAATATCGAAATTACTTGCTCCTTTATCAAAATAGCCATAACTGAGGATTGTTCCTCCATCATCGCCCCGAACTTTTACATCAGAAACAGAAATACAAGTGGAAGATTTTGCTCGTAAAAATTCTTCAACAAGCTGCTGTGGTGTATAACTTGTTACATCTACATTTATATATTGCGCTTTAACATTATTGCAAAAGATTGTCAAGATAATAACAAGATAATATGAATAATCAAATCGATTCATTAAAAAAAAATATGGATGGCAAATTTACTTCTAAATTTTATAACAAAAAATCCTGCTATAAAACATAACAGGATTCAATTTATTTCTAAGTTCAAAGATTAAGCAAGAGCAACTCTTACAAAACCTGTAACTTTTAGATCTGCGTTTACAGATTTTACGTAGTCAGCAACTGATATGCTAGAATCTTTGATGAAATCTTGGTGTACCAAAGTATTATCTTTGTAGAATCTCTGCATTTTACCTTTCAAGATATTATCGATAATGTTTGCAGGCTTACCTTCTTCAGTCAATTTGTGTCTTTCGATCTCCAATTCTTTATCGATAGTTTCCTGAGAAACAGCAGTCTCATCAAGAGCAATTGGGTTCATCGCAGCAACCTGCATAGAAACAGATTTTGCAGCCTCATCAGCGCCATCTACTTTTGCAGAAAGAGAAGTGATAGAAGCAATTTTGTTTCCAGCGTGGATGTAAGCTCCCAAGAAAGGACCTTCTATTCTTTCGAATGCTCCAATCTCGATTTTCTCACCGATAACACCAGTCTGCTCGATTAATTTATCAGCAACAGTCAATCCGTGGAAGTCTGTAGCCAATAATTCTTCTTTAGTAGCAGCAAAAATCGCCATCTCAGCAATTTCGTAAGCCAACTCGATGAATGCTTCATTTTTAGCCACGAAATCAGTTTCACAGTTCAAAGAAATAACAACGCCTAAAGTGTTGTCTTCATTTACTCTTGCGATAACCGCACCTTCAGAAGAATCTCTATCTGCTCTGTTAGCAGCTACTTTTTGTCCTTTTTTTCTAAGGATATCAATTGCTTTTTCGAAATCTCCTTCAGCTTCTACTAAAGCTTTTTTGCAGTCCATCATTCCTGCACCTGTGGTGTTTCTTAGTTTTGCTACGTCTGCAGCTACGGGTGTATAAGACATAATATTGATTATTTTAATTTTGACTTTGATTTTTCTCCTTCATGTTTTTCAGCGTGCAAATATAGTGATTTTTATAAAAAAATAATACATATAAATATTCTTAATGAAAATTGAATCCCTGACAAGCTTTTTCTAAAACCCATCGAAAACTAACATTAATTTAATCGAAAACATTAACGGATATTATAAGATTTGATTTATTTTTACGTTCATAATAAAAATCCGCCCCTTAATATAATGAAGAAGCTATTTTTACTTTCATTTTTTTTCCTGTCCATAAGTATATTCTCCCAAGTAAGTGTTTTTGAAGCCAAAAAAACCACAGACAGAGGTGTAGTAGAGAAGTTCATCCGAGATAACCCAAAACATCCGGCCGTCCCAGAACTACAAAAGAGAGCCCTAACTTTGAAATATACGGGTACATCAGTAGTTGCAAAACCTACCATCACGCAAATGACCGAAAGTAGAATAGAAAAAACATCCAAAGTCGGAACCTCTGAAGGCGCAGAACCAAGTAGGCCAACAGCAAGTGGAAAATCTTCTGAAAAAGAAAGAAGCGCAGCCGCAAAAGAACCTTCCCAACAAGCAAAAAATACTGCAGCAATGCTGACAAGTCTTTTCAATAATAATCCGAATAAAAAAGAAGCTATCGTCCAAATTGTGAATAAATCCGCATGTAACCTTGTGGTAAAGATCAGTGGGAAAAAATTCTACAATCTCACGGTCCCTTCCAATGGACAGAATTATATCCTCGTGGACAAAGGCAATTACAATGTAACAACAGCCATATGTGATGCGAGTTACAATCAGAACAAGTCCATCACAAAAGATATCATCATAACCCTGAATTTTGCAAAATAAACAGATTGAAAATCCTATATTTCATCATTTCATTCTCATCCACCTTCCTATTCTCTCAGGAAAAAATCAGTTTGGACTCTTTGCAGCTGAAAGACACCAAAGAACTTTTGGGAGATGATTACGGAAACATCTACATCTATAAAAACAGAGATCTAAGTCTTACCAAATATGATCCAACAGGAAAGCAACTTGGAAAGATCATGATGACGTTCCCTTATAAAATCCAAAGCGTCACCAATCCTTTAAATATTGTAATGTTTTCAGAAAACGCTCAGGAAATCAAATTTTTGGATCAAAACCTCAATGAAATTCAAAAAATCAATCTTAGTTCTAATTCTGGATCCAATTTTGGCTTTATAAAAGCTGTTTATGCCGAAGATCTACAATTCGCTTGGCTTTTGGATGACAGCAACAAAACACTTTTTCAATATAATTTCAGGACCAATTCCGTCATCAATTCTTTCCCCTTTAATATTAATACTGAAACCATGAAAGACTTTTTGGTCTATAATAATAAGATATACATCCTTCGGGAAAACGTTTTTGAGGTCTACAGCACAAAAGCAACTCTTTTGTTCTCAGCAAATACCAGTAATGCAAAAAAATTACGCAGAATAAATGATGACATCTTAGTATTCGTAAACCAATCAATCAAAAAATTTGACGGAAAAACGCTCACTGAGATTTTCCAAAATCCTGATGCAAAAATTGTGGATAAAAATAGTTCAGGATTTTTGGCACTCATAAAGGACAAACTTTATCTTTACACCTCAAATTAAAAGGTTGAAAAAATCCAGACCCCAACCAAATCTGAATTTCGTAATCTTTTAGTTATTAATTACTTAATATTTTAATTGATAAAGAATGCATATCGCTGTCACAGGAAATATCGGAGCCGGAAAAACCACTCTTACTACAATGCTCTCCAAACATTACAATTGGGAAGCGCAATTCGAAGATGTAGACCACAATCCTTATCTGGATGATTTTTACGGTGATATGTCGAAATGGAGCTTTGCACTCCAGATCTATTTTTTAGGAAGCAGGTTCCGTCAGGTAAAAGAGATTCGTGAGAGCGGGAAAAACGTAATTCAGGACAGGACAATCTATGAGGATGCCCATATTTTTGCTGAAAATCTGGCCGAGATGAACCTTCTTTCCGAGAGAGATTTTAACAATTATTTGTCAGTATTCAAGTTGATGAAAGACTTCGTTTCGGCACCAGATCTGCTAATCTATCTTCGTGCAGATGTTCCGACTTTGGTGAGACAGATCTCCAAAAGAGGACGCGAATATGAAGCAGGAATCAGTATAGATTACCTATCGAAACTGAACAACAAATACCAAAGCTGGATAGAAAATTACAAAGAAGGTAAACTTCTCATCATAGATGTAGATGACCTGGATTTTGTAGAAAGACCAGAGGATTTCGGGTATATTTTAGAAAGAATAGATGCAGAGCTGAATGGTTTGTTTTAAATTATTTTTGGCGAAATAATTGTACAGATCTCAAATATTAAAATCGCCAAATTTTAAATTTAAAGCATCATGATTAAAGTAATCCATAACAATAGTTGTCCCAAATCCAAAGCAATTTTGGAATATTTGGATGAAAATGATATTAAGTTTCAAATCATTGATATCAACAAGGACCCTCTGAGTTTGTTTGAGTTAAGAACATTGTTCAAAAAATTAAATAAAAATCCAAGCAGGATCTTGAGACATTCTACAGAATTGTTCAAAAAATATTTCTCGGAATCACAAACAGTCGATGATGAACAAGCTCTTGAAGTGATTGCTCTGAATCCTGAATTGATACAATGCCCAATTTTGATCAAAGGTAAAATCGCAATGCTGGGAAATCCGTTAGAAAATGTAAAATTCTTTATTGAAAACTAAATTATTTTACAAATACCAAAAACGAATGCGAGATATTAATTATCAAATATTTCCCATTCGTTTTTTTATGAATTATTTTTGAAATAATTTGTCTAACTGAAAAAAAATCCTTTATTTTGCACTCTCAAATATTCATTAGTCAAAAGAACATCGAGATATGTCAAGAATTTGCCAAATAACAGGTAAGCGTGCAATGGTAGGAAACAATGTTTCTCACGCTAATAACAAAACG
>Ga0302347_1000804_pt1 | contig 43842 bp, 33 predicted proteins | sample PhyWR1_FD_202178 | JGI IMG/M metagenome (GOLD analysis project Ga0302347, IMG submission 202178) | Leaf surface microbial communities from wheat plants in UC Gill Tract Community Farm, Albany, California, United States - DLSL W.R1 (v2)... | ecosystem: Host-associated > Plants > Phyllosphere >... | reverse complement strand
CGGACGCCGACTACATGACCGGCCAGATCCTCGGACCCAACGGCGGCGAAGTCATGTAGCCGCGCGCTTTCAGCATGAAGCGTGCGCAGGTCGAAAAATAACTACCGGAGACAAAAATGCACCTTCTCAAGATACTGGGAGTCGCCGCTGCCGTGGCCGCCACCCTGCCGCTGCAGGCCCAGGAAGCCTTTCCCAAGCGCCCCGTGACCATCGTCGTGCCGTTCTCGGCCGGCGGTGTGACCGACCTGTTTGCGCGCACCACCGGGCTCAAGCTCGGCGCGCTGTGGGGCCAGCCCGTGATCGTGGAGAACCGCGTGGGCGCAGGCACCATCATCGGCACCCAGCATGTGAGCCGCGCGCCGGCCGACGGCTATACGCTGCTGTTCACCAGCTATGCGTTCACCTCGAACCCCGAACTGCGCAAGAACCTGCCTTATTCGCCGGCGGCGTTCCGCCCGGTGGCGCTGCTGGGCTCCACGCACAACATCCTGCTGGTCAACAACAAGCTCAAGGGCAAGTCGCTGGCCGAGCTGATCGCACTGGCCAAGGCCCAGGCGCCCAAGGGCGGGCTGTCGCTGGGCTCGTCGGGCGCGGGCTCTAGCCCGCATATCGGCGCCGAGCTGTTTGCCCAGCAGGCGGGCATTCCGTTCACCCATGTGCCCTACAAGGGCCAGGGGCCGGCGATGATTGACCTGACCTCGGGCGTGTTTGACGGCATGTTCGACGGCATGTCGTCGTACCCCCAGGTGCAGCGCGGTTCGGTCAGCGCCGTGGCGATTGCCGCGCCCAAACGCCATCCCGACGCGCCGGAGCTGCCCACGTTCCGCGAACTGGGCATGGACTTTGTCGCCGGCAGCTGGTTCGGCCTGCTCGCGCCCGCGGGCGTGCCCGACGAGATCGTCGCCAAGATCAACGCCGACCTGCGCGAAGTGCTCAAGGACCCCGAGCTCAAGGCGCAGATCGCCAAGACCGGCCTGCAGGTTTCGACTTCCACGCCCGAAGCCTTTGGCAAGTTCCTCGCCCAGGAGACCGAGAAGCTGCGCAATCTGATACGGCAGGGGGCGAAGATTGACATCAACTAGTGGGTTGTTGGAAAGGGCAGAGTGAGTCTTGTCTTGAGGACAGGACGTTCATGGTTCGACGCGGCCGGCGAGGCAGGCTCACCACGAACGGGTAACTGACCGTTCGCCCTGTCGAAGGGTGAACGTCCCGCGTTAGGAAAAAATCCCCAGCCCTTGCCGCCCCCGCCGCAAGGGCTTTTTGCATGCCTGCAACAACCCCTCTCGCCGCGTTAAGCTTTACGTCTGGCGCAGCGCCCTGCTGACGCTCCCCTTGCAAGGAAAAGACGTTGGCATCGACACTGCAGCCCGGGCTCATTGCCCTGCACGGCAACCGCACCGAAACCCTGGCCGAGACCGTGTTCTCGTGGCTGAGCGCGCACCCGCTGGGGCCGCTGGAGCAGGAAGTGGTGCTGGTGCAGAGCAACGGCATGGCCGAGTGGTTCAAGATGGGCATGGCGCAATCGCTGGGCGTGTGCGCCGCGGCGCGCGTCGAGCTGCCCGCACGTTTCCTGTGGCGCAGCTACCGCCAGGTGCTGGGCGCGGCCGCCGTGCCGCGCCAGTCGCCGCTCGACAAGACCGCGCTGACCTGGCGGCTCATGCGCCAATTGCCCGAATGCGCGGCGCAGGGCGGGTATGAGGCGATAGGAGGGTTTCTCGCTCCCGGTGATGCCGAGCGACTGCTGCAGCTGTCCGAACGTCTTGCCGACCTTTTTGACCAATACCAGATCTACCGCGCCGACTGGCTCGACGACTGGGCCGCGGGCCGCGATGTGCTGGCCACGCCCGGGCGGCCCACGCTGGCCGTGCCCGAAGACCAGCTGTGGCAGCCCATGCTGTGGCGCTGCATACTGGCCGGGCTCGATGAAAGCCAGCGCGCCAGCACGCGGCCGCAGCTGCACCGCCAGGTGATTGCCACGCTCGAAAGCGGCGCGCCGCTGGTACAGCCGCTGGCGCGCCGCGTGGTGCTGTTCGGCATGAGCCACTTGCCGTTGTCCATGCTGCAGACTCTGGCCGCGATGTCGCGCCACAGCCAGATCCTGCTGGCCGTGCCCAACCCCTGCCGCTTTCACTGGGCCGACGCGATCGACGGCCGCGAACTGCTGCGCATCGAGCGTCGGCGCCAGCCGCTCAAGAACGGGCGCGACCTGGCCGCGCTGCCGCTGGAAATGATGCATGCCCATGCGCACCCGCTGCTGTCGTCCTGGGGCCGGCAGGCGCGCGACTATGTGCGCCAGCTCGATGCGTTCGAGACCCAGCTGCCCGAAGGCATGGCGGCCGAGCTGCCGCGCATAGATATCTTCGACGAAGAGGTGGACCCCGACGCGCCGCTGCTGTCCCTGGTGCAGCAGGCGATACGCGACATGGTGCCGCTGACCGAGCACGCGCACAGCGCCGTCGCGCGCGCCGACCACTCCATCGTCTTCCACAGCGCGCACAGCATGGTGCGCGAGCTCGAAGTGCTGCACGACCAGCTGCTGGCGCTGCTGGCCGAGCCCGCAGAGGCCGGCCGCCCGGCGTTGCAGCCGCGCGATGTGGTGGTGATGGTGCCGGCGATCGAAGGCGTGGCGGCGTCGATTCGCGCGGTGTTCGGCCAGTACGGCCGGCATGACGCGCGTCATATTCCTTTCGATATCGCCGACTTGAGCGCCAGCGACAACAACCCGCTGGTCGCGGCGCTGCAGTGGCTGCTGCGCCTGCCGCAGCAGCGCTGCCGGCTGAGCGAACTGCGCGATCTGCTGGACGTGCCGGCCGTGGCCGCGCGCTTCGGGCTCGATGCCGATGATCTTCCCCAGCTCAGCGCCTGGATGGCCGGCGCGGGCATACGCTGGGGGCTCAATGCCCAGCAGCGCGGCGCGCTCGGGCTCGCGGCCTGCGGCGAGCAGAACAGCGCCTGGTTCGGCCTGCACCGCATGCTGCTGGGCTTTGCCAGCGGCAGCGGCGCCTTTGACGCTGGCGCGGCCGGCGACGCCACGGGCCTGGCGCAGATCGAGCCCTACGCGGAAGTCGGCGGCCTGGGCGCCGAGCTTGCGGGCCAGCTCGCGACGCTGCTCGAGCGCCTGCTGGACTGGTGGGCGCTGGCCGGCGCTGCGGCCGATCCCGCGGGCTGGGCGCAGCGCTTTCGCCGCCTGCTGGCCGATTTCTTCGCGCCGCAGACCGACAGTGACCGCGCGCTGCTGGCCGCGCTCGACAGCGCGCTGTCGTCCTGGCTCGAAGCCTGCGAACTCGGCGGCTTTGACGACCCGGTGGAGCTGATCGTCGCCCAGCAGGCCTGGCTCGACATCGTGCAGCAGCCTTCGGTCGACAGCCGCTTCCGTGCGGGCGGCGTGACGTTCTGTACGCTGATGCCGATGCGCGCGATTCCATTTGAAGTCGTGTGCCTGCTGGGCATGAACGACGGCGACTACCCGCGCCGCGCCATGCGCAGCGACTTCGATCTGATGGCCTTGCCAGGCCAGCTGCGCCCCGGCGACCGCGCGCGCCGCGACGACGACCGCCAGCTGATGCTCGAGGCGCTGCTGTCGGCGCGGCGCATGCTCTACATCAGCTGGGCCGGGCGCAGCGTGCGCGACAACAGCGAGCAGCCGCCGTCGGTGCTGGTCTCGCAACTGCGCGACTATCTGGCCGCGGGCTGGGTGGGCGAGGGCGGCGATCTGCTGGCGCAGCGCACTTTCCACCACCCGCTGCAGCCGTTCAGCCGCAGCTATTTTTCGCCCGACTCCACGCTGCGCACCTATGCGCGCGAATGGCGCGCCGCGCATCTGCTGCGCGCGGACGACCCGGCCAGCGCCGTGCCGGCGCTCGCGGCCTTCGTGCCCGACATCGAGGTCCCGCTGACGCTGTCCCAGCTGCATGGCTTTGTACGCCATCCGGCCCAGGCGTTCTTCCGCCACCGGCTCAATGTGCGCTTCGAGAAAGAGGAGCAGCTGAGCCTTGACGAAGAGGCTTTCGGCCTGCAGGGTTTGGCGGGCTACAGCGTGATCGAGCAGCTGCAGACCCAGGTCGTGGCCGATATCGAAGCTGCGCCGGCCGTGGGCATTGCGCTGGAGCAGCGCGTCGCCGGCCATCTGGCGCGCATCGAACGCGCGGGCACGCTGCCGCTCGCGGGTCTGGGCACGCGCAAGCGCGCCGAGCTGCAGGAGGCCGTGCTGCCATCGCTGCAGTCGTGGCTGGCCCACCGCAATCGGTTCGACCGGTCGGTACAGCGCCAGCGCCTGCATTTCGCCCAGGACGGCCTGGTGTTCGAGGACTGGCTCGATGATCTGCGCGTTCCCGACCGCGACGGCGAAGCCGTTCCGGCCTGGATCTCGCTGCAGGCGCGCGCGCTGCTGGGAACGCGCGGCGAAGTGCGCCCGGCTGCGGTGCTGCTGCCCTATCTGCGCAGCCTGGTGGCCGCGGCCTGCGGCGTGCAGGTCCAGGGCATCATCGTTGCGCGCGATGCCACGCTGGCGCTGCAGCCCATGCCGCCGGGCGAAGCGATGGCGCAGTTCCAGACGCTGCTGCAGGTCTGGCAGGCGGGCCAGGACAGCCCGCTGCCGCTGCCGCTCAGGACCGCGCTGGCCGCGGCGGCGGCGGGCGAAGACCTGGCGCGCGCCGAGACCGCCTATGAAGGCGATGGCTTTGCCCAGGCGGGCGAGGCCGACGACGCCTGCTGGGCGCGCCTTTTTCCCGATTTCGACGCACTGACCGCCGACGGCCGCTTCGCGCCGCTGGCCGAGGCCGTGCATGCACCGCTGCTGGCCTGGCTGGCCGATCAGGTGCAGGTGCTGGAGCCGGGCACGCTGGCGCCGGTGATCTATCTGTTGCCGCTGGAGCTGGCATGAGCCATGTATTGAACGCACACGACTTCCCGCTGTGGGGCAGTCGCCTGATCGAAGCCAGCGCGGGCACGGGCAAGACCTGGACGATTGCCGCGCTCTACCTGCGGCTGGTGCTGGGCCATGGCGGCGCGAACGCGCATCCGCGCGCGCTGCTGCCGTCCGAGATCCTGGTCATGACCTTCACGCGCGCCGCGACGCGCGAGCTGTCGGACCGCATACGCGCGCGCCTGACCGAAGCCGTGCAGTGCTTTCGCGGCGAAGCCCAACCCGCGGCGCACGACACGCTGCTGCAGGGCCTGCTGGCCGACTACCCCGAAGGCCAGGAACGCACGGCCGCCGCCTGGCGCCTGGCAATGGCCGCCGAAGCCATGGACGACGCCGCGGTGTTCACCATCGACGCCTGGTGCCAGCGCATGCTGCGCGAACATGCGTTCGACAGCGGCAATCTGTTCGATGAGGAGCTGGCGGCCGACGAGGAGCAGCTGCGCCGCGAGGCGGTGCAGGACTACTGGCGCCAGCAGTGCTATCCGCTGGGCGGCGAACTGCTGGAAACCGTGCTGGGCGTGTGGAGCGGGCTGGACGCGCTGGCGCAGGACATGCGCGGGCTGCTCGATCAGGCCGTGGACCCGGCCGCGGGCCAGGGCAGCCTGGCCGACGCCGTGCAGGCCGCCCAGGCCGAGCGCGCGACGGCATTGACCGATCTCGCCCAGGGCTGGGGCGCGCAGGCGCAGGCGCTGCGCGACTGGCTTGATGCCCAGGTCGCGGCGCCGGGCGCGCACTGGGACGGGCGCAAGCTCGCGCCACGCCATTACACGGGCTGGCTGCAAAGCGTGATCGACTGGGCTGCGGCCCCGCAGGAAGTCGAGCTGACATTGACCGAATCCGCGCGCCACCGGCTCAGCCCCGAAGGGCTGCTCGAAGCGCGTAAAAAAGGGGCGCCTGCGCTTGCAGTTCCGCCGGGCTTCGAGGCGCTGCAGCAACTGCTTGCCGACATGGCCAGGCTGCCGCAACTGGGCAGCCGGCTGCGCCTGCATGCCGCGGCACGCGTGCTGCAGCGCCTGGCCCAGCTCAAGCGCCAGCAGGGCACGTTCGGCTTTGCCGACCTGCTGCAGCGGCTGGACCGCGCGCTTGCGGGCGACAACGGCGCAGCGCTGCGCGCGCGCATCCAGGCGCAGTATCCGGCCGCGCTGATCGACGAATTCCAGGACACCTCGCCGCTGCAATACCGGTTGTTCGAGCGCATCTACCGCACGCAGGAAAACGACGCGCAGACCGCGCTGCTGCTGATCGGCGACCCCAAGCAATCGATCTACGGCTTTCGCGGCGCCGATATCTACAGCTACCTGCAGGCGCGCGATGCGACGGCCGGGCGCCACTATGTGCTCGACAGGAATTACCGCTCGACCCAGGCGCTGGTCGACGCCGTCAACCACTGGTTCGGCCAGGCCGAGCAGCGCGGCGGCGCGGGCGCGTTCATGTTCCGCAGCGAGGCGGGCAATCCCCTGCCTTTCGTTGCCGTGCAGGCCCAGGGCCGCAAGGAAGTGTTCCAAGCTGCCGGCGGCGCCGTGCCCGCGCTGCAGCTGCAGGTGGAGCTCGACCCGCTGCAGACCGCCAAGCGCGCGCAGCGCGGTTTCGCCGCGCGCTGCGCCGCGCAGATCGTGCAATGGCTCAACGACCCCGAAGCCGGCTTTGCCGCGCCCGGCGAGGCGCTGGCGCGGCTGCGCCCGGCCGATATCGCGGTGCTGGTGCGCACCGGCAACGAGGCGCGCGCCGTGCGTCGGGAACTCGGCGCGCGCGGCGTGGCCTCGGTCTATCTCTCCGACAACGAATCGGTGTTTGCCGGCAGCGAAGCCCAGGATCTCGTCGTGTGGCTGCACGCCGTGGCCGCGCCGCGCGATGCGCGCGCCGTGCGCGCCGGCCTGGCGACGCGGCTGCTTGATCTGTCGCTCGACGAACTCGGCTGGCTTGCGGCCGACGACGAAGCCTTCGACGCGCGCTGCGAGCAGCTGCGCGCGCTGCAGGGCGTATGGCAGGGTCAGGGCGTGCTGGCGATGCTGCGCCAGACGCTGCACCAGTTCGATCTGCCCGCGCGCTGGCTCGCCGAGACCGGCGGCGAGCGCCGGCTGACCAACTACCTGCACCTGGCCGAGCTGCTGCAAAGCGCCAGCGCCCAGCTCGAAGGCGAGCATGCGCTGATACGCTGGCTCACCACGCAGTGCGCGGGCGAAGGCAGCCACAGCGACGAACAGATCGTGCGGCTGGAAAGCGACGCCGACCTGGTCAAGGTGGTCACGGTGCACAAGAGCAAGGGGCTCGAGTACCCCGTGGTGTTCCTGCCGTTCGCCTGCAGCTTCCGCGAGATCAACCGCCGCATGGACCGCTTCGTGAGCCTGCCCAAGCCTGAAGGCGGGCGCGCGCTGCGCCTGGATTACGACGACGCCGAACTCGCCCAGGCCGACGACGAACGCCTGCGCGAAGACCTGCGCCTGCTGTACGTGGCGCTGACGCGTGCGCGCCATGCGCTGTGGCTGGGCGTTCCCATGCTGCAGGCCGCGCGCAGCAAGGCCACGACCACCATCAACCACAAGAGCGCGACCGGCTATGCGCTGGCCGGTCCCGAGGAGCGCACGCCCGATGACTGGCGCGCGCTGCTCGATGCGTTCAGCGCCGGCCAGGACGCAGTGCAATGGCAGGCGGTGCAGGATGCGCCCGCGCGCAGCCTGCTGCAGGCACGCGCAGCGCCGCCGCAATTGCTGGACGCGCCACCATACGCCGCGCAGTTCGACCGGCGCTGGGGCATAGGCAGCTTTTCCTCGCTGGTGCGCGCGCTGGCCGCGCCCACCTTGCCGGTCTCGCCCGTGCCGCTGCAGCAGCCCGCCGACGACGAACTGCCGATGGAAAGCGACGCGCCCGCGCCGGCCCAGCCCGCGGCGCCGGCCCAGGCTGCGGTCTGGCACCGCTTCATGAAAGGCCCGGTGGTCGGCAACTGGGTACACGACGAACTCGAATGGCTGGCCGGCGAAGGCTTTGCGCTCGAAGCCGACGGCCAGGGGCCGCTGGCCCAGCGCCTGCTGCAGCGCAGCGAGCGCGCGGGCCGCGCGGCCCAGGGCGCCGATCTGCTGGCATGGCTCAAGGCCGTGGTCCACCATCCGCTGGCGCCGCTGGGCGTGCCGCTGTCGGGGCTGGACCAGGTGCTGCCCGAAATGGAGTTCTGGCTGCCCGCGGCGCGCCTGCCCGCGCCCGAGATCGACAGGCTGTGCCAGCAGCATCTGCTGGCTGGCCAGCCCCGGCCGGCATTGCCCGCGCGCCAGCTGCACGGCATGCTGATGGGCTTTGCCGATCTGGTGTTCGAGCATGAGGGCCGCTACTGGGTGCTCGACTACAAGACCAACTTCCTGGGGCGCGACGCCGCGGCCTATGACGAGCGCGCGCTGCGCGAAGCCATGGCGGCCCACCGCTACGACGTGCAGGCCGCGCTCTATCTGCTCGCGCTGCACCGGCTGCTGCAAAGCCGGCTGGGCGCGGCCTACGACCCGGAGCAACATCTGGGCGGCGCGCTTTACTTCTTCGTGCGCGGCATCGACGGCCCGGCGCTGGGAATGCATGTGGTGCCGCCTTCGCTGGCGCTGCTCGATGCACTCGGTACGCTGCTCGACACTCCAGACCTTGAGACGCAAGCCAATCTGCCATGAAATCCGTCGACAACCTGACCTTCGATCTGTTTGCCGATCCCGAACCGGCCGCTGCGCCGCCGGCCACGCCCATGGATGTGCTCGCCACCCTGCGCGACTGGAGCGAGCAAGGCCTGCTGCGCCACCTCGACACCGCGCTGGCGCGTTTCATTGCCGCCCAGGACCCCGAGGCCGCACCCGAACTGCTGGTCGCCACCGCCGTGCTGGTGCAGATGGAAGGCCGCGGCCACAGCTGCCTGCCGCTGGCCACGCTGATTGCCGACCCGAACGCCGTGCTGGCCTGGCCCGCCGATGCGCAGGACGCGCTCAACGCGCTCTGGGCGCAGTTGCCCGCGCGGCTCGCGCCATGGCAGGACGCGCTGGCGCGCAGCCCGCTGGTGCGCGTTGCCGCCAGCGCGCCCGACCAGGGCCAGCCGCTGGTGCTGGGCGGGCCCGACGACGCGCCCCTGCTTTATCTGCGCCGCTACTGGGACTACGAGCGCCAGGTCGCGGCGCAGATCACCGAGCGCAGCACGGCCGTGCTGCCGGTCGACGCGGCCGAAGTGAAGCGCTGGCTGGACAAGATGTTCGCGCCCGCGCCCGCGACTTTCGACTGGCAGCGCCTGGCCTGCGCGGTCGCGCTGCGCGGCCGTTTCTCGGTGATCACCGGCGGTCCGGGAACGGGCAAGACCTATACGGTCGCGCGCCTGCTGGCGCTGCTGTTTGCCACCGCGCCCGAGCCCGAACGACTGCGCGTGGCGCTGGCCGCGCCCACGGGCAAGGCCGCGGCGCGGCTCAAGCAATCGATAGACAAATCGCTCAAGGAGCTGCATGCGAGCCTGGGCGGGCTGCTCGATCTCGAAGCGCTGGTGAAGCGCGTGGGCGCGGCGCGCACGCTGCACTCGCTGCTGGGAGCGCGCCCCGACACGCGCGCGTTTGCGTTCCACCATGGCCGGCCGTTGGACATCGACGTGCTGATCGTCGATGAAGCCTCGATGATCCACCTCGAAATGATGGCTGCGCTGCTCGACGCCTTGCCCGCGACGGCGCGCGTGGTGTTCCTCGGCGACAAGGATCAGCTGGCCTCGGTCGAGGCCGGCGCCGTGCTCGGCGACCTGTGCCGCAGCGCCGAAGCCGGCCACTACACGCCCGAGACCGCGCGCTATGCGCTGGCCGCGGCCGGCCAGCAGCTGCCTGCGGCATTTCTTGCCGATGCCGACAACGCCTTGCCGCTGGCCCAGCAGACCGTGATGCTGCGCGAGAGCCGGCGCTTTGGCGGCCCCATAGGCCAGCTGGCCGAAGCCGTGAATACCGGCGACAGCGCGCGCGCGCTGGCGCTGCTGCAGGCCGGCGAGGGCGGCGTGCTGCGCCTGCGCGAAGGCGCGCCCGCGGCCAGCGTCTGGCAGATAGCCGTGGAGGATATCGGGGACCACGTGAACTACCAGGCCTTTGCCCAGGCGCTGGCCGCGCGCCCCGCACCCGCGCTCGGCGTTGAAGCGCATACCGCCTGGGTGCGCGACGTGCTCACGGCGTTCGAGCGCTTTCGTCTGCTGTGCGCGGTGCGCGAAGGCGACTGGGGCGTGGCCGGACTCAACCGCGCCATCGAGAAAGCGCTCGCTGCACAAGGCGCGATCGCGCCGCGCGGCGAATGGTATGCGGGCCGGCCGGTGATGATCACGCGCAACGACGCGGCGCTGGGCGTGTTCAACGGCGACATCGGCGTGGCGCTGCCGGGCGCGGCTGCGGGCGCCGGTCTGCGCGTCTACTTCATGGACGGCCCTGAACTGCGCGCCGTGGGCGTGAGCCGGCTGGCGCATGTCGAGACCGCGTTTGCGATGACGGTGCACAAGAGCCAGGGCTCGGAGTTCGAGCACACGGCGCTGGTGCTGTCGGCGCACGCGGGCAGCGTGCTGGGCCGCGAGCTGCTCTACACCGGCATCACGCGCGCGCGCCAGGCCTTCACCTTGATGGCCCAGGCGCCTGGCCTGCTGGCCACGGCCGTCCACAGCCCCACGCAGCGCGCCAGCGGGCTGCTGCGGTTTCTGGAGCGGCAGGCCCAGGTTGCGCGCGCGATGCCGGTCGTGGCGCCGCCCGATGAGCTGGCGCCTTGGGTGGATTGAGGCTCCAAGGTGTTTGGGCCCCCCGTTCGTCCTGAGCGGGGTCAGCGAGGCGAGGCCTCGCAAGGCGTGAAAAAGAAACAGCGGGCCTCATCCCCCGTTCGTCCTGAGCCCGTCGAAGGATGAACGGCCTGCGCTCAAGTCATGACGACGGGCCGTTCATGGTGCGACGCGCCCGGCGAGGGATGAACGGCGGCCTCAAGCCATCGGAAGACATACAGCCCGCCCTGCAAACGCCCTTCGACAGGCTCAGGGCGAACGGCATTGCGGGAGACCTGAACGGCCCTCAATCCAGGTTCACTTCTGCGCCATGCGCGCCATCATCAACGCGGTACTGGTCTTGCGATCGGCCTGCACCTTCTGTACGGCAGGGCGCTCGCCCATGCGCGCCAGGTAGTCGCGCACCGGCAGCTCGGCCAGTACATCGCGGCCGCCGACTATCTTGCTTGCGGCGCTGATCAGCGGCAGGTGGACGATGGCGCAGCAGTCGGCAAACGTGAACTGCTCGCCGGCAATGAACGGGCTCCAGCGCGCGAGCTGGCCCAGCGCCCTGGCGCTCTTGTCGAGCTGGGCCATGCTGCGCTCGCGCACGCCGTCGCTGACCTTGCCGCCGAAAAACGCCTGGGGGTAGAGATTGCGCGCCACCAGTTCCAGGTGCAGATCGAGATACAGCGCCAGCTCGCGCACCTTGGCCGCGGCAAACGGGTCGGCGGGCAGCAGCGGGTGGGCGGGATAGGCCTGCTCTATGTATTCGAGCATTACCGCCGACTCGCTGAGCGCGCCGTGCTCGGTGCGCATGTAGGGCACCTTGCCCAGGGGCGAAGCCGCAGGGTCGGTTTCGCCCAGCCAGGCAAGTTCCTCCTCGAAAGCGACGCCTTTTTCAAGCAGTGCGAGCTTGACCTTGTTGTAGTAGTTGCTGGCAGAAAAACCACAGAGCTGAAGCATGGGAAGTCCTTGATGGCTGGGGGAGGGACGCAACGCTGGCGGCGCCGGCTGCGCTGACTGCGTGCCATGCTAGGCGATCGCCGCCGGGCCTGGCGTCACGCAGATGACGGGGCCTGCCTACAATGCTGTGATGTTCCGGCTGCGCTCCTTCCCCCCTGCATGGCTGCGTTCGCGGCCCATGGGGCTTGCGCGCGCCACTCTGGCCGCCTGGCTGCTGGTGCTTTTTGCGGGCCTGTTCACGCCCTGGGTCCAGGCGCGCAGCCTCGATGCCGTGTGTTCGGGTGCGGGCCATCGCAGCTATATGCTGGCGCCGCATGCCGATGGGCTCGCGCATGCGCTGCATGGGCTCGAGTGTCCGCAGTGCATGCCGCAACTGGCCGCACCGCCGTCCAAAGTGGTCGCGCTGCTGGCCGCCGCGCCGCATCCGGGCCGGCCGCTGCGTGCGCGGGCCATGGCCTGGACGCCCGTGCCCTCGGCCTGCCCGCCACCGGCACGCGGGCCGCCTGTGTGATGAATCAAAGCGTCGGCCGCGCCTGCGCGCTGCAGACTTTTTTTTCCCGGGCCTGGCCCCGGAAGTTTTCATCCCACAGAGTCCCCGCAGGGGACAAGAGCATTCCCATGACCAAGAACCAATGGATTTCCCCTTTCATCGTTGCCGCCGCCCTCGTGGCCGGTTTTGCGGGCAACGCATCTGCCCATACTGAAGCCGCGCATGTCGAAGTCGACGGCGCCTGGGTCCGCGCCACGGTGCCCGGCCAGCAGGGAACGGGCGGTTTCATGCGCCTGAAGGCCAAGGAGTCGCTGACCCTGGTCGGCGTGCGCTCGGAAGCGGCCGCGGTGTCCGAAGTGCATGAAATGAAAATGGAGGGCGACGTGATGCGCATGCGCGCCATCAGCGCGCTGGCGCTGCCCGCGGGCAAGACGGTCGAGCTCAAGTCGGGCGGCTACCACCTGATGCTGCAGCAACTCAAGGCGCCGCTGCTCAAGGGCACGGAAGTGCCGGTCACGCTCGAGTTCAAGGATGCCAAGGGCGAACTGTCGCGCCTGCACCTGCGCCTGCCCGTCGCCATGACCGCGCCCACCGGCGCGAGCCCGGCTGCGGAACACAGCCACGGCCACGCGCACTGAACTGTTTGCCGGGCGCGCCCGGATGGTGTCATCGCCGGATCGCCGTTACAGTAGGCTTGGTAGCGCGCCCCGGCCTGGCCGGGGTTGTCGCATGATGTCCCATGTCCCAGCGAGGTAGGCGATGAGCAATCCCAACGGTTCCGATCCTTTCGGCTTTGCCAAATTCATTCCCGGCTTTGAGTTCCTGCAAAGCCTGTCCCAGGGCGCAGCGGGGGCGGCCGGCGCCGGTGCCGAGGCACCGCTGGCCGGCATGGCGCAGTGGGTCGCGCCCACGGTCAACGCCGAGGAAATCGACAAGCGCATCAAGGAGCTGCGCGCCGTGCAGTTCTGGCTGGAGCAGAACGGCCGCGCGCTCACGGCGACGATACAGGCGCTCGAAGTACAGAAGATGACCCTGGCCGCGCTGCAGAGCATGCAGGGCGGAATCAACGACTGGGCCAAGGCCTCGCCGTTCAAGATGCCCGAGGCGGGCGCAGCCGCGAGCCCGGCCCCAGCGCCCGCGCCCGCGCCCGCATCGCCGCCACCGGCTGCCGCGCCGGCCGCCGCCACCGATGCCGCCGCTGCGGCCCAGGCGCCTGCCGCCGCGGCCGTCGATCCGTTGCAGTGGTGGGGCGCATTGACCCAGCAGTTCCAGCAGATCGCGACCCAGGCGCTGCAGGAACCCGCAGGCCAGAAGGTCATGGAAGCCGGCACGCAGATGGCGGGCGAGTTCGCGCGCAGCGCCATGCAATCCGCCGCGGATCTTGCCAAGGCCGTGCCTGCGGCGGCGGTCATGCCTGCGGCCGCCAAGCCTGCAGCCAGGGCCTCCGCGCCGGCGACCAGTAAAGCCGCGCCGCGCAAACCTGCCGCGGCGCCAACGCCCCAAGCCGCGGTGAAGAAAACCACCGCCGCCCGCAAGACTCCGCGCCGCGCGCCCTGATCGCGGCACAATGCCGGCAATGCTTCACCTCAAGGATTGCCGGCATGCATGACGAAGACGCGGACCGCCCCAATCAGTACGCGCTGCTGCGCCAGCGCCGTTTCGGGCCGTTCTTCTGGACCCAGTTCGCGGGCGCGGCAAACGACAACCTGTTCAAGTTCGCGTTCACGGTCCTGGTGACCTACCAGTTGAGCGTGTCGTGGCTGCCGCCTTCGCTCGCCGGCCTGGTGATAGGCGCGCTTTTCATCCTGCCCTATCTGCTGTTCTCGGCGACGTCGGGCCAGCTCGCCGACAAGTGGGACAAGCGGCGCATCTTCCTGCTGACCAAGAACCTCGAGATCGCCATCATGGCGCTGGTCGCCTGGGGCATGCTCGCGCAGAACGTGCCGCTGCTGCTGGCCTGCATCTTCCTGATGGGCACGCATTCGACGCTGTTCGGTCCGGCCAAGTTCGCCTATCTGCCCCAGGTGCTGTCCGAGCGCGAGCTCACGGGCGGCAATGGCATGGTCGAGATGGGCACTTTTGTCGCCATTTTGCTCGGCAATGTCGCCGGCGGCCTGCTGGTTGCCGTGCCCGAGGTCGGCCATGCGCAGGTGGCCGTCGCGGGCCTGTTGCTCGCGCTGCTGGGCCGGCTGTCGGCACAGTTCATTCCCGCGGGGCCGGCAACCGACCCCGATCTGCGCATCAACTGGAACCTGTTCAGCGAAACCTGGCGCAACCTGCGGCTCGCGCATGCGCATCCCGTGGTGTTCCGCTCGCTGCTGGGCATCAGCTGGATGTGGTTCTTCGGCGCAGTGTTCCTGGCGCAGTTTCCGGCATTCGCGAAAGAGGTGCTGCACGGCAACGAGCAGGTCGCGGCGCTGCTGCTGGTGGTGTTCTCCGTCGGCGTGGGCGCGGGCGCGCTGCTGTGCGAGCGGCTGAGCCGCGCCCAGGTCGAGATCGGCCTGGTGCCGCTGGGCGCGCTGGGAATGAGCCTGTTTGCCGCCGACCTGTATCTGGCGTCGCGCAGCCTGCCGCCGGGCAGCCTGATGGACATGGCGGCGTTCCTGTCGCGGCCCGCGCACTGGCGCGTGGTCGCCGACCTGCTGCTGCTGTCCATGGCCGTGGGCATCTACAGCGTGCCCATGTACGCGCTGATCCAGCTGCGCAGCCAGCCCACGCACCGCGCGCGCATCATTGCCGCGAACAACATCCTGAATGCGCTGTTCATGATCGCCAGCAGCCTGATCGCGGGCGCTTTGCTGTCGGCAGGCTGCAGCATTCCGCAGCTGTTTCTGATCATCGCCGGCGCCAATCTGCTGGTGTCGATGGCGGTGTTCCTGCTGGTGCCTGAATACCTGTCGCGCTGCGTGGCGCTGGTGCGCACCGCGCGTGCATGAGGAGTCTCCATGAGTAAAGCCTTGCGTCTTCCCGAGAAATGGTTTCGCCGCGGCCTGTGGCTGGTGGCGCTGGTCTTCGCCTGGTTCCTGGTCGGGCTGGGCAGCCTGGTGGTCGGCGATCTGCCGCAGGTCGAAAGCGTGCAGCGCATCGAGGATTTCATGCCGCCCGAGCGCGCGGCCCAGGTCAAGCTGCAGCGCCAGACATCGGAGCAGCTGCGCGACCAGGCCGCGAGCGCGCTGGAGCAGGCCGAGCTCAAGTACCGCGCGGCGCGCAAGTCCTATGCCGCGGCGCGCGAAGCGTTCGACAACTGGGTCGCGACGCGCAGCGCCACGCAGCGCGCCGACCAGGACGAAGAACTGCTGGCGCGCACGCGCGCGCTCGACCAGCTCAAGGAAGCCGAGCGCCGCGCCGGCGTTGCCGTCGAGGCCCAGCAGCAGCAGCAGCTCGACGCCCAGCAGGCGCTGGCGCGCGCCGAGGCCGACTGGCAGCAGCTCAACGACGGCGCGCGCGAAAAATGGCAGGCCGCGCAGCGCGCCCAGGAACTGCGCGTATTCCTGTACCGGCTGGCCTTGACGCTGCCGCTGCTGCTGGTCGCGGGCTGGCTGTTTGCCAAGAAGCGCCGCAGCAATGCCTGGCCTTTCGTCTGGGGCTTCATCTTCTTTGCATTGTTCGCCTTCTTTGTCGAACTCGTGCCCTATCTGCCGGATTACGGCGGCTATGTGCGCTATATCGTCGGCATCGTACTCACGGTGGTGCTTGGCCGCGCGGCCATCCAGGCGTTCAACCGCTATCTTGAAAAGCAAAAGCGCCAGGAAGCCATGCCCGACGCCCAGCGGCGCGTGGAGCTGAGCTATGACACCGCGCTGTCGCGCCTGGCCAAGGGCGTTTGTCCGGGCTGCGAGCGGGTGGTGGATCTCAAGGATCCGGGAATCGACTTCTGCCCGCATTGCGGCATAGGCCTGTTCGACCGCTGCGGCAACTGCGCCACGCGCAAGAGCACGTTCTCGCGCTTTTGCCATGCCTGCGGCACACCGGCCGCGGCCATGCCGGCGAGCGCTTCGCTGCCGCCGTCGGCGTCAGACCCCCAGGTTCGCGACTAGCGCCGGGTTGTGGGCGTCGGCGGCAGCGCACAGGCTCCAGCCATCGCGGCCCGCAGCCTTGGCCTGATAGAGCGCGACATCGGCGCGCTGCAGCAGCTCTGCCAGCGTCTGCGCCTTTCCGTCGGTCAATGCCACACCGATGCTGACCGTGACCGTCAATTGCTCTCCCTGGGGCAGCACCAGCCGCTGCGCGCGCACGGCCGTGCAGATGCGCGTGGCAATCTGCTGGGCCGCCGAGGCGCGCACGCCCGGCAGCAAGACGGCGAATTCCTCGCCGCCCACACGGCCCAGCAGGTCCTGAGGCCGCAGGACCTGGCTTACGGTCTGGGCGAAGGCACGCAGCGCGGCGTCGCCCGCGGCATGGCCATGGTGGTCGTTGACCAGCTTGAAGTGGTCGAGGTCCAGCATCAGCACGGCCGCGGGCTCGGTCGACTGCTGCAGGCGTTCGAGCCGGCGCTGGCCCTGGCTCAGGAAAGCGGCGCGCGCCAGCACATCGGTCAGCGAGTCATGGCTGACTGCACGGTCGAGTCGGCGCAGCAGTTCGCTGCGCGCAATCTGCGAGCAGGCCACGGCCAGCGGTCCCATGGACAGCAGCGTCAGGCCCAGCCGCAGCGAGACCGCGACGTCGAGGTCGGCGGGCGTGAATTCGAGCATTCCCGCTGAAATGGTGGCGATTTTCCAGATGCAGACCAGCAGGCTCAGCAAGGTCGTGGTGAACAGGCGGTAGGCCAGCGCGCACCACAACAGCGAGGGCACGGTGAAGGCCAGCGCGCCCGGTCCGCCCAGTGCGATTGCCGCGTATTCGGTGGCAATCACGGACAGCAGCGGCAAGGCCATGGTCCATGAAGCGCGCGACTTGATGCGCGCGAACCAGCGCCCAGGGCTGCGGGTCGGGATGCTCAGGATCAGCGGCAGGATCAGCATCTGGTTCATCAACTCTGTGCTGAACCACATCATGGCGGTCTGCGGCCAGCTGCTATGGAACAGCAGGGGGCCGGTGCCGGCGCCGACCAGTGTCGAGCCTGCGGCGGCGAGCGTACAGCCCACGAGCAGATACAGCACCGAACTCTGGCGCCGCATGTAAAGCCGCGGCGCGTCGAGGCGGCGCATGAACCACCAGCCGCAGGCGACGCCGAACAGGTTCGCGATCGACAGCCAGACTGCGGCCAACGGATTGCTGCCTGTGAGCAGGTCGGCGAGCACGAATGCCACCAGGGCCACCAGCCACGAGGCCTTTTGCGCGAGCCGGGGCCAGCGCAGCAGCATGCCAAGCAGTACCGCGTTCGCCGGCCAGAAGGCTGACAGGAATCCTGAGGGCCGGCTCAGGATGCCTGCCAGGCATGCGAGAAACAGGCACAGCCCCAGGCCCATGACGCTCGCCATCGGGGCGAGCGCGGGCATGGAGCGGTTGCGCGCAGTGGAGGCAAAGGAAGGCAAAGGCATTTATTGGACGAGAAACCGTGGTCTCGGCCAATATAGCGGCGGGGTGCGACAGGGTTTGTCAACTCTTGTCAGATGGCATGCAAAGGCCGCGCCGGGGGTGACCACTTACCCCGGACGCCGGCAGGGTCTCATACTCCGCGCGCGCGCTCGCTCTTGAACCGCGCACGGAACGCAGCGAATGTGCCCGCGTCCAGTGCATCGCGCACTTCCTGCATCAGGTTCAGGTAGTAGTGCAGGTTGTGGATGGTGGTCAGCATGGGGCCGAGCATTTCTCCGCAGCGATCGAGGTGGTGCAGGTAGGCGCGCGAGAAACCGTCGCGCCCGCCGTCGTCCCAGCTCACGCCCGAGGCGCCCGCGCAGGCGTGGCAGGTGCAGGTGGTGTCTATGGGCTGGTGGTCGGTCTTGTGGCGCGCATTGCGCAGCTTGAGGTCGCCAAAGCGCGTGAAGATGGTGCCGTTGCGCGCATTGCGCGTGGGCATCACGCAGTCGAACATGTCGACGCCGTCGGCCACGCCCTGCACCAGGTCTTCGGGCGTGCCCACGCCCATCAGGTAGCGCGGCTTGTGCGCCGGCAGGCGATGCGGCGTATGCGCCATGATCTGCAGCATCAGGTCCTTGGGCTCGCCCACGCTCACGCCGCCGACCGCATAGCCGGGGAAGTCCATCTCGACCAGCGCGTCCAGCGACTCCTGGCGCAGGTCCTCGAACATGCCGCCCTGCACGATGCCGAACAGCGCGTTGGGGTTTTCCAGGCGCTCGAACTCGTCCTTGGAACGCTGGGCCCAGCGGCGGCTCATTTCCATCGACTTGCGCGCTTCGGCGGGGGTCGTGAGGTGGCCCTTGGTCTCATAGGGTGTGCACTCGTCGAGCTGCATCACGATGTCGGAGTTGAGCGTGGTCTGGATCTGCATGCTCACTTCGGGCGACATGAACAGCTTGTCGCCGTTCACGGGCGAAGCGAAGTGCACGCCTTCCTCGGTGATCTTGCGCATCGCGCCCAGGCTCCAGACCTGGAAGCCACCCGAGTCGGTCAGGATGGGCTTGTTCCACTTCTCGAAGCCGTGCAGGCCGCCGAAGCTTTCCATGATGTCGAGGCCGGGGCGCATCCACAGGTGGAAGGTATTGCCCAGGATGATCTGCGCGCCCATCTCTTCAAGGCTGCGCGGCATCACGCCCTTGACGGTGCCGTAGGTGCCCACGGGCATGAAGATCGGGGTCTGGACCACGCCGTGATTGAGCGTGAGCTTGCCACGGCGCGCGTGGCTGGAGGGGTCGTTTTGGAGGAGTTCGAACTGCAGCATGGGCGCCATTGTCCCAGACTGCCTGTGGACCGTGCTTCCCGAGGGGCAGCCCAGGGTCTGGCACACTGGGGTATCGATAACTTCCGGAGGCCTAGATGCTCAGAATCATGATTGCAGTGGATGGATCGGAACCCTCGCTGGACGCCGTGCGCCATGGCGTGAAGCTGGTGCGACAGGGGCTGCATGCCAGCCTGGTGCTGGCCCATGTGCAGCAGGAGGCCACGTTCTTCGAACTCGCGACCCAGGACCCCGACCTGATCGCCCGGGCCAGCGTCGCCGCGGGGCGGCATCTGATGGAGTCCGCCGTGGCGCTGGTCGAGGCCGCGGGCGTGAGCTATGAAACCGAAGTCGGCCTGGGCGAGCCCGCGCCCACGCTGGTCGACATGGCCGAGCGCAACGGCTGCGACATGATCATCATCGGCGCGCTGGGCCAGGGCGGTGTGCGCCGGACGTTGATCGGCTCGGTGTCACGCGAGATCGCGCGCCTGAGCAATGTGCCCGTGACCATCGTCAAGCATCCCGATCCGGCCGATGTGGCCGATGCGCAGGATGTGGTCGACGAGGACTAGAAACTGGCAGGTGCCGGCAAGTGGGCAGCAAGCAAGGGCCGCCCCGAAGCGAGGCTGCCGTCCCCCTCCACCGAAGGTTGAGAGGGGGAAGCGGCGAAGCCGCTCAGGGGGTGTTTTTCATCTCATCCACTTGCCGTGGGGCAGGCTTGCCAGGCGCTGGAACATGCGCCGGCAGTAGCCGCGTATGCGCAGGCAGTTGTTGATTTCTTCAATGGGCAGAGGACCGGAGACCACCACGATGTCGTCGGCCGACTCCCAGGCTCCGGCGGCGCGCAGGCGCCGGCGCGCGGTCAGCGCCCAGGAATGGATGCGCGTGGGCGTGCCGTGCTGGTGCACCTCGCCGGTGTGCAGGTCGAAGGCAATCGCCACGGTCTCGGTCCTGAGCCGAAAGCGGCGCTCACCCGTGACTGCGCTGGGTGTGTCGCGCATGTCGTACAGGTAATAGTGGCCGGCCTTGAGCTGGTATTGCTGATCCATCGATCCTCCTTCAAGCCCCCATTCTGCGCGGCCTGGGCGGCGTTGCAAAGTCGGGTAAGCGGTGCGAAAGTCGGGCTGTTCGCGGTGGCGGCGCTGCGCGCGCCGGCCGCCGCGGGCTCAGAAGTCCAGCAGGCTGAAGCCCACGCTGAACACGGTGCGTTTGTGGTTGTAGTCGATCAGGCTGTCACCATACCCCGAGAACAGCTGCGTGTGCAGGCGCAGATTGCTGCGTCCGCCGCCTATGCCGTCGCCCAGTGTACGCAGCCATTCGAGTCGCACGGCGCCGCGCGGCGTCGCACCCAGCGAGCTGCGCACCGTGGCGCTGAGCGTATGGATGCGGTTGGGGTTCCAGGTGGCGGTGAGTTCGGCGCGGCCCAGATAGTTGCTGATGTCGGGGTTGTCGTCGTTGAGCGCGCCTTCCTTGACGCGCTTCCAGATGCGGCTGGTGACCGCGAAGTCGTTGCCCTTTTCCAGGCCGGTCATCAGGTACCAGCGGTTCCAGCTGCGCGACAGCGGCAGGCTCTGGCCGTTGGACTGGTGCACCAGACCCGCCCCCGCATAGGCCCAGTTCCAGCCCGCAGGCAGCGACAGCGACAGCGGATAGACGTAGATCAGCTCGGGTTCATGGTCGGTGGTGCGGAACGGGCGCGACAGATCGGGGCTGAACACCTGCCAGTACGACTGCTGGGTATAGCCGAACCACAGCGAATCCTTGCGCTCGGGCGTGTGCGCCAGCAATCCCTTGGCGAGCTTGGTGCGCACGGAGATGTTGAGCCGGGTCTCGGTGTGGCGGTAGTCGGTTTCGGTTGTGCTCTGGTGGTCGGGCGAAGGCGACGAAGGCAGGCGGTTGACATTGCTGCCCGAAACCACCGAGATCGACATCGGGCGGTAGCCGCGCACGGCGAAAGTGCCGCAGTCGGTGCCTTCGGTCAGCTCCCAGAACCGCGTCATCGCGCTGTATTTGGCGTCGTTGCAGCCGCGCACCACGGGATCGGCGGGCATGGGGTCGGCCGTCAGCGGAGCTGCCGACGTGGCGACTATGGGCGCGGGCACGGGCAGCGTGGGCTGGTCGGGCAGGGCCTGGGCGCTGGCCGCGGGCGCCTGCCAGGGCTGCTTGTTGGCCCATTCGTCAAAGCATGCCAGGCGTTCGGCCCCATTGGCGGCTGCGGTGCACAGCCGCCAGGCATCGGCGGGCGTGCTGCCGACCGGGGCGCTGCCTGCGGCCCATGCGGGCAGCGACAGCAGGCTCCAGGCCGCAAATGCCGCCAGCGTGGGCGCGCCGGGCGCGTTCATTCTGCGGGCTGCTTGCGCAGCACGAAAGAAAGGGCGAGTGGAGGGTTTTCCTGAGTCCATGTTCCGCGAATTTCCTTGCCGCAGCTGTCTGCCACCACCTGGCCAATCCAGGTGGCGCTGATATTTGTTCCGTTGATCGACTCCTCGAGCGTGAAATCGCCCTGGTCGACATCGCCGGCGAGCAGCGCTTCGCTGCCCGCGCGTTGTACCCGGCCGCGCACGCTGGCCGCGAGTTCGGGATGGGGGATGAGTTCGAGACGGGCCGTGGTGGGCGTCGTCGGCGGCGCATCGGCCGCCGGCGTGAATTGCGCGTTCCAGTGGCCCAGCAGTGTCTGGTGGCTGGCCTCGGTGGCGTCTATGCATGGCGCTGTCTGGGCGAAGGCGCTGGCGGCAAGCCACAGCAGCGCGGTCGCCGCGATGCAGCGCAGGAAAGGGATGCGGGAAAAAAGCATGGCAGTCGGAATCGGTGGTCAGGGCGCAGGCGTCTGCGCGGCGGCCTTGCGGGCAAATTCGGCGCGCAGCTGGCGCAGCTTCTCGCGCGGGTCTTCGCGCGCGGTCGATTGGTCCAGGCCCATTTCCTTGATGAAGCGGCTGGGCATGGCGGCGACCATTTCGCGGCCTTTCTTGCGGCGCTTGGTCCAGCTCACGGCCAGGCTGCGCTGGGCGCGCGTGATGCCCACGTACATCAGCCGGCGCTCTTCCTGCAGGCGCTGGGCGATTTCGTCGCTGACCTTTTCCTGGCGGCCGTTGTCGTCATCGAGCTTGAACGGCAGCATGCCTTCGGTCACGCCGACCAGCATCACATGCGGCCACTCGAGGCCTTTGGACGCGTGCAGCGTCGACAGGATCACCATGTCCTGCTCCTTTTCGCGCTCGCTGATGGTCGACAGCAGCGCAATCGTCTGCGAGACCTCGAGCAGGCTTTTCTTCTCGCTGGTGATGGTGCTGCCGCTGGTGTCGTCCACCTGGCCGCCGGCGCGCTGCGCCATCCAGTCGCAGAACTCGAGCACATTGCTCCAGCGCGCGGCGGCGACGGTCTCGCTGTCCTCGCTGTCGTAGATGTGCTTCTCGTAGTCGATTTCCTTGAGCCAGTCGGCCAGGAAGGCGCGCGAGTCCTCGGCGCCCAGCGTGTGGCGGGCGCGGTATTCGAGGTCGTTCACATAGCGGCCGAACTCCATCACGCTGTCGTGGGCCTTGGTCGGCAGCACGGCGGGCAGCATGTGGCTGAACAGCGCGCCGAACATGCTGAGCTTGTGCTGGGTCGAGAACTCGCCGAGCTTGCCCAGCGTGGTGTGGCCTATGCCGCGCTTGGGCGAGGTGATGGCGCGCAGGAACGCCGGGTCGTCGTCGTTGTTGATCCACAGCCGGAACCAGGCGCACAGGTCCTTGACTTCGGCGCGGTCGAAAAAGCTGGTGCCGCCCGAGACCTTGTAGGGAATCGCGGCCTTGCGCAGCGCCTTCTCGAACGGCTTGGCCTGGTGGTTGGCGCGGTAGAGGATGGCGAAGTCCTTCCAGGCCGGCGGCGGGTTGCTGGCCGCGCGCAGCGTCTGGATGCGCGCCACGGCGCGCTCGGCCTCGTGCTCCTCGGAGTCGGCATCGACCACGCGCACCGGGTCGCCTTCGCCCAGCTCGGAAAACAGCGTCTTGGGATACAGCTTGGGGTTGGGCTGGATCACGTTGTTGGCGGCGCGCAGGATGGCGCTGGTCGAGCGGTAGTTCTGCTCGAGCTTGATGACCTTGAGCTGCGGGTAGTCGAGCGGCAGCTTCTTGAGGTTGTCGAGCGTCGCGCCGCGCCAGCCATAGATCGACTGGTCGTCATCGCCCACGGCAGTGATATGGCCGCGCTCGCCGATCAGCAGCTTGAGCAGCTCGTACTGCGTGGCGTTGGTGTCCTGGTATTCGTCGACCAGCACATGGCCCAGCAGCTTCTGCCATTTCTCGCGCACTTCGGGGTGGTCGCGCAGCAGGCGCAGCGGCATGCCTATCAGGTCGTCGAAATCCACGCTCTGATAGGCCGTGAGGCGTTCCTCGTAGCGCGCCATCAGCAGCGCGACGCTGCGCTCGCTGTCGTCCTGGGCCATGGCCAGCGCCGTGCGGCTGTCGTAGCCCATGTTCTTCCACTTGCTGATGGTCCACTGCCATTGGCGCGCCGTGGCCACATCGGTGGTGCCGCCGGCCGCGTCCTTGAGGATGCCGACCACATCGTCGGAGTCGAGAATGCTGAACTGGGGCTTGAGGCCCAGCGCCTGGCCGTCCTCGCGCACCATCTTCACGCCCAGCGCGTGGAACGTGCAGATCAGCACATCCTTGGCGGCGCGGCCTATCAGGCCCTTGGCGCGCTCGCGCATTTCAGCCGCTGCCTTGTTGGTGAAGGTGATGGCGGCAATCCGCTTGGGATGCAGGCCGGTGTCGATGAGCCGGCCGATCTTGTGCGTGATCACGCGCGTCTTGCCCGAACCCGCGCCCGCGAGCACCAGGCAGGGGCCTTCGGTGTAGTGGACAGCTTGGAGCTGGGCAAGATTGAGACCGGCGGACATAGGCGGGGAGAGGATCGGGCGGTTGGATGACAGAGGCCGGGAAAGGGCAGTGCGCGCCGGCGTGCGGGACGCGGGGCAGCACGCATGATACTGGTCCGAAGGCGGGATTGGTGTTGCACTGCAGCATGCCCGGGAGGCAGATGGGTATGTCACAGGCGTAACACTTCGTGCCAAACTGCATGCCTTAGGCTGGCGCGCCGGCTGCTGCCCATACGCTTCCCTTTGATCGCCTGTCGCCATGCTGTCTGTTTTGCTGGTCACCTCTCCGTTCTTCGCGCTCGTGCTCTGTGGCTTTGTCGCCACCCGGCGCGGCATCCTGCCGCTGTCGGCCATTGCCGGGCTCAACAGCTTCGTGCTGTATTTCGCCCTGCCCTGCATGCTTTACCGCTTCGGCGCGCGCACGCCGATCGCGCAATTGCTCGATCCCGCGGTCGCCGGTGTCTATCTGGCCAGCGGCCTGGTGCTGGTCGGCACTGTGGTCGCGCTCACGCGCCGGCGGCTGGGCTGGAACGACGCGGCGTTTGGCGCGCTGGTCGCGGCCTTTCCCAATACAGGCTTCATGGGCGTGCCGCTGCTCGTGGCCCTGCTCGGCGCGCACAGCGCGGGTCCGGTCATACTGACCATGGCGCTCGACATGCTGGTCACGACTTCGCTGTGCATTGCGCTGTCGCGCCTGGGCATGGCCGGCGGTGCGGGCGTGGCGCTGCGCAATGCGCTCAAGGGAATGGCCGCCAACCCCATGCCCTGGGCGATCGCGCTGGGTGCGCTGGCGTCATGGGCGCAATGGACGCTGCCCAAGCCTGTCGAGCAGACGCTGGCCATGCTCGGCGACGCGGCTTCGCCCGTGGCACTGTTCACCATAGGCGCGGTGCTCGCGCGCTCGCAGATGAACGCCCATGAGCGCGTGGCGGCGCGCGACTATGTGCCCGTGGCGCTGGCCAAGCTGATTGCCCACCCGCTGCTGGTGTGGCTTTCAGGCCGCGCGGCGATCGCGCTGGGCGTGCCGCTGACGGAGCAGGCGCTGGTCGTGCTGGTGCTGCTCGCGGCGCTGCCCAGCGCGAGCAATGTGGCGCTGCTGACCGAACGCTTCGGCGCCCATGGCGGGCGCGTGGCGCGCATCATCCTGGTCAGCACGGCGCTGGCGTTCCTGAGCTTCTCGGGCGCCGTGGCGCTGATGACACGGGGCTGAAGCCTCCACCTTTGCTCCCGGGCAGGTGCCTCGCCGGCCATGCCTTTGGCTTGAGGGCAGGGCGTTCATGGTTCGACAGGCTCACCACGAACGGGGGGAGAGCGCGTCTTTCCTTTGAGGCTGGCCAGCAACCGTTCGCTCGGCCTCGTCGAGAGGCAGCGCGAACGGGTCGGCGGGCTAGTACTCCCAGAAAATCCGCTGCAGCTCGCGCGTGTCCCGGGTCTGGGTCAGCGCCACCGCCGCGAGCAGGCGTGCCTTCTGCGGGTTCAGGTCATGCGCCACGACCCAGTCGTACTTGTCGTCGGGCTGCTCGGCATTGCGCAGCACGAAGCCGCCGGGAATGCGCGAGCTGCGGATCACGACCACGCCTTTGCTGCGCAGGTCGTTCAGGCGCGGCACGATGCGGTCGGCGACCGAGCCATTGCCCGTGCCCGCATGGATGATGGCCTGCACGCCGGCCGCGCCCAGCGCGTCGATGGCCGTGCTTGGCACGTTGCCGTAGCCGTAGACGATGTCCACGGCCGGCAGCGTGGTGATGCGCTCTATGCTGAACTCGCTGTTGCGCGTGTGGCGCTTGACCGGCGCGCGGAACCAGTAGGACTTGCCTTCGACCACCATGCCCAGCGGGCCCCAGGCGCTGCCAAAGGCGTTGGTGCGGATATTGACGAGCTTGGCGACATCGCGCGCGGTGTGGATTTCATCGGCCATGCTGACCAGCACGCCCTTGCCCATCGAATCCGGGCTGCCGGCCACGCTCACCGCGCCCAGCAGGTTGAGCGCGCCGTCGGCCGACAGCGCCGTGCCCGGGCGCATGGAGCCGACCAGCACGATGGGCTTGTCGGTCTGCACCACGAGGTTCAGGAAGAAGCCGGTTTCCTCCAGCGTGTCCGTGCCGTGGGTGATGACAATGCCTTGCACATCGGGCTGGCGCACCAGTTGCTGCACGCGCCGCGCCAGCGTCAGCAGCTGCTGGTTGGTGAAGCTTTCGGAGGCAATCTGGAACACCTGTTCGCCCGACACGCGGGCCACCTTGCCCAGCTCGGGCAGGCCGATCAGCAGCTGCTCGACCGGCACCTTGGCCGCCTGGTAGGTGGCGCTGCTGGCCGCCGACGCGCCTGCGCCCGCAATGGTGCCGCCCGTGGCCAGCACCACCACATGGGGCAGGGCTGGCGGCGTAGCGGCCGCGGCGGGTGCGCTGGCGACGGGCGTGGCGGCCGGCATGGCGGCCAGGCTTTCCTGGCGCGGCGCCGAAGTACAGGCGGCAAGGGCCAAGGCGCCGGCGCATACCGCCAGACGCCAAAGGGAAGGGGTGGAAGCAGTCATGGTTATTGGCTCCAGCACAGGGTGGTTGGCGCCGCGGGGACCCGCAGTGCGTCAGCCACTGACAATGCACTGCCGCCCAGGCCTTGGCAAGATGCAGACCCCAGTAACAAAATGTCCTTGACAAATCAATGCCGCCGGCGCCGGGCCGCCCCAAGCCGGCGACGGCCCCCTTGGGGGGCAGCGGCTACGCGAAGCGAGCAAGCGTGGGGGCCTAGATCGCCAGGGGATCTACATCGACCAGCCAACGTACCAAAGGCCGGTGCTGAGGCTGGGCGCGCAGCTGGTGCAGCAGCGGCTGCCAGGCGTGCAGGAAGCGCTGCAGCGCCGTGCGGTCCAGGCTTTCGATCAGCATCTGCGCGCGCTCGACGTTGGCCACGCGCTGGATGGTCATGGGAATCGGCGGGAACAGGAATACCTCGTCGAGCCCGGGCAACTGGGCGTCGCGCGCGGCCTGGCTTGCGGCCAGCAGGAAGGCCTGGGCGTCCTCCTGGGTACGCGCGTCGGCGCGCACCAGCGCCTGGTAGGCAAACGGCGGCATGCCCGCGTCCTCGCGCTCGCGCAGCTGCTGCGCGGCAAATGCCGGGTAGTCGTGGGTGCGCAGCGCGGTGAACACCGCGTGCTGCGGGTCGCGCGTCTGTATCCACATCTCGGCGCGGCTGCCGCTGGCCTGCAGATAGTCGGCGTCGCGCCCGGCGCGGCCCGCGGCCTGCATCAGCAGGCAGAACAGCCGCTCGGACGCGCGGTAGTCGTTGGAGAACAGCGCGTTGTCGGGCTGCACCGCCGCGACCAGCGTGATGCGCCGGAAGTCATGGCCCTTGGCGACCATCTGCGTGCCCACGAGCACGTCGATGTCGCCCGCATGCATCTGCGCCAGCTGCTCTTCCAGCGCGCCCTTGGCCTTGGTGGTGTCGGCGTCGATGCGCGCCACGCGCGCCGGCTCATGGTCGGGGCGCTGCACATTGCGCAGCAGGCGCGCGAGCTCTTCCTCGAGCTGCTCCGTGCCCTTGCCCAGCGGCAGGATGTCGGGGTTGCCGCAGGACGGGCAGGCATGCGGCACGCGCTGCGTGAAGCCGCAGTGGTGGCAGCGCAGCGTGCGGTCGCCCTTGTGAAACACCTGGTGGGCGCTGCAATGCGGGCAGTCGCTTTTCCATTCGCAGTCGGCGCAGTAGAGCACGGGAGCGAAGCCGCGGCGGTTGAGCAGCACCAGGCTTTGCTCGCCGCGCTGCACGCGCTCGGTGATGGCCGCGAGCAGCGGCGGCGAGAACACCGCGCGCCTGGGCTGCTGGGTCATGTCGACCAGCCGCACCTTGGGCAGGGCCGCCGAGCCAATGCGGCTGGGCATGTGCAGGCGCAGATAGCGCCCGCCCGGGTCCTGCTCGGTGGCCGGACGGCTCGCGTGCCAGCTTTCAAACGACGGCGTGGCGCTGCCCAGTATCACCTGCGCACCCTGGGCGCGCGCGCGCCAGATGGCCAGGTCGCGCGCCGAATAGCGCGCGCCTTCCTGCTGCTTGTAGCTCGCGTCATGTTCCTCGTCGACGACGATCACCTTGAGGCCGGGCAGGCTGGCAAACACCGCCATGCGCGTGCCCAGCACGATGCGCGCGGCGCCGGTGTGCGCGGCCAGCCAGCTCTTGAGGCGCTGCGGTCCGGTCATGCCGCTGTGCATGCTGACCACGGCAGCGGCGCCGTACTGCGGCGCGAAGCGCTCGACAAAGCGCGCTTCAAGCTGGGGCGTGAGGTTGATCTCGGGCACCATCACCAGCGCCTGGGCCGCGGGGTCGGCGTCAAGCGCAGTCTGCACGCAGCGCAGATAGACCTCGGTCTTGCCGCTGCCCGTGCTGCCGTAGAGCAGGAACGGGCGGCCCGCGTCAGGGCGGCCCGCGTCAGGGCGGCCCACGTCAGGGCGGCCCGCGCCGGCGCCGGCCGCTATCTGCTGCACCACCTGCTCCTGTTCGGCGCTCAGCGCGACCAGCGCGGGCGCAGCGCCCGGGGCAGGCGCAGCGGGCTTGCTTTTCGCGGGCTTGAGCCGGCGCGCGAGCTGCTCGGCCGTGAGCTCGCGCAGCTGCGGCGGCAGCGCGGCCATGGCGATTTCGCCGATGCTGCGCTGGTAGTAGCGCGCGGCAAACGCCACGAGGCGGCGCCAGGCGTCGGGCAGCGGCGCAATGCCTTCGAGCACGCCCGTCACGGGCCGCAACTGCAAGGTCGATTCAGGCGCGGGCGCATCGTCTGCGGCCGCAGGATCGTCCCAGACCACGCCCAGCATCTCGCGCTTGCCCAGCGGCACGCGCACCAGCGTTCCGGGCGCCAGGCGCGTGCTGGCCGCGTAGGTCAGCAGATGGCCGACCGCGCTGTGGGCCGGCATCTGCAGGGCGATCTGGACGGGAAACAGGGCGGTCATTGCGGCGGGTAAAAAAGCTTCAGAAGGCGGCGGGAAAGGAAATCCGGGGGTTCCCGGCTTTTTGCCGATTTTCTGTGGATAACTTTGTGGGAATTGTCAGGGCTTGTGCGGGCGGGAAGGCTTTTGGCGATACGGCTGCGGGCTTGTTCGATTTGCAGCCCTTGAGGCTTCTCTTTATAAAACAAGAGCTTGCATGGGGCTTGCAACACCTGTGACGCTGCCGTGACAGCCGTTTTTGGGGTGTTGGGGACCACCTGCTGATGTGCATAAGTCGGAACGCAGGTCGCTGTCAAGCGCCAGGAACCCCCTAGTTTTTGCGAAAAATTCCGCGCGTTTTGCAGAAAAAAAGGAGAAACCAGCTGCAAGTCCTTGATTTCAGAGTTTATTTGCTAATTTCCGAAGTTTCTGTGGATAACTTTGTGCACAAACAATTGGGAACGCTTCGCCATTTACGATCGGTTCTTGCCTGTCACTGTAGGAGAGTCCTGAGGGTGCTGATAAATACTGTTATGAATCAACAACTTGCAAGTTGTTCTCCGGCGATTTTCGGCCCGGGCTGCAAGTGCACTGGGCCGCGGGCGGCGCCACTGCACAGCCCCATCGCTGTGCATAACTGACATGGGCTCAAGGTGGGCGCTCGCTCACCTTGGTCCGCGCCGCATGCCTGGGAAATCCGCAGGCCGCGGCCAGCACGACCAGCCAGGCGCTCAGTTTTGGCGCATTGCGCGCGAGTGGCTGTGCACCGTTTCGACCAGCGCTGCCACATGTTCGGGCGGCGTGAACTGGCTGATGCCATGGCCCAGGTTGAAAATATGCGTGGGGCCGGTGGTGGCGCGGTCGGTATGTGGCTTGCCGAAGCTGTCGAGCACGGCGCGCGCCTGGGCCGCGACCTGCTCGGGTGGCGCAAACAGCACGTTGGGGTCGATATTGCCCTGCAAGGCCTTGCCCGGGCCGCCGACATCGCCGCCGACGATGGCGCGTGCCTGGCCCAGGTTGGCCGTCCAGTCCAGACCCAGCACTTCGCAGTCCATGTCCTTCATCTCGGGCAGCCAGATGCCGCCGCCCTTGGTGAAGACGATGCGCGGCACGTCGCTGCCGTCGACGCCGGTGCGCTTGAGCTGCGCCAGCACGCGGCGCGTGTAGGCCAGGCTGAATTCCTGGAAGCAGCCATCGGCCAGCACGCCGCCCCAGCTGTCGAAAATCATCACGGCCTGGGCGCCGGCGTCAATCTGCGCATTGAGGTAGGCGGCCACGCTGTCGGCATTGACGCTCAGGATGCGGTGCATCAGGTCGGGGCGCGCATACATCAGGCTCTTGACCAGCCGGTAGTCGCTGCTGCCCTGGCCTTCGACCATGTAGCAGGCCAGCGTCCAGGGGCTGCCCGAGAAGCCGATCAACGGCACGCGGCCGTCGAGCGCGCGGCGTATCGACGTCACGGCATTGAACACGTAGCTGAGCTTGTCCATGTCGGGCACGGCGAGCTCGGCCACGGCGGCCTCGTCGCGCACCACCTTGGCAAAGCGCGGGCCTTCACCGGCCTCGAAGCTCAGTCCCAGTCCCATGGCGTCGGGAATGGTCAGGATGTCGCTGAACAGGATGGCGGCGTCGAGCGGAAAGCGCTCCAGCGGCTGCAGCGTGACTTCGGTTGCGTAGTCCACATTCGTCGCCAGCCCCATGAAGCTGCCGGCCCGGGCGCGCGTGGCCTTGTATTCGGGCAGGTAGCGGCCCGCCTGGCGCATCAGCCACAGCGGGGTGTAATCGGTGGCCTGGCGACGGCAGGCGCGCAGGAAAGTGTCGTTTTGGAGGGGGGCAAAAGACATGGTGCTCACTCACGAAGGGGGCTGGGCCGGGCCGGATGCTGGGCCGCAAGGGCGCAGCCGGCGGCCATGGACGGCGCCTGAACCGGGCCGGATTCGGGCCTGTTCAAGCGGTCAATGGTTGGGTCGGGCAATCCGGGAGTTTAACGGATCGGACATGTCGCACGCTGGCCCTGGGGCACGCAGGCGCGCCGCCGTTTGTCTTTGGGCGCAGGCACAATGGACATTTTTGCGCCGAATTTCCGGTGCGCTGCCTGACGTTGGAAATGTTTTTGAACCTGCCTGAAACGCTCGCCATACCTGCTTTCCAGAGCTTCACGCTTGCCATCCTGCTGTTTTTCGTCGGGCAGAAGGTGAGCCAGCAATCCGCACTGTTGCGTCGATACAGCATTCCCGAGCCCGTGGTCGGCGGCTTTCTGTGCGCCTGCGTGGTCGGTGCCGCCTATCTGGCGCTGGGGCTGCGCATAGAGTTCGATCTGGGCGTGCGCGACATGCTGCTGCTGTATTTCTTCGCCGGCATAGGTCTCAAGTCCGATCTGCGCACGCTGCGCGAAGGCGGCCGGCCCGTGATGTGGCTGCTGGCCCTGTCATCGGCCTTCATCGTGCTGCAGAACCTGCTGGGAATGGGCGTGGCCGGGCTGTTCGGCCTGGATCCGCGCGCCGGGCTGATGACAGGCTCGATCTCGCTGACCGGCGGCATAGGCACCACCATGGCCTGGGGGCCCGAATTTGTCGAGCGCCTGGGAATCGCCAACGCGGTCGAACTGGGCATGGCCAGCAACATGGTGGGCCTGATCGTCGCCTGCATGATAGGCGGCCCAGTGGCCAGCTATCTGATGCGCCGCCACCGGCTGGTCGGCGGCGTGGGCGCGCTCGATGTGGGCGTGACCGCCGAGCACAGCCCGCCGCTGGACTACATGGGCGTGCTGCGCGCGCTGCTGTGGCTCAACATGGCACTGCTGCTGGGCGAAGTGATCACGCCGCTGTTCCACGAAATGGGGCTGCAGCTGCCGATGTTCGTCGGCTGCCTGATGTCGGGCATGCTGCTGCGCAATCTGCTGGGCCGCTGGCTGGTCGGCGGTCCGGGCGACACCCAGCACTGGCAGGGCATACGCCAGGGCCTGGCGCTGATTTCGGACATCTGCCTGGGTCTGTTCCTGACGATGGCGCTGATGGGCTTGCAGCTGTGGATGCTTGGCGGCGTGATGGGCTTTGTGCTCAGCGTGCTGGCGCTGCAGGTGCTGCTCACCGTGGCGTTCACCGTCTGGGTGGTGTTCCGCAGCATGGGAGGGGACTACGAGGCGGCCGTGATCTGCTCGGGCTTTGGCGGCATCGCGCTCGGCTCCACGGCCACGGCCATGGCCAACATGACTGCCGTGACCCACAGCCATGGCGCGGCCCACCGGGCGTTCATCGTCGTGCCGCTGGTCTGCGGGTTCTTTGTCGACATCGTCAACGCGCTGGTGATTCAGTGGTTGGCGAGATGAAAGGGGGCGGCACGCCCCCTGTTCCCTGCGCGCGTTCATGCTTTAACGCGTTCAGGGCGAACGAATAGCAGGCTTCCGGCTCCCATGTTTCCCGTTGGCATGAGATCCACGTGCACGGGATGCGCCCCCCGACACGCAACTGTCACGCCGCCATCACGCCCCTGTCATATCGCGCGCCAACAATGCGTAGCGTGAGCCGGGGCTGAAAAAAAGGGGAGTGATGCGGTTACCCGTCACCCACCCGATCCCCCCCGGTATCACGCCAATTCAACGCTGCGCGTCGGGGAGAATGTATGGACGAGAACCTGCAAGCCATGCCGATAGGAGACTGGGCATCCTCGATGCCCGTCTACCCACCCCGGGCGCTGCCCGCGCTGTTGCGCCCCTGCGTGGAGGCGCGGCCTGCAGGGCGTCTGCTGGTGCAGTGGGCGCGCCAACAGGACGAGGTACGCGAAGCCCAGCGCCTGCGCCACCAGGTGTTCGTGCAGGAAATGGGCGCGCGCCTGCCGGTCCAGCTCGAAGGCCATGACATCGACCGCTTCGATGACTATTGCGAGCACCTGCTGGTGCGCGATCCGGTGAGCCAGGCCGTGGTCGGCACCTACCGCCTGCTGACGCCGGCCGAAGCGCGGCGCGCGGGCGGGCTCTACTCGGACAACGAATTCGACCTCGCGCCCATAGACGCATGGCGGCCGCGGCTCGTGGAGCTGGGCCGCAGCTGCGTGCATGCCGACTGGCGCCATGGCGCGACCATCATCGCGCTGTGGGGCGCGCTGGCCGAATTCATGCAGCGCAACCGGCTCGAAGCCATGCTGGGTTGCGCAAGCATGCCTATGTACCACCCCGGCCTGGCCTACGGCGAAGGCGCGGCCGCCATCTGGCAGCAGCTGCGCACCCGTTATCTCGCCGAGCCCGCAATGCAGGTCCAGCCGTACACCGCCTTGCCGCTGCCGGCCGAAGGCCGGGCCACGCCGGCTGCCGCCAACGTGCAGCCGCCGGCACTGATCCAGGGCTATCTGCGCATGGGCGCCAAGGTGCTGGGCGCGCCGGCCTGGGACCCCGACTTCCAGACCGCCGACCTGCCGCTGATGGCGCGCATTGCCGACCTGCCCGCGCGCTACCGCCGCCAGCCCGGCTGAAGCTGCCTCATTCCTCGGGCGTCTCGTCGGGCGCAGTGAACATCAGGCCCAGCGCCGAGAGGCTCAGCAGGAAGATCACGAACATGTAGAGCGCGGTCGCCAGCGACAGGCTGATGGTGAACACCCATTGCCAGGTGTTGCAGATATTGCCCGTGCCATACATCGCATGGCATTGCTCCACATGCGGCATGTGCAGGTACCAGAGGACGGCCCACAGCGTGAGCGCGGCCACCAGCGCCACGCCTTGCCAGCCCTGGCGCAGCGACAGCATGGACAGCAGGGCGACCGACACGGCCGTGCCCCAGACCAGCATCAGCGACCAGCTCACGGCGGGCGAGCGCGCGAGCAGATCCTGGAGCCAGGCCATCTTGGGCAGCTGGTCGAACAGGTCGAGCAGATTCCAGACCGCGGGCACGACGGCGCCCGCGATCGCCAGGCAGGCGACCAGCAGCGCCAGCAGGCCGTAGCGCCAGCGGCGCGGCAGGCGGTGTTTGTCCGGGAGCGAGTGGCGGTCGTCGTTGTGGGGGGAATGGTGTCGCAGGGTAGCGGTCATGGCAAACCTCCTGAAGATCGACGCCGGTACGCCTGGACTGCGACTCCGGCGCGCTGCAAGAAAGTGCAGCGTGCCTTCAGTCTAGGCCGATCAATCGGCCTGTGCGTGTAGGTTTACGCTGACGCTCCATCCCGGCACAGGGGTCGCCCCCATGCCGGAAAGGGTATATCCCTAGAGCGCCTGCAGCGCGCCATGCACTTCGGCGGGCGACAGCAGCTCGGTCATGACATGCGGCGGCCTGCCCGGCGCATACAACACATAGACCGGCACGCCGCTGCGGCCCAGCGCGGTCAGCGCCTGGGTGATGGCCGGGTCGCGCCGCGTCCAGTCGGCGCGCAGCAGCGCCACGCCGCGCGCGGCGAAATCCGCGCGCACGTCGTCGCGGTTGAGCGTGGTGTGCTTGTTGACCTGGCAGGTCACGCACCAGGCGGCGGTGAAGTCGACGAACACCGGCGTGCCCGCGGCCGTGAGGCTGCTCACGCGCTCGGCCGACCAGGGCTGCCATTCGGTGGCGCTGGCGCCGGCCATGGCCGCGCTTTCGGCCGCCACGGCACGCGTGATGTGCGGGCCTACGGCGCTGCCCAGCCACAGCGTGGCCAGCAGCAGGCCGGCGCCCAGCAGCCAGCGGGTCCTGCCGCCCAGCGTCAGCGTCCAGACCAGGGCGCTGAGCGCGACCAGCAGCACCAGCAGCGCGCCCGCGCCGTCAATGCCGCTTTGCTGGCCCAGCACCCAGACCAGCCAGGCAACGGTGGCAAACATCGGGAAGGCCATGGCGTGGCGGAAGGTTTCCATCCAGGCGCCGGGCCGCGGCAGCCAGCGCACCAGCGCCGGCATCCAGCTCGCCAGCACATAGGGCAGGGCCATGCCCACGCCCAGCGCGGCAAACACCGTCAGCGCCTGGGCCGCGGGCATGTCGATCGCCAGCCCCAGCGAGGCGCCCATGAAGGGCGCGGTGCAGGGCGAGGCAATGGCCACGGCCAGCACGCCCGACAGGAACGCTTCGCCCACGGGGTGGCGCACCTGGGCGCTGGCCCAGCGCTGGGGCAGCATGCGGCCGAACTCGAACATGCCGGCAAGGTTCAGCCCCAGCAGCGTGAACAGCACGGCCATGGCCGCGACCAGGCCGGGCGACTGCAGCTGAAAGCCCCAGCCCAGCTGCTGGCCGGCCGCGCGCAGCGCCAGCAGCAGGCCGCCCAGCGCCAGGAACGACAGCAGCACGCCCGCGCCATAGGCCAGGCCGCCGATGCGCAGCGCGCGCCGGTCCTGGCCGTGGCGCGCAAAGCCGACGATCTTGATGGCCAGCACCGGGAACACGCAGGGCATGAGGTTGAGGATCAGCCCGCCGACCAGTCCGCCCAGCAGCGCCATCCAGAAGCCGCTGACGCCGGGCGCGGGCGGCGCCGGCGGCACCTGCTGCGCATTGGCGGCCAGCGCCGCGGCCAGCGCCGGCGAGACGCCGGCAACGGGCGCGCTGCTCCAGCGGCCTTCGACCGCGGCGACGGTGCGCCAGGCCAGCGGGCCGCTCGTGGGGGTGGTGGCGGGAGCGAGCACGAAAGGCAGTTCATTGGGCGTTTCACCGCGCATTGCCGACAGCGGCCAGTCGGCGGTCCAGACTGCGCCGTCCCAGGCCTGGGTCCAGACGGCCGCGTGCTCCAGCACTTCGGGCGTTTCGGGAAACAGCGTCAGGTTCTGGCCCTGCAGCGCCGCGGGCAGGCCCGCGATGCGCAGCTGCAGCCGCTCGCCGGCCACCTTGGCCGTGCTCTGGCCGGACAGTGCCGCCGGCCGGCCCGCCTGGGCCGCGGCAAACGCCGGGGCATGCATGGCGGAGGCGCTGCGCACCGGCAGCTGCAGCGTGAAGTCGCCTTCCTCGGGAATGCACTCGACGCGGCACACCAGCCAGCTCGCGTGCAGACGGACCGTCAATGTGTCGCCGGCCGGAGCCTTGAAGTCGGCGGCGACCTTGAACGGCACAGGCAGCAGCAGCTCGCCTTCATAGCCATAGTTGACCAGCGGGCCGACGCGAATCGCTTCGGGCAGCGGCCAGTCGATCTCGCCGGCTTCGAGGCCTGCGGGCAGCTGCCACTGCAGCTGCGTGGGCAGGCCCGAGTCGCCGGCGTTCTTCCAGTAGGTGTGCCACTCGGGCTGGTGGGTGATCCGCAGGCCCAGCCACAGCGGCTGGCCGGGCGTGACGCCATCGGGTGCATGGGCCACGAGTTCCGCGCGCACGCGCTCGGTGGTGACCACCGCGCCTGGGCCGGTCAGGCTGGCGCCACGCAATTGGATCTGGGCGGCGCTGTCGCCGGCAGCGCCCAACGTCAGCAGGATGAGGACGAGGAGTCCGCAAGCAGCACGTACGAGGGGGAGGGCAGGGAGAAAGAGGCGATAGATCATGTTGGCTAAGTATGAGCCTGGCGGATGCGAAGTGGTTCCCGCGATGGTATCGCGCAGCGTGGCAAGGCATCTGCGGGCCTGCGCCACCTTTTCGCGGCGCGGCAGTCCGCAGCCCGCGCCGGCGAAAGAAAACAGCAAAAGTGTTGTTTAAATCCATTGATTTTAACTATTGATGTGCATTGATTGATAGAATCAATCGAATTCCATGGTTGATGTCTGTTCGCTATTCAACCGGGGGTGTCGAAAATTGTTTGAATCAAAGGATAGAAAGATGTTTGGATTTCTAGAAAAAGCCTTCGCTGGCGTTGTGGATCAAGTGCAAACCTACCTGCCCGTGGTGGCGCAAGAGGCCTGGAATGCCTCGAAGGCCATCAGCAGCTTCACTTATCAGGGCGTGACCTGCTATGGACCGCCCGTCGCCAGTGCGGCCTGGAGCGCTTCGAAGGCCGCGGCCAAGTTTTCGTTCGACCAGGTGACAACCTATGGCCCGCCGCTGGCAAGTGCGGCCTTCAATGCGTCGAAAGTCGCTGCCCAGGTGTCGTATGACCAGGTGACAACCTATGGTCCACCCGCCATGCATGCGACCTGGGACATGTCGAAGGTGGCCATCGGTGCAGCGGCCCAGGTCGCCAAGCAGGTGGTCGACGCAGTCACCGCCGGCGCGGAATCCATGCTGCATCCGGTGGCTCCAAGCAAAGGCGCATTGGTGGAATGGCAGTCTGGTGCGCCAGCCGATGCGAGTGCCGATGAGTGGCTGCTGGTCGATGTGGTTCAAACCATCGATACCGCAAATGCATTTGTCTTGTTGGACAACGACGGTGCCGGCACCAAATACGTGGGCGAGTGCGAGGACGACTACGATTTTTCCAGCGTATCTTTCACCGGCTGTGCCAGCGCGGCGAATTGGCATCTGCATGCCCTGACAGCTGTCTGAGCTTGCGTCGCTGCAGGCAGGGTCACGGCGTGATTCCAGGCCGTGGCGCCTGCAGGGGTCAGGCGCGGGCGCCGGCCGGTGCCTGGCGCTGGGGCAGTCCTGCCTCGGTACAGACCGGCGAGGGCGGCAGCGCGCCGACTTCGGCGGGCGTGGCCAGATGGCCTTCGGCCGGCGCGAGCATGTGCGCCTTGCGCCAGCCGCCCCAGCGGTAGTAGCCCAGCGACAGCAGCATCGCGCAGGCCGCGCTGACCGGGAAGCTCCACCAGATCGCGTCCACGCCCAGCACCGGCTGCAGCCACTGCGCGAACGGCACGCGCACGCCCCACAGCGCCAGCGCCAGAATGACCAGCGGCGCGACCACGGCGCCCGTGGAGCGCACCACGCCCGAAATCACAAAGGTCACGCCAAAGAACAGGAACGAGCCTATGGCAATGTGATTGAGGTGGCGCGCGGTCTCGAGCGCCGCGCTGCCGTCGGGCAGGAACAGCGACAGCACCTGGCGGTCGGCAGCGACCGCCAGCGCAATCAGCGTGCCGGTCATCAGCACATTGCACAGCACGCCCGCGCGCGCCGTGGCGTCGACGCGCTTCCACAGACCCGCGCCGACGTTCTGCGCGGCCATCGATGAACACGCCGCGCCTATGGCCATGGCCGGCATCTGCACATAGGTCCAGAGCTGCAGCGACGCGCCATAGGCCGAGGACAGTTCCACGCCATGGCTGTTGACCATGCCCATCAGCATCAGCATGGACATCGAGATCAGCACCATCTGCGCGCCCATGGGCAGGCCCTTGACGACCAGCGCGCGCAGGATGCGGCCATCGGGCATGAACAGGCCCAGCTCGGCCGAGCCTATCCACAGCGGGTGGGCGCGCCAGCGCAGCCAGGCGAGCAGCGCGCCGAAGCCTATGCTGTGCGCGACCAGCGTGGCCATCGCCGAGCCGGCGATGCCCATGCGCGGCACCGGCCCCCAGCCGAAGATGAACAGCGGGTTGAGCGCGGTGTCGAGCAGCACCACCAGCAGCAGAAAGTAGAACGGCGTGCGCGTATCGCCCGCGCCGCGCATCACGGCCGAGACGAAGGTGAACAGATAGAGCAGCGGAATCGCCAGAAAGATCACGCGCAGATAGGCCACGGCCAGCGGCAGCGCCTCGGGCGGCGTGCCCAGCAGATCGAGGATATGGCCGGAAAACTGCCAGCCCAGCGCGGAGATGCCTATGGAGGCCGTGCCGAACAGCGTGGCGCTGGTGCCGATCACGCGCTTGGCCTGGGCCAGGTTGCGCGCGCCCATGGCCTGGGCGACAAGGATGGTCGCCGCCATGCCTATGCCGAACATCAGCCCGATGAGCGCGAACAGCAGGTTGTTGGCATTGGCCGTGGCGGTGATCGCGGCCTCGCCCAGATAGTGCCCGACCCAGATCGCATTGATCGAGCCGTTGAGCGACTGCAGCACATTGCCGGCGAGGATGGGAAGCGAGAAGACCAGCAGGGTCTTGCCGATCGGGCCTTGGGTCAGGTCGCGGGTAGTGGATGCCATGGCGCATTGTCCGTGGTTCGGCCCGGGTCCGCTGTCAGCCATCTGCACTACCATGGCGAACATGTCTGCGTCCTCTTCTGCATCCCCGCCCCGCTGGCCTTCGCGCTGGTGGGCCCAGGCGTCGGCGCGCGATTTCGCGCTGGCGCAGTCCAACGGTCTCGCCGCCGACACGGTGGCCCTGTTGCCGGTCGCGGCCGTCGAGCAGCACGGCCCGCACCTGCCGCTGTCGGTCGACGCGACGCTGGCCCGGGGCGTGCTCGATGCCGCGCTGGCGCTGCTGCCACCCGAGCTGCCGCTGCTGTGCCTGCCGCCGCAGAACATAGGGCTGAGCATGGAGCACACAGCCTATCCGGGCACGCTGACGCTGGAGCCCGCGACGCTGATCGCGCTGTGGAGCGAGATCGGCGCCTGCGTGGCGCGCGCCGGCGTGCGCAAGCTGCTGCTGTTCAACGGCCACGGCGGCCAGGTCAGCGCCATGGACATCGTCGCGCGCGAGCTGCGCGTCAAGCACCGGCTGCTGGTCTACAGCACGAGCTGGTTCGGCCTCGCGGGCGAGGCCGCCAACCAGCAGTTCTGCGCGCACGAGCACCGTTTCGGCATCCACGGCGGCGAAGTCGAGACCTCGATGATGCTGCACCTCGCGCCGGACACGGTCGACATGGCCCAGGCGCGCAATTTCGCCTCCACGTCGGAAGAGCGCTCGAAGAAGTACGCGCTGCTGGGCAATGGCCGCAGCGCCAAGATGGGCTGGGCGATACAGGACTACAACCCTGCGGGCGCGGTCGGCAATGCGGCCGCGGCCACTGCCGAGCGTGGCCAGTCCATGGTCGAGGCCTCGGCACGCGGGCTGGTGCAGCTGCTGCAGGAAATCCATGCGCTGCCGGCGTCTACGCTGGTCGACGAAGCCCGACCTTATTAGGGGTTGACGCCCGCGAGGTGCAGTTCGCTGACCTGCCAATGGTGCAGGCATTCGCGCAGCACCAGCAGCGCCGCGGCCCAGACCGGGTCCTGGGGCAGCAGCGCATCGGCCGGTCCGGCGCGTTCGGCCTGGCGCGCGAGGCGCTCGAACAGCTGCTCCACGGCGTCGCGCGTGAGCACATTCTCGGCCATGGCGACGCAGGCGATGTCGTGCAGCAGCGCGTCGTGGGTCTGCAGATGCACGGGCCGCGGCAGCCAGGGGCCGGCGGGCATGATCGCGTCCTCGACTTCCTCTATGCCCTGCTCCAGCGCGAGCGCATCGGGCATCTTTCCCTGGAAGCGGTACTGGGCCAGCGTGTGCAGGCCCAGCGGCAGGTCGTGGCGCTCGTCGTCGGAGAGCGCGAGCCAACCCTGCACCGCGCCCAGATGCAGGGTCACGCAGGGTGGGGCGACGATCGTGGCGGAAGTGGCGGTGGTCATGCCACTTTGTACCCCAATGTGGCTCAGGCGTGGGTGGCCCAGTCGCGGTGCGCGTCGCTGTCGAGGTGATTGAGCGTGTTGAAAGTCTGCAGCATCAAGCGCCGCGGGCTGATGCTGAACTCGGTGACGGCGCTGTTGCGTATGCGCATGTTGAGCGCAATCGTTGCTTCGGGCGTGGTGCCCAGCACCTGGCCCACGGCCGCCGAGATGGGCCCGCCGCTGCTCACCAGCAGCACGTTCTGGCCCGAATGCTGCTGGCGCACCTGTTCGAGCGCGCCCTGCACGCCCGCCGAGAAATCGTCCCAGCTGGGCATGCCCTTGGGGCTGATCACGCCGGCCATCCACTGCGCGAGCGCATCGCACAGCAGGCGGAAATGCTGGCGGTAGAGTTCGGGCGTGTCGGGCCGCGGCAGGGGCTGGGGATGGATTGCCGCGAGCAGCGCATGGCTGTCGTATTCATTGAGCCCGGGCAGCGGGGTGACCGGCGCTATCAGTCCCTCCAGGCCTTCGCCTATGGCGTCCAGCGTCTGGCGGTGGCGGCGCAGCGTGCCGACCAGCACCGCGTCGAACACCAGTCCGCGCTCGCGCCAATACTCGCCCAGGCGGCGCGCCTGATCGTGGCCGCGCGCGCTGAGCTGGTCGTAATCATCGGCGCCAAACGAGGCCTGGCCGTGGCGCACAAGGTAGAGGGTTCCCATGGGCGCGATTGTGGGCAGCGCGCCCGGCGCCGCAAGTCACGCAAGCGACGGCGCAGGCGCGCATTGTCACTTGCGGGACCGGCAGCTAGAGCAGCACCGCGCCCTGAATGCAGCCCACGGTATGGCCGCCTATCCAGAGCTGGCGCTGGTCGTCGGCATGCACATGGACCCAGCCGTCGCGCCCCAGGCAGCTGCCCTGGTTGGCGACATACGGAGCCTGCAGCCGGCCTTCGGCGATCAGCCACTGCGCCAGGCCCGCATTGAGACTGCCCGTGACCGGGTCCTCGTTGACTCCGGTGGCCGCGGCAAAGGCGCGCACTTCAAGCTGCACCGCGGGGCGGGCGCGCGCCGCGGCGCCGGCAAAGGCGCGCGCTTCGCGGCTGGAGCGCCGCACCAGCGCGGGGCCGGCGTCATCTTCGGCCGGATAGATCGCGGCCACGCCGACTTTCTGGCGCAGTGCCTTGAGGCGCGCGTGGTCGGGATCGAGTGCCAGCACGGTGTCGGGGCTGTCGAGCAGCAGGCCCAGCCACTGGGCGCCGTTGTCGAGCTGCTGGGCCGCGAGCAGCTGTTCGGGCGCTAGCCCCAGCGCCGCGCGCACGGCGGCAAGCAGCTCGGGCGCGGCTGCGCTGCGGTCCAGCGAAGGCGCGGCAAAGGCCAGCGCGCCATCGCGGCTGGCAATCGTCACCAGCCCCTTCTTGCACTCCTGCACGATGTGCTGCGCCGACTGCGGTTTTCCGCCATGGGCCAGCCAGGCGTGGCAGCTGCCCAGCGTTGGATGGCCCGCAAACGCGAGTTCGCCGCCGGGCGTGAAGATGCGCAGCTGGTAGTCGGCACCCTGGGCGCGCGCACCCGGTGAGGGCGGCAGCACGAACGTGGTTTCCGACAGCTGGGTCCAGCGCGCGAACGCCTGCATCTGCGCGTCGGCCAGCCCTTCGCCGTCGAGCACCACGGCCACGGGGTTGCCGCGCAGCGCGACCTGCGTGAACACGTCGACCTGCGCGAAAGCGCGCGAGCGCGGCGCCGGCATTACGCCTTGAGCGTCGCGCGGATGGCGTCGGCCAGCGCGGCGATGGCGGTGTTGATCTCTTCGCTCGATGCGGTCACATAGGACAGGCGCAGCGTGCGCGGATCGGCATGCTCGGCGTAGAACGGCGCGCCGGGCACGAAGGCCACATGGCGTTCGACGGCCGCGGCCAGCAGCGTCTGGGCGACCATGCCTTCGGGCAGCGTGACCCACAGGAACATGCCGCCGACGGGGCGCGTCCATTTCACGTCCAGGCCGGCCATTTCGCGTTCCAGCGCGCTCAGCATGGTGTCGCGCTGGGCCTTGTAGAGCGTGCGTATGGTCGGCACATGGCGGTCGAGGAAGCCGTCCTTGATGACTTCGGCGACCACGCGCTGGTTGAAGCCGGGCGTGTGCAGATCGGCGGCCTGCTTGGCCTGCAGGAACTTCGGATAGATGTTCAGCGGAGCGACCAGGTAGCCCAGGCGCAGGCCAGGAGCCAGCACCTTGGAGAACGAACCCATGTAGATCACGCCGTCGGGATTGCGCGCGGCCAGCGGCAGCGGCGGCTCCTCTTCGAACCACAGGTCGCCGTAGGGGTTGTCCTCGATCAGCGGAATGTTGAGTTCGGCGGCCTTGGCGACCAGCGCGGCGCGGCGCGCTTCGCTCATGGTGCGGCCCGTGGGGTTCTGGAAGTTGGGCAGCACATAGGCCAGGCGGGCCTTGTCGGCGCCGCTGCCGGCCTGGGCGACGAAGTCGTCGATCAGGATGCCTTCGTCATCGCTGGCCACGCTCACGGCAATCGGCTCCTGGGGCGCGAAGGCCTGCAGCGCGCCGAGGTAGGTGGGCGTCTCGACCAGCATGCGGCTGTCCTTGTCGAGGAACACCTTGCCAATCAGGTCCAGCGCCTGCTGCGAGCCCGTGGTGATCAGCACCTGATCGGGATTGACGTCCCAGGGCAGCAGATCGGCGACGGCCTGGCGCAGCGGCGCAAAGCCTTCGCTGGTCGAGTACTGCAGCGCGGTCGCGCCATCCCGCGCCATCACGGTGGCGCAGGCCTCGGTGAAGGCGCTCAGCGGGAATGCCTTGGGCGAAGGCAAGCCTCCGGCCAGGCTGATGATGCCGGGACGGTCGGTGAGCTTGAGGATTTCGCGGATTGCAGAAGGATTCATCTTGGCCGCACGCGCTGCCAGGGTCCAATTCGTCATAACTATCTCTCTGTCTTTGCTAAAACCGGCATTCGGGAATGCGATTGGGATCGGAGCACGCCGTTGTGGGGCATGTGCTGGCGAGGGGGCGAAGCGTCGGGCTCGGCGTAAATGTCCGCGCTGGCGCACCAGCAATGCAGCCATTTTGTCGCCTGCGGGGCCCATCGCGTGCAAAGCCGCAAAAATGGCAACAGGCGCGGCTATGGCAATTTTGGTGCACACCGGGCGCTTCGAGGGGCAAAACGGATTTCAAGCGGCCAGCATCCAGGCCGCGGTCAGCAGCAAAAGCAGGGCCATCAAGCGGTTGAACCACAGCAGGCGCCGGCCGTGGGCCAGCCAGCCGCGCAGCAGCGCGCCCACGCAGGCATAGAGCAGGTTGCTGGTCAGCGCGAAGAAAGCCATCACCGGCAGCACGACGGCCAGCCGCTGCCAGGCGTCGGCATGGCCGGCAATCCAGCCGGCGACGACGGTCAGCATCAGCAGCCAGGCCTTGATGTTCACGAACTGCAGGCCCACGCCTTGCCAGAATGGCACGGCCAGGGCGCCGCCCCGGGCCTGGGCGAGCTGGCCGGCGCGGCTCAGGCGCAGCGCCAGCCACAGCAGATAGCCTATGCCCAGCGCCTTGATCGCCCAGCGCAGCGCGGGCACGGCCAGCACCAGCGCGCCCACGCCCGCGGCGGTGAGCAGCAGCAGCAGGCACCAGCCAAACGGCACGGCGCAGACAAAACGCAGGCTGGGCCGCAGCCCATGGTTGGCGGCCAGCGTGGTCGCCAGCGTGGTGTTCGGGCCGGGGCTGAAGCTCATGGCGGCGGCCAGCACCAGCAGGGCAGTGAATTCGACGGCGGGCATGAAGCGTGGGAAGAGGGAGGAATGGGGCAGTGGATGCCACTGTATGCGCGAATGCGCCATCCTCCCTAGAGTGTTTTCACGCAAGCCGGCGATCCTCTTCGCCCGGGGGCCATCGACGGATCGACGGGCCCGGGAACAGAGGGGTGTTAGCGAGGTTGC